>Ga0114974_10001285_pt1 | contig 19848 bp, 15 predicted proteins | sample S_130206_EF_Meta_FD_87318 | JGI IMG/M metagenome (GOLD analysis project Ga0114974, IMG submission 87318) | Freshwater microbial communities from Lake Simoncouche, Canada to study carbon cycling - S_130206_EF_MetaG | ecosystem: Environmental > Aquatic > Freshwater > Lake | place: Lake... | reverse complement strand
TCGGTGGCGTACTGGCTCACCTCAGGCGCTCCTCGGGCCTGCGGCCAAGCGCAGCGCGAGGCGCGGACAAAACGAAACGTCTGGGGAATGCATGCGGTGGACCTGCGCGTGGGTGCGCAAGCCGCTCATTTTATGCGGCGCCCGCAGCCGCGTTGACTCAGGAGTCGGCCGAGACCTTCGCATCCTTCACCACCTTGGCCCACTTCAGCTGCTCCAGACGGATGAAGTCTGCAAAGCGCTGCGCCGTTCCGCCACCGTCCTCGGCTCCGTACTGCTCCAGCTTTTCCTGCACATCGGGCATCGCCAGCACACGATTGACGTCCTCGTTCATGCGCCGCGCCATCGAAGGCGCCAGCTTGCCGGGGCCCACCAGCCCGTACCAGGTGGTGGCGTCAAAGCCGGGAAACCCCTGCTCGTCCATCGTCGGAACGCCCGGGTGGCCGACAGCGCGCTTGAGCCGGGTTTGGGCAATGGCGATCGCCTTGCCGCTCTTGACGTGCGGCGTCGCCGAGGTCATGGTCTCAAAGCAGTAGTGGACCTGGCCGCCGATCAGGTCCACCAGCGCCGGACCCGAACCCTTGTACGGTATGTGCAGCGCATCGATTCCCGCGCCAAGCTTGAACATTTCGAGCGCCAGATGCTGCGCCGAACCGCCGCCCGCCGATGCAAAGCTGATGCGGCCCGGGTTGGCCTTGCACAGGGCGACGACATCGCGAACGGTTCGTGCCGGCTGCGCCTCGTTGCAGATCAGCAGGTTGGGCGTGACGCCGACCAGCACGATCGGCACGAAATCGCGCTCGACCACATACCCGAGCTTGGGCTGCAGGCTGGGCGCCAGCGCGTGGCTGTTGATGTGCGCCATCAACAGCGTGTTGCCGTCGCTTGGCTGCTTGGCCACATAGTCGGCGGCGATCACACCGGCGGCGCCGGCCTTGTTCTCGACCACGATCGCGGTGTTCCACATCGCGGCGAGCTTTTGCCCCACCACGCGCGCCAGCGCGTCGGTTCCTCCGCCCGGCGGAAAGCCGACGACGATGCGTATCGGCCCTACCGGCAGGGTCTGCGCACGCAGCATCGGGGCCGCCAAGTTGGCGGCGCAGCCAGTGACAAAAGTTCGGCGTTGCATAAGGTTCCTTAGGTTGGATGGTCTGGCTTCGGGTCCGGCGGTCCGCACATGGGCGCTGCGCAATCAGGATGGAACTTGCCGCAACGCCGGGCCGGGGTGGTTGGCAAAGAAATCCATCGCAGCCTGCACGCCCGAGCCAGCCAGCCGCACGCCGGCGAGTTTGAGGCCCATCTCGCAACCGCTGAGCGCGGCCATCAGCGTCAGGTCATTGCAGTCCCCCAGGTGTCCGATGCGAAACATGCGGCCGCGCACCTTGCCAAGACCGGTTCCCAGGGAGCAGTCGAAGCGCTCGTAAATAATCCTGCGGATCGCGTCGGCGTCCACCCCTTCGGGCGTCATCACGCCGGTGAGCACCGGCGAATAGACGGCAGGGTCGGCGCACTGGATTTCCAGTCCCCAGGCCCTGACAGCGTGTCGAACGCCCTCGCCCCAGCGCTGGTGGCGCGCAAAAACCGCCGGCAGCCCCTGGCCCAGCAGCATGTCGCAAGCCTCGCTCAGCCCGTACAGCAAATTGGTGTTGGGCGTAGAAGGCCAGTAGCCCCCTTGGTTCATCTCCAGCATCTCGTCCCAGGCCCAGAAGGCCTTGGGCAATCTGGCACTCCGGCCCGCCTCTATGGCGCGCGGCGACAGCGCGTTGAAGCTAATTCCGGGCGGCAGCATCAGGCCCTTTTGCGATCCGCTGATCGATACGTCGACACCCCATTCGTCATGCCGGTAGTCGGCCGACGCCAGTCCGGAGATGGTGTCGACCAGCAGCAGCGCCGGGTGGCGGGCCGAGTCGATCGCCCGGCGTACCGCCGCAATGTCGCTGGTCACGCCGGTGGAGGTCTCGTTGTGCACCACGCACACCGCGCGGATCGCGTGCTGCGGGTCCGCCTGCAGCCGCTGTGCGACCCTGTCGGCCTGCACCCCGCGGCGCCAGCCCTCCAGGCCGGGCAGCGCGAGCAGCTCGGTTTTCAGACCGAGCCGGGTCGCGAGCTTGTTCCAGAGAAAGGCAAAGTGACCGGTCTCGACCATCAGCACCTGCTCGCCCGGGCTCAGCGTATTGACCAACGCCGCCTCCCAGGCGCCGGTACCTGAAGCCGGGTAAATCATCACCGGGTGGCGGGTCTGAAAGATCTGCTGCAGTCCCGCCAGCACCTTCAGGCCGAGCGCGGCAAACTCCGGCCCCCGATGGTCGATGGTCGGCAGGCTCATCGCGCGCAGTATGCGGTCCGGTACCGGAGAAGGGCCGGGGATCTGCAGGAAATGGCGGCCAGTGGGATGAAAGTCGGTCGTCAGCACGTGCGGCTTAGGGTAGTAGGCATCCTGCATTTTTTGCGTACAGATGCGCTTTGTCAACCGGGTTTAACCTAAACTCGCTCAGGCATAGCAGCCACTCTTCACACCGAAACAGGACCCGAAGGCCGGGGAAGAACCCATCCAAACCGAAGCCCATTCGGCCAGCCGCGACTACGAGACGGTCGCGTCGGCCAGCAACGAGGTCGCCGGCCGGCTGGCGCAGCGACTGCGCGCCGAGACCCGGGGTGCAACGCTGTTTTCGCCGGCGGACCGGGGCCGCTACGCGACCGACGCGTCGATTTACCAGCAGATGCCCATTGGCGTCTTCGTCCCGCGCGAGGCCGCCGACGTCGCGCTGGCGATCGACATCTGCCGCGACCTGGGCGTGCCGATAGTCCCGCGCGGCGCCGGCACCAGCCAGTGCGGGCAAACGGTCGGCGCCGGCCTGGTGGTCGACTACTCCAGACACCTGTGCAGCATTCTCGAGATCGACGCCGCCAACCGCAGCGCACGGGTCGAGCCCGGTCTGGTGCTGGACCACTTGAACGCAGCGCTCAAACCGCTGGGCCTGTGCTATCCGGTCGACGTCAGCACCAGCGCCCAAGCGACGCTGGGTGGCATGGCGGGCAACAATTCCTGCGGCAGCCGCTCGATCGCCTACGGCAACATGGTCCACAACGTGCTGGGCGCACAAGCCTGGCTGGCCGACGGCAGCCTGCATGACTTCGGCCGCTTCGAGCACAGCAGCGGCGCCGTGCGCGCCATCGGCGAGTTCGTCCGCGATCTGGCGCACAGCCACGCAGCCGACATGGACAGCCGCTGGCCCAAGTTGCTGCGCCGGGTGGCCGGCTACAACCTGGACATATTCCACAACCAGAGCGAGCGGCCCTACGCCGCCGACGGATCGGTCAACCTGGCGCACCTGCTGGTGGGCAGTGAAGGAACTTTGGCGCTGACGCGCTCGCTGACGCTGGGCTTGAGCGAACTGCCGCGCGCCAAACTGCTTGGCGTGGTGAATTTCCCGAGCTTTCACCAGGCGATGGACGCCGCGCAGCATATCGTCGGGCTGCGCACCGGCGGCGCGCTGAGCGCCGTTGAGTTGGTGGACAGGACCATGATCGAACTGTCGCTGCGCAACCCGGCCTTCGCGTCGACCATCCAAAGCGCGCTGTCGCCGCGCATCCATGGCGGCAAGCCTGCGGCGGTGCTGCTGGTGGAGTTTTCAGGAGCCTCCAAGGCCGAGCTGTTGCCCCGCCTCGCGCAGCTGGTCGAGCTCATGGGCGATCTCGGTTTGCCCGGCAGCGTCGTCGAAATGGTCGACGACGCTGCGCAGAAAAACCTGTGGGAGGTCCGCAAAGCCGGACTGAACATCATGATGAGCCTGCGTGGCGACGGAAAACCGGTGAGCTTCATCGAGGACTGCGCGGTTCCGCTGCAGCATCTGGCCGAGTACACCGACGCGCTGACCGAAGTCTTCGCGCGCCACGGCAGCAGGGGCACCTGGTACGCGCACGCTTCGGTAGGCACGCTGCATGTGCGACCGATCCTGGACATGCGCCGCGACGGCACGCTAAAGATGCGCGCCATCGCCGAGGAAGCCAGCGCACTGGTGCGCAAGTTCAAAGGCGCCTACAGCGGCGAGCACGGCGACGGCTTGTGCCGCGGCGAATGGATCGAGTGGCAGTTTGGAGCGCGCATCACGCAGGCCTTTGCGCAGATCAAACAGCGCTTCGATCCGCAGCAGCTTTTCAGCCCGCAGCGCATCGTCAACCCGCCGAAGATGGACGACGCGCGGCTGCTGCGCTTCCCGCCCGCCTACCGGGTCATCGCCATCCAACCGGCGCTGGACTGGAGCGCCTGGAACGTGCAAAACGACCCGGTCAGCGAGCAGGCCTCGGCACCCGGCAGCGGCGGCGACCCCGCGCAAGGGCTGGCGAAGGCGGTCGAGATGTGCAACAACAACGGCCACTGCCGAAAGTTCGACGCTGGAACCATGTGCCCGAGCTACCGCGTCACCCGGGACGAACAACACCTCACGCGCGGACGCGCCAACACGCTGCGACTGGCGCTCAGCGGCCAGTTGCCGGGGCTGGACGCCGGCGATGCATTCACCAGCGAGCCGGTGCGCCAGGCGATGGATCTGTGCGTGGGCTGCAAGGGTTGCAAGCGCGAGTGCCCGACCGGTGTCGACATGGCGCGCATGAAGCTGGAGTTCGTGCAGCAATACAAGGCGCGCCACGGCCATACGCTGCGCGACCGGCTGGTAGCCCACCTGCCCGACTACGCGGCGATGGCCAGCACGCTGGCCCCGCTGCTGAACCTGCGCAACCATGCGCCCTGGCTGGCGCGACTAGGCGACAGGCTGCTTGGCATCTCTGCGCTGCGCAGCCTGCCCCGATGGCAGCGCCGGCATTTCTTCAACAGCAGGCCCCGGCTAGCGAGCCGCGAGGAACTGCTGGCAGCCAACAAGCCGGTGGTGCTGTTCGTCGACACATTCAACGGCTATTTCGAGTCGGCCAACGCCGCCGCGGCGGTCAAGGTGTTGCAGGCTGGCGGCTACACGGTGCATATCGCAGCCAAGCCCCAGCCCGACGGCAAGCACCTGTGCTGCGGCCGCACTTATCTGGCGCTTGGGATGGTCGAGCGCGCACGTGCCAAGGCACGCGAACTGGTCAACGCGCTGGAGCCGTTCGCCCGACGCGCCATACCGATCGTCGGGCTCGAACCCTCCTGCCTGCTGGGACTGCGCGACGAGCTGCCGGTGATGGGGCTGGGCGAAGCCGCCAACGCGGTCGCCGCCCAGGCGCTGCTGTTCGAGGAGTTTTTGGCGCGCGAAGCCACTGCCGGCCGGCTCGCAACGCTGCAGGCCCGGCTCAAGCCCCTGGCTCAGCCGGTGCTGCTGCACGGGCACTGCCACCAAAAGGCCTTCGACGCGGTGTCACCGGTGATCGACATCCTCAGGCTCATACCCGGCTGCAAGCCCGAACTGATCGAAAGCAGCTGCTGCGGCATGGCGGGCAGCTTTGGCTATGAATCCGAGCACTATCAGGTTTCGATGCAAATGGCCGAGCTCAGCCTGCTGCCCGCTGTCCGCGCGAAGGCCGATGCCATCGTGGTCGCCGACGGAACCAGCTGCCGTCACCAGATCCAGGATGGAGCCCAGCGCACCGCGGTTCATGTCGCCAGACTGCTGGCCGACCAACTCGGCGACTGAATCCCTGCGCCCGGCGTAGGGCCGCGAGCCCCGGCCCTGCGCTGCCGGCCGGTCTTGGCGTTAAGCTCGGGCTCGGGCAAACCTGCCTGGTACACGAGGACTGATCCATGGCCATACCCTGGCTCGCTGCGCTAAAAGTCATTCCCTGGGGCGACGTCATGGAGCACGCGCCCAAGGTGCTGAACAAGGCACGCGACCTGATCGATCGCCGCGGCGGCCCTTCGGTTGCGCCTGCCGCTGCGGCGGAGGCGCCCGCCGCCGACGCTGCAGCAGCCCCAGGGATGGACGAACTGATCACGCGCCTGCATGCGGCGCACAAACGCATAGACCAGTTGGCGCAGGAGCAGCAGGATCTGAGGAAAACCGTCGCCGAACTGGCGCAAGACCATGCCCGCCTGGACGCCGCGCTCAGCCGGCTGCGCCTGCGAGCGCGACGGATGCGGTGGTTGCTCGCGCTGCTGGGACTGGCGATCGGCGCCGGCGTCGCCGCCTGGGCCTTGGTTTTTCGCTGACGCTAAGCGTCCAAAGCGGCTCAGACGGGGTTGAACCGGTTCAGCGCCGCAGCGCCTCGGCCGGCCGCCTTGCGCGTGCCGCAAGGCGGGCGAGGTTGAGCGCTACCAGGAGGTCGATCTGGACTCGCTTGAGCTGGTCGACCCGCGCTGCGTGGGCGTGGAGCACGCGGCACTCTCAGCGATGCGCCAATGCGCCTTGCAGGACAAGCTTGCAGCGTTGGGCCTGAACCGCGCGCAGATCGCAGCCGCAGTGGGCAATATCGTCGCGCGCATGGCCCAGCCGTGCAGCACTACGAGATCACGGTGGCCACCGACCCCGATGGCAAGCGCGTCACCGCTATCACCTGGGTCAAACGCATCAAGCCCGGCAGCGCGGCTGCGCATCTAGGCGTGTACTGCTTGCGCACCACCTTGGTCAATCAGGACGACGCCACGCTGTGGCGCACCTACATCATGCTCACCGAGTTGGAGTCGGTGTTCCGCTCGCTGAAGACCGACCTGGGGCTGCGCCCGGTGTTCCACCGAATTGATCGCTGCGTCGAAGCTCATTGGTTCATCAGCGTGCTGGCCTATCACTTGGTTCACACGCTGCGTTTGCAACTCAAGGCCCTTGGCATCCACGACAGCTGGAACACGCTGCGCCAGGCCTTGGCCATCCAACGCCGCGTCACCGTCACCATGCAGCGGCGCGACGGTCACGCCGTGCATGTGCGCAAGGCCACGCGCCCAAAGCCGCGCCATCAAACGCTGGGGCCATCCTCAAGCTCGACCCCAACCCCGGGCAAACCCATCGCCTGCTGGTCTGAACCAGCCGCTCTGGCGCTCCGTCACCAAGCAGGCAGCAGGCAGCTGCAAAAATGTAGCGCCATACGCGCCAAAATACCGTTCTAAGTCATTGATTTAATTAGAATTCGCTGCGCAGAATGACATGCTCGGGCTAGCACAAGGTCGCACCGCCAGCGCCGGAGGGATGATAGTTCCGCAAAGGGTGTGATACCTTTGTCGGCATGAGCACCTCGCAATTTCCGAATACCTCGCTTTCAGGCAAGGTGGCGATCGTCACTGGAGCCACACAAGGTATAGGTGCCGACATTGCACGCGTGTTATCCGCTGTAGGTGCAACTGTGGTGGTGCTTGGTCGCAACCTCGCCGCGGGCAATGCGCTGGTAACCGAACTGACACACAGGACTGGCGCCCAAGCATTGTTCTGCGCCACTGACATACAGCGCGACGAAGAGATTGACAAGTGCATCGAAAACACGCTGGCCGCATTTGGCCGGCTGGATATCCTGGTCAACAACGCTTGCATCTATCTTGACCGCGGCCTTGAATCCAGCCGCGAGGAATGGCATCGGACTTTAGACGTCAACCTAGTGTCCGCAGCCATCTTTTCGCAGAAAGCGGCCGCCCACATGAAGCGTGGCAGCGTGATCGTAAATCTGGGCAGCGTGGCCGGCAAATTCGGAGCCGCCAACCGTGGCCCCTATCCGGTTTCCAAGGCTGCCATGCTGCATTGGACCAAGAATCTCGCGGTCACGCTTGCGCCACGCGGTATTCGAGTTGTGGCGGTGTCACCGGCCTGGACTTGGTCACCGACACTGGACAAGTTCAGCAAGGGTTCGCGTGCCGAGACCGATGCGCTTGCCGCTCCATTCCATCCGCTCGGTCGGGTCGGAGAGGGCAGCGAAATCGGTAATGCGGTGGCCTTCCTGGCGTCCGAAGCCGCTTCGTGGATCACCGGCGCCGATATTCCGGTAGACGGAGGTTTTTCGGTACTGGGGCCGGACCGTGGCCTTTCCCCTCATGCATGGTTTGAGCAGCGTGACCGCGAAGGGCGATAAGGCGGCTTGCACTTGCCTTAACGAAAGTCCATTGTCGATCAGGCGCCCAGGACCAGCGCCGACTTCTTGCGCCGCGGCCGTGACGGGGCGGTTGGCTTCAGTCCGATGGCGTTCCCGGACGAGGTCGAAAGCACGTGCGCCGGTGGGTTCTCGGCGATCATTTCCAGCAAGGCTTTGGCTGCCACCGATAGGCTTTTGCCGCGGCGCTTGACCATAAGCAGTGACCTCTTCAGGCTGCGATCCCGAATAGGCACCGCAGCCAAACCCAGACGGTTGAACTGGAACAGTGTGAAACCGGGAACGATGCTGACACCGACGCCATTGGCGATCAGGCCCGCCAAGGTACTCAAGTGGCTCACTTCAAGCCCGGTGTCGTTGAACTCGATGTCCCTAATGTGCGGCTCTATGGAACTCCAGACACTGCCCGTGCGGATGCTGTTGATGTAGTCGGAGCCCGCGAGGGAGCGCAGCGTAACCTGCTTGACTCTCGCAAACGGATGGGTCGGGAGGCAAATGAAATAAAAGGGTTCGTTGAACAAAAGCTGGGTTTCAAACTCCTCCGGGCTGTTGACGTGTGCGCTGATCGCGAAATCCACCGTACCGCGGCGCACCAGGTCAAGATTCGCATCGGCAATGGCATCGAACAGCTGGAGTTTGATGCCGGGGTAGCGGTGGCGAAAGTCCGCGACGATCTTGGGCAACCAGTCGGCGCACAGCGACGGCAGTGCCGCTATCGAAACCTTACCCTGCCGCCGCTCCGCATGGTCGCGCAAGGTATCGTACATAGCCTCGAGATCCGCGGCGAGCGCGCGCGCCATGGGAACCAGCAACTGCCCCTCCGGCGTCAGCGCGACCAGGCGAGTGCCCCGGTCAAACAGGCGCGTTCCGAGTTGGGCTTCGAGCCGCGAGATCATCTGGCTGAATGCGGACTGGGACACATTGAAGCGTTCCGCCGCCAGTTTGAATTGCGCACTCTCGGCCAGGGCCAGAAATGCCGCGAGCAGGCGACCAGAGAAATGATTCAATTTTTTCACAGCAACATTCCAAAGTATTAATTTTACTAAACTGGCCCATTGCTTGACACTTCGTCCGCACTCAACACCGACATGAAGGCGCGTCGCGGCAGCGCGCGACACCATGTCGAATCTCTGGTCTTCTCATGGGCGATTTACAAATGCGATTGAACGTTTCGGAGTCGGCAAACCACAAGCCGGGCGCCGCTTCGAATAACGCGCCTTTTGTGGACGCGGTTGTCACGGGCGCGGGCTTCGCCGGCCTGTACATGCTGCACCGGCTGCGTCGCATGGGCCTGAGCGCCCGCGGCTTCGAGAAAGGCACGGACGTGGGCGGTACCTGGTACTGGAACCGTTATCCGGGCGCGCGCTGCGACGTCGAGAGCATGCAGTATTCATTTTCATTCTCTGAAGAACTGCAACAGGAATGGCGCTGGGGCGAGCGCTTCGCGTCGCAGCCGGAGATACTGTCCTACGCGCAACACGTTGCCGAGCGCTTCAACCTGCGGCGCGACATACAGTTTGAAACCAGTGTCACCGCCGCGCATTACAACGAAGATACCGCGCTGTGGGAGGTGGAAACAAACAAGGGCGAGCGGCTGAGTACGCGCTTTTGCATCATGGCCACCGGCGTACTGTCGGCCGCCAGGATGCCCGAAATTGCGGGCATGAAGGAATTCAAGGGAACGACATTCCACACCGGGTTGTGGCCGCATGAGGGCGTCGACTTCACCGGCAAACGGGTAGGCGTGGTAGGCACGGGGTCGTCGGGCATTCAATGCATCCCGATGATCGCGCAAAAGGCCGCCAATCTGGTCGTTTTTCAGCGCACGCCGAACTTCAGCATCCCGGCCGGCAACGCGCCTATGGATGACGAATACGAGCGCTCGTGGAAAGACAATTACCCGGCGCTGCGGCGCAAGGCACGCGAGGACACCTCTTCCGGAACCATTTACGAGAAAAGTCCGCGCAAGGCCCACGAGACCAGCCCCGAAGAGCGGCAAAAGGAATATGACCGGCGTTGGCAGCGAGGCGGCGGAAATTTCATGCACGCCTTCAACGACCTGCTGCTCGACAAGCGGTCCAACGACACCGCTGCCGATTTCGTGCGGGCGCGCATCCGCTCCACCGTTCGTGACCCGGTGGTCGCGGACATGCTGACCCCGACCGACCATCCGATCGGCGCCAAGCGTATCTGCATCGATACCGACTACTTCGAGACCTACAACCGCGACAACGTAACGTTGGTCGATGTACGAAAGGCACCGATAGAACGCATCACGGAAACCGGCCTTCAGACGCGCGACGCGCACTACGAACTCGACAGCATCGTATTCGCAACCGGTTACGACGCCATGACCGGCGCCCTGCTGGGCATGGACATCGTCGGCCGTGGCGGCGAGCCACTGGCCCACGCATGGCAAGCGGGACCCCAAACCTACCTCGGGCTCATGATGGCTGGTTTTCCCAATCTCTTCACAGTTACCGGGCCTGGCAGCCCCTCCGTGCTGTCGTCGGTGATCTTCTCGATCGAGCAACATGTCGACTGGATAGCTGACTGCCTGCAAGCGATGCGTAGCGGCGGCTTCAATACCGTCGAGCCCGAGGCAGCGGCGCAGGAGCAGTGGGTGGCGCATGTCAATGAAGTCGCTGCCCTGACCTTGTTCCCGCTGGCCAATTCTTGGTACATGGGAGCGAATATCCCCGGAAAGCCACGCGTGTTCATGCCTTATGTGGGGGGCGTGGTGCCGTATCGCCAGAAGTGTGACGAGGTGGCCGCCAAGGGCTATGAAGGGTTCCGCCTTTCGACCCATGCGGTCTCGCCAGTGGATGCCACCGCGTTCGCACAGACCGCGCAGCACAACACCTGAATCATCGCCTCTTTCACCGACAAATTTAAACAGGAGACAACTTCAACATGACACAAATTCAAAGAGCAAAACGGGCCATGGTGCTGGGCGGAGCCGCCGCCTACGGCACTCTGGCCCTGGGAATTGGCAAAGCGTTTGCGCAACAAACACCCGGCGTCACGGACAAGGAAATCCGGCTTGGCGCGTGGATGCCGCTGACTGGGCCCGTTGCGCCTTACGGTGTGCCGTTTCGCGCGGGCGTCGAAAGCTGCATCGGCACGGTTAACGCACTGGGCGGTGTCAAGGGCCGCAAGCTGGTGTACACGGTGGAGGACAATGCCTACAACCCGCAACGCACCGTGGCCGCAGCGCGCAAGCTGATCTCGCGCGACGACGTGTTCTGCATCGCCTCGCCTTTCGGCACGGCGCAGTCGGCGGCAGCCTTCGAGTACGTGCTGAACGAAGCCAAGGTGCCCATCGTCAACCCGTGGGGTGGTGCGGCTGACTGGTACACGCCGCCGAAAGACGGCTTGTACGGCGCCCAGCCGCTGCCCGAGGCGGCTTCGCGCGTCCTCGGCCGCTGGGCCGCGAAAGACGGGCACAAGAACATCATCGTGATCTACGGGGCGCTGGCCTCTTTCGAGATCATGGCCAACAACGTGATCCTGGGTGCCAAGCCGGTGCGGTCCGACGTTGTCGTCACCAACTACCCGGTCAAGTTCGGTTCGGCCGACTACGGCCCGATCGCGCTCGACCTCGCCAACAAGAAGCCCGATGCGGTGGTGCTGCTGCTGGTCGAGCAGGAAGTGACCGCCCTAGCCCGCGAACTGAAGAACCAGGGCTTCAAGCCGGCGCTCTACGGCTGGACACCGATCGTCTCAAACGCGCTGGTCGCGATCGCCGGCCCCGGGCTGCTCGACGGCATGAAGGCTACGTCGTTCGTCGCCCCGACGATTTCCGATTCCCCGGCGATACAGGAGTACCGCAGTGCGTTGGCCAAGTATGCGCCCCAAGAGAAGCCCGACTTCGCGTCGCTGACCGGCTACGGCTTGATGAAGACCTTCATCGAGGCGCTGCGCCGCATCGACGGGCCGCCCACGCGGGCGGCGTTGATCCAGTCGCTGAACGCGATGCGCAACTACGATTCCGGCATCCTGCCGCTGATCTCGTACTCGCCCGAGCGCCATCTGGGCAACACCTACTTCCACCGCGCGCAGCTCGTCGCTGGCCAGTGGACAGCAGTCGGCACGCCCGTCGACGGCGACCAGGCATGGTGATATGCATCAGGTGTGAACGCGACGTCGCTGAAAGCGGGCTGCAGGCAAACAGCCTGAACCGCGTGAAGTTGGAATGCGTGCGTTGGTAACTGGCGCCGCCGTGGGTGGCATCGGCGGCGCGATCTGTGTTCGGCTCGCACGCGACGCCCTCGAAAAGGGCACGCGGGTCAGGATCGTTGCTTGCGCGACGGGAACGAGCCCCGGACTCGGTGCGCTGGCGGCCGAACTCAAGTCGATGGGAGCCGAAGTTCTGCCGCTTTCCGGCGATCTGGCGGGCCCTGCCGTTCCTGAACGGCTGATCTCGGAGGCGGTGCAATTTTGCGGCGGTGCTCTGGATGCGTTGGTATCCAACGCAGGACTTGCAATGCCTGGGCGCTTGAATGACTTGCCGCTGGAAGACTGGGACACGGCCTTCGCGGTACACACAAGGGCGGCATGGCTGCTTGCGAAGGCGGCCTACCCCGCCCTGAGAGAGGCGCGCGGCGCGATGGTCGCCACGGGCTCCATCAACGGCAGCTTTCCGCACGCCGGCCAGGGGGCATACGCCGCAGCCAAAGCGGCATTGGCAAGCCTCTGCCAGACGCTTGCCATGGAGTGGGCAAGCGACGGCATACGCGTGAATGTCGTATCCCCCGGTCTCGTGCGGACCGGTATCAACGCGGCCCTGTACCGCGACCCAGTACTTGCTGCGCAGCGCAGCGCCATGATTCCGCTAGGCAGGTCGGGCACGGTCGAGGACGTCGCCGGCATAGTGGCATTTCTGCTGGGCAAAGATGCCCAGTTCATCACCGGCGAGAACATCTTCGTAGACGGTGGGTTTGCGCGGTCCAGCCTGAACCGCATGGTGCGGCGGCATTGATAGGCGCCTGCACCCTTGAAGCTCAGGCAAACCTCATGAACCAACTGCTCAACAGAGGGAGATTCATCACAACGACGTGTCAAACCTTTAATCTTGCTGAACCGACATTCCCCTTGATACTTCGTTCGCAACAACTCGCCGCATCTAGCGGCACATGGAGACAAACTTGAAGCCTCTCACACAGTTTTTCATGAAATTCACGTCCGCAGGTTTGGTTGCGGGCACCCTCGCGCTGGGCGCCGGCAACGCGGTCGCCCAGCCGAGCCCGGGTGTCACCGACACAGAAATCAAGATTGGCGCCTACCTTCCGCTGAGCGGACCTATCGCTTCGTATGGCATCCCTCTGCTTGCAGGCATGCAGGCTGCCATCAATACGGCCAATGAGGCGGGCGGCGTCAAGGGCCGCAAATTCACATTGGTCGCCGAGGACAACAAGTTTAATCCGCAGGCCACCGTGGCCATCGCGCGAAAATTGATCACGCGCGACGAGATTTTCGCCTTTGTTGCCCCGATGGGCACACCATCGACCGCCGCGGCGATGGACTACATACTGAACGAGGCCAAGGTACCCATCATTAATCCCTATGCGGGAATGGCCGAGTGGTACAACCCGCCGCGCGATTTCTTTTACGGAGCGCAGGTGCCGCTTGAATCGCAGGCCAAGGTCATCGGGCGCTGGGCTGCAAAGGATGGCCACAAGAAGCTGATCGCGGTACACCTTACCCTGGTCACCAACGAGCGGCAGGCCAACGAGTTCGCGCAGGCTGCGAAACGCATGAACCCCGATGTGGCAGTCGAGTTCCTGAGCACGAAGCTCGGCAGCACCGACTTTGGCCCCATGGCGATAGAGATCGCGTCGAAGAAACCCGATGCAATAGCCATGTTTTTCACCCAGAATGAAACGGTAGCCCTGGCCAAGGAACTGCGGTTGCAAAATGTCCGCATCCCGATTTACACCTATGCGGGAATTGTCATCAATTCCACGATCGACATAGCGGGCGCTTCGGTAGAGGGAATGAAAGCTGTTTCCTATATCGTTCCGCCGTCGCTTGACACCCCGGCCGTACGCGAATACCGAACGGCGCTTGCCAAGGTGGCGCCCAACGAGAAGCCGGACTATTTGTCGCTCAATAGTTATGGCTACATGAAAATCTTCATAGAAGCGGTTCGACGCATCAACGGGCCGATTACCCGTCAGACTTTGGTGCAGTCGATGGACAACATGCGCAACTACGACACGGGGATTCTGCCCTCCGTCACCTATTCGCCAAAACAGCATATGGGCACCACGTCGTTGCAGCGCGTACAAATTACCGGCGGCAAATGGAACATCCTTGGCGATGCTGTGGATAGCGAAAAAGACTGGTAAGCCGGGTATCAATCCAATGGCAGCAGACGCCTCGTACCGGGTCGGCCCCAACTGCGCAGGTTTTCAACCAAATTCGAAATTGGAGTCAATCAATGGGTGACTTTCCCGCCGTTGTGATCTCAGGGATCGTGAGCGGATCGACGTATGCCTTGCTGGCGCTTGGCATAGTCATAATTTTCCGCTCCACCGACACGGTGAATTTCGCCATCGGCGACACCGGGACCCTCGCGGTGTTCGTGACCGGCTCGCTGATCGCTGCCGGTCTGCCGATCGCGGCTGGCTTGCTGGTCGCGATCGTTCTGGCCGGTTTGATGGGCGTGGCCACCGAGCGTCTGCTGATCCGGCCGCTGGGTCACAGCCGCAACGTGTTGTTCATCGCACTGGTGATCACCATTGGCTTGGGCCTGCTGATCCACGCCGGGATTTTTCTGGGCTGGGGCACGCGGTCGCGCAGTTTCCCGGTGCTGGTCCCGGGCTCGGCCAACATCTTCGGCATTGCGCTGGCCTGGAACAAGATCCTCGCCGCCGTGATTGCCGCCGCCGCCATGGGGGCAGTCGCCTGGTTCTTTACCAAAACCGCGTTCGGTACCGCGATGCGGGCCACCGCGGAAGACCCCGGCGCGGCGCGCATGATAGGCATCGACGCCGGCCGGGTGGCGACGATCGCGTGGTTTGTCGGCTCCGGCATGGCGGCCATAGCCGCCTTCTTTCTTGCAGCCGATACCTCGCTGAACGCCAGCCTGACGATCTCCGCGCTGTTCCGGGCCTTTGCCGGCGTGTTCCTCGGAGGACTCACCAGCATGGCCGGCGCCGTCATCGGCGGATTCGTGATAGGCGTGCTGGACAACATCGCTGGCAGGTACATTTCCGCGAACTACCGCGATACGATAGTCTTCGCCGTCATCGTGCTGGTGCTCTTCATCCGGCCGGCCGGCGTGCTGGGCGCGGGCCGTAAGGAGCGTGTATGAGCCGCGCCGCCACAAATACGGTCGCCCTGCGCTGGGTCTCGATTGCCATTGCGGGCGTCGCGCTGGCATTCGCGGTCGGCCCGCTGAAGATGGTGGGCGATTACCCCCAGTTCATCATCGCGTCGGCGAGCTTTTACTTCATCGCCGTGTTGTCGGTGAACATGCTAGCGGGGCTGTGCGGTATCTGGTCCATGGGCCACACCGCCTACATAGCGCTGGGCGCTTATATAGCGGCAAACCTCACCAAGTACGGTGTCCCGCTGGAGGCCATCCTGGTTGCCGCAGCGGCAGCTGCGGGGATACTGGGCTTCATCCTTGGCCTGAGCGCGGGCCGGTTCTCGGTGCTGTACTTCGGCTTGCTCACGATGGCGCTGGCGCTTGTAACCACCGAGGTGGTCTCGCACTGGGTCGTGGTGACCGGGGGCGACGACGGCATGAAGGTCGGAAAAGCCATCTCGATCTTCTTGCCCGCACCGATAGAGACCAAGAACACCGTTGTGATCTGCGTGCTTCTGGCGACTGCCGTCTATCTGATCGGCGATGCCGTCAATGCAAGCCAGTTTGGCCGGCGCTGGCTGGCAGTCAAGGGGCAACGCACGGCCGCGATGGCCATCGGCCTCAAGCCCCACGTAGAGAACGCCACCGCGTTTGGCCTGAGCGCCGCCATCGCCTCGTCCTCGGGTGTCGCCATGGCATTCTCGGTTGCATTCATCGACCCGGTGGCGTTCAGTCTGGATGCCAGCATCACTTTGATCGTGGGCACCGTCGTGGGTGGTATCGGCAGCAGCCTGGGAGCGCTGGTGGGCTCCGGCTTCATCACCGCAGTTCCAGAACTTGCACGGGACGCGCTGGCGGTCGCGAACTTCGTCTATGGCGGCACGATGGTGGTCGTGCTGCTGTTCCTGCGCCAAGGCCTGGTGCCCGCTTTTCGCGCCAGAATACGGCGCTGGCGAGGTCACGGCACAGTGAAGGCGGGTGCACCGCGTCGGGCCGTGGACGCGGCTGCGATGGGCGCTTTGGTGTCGCGCCTGATGCCGCCCGCCAGGCACAGCCTGTCGCTAAAAAATGTTTCGGTCCACTTTTCAGGGCTCAAGGCGCTCGACGATGTGTCGTTCGAAGTACCACCCGGAACCGCGGTCGGTCTGATTGGCCCGAACGGTGCGGGAAAAACCTCGCTGCTCAACGTCCTGAGCGGGTTCTACGAGCCGGTGAGCGCAACGTCGGTTACGCTGGGTGATGTGGACGTGCTGGCGGCGTCTCCCTCGGGACGCGCGGCACTGGGAATGGGGCGCACGTTCCAGCATGCCGAGTTGTTTCCCGAACTGAGCATCCGTGACATGCTGCTGACCGTCGCCGGCCTGGCGCGGCCGCTGCGACGTGCCAACCGTATTGCGCTGCAGGACCCGGTGGCCATTACGGAACTCATACTCGATGGCCTGGAACTGCGCCCCTATGCGAATTCACTGCCGGCCGAACTGCCGTTCGGTATCCAGAAGGTCGCCGACATCGGGCGGGTGCTGGCCATTGGGGCGTCGGTGGTGTCGATGGACGAACCGTTCTCCGGTCTCGACGAGCATGAGCGGTCGGAGTTGCGCGCCATCCTGCGCGGCATGCACAGCGCGGGCGTATCCATCCTGATCATTGACCATGCGGTGCAGGAAGTTCTCAGCCTTGCCGACAAGGTCGTGGTGCTCGATTTTGGGCGTTTGCTGGCCTACGGCGACCCCGCATCGATACGCCGCGATCCGGCCGTGATGAAGGCCTATTTCGGCTCGGCGCACCAGGTGGAGGTGGCTGCCCATGGCTGAGGCAAAAATCCGCGGCGGGAAAATCGCCGTAACCAATATCGTGCACCGTTATGCGGCGGTGTTGGCGCTTAACGGCGTCTCGCTCGACGTTGAGCCCGGCTCGTTCACCACGGTACTTGGGCCCAACGGTGCCGGCAAGTCGACGCTGGCGCAAATCCTGTGTGGCATCATCCGCCCGACCGGCGGATCGGTCCAGGTCGATGGCGTGGAACAGACCAAACACGCGCGCCGCGCTTTCATCGAGCAGGGCGTGGTCATCGTGCCGGAGGGGCGCAGGCTGTTCGGACAGCTATCGGTACGGGAAAACCTGGTGCTCGGCGCTTATGGCGCGCGTTGCACTGGCGCCGAGATGAACCGGCGACTCGGCGAAACCTTGGCGCTGATGCCGCAGGCGCTTCAGGCGGGACAAGACCGTGCCGCCGCGACGCTGTCGGGCGGCGAGCAACAGATGCTGGCGCTTGGCCGCGCCATGATGGCTGCGCCGCGCACCATCGTCATGGACGAACCCTCGCTTGGACTCGCGCCAATCCTGATCGACAAGGTCTACGAGGTGCTTGGACAGCTCAATGCCAGCGGTGTCACCGTGGTGGTGATCGAACAGATCGCGGCGCACGCCATGCGCTACTCCAAGTTGCTCACGGTGCTGGACCAGGGGCGCGTCGTGTATTGCGGATCGGTCACCGACACGGCTGCAACAGAAGCCCTTAAGGTCGGCTACCTCGGTCACGCGGAATGAGCCAGTGCGGGTCGCTAATGGCGGCAGCGGCATCGATGCCATGCGTCGGGAAACCAATTCAACTTAACCAACCAGAAAGAAGTGCACCGTGAAACAGATTCAAAAAACCAGACGCGCCATGATCAAAGGCGGAGTCGCTGGCAGCGGCCTTCTGGCCCTGGGTATTGGCGACGCGCTGGCCCAGCAGGGACCTGGCGTGACCGACAAAGAGATCAAATTGGGAAGCTGGATGCCCTTGACCGGGCCGACTGCGGCCTACGGCGTGCCGCACCGTGCCGGCATCGAGTCTTACCTGAACATGGTGAACGACCGCGGCGGCATCAAGGGACGTAAGTTTTCGCTGATTGTGGAGGACAACGCCATGAACCCGCAACGCACGGTGGCTGCCGCCCGCAAGCTGGTTTCGCGCGACGAGGTGCTGGCGATAGCAGTGCCGTTCGGCACCGCCCAATCGACCGCGGCCTTTGAGTATTTGTTCGCGGAAGCCAAAGTGCCTCTAGTCAACCCGTATGGTGGAGCCGCCGATTGGTACAACCCGGTCAAGGAGAGCCTTTTCGGCGCACTGGTACTGTACGAAAACCAGGCGCGCGCGATCGGGCGCTGGGCGGCCAAGGACGGCCACAAGAACATCGTGGTGGTCCATTCGGCCATCAACGCATTTGAGAACGTGGCTATCAACGTCGCGCCGGGTGCCAAGTCCGTGCGTCCAGATGCCGCAGTTGAGCTTTATTCAACGAAACTCAATACCACCGACTATGGCCCGGCAGCGGTGGACCTGGTGAAAAAGAAACCCGACGCGATCGTATTCATTCTCGGCCAGGGGGAGATCCTCGCGGCAGCCAAGGAGTTGCGCCAGCAAGGGTACAAGGGAACCCTGTATGCCTACGCACCGGCAGTCGCGAATTCAACACTGGAACTCGGCGCAGCGTCTGTGGACGGTCTCAAATCGGCCTCCTTTACCGTGCCGGTCACATCCGACACGCCTGCGGTGAAGGAATACCGCGACGCGCTCGCCAAGTACTTTCCGAACGAGAAAGCCGACTATTTTTCGATGATCAGCTTCGCTTTGACCAAAATCACGGTCGAAGCGTTCCGGCGCATCGAGGGCCCTGTCAACCGGCAGACGCTGGTGGCCGCACTGCACACGATCCGCAACTACGACACCGGGATTATCCCGCCGGTGTCGTACTCCCCGGATCGCCACCTGGGTGCCACCACGCTGCAGCGCGTTGTGGTGCAGGGTGGGCAATGGGTGGCCGTGGGCGGCCCGATCGAAAGCGACAAGGACTGGTAACGCAAGCAAAGGGGCATCACCATGCAAGCATTCCAAAAATTCGATATCCCAACCCCGTCCTTCCTGGCCGGACCTGCCAAACAGTTGCTTATCGGCGGCAAGTGGCTGCCGTCCGCAACGGGAAAGGAATTCGACACCTTCAATCCGGCAACGGGAAAGGTAATCGCCAGGCTAGCCGAAGGCGATGCCGAGGATGTCGATCGGGCGGTCAAGGCCGCGCGGCACGCGTTTGAGGGCGCTTGGAGCACCTGGAAGCCGTATGACCGCCAACGGCTGCTGATGAAGGTGCACGACCTGGTCGAAAAGAATTTCGACGAGCTTGCCCTGCTCGAGACGCTCGACATGGGCGCGCCACTGTCGCGCACCCAGGGCCTCAAGCGCTGGTTGTCCCAGGTCATCATGTTCTACGCCACGCAGACCGTGAACACCTCCGGCGCCACACTGCAGAACTCCCTGCCCGGCGATATCAGCACCTCCACGATCAAGGCGCCGGTGGGCGTGGTGGGTGGCATCATTCCCTGGAACGGGCCACTGATCAGCCAATGGTGGCTGCTGGGGCCGGTTCTGGCAAGCGGTTGCACGCTGGTGCTCAAGCCGGCCGAAGACGCATCGCTGACGGTGCTTCGCATCGCCGAGTTGCTGCAGGAGGCCGGCGTTCCGGACGGTGTCATCAATGTCGTGACCGGCTTCGGCACCGGCG
>Ga0114974_10001282_pt1 | contig 19872 bp, 17 predicted proteins | sample S_130206_EF_Meta_FD_87318 | JGI IMG/M metagenome (GOLD analysis project Ga0114974, IMG submission 87318) | Freshwater microbial communities from Lake Simoncouche, Canada to study carbon cycling - S_130206_EF_MetaG | ecosystem: Environmental > Aquatic > Freshwater > Lake | place: Lake... | reverse complement strand
TGAGATAACTAAAATTATTAAATCTGGTTGAACTTCCTCGGGACCTAGTAATAATCCATTTATGTCATGCAGGAAAGCTAGATCTCCGATCACCGCAAAAGTTTTCTTACGGTTAAGAGCTATTCCCATAGCTGTAGAAATATTTCCATCTATTCCCGCTAAGCCGCGATTTGCAAATGTTTCCAAATCCGATCTTGGAGTTGCGAAGCTTTCGATATCGCGAATTGGTCGTGAAGAAGCGACAAATAACGCGCTTTCTCCCGAAAGTTGTGAAACAAATTCATTAACCACTGCTGGTTCGCTCCAGCTTTTCAGGTGTGCCGAAACTTTACTGTGGATCTCTGCTGATAAATTTACAAATAATTTCATCCACTCTGGTTCTATTTTTTGTGGGGTAACCTCAGGAAGCGTCAAGTGAATCTCATCACCACTTCTGGCTGTATCTATCTCTGCAATTCTTGTATCAATAATAATTTTATAATCTGCTAACTCTAAGTATGAATTCAACGATCGAGATAGGGTCAATCTGCCAATTACCATTGCAATTTTTGGTTTTAGAAATTCACGTCGCGCCTCATTACCTACTAACAATGAAGCATGTGGAATTACTTTTTCACTCGATAGAGGGTCTTCACTTAAAATCGGCCAACCTAAATTTTCAGATAGAAGCTCAATATCTGTCATTGGGATTGCGGCTCGATCATGGCCAACCAAAATCACACCATGGGTTTCATACTTACTTAGCGGGTGGGCCAGCGCTTCTATCTTTTCTTCTACCTCAGGAATTCCATTAGAAAGTGGCTCTATCCATTCAAGGTCGCCTAAAAGTGGCTCTTCAAATTGCACGTTTAAATGGATTGGACCATTTTCAAATAATGCCGTAGAAATTTCTGCTCGCCATTTCGCAACCTGCCCAACTTCTGGTTTGATTGGTGCAAAAATATCTAATGAAACATTGACGGCATCACCAAAAATACTTACTTGATTTGTTGTTTGATTCGCCCCTGTATGTCGTAGGCGTGCTGGTCTATCTGCAGTTATTGCAATTAATTTGATATCACTGTGATGGGCTTCAAGAATGGCCGGGTGAAAATTTGCAGCAGCACTCCCACTGGTACAAATTACAACGGTCGGCAAGTTAGACGCTTTAGAAATACCAAGTGCCAGAAATGCAGCACTTCTTTCATCAATTCTTGAATGTAATCTGACTCTGCCTGCTTGATGTGCGCGAAAAAATGCCATAGTGATCGGCGCATTTCGTGAACCCGGCGCAACCACAACTTCCCTAACCCCATTTAAAATTAATTGATCAACAATTACTTCAGCTAAAACAGTGGTTGGATTCATAGTGATCCCAAACTGTAAACATCAGTGATCCTCTGGTGCCACCACATTCTTCGGGTGTCATTTACCGAATATCTCTTTAATTGACTTATATCAATATTAATTTTTTCTACCTTAATTTTTCCATTTACTGGAAGAACCGGGTTACTCACAACATCACCTTCTAGTAAAGCTACAGTTCCCAATCCAAATGGTACTGGTGTTTCATTTCTGCTTAAAAGTTGAGTGGCAAGTAAGACGCCCGCAGAAATACCGACACTACATTCAAGTGCGCTAGATACGACAACTGGAATATCTACCTTTTCAATTAGTTGCAAGCACGAAGTTACTCCCCCCATGGGAGCTACTTTGATAATTAGCAAATCTGCTACTTCCAAAATTTCATTGAGGTCTGCATCTTGTCCCGCTTTTCTCAGATTCTCATCAATTGCAATCTTGAGGGGAAAAGCTAATTCGTTTTTAAGTTTTTTATTCTCAGCTAACGTCTGACATGGTTGTTCAACGTAATCTAGTGAACTTCCAAACTCGCTATACAAACTTTCTAAGATCTCTTTCGCTTCGGCAACACTCCATAATCCATTTGCGTCTAATCGGATCTGTGCTGCAGCGTTAATTCGAAAAACTTCTCTAATTCGAGCTATATCTTCTTTCGTACCAACTTTAATTTTGACAGTGTTACAGCCAGGAAACCATGAAAGGACTTCAGCCACCTGTTCTATTGGTACCGCCGGTAATGTCGCATTTACTGGAATCAGATTTATACCATTGCTTTGAAAAGGAGTTACGGCAGACTCAATTGCGCTTCTAAGCCAAGGGGCCGCTTCTTTTGTTTCGTACTCTAAAAATGGCGAGAATTCTCCCCAATTCGAATCACCTTCAATTAATGCAATTTCGCGAAGTTGGACTCCACGAAAATTTGTTTTAGTAGGAATAGAAATAATGTGAGTGCGTTCAAGAACTTCTTTAAGTTGCATTGAAATTATGGGCGCTTTGGGAAGCGACCAAAATCTGGAGGACGTTTCTCTTGAAATGCGTTACGACCTTCTTGTCCTTCTTCAGTTAAATAGAAAAGCAAGGTTGCATCACCAGCAAGTTGTTGTACGCCAGCCAATCCATCATCAGCAGCGTTCAAACCAGCTTTTAGTAAGCGAAGTGCCATAGGTGAATGACGCAACATTTCACGAGCCCAAGAAACAGTCTCGGCTTCTAATTCTTTCACTGGTACAACTGTGTTAACTAATCCCATTTCTAATGCTTCTGTTGCATCGTATTGACGACACATAAACCAAATTTCGCGTGCCTTCTTTTGACCAATGTGCGCCGCAAGAAGCCCAGCGCCATAACCGCCATCAAAAGATCCAACCATTGGACCGGTTTGGCCAAACTTCGCATTGTCAGCGGCAACTGTGATGTCACAAACAACGTGCAAAACATGACCTCCACCAATAGCCCATCCGGCAACCATTGCAATAACCGGTTTTGGTAGACGTCTAATTTGAATTTGTAAATCTAAAACATTTAATCTTCCGATTCCTTTTTTGCCCAACTTATCGTCGCCAATGTATCCATCATCACCGCGGACATTTACATCTCCACCAGAGCAAAATGCTTCACTGCCGGCACCAGTAAAAATTACAACACCTACTGAGTCATCATCTCTTGCCATATTAAAAGCATCTTGTAATTCAAAAAGAGTTTGAGGTCGAAATGCATTACGCACTTCTGGTCGATTGATCGTGATTTTGGCAATGCCTTCTGCGCTTTCGTACGTGATATCTCCGAAGGAACCACTAGAAATCCATGCAGGGATCTGCCGGCTACCAGGCTCGGCTTTTATAGGCTTGCTCACAAGACGATAGCCTAGAGGCGTGTTGCAAGTGAAGCGAGCCAATCTTTTTGACCCCATGCTCGCGCGTGAGCAGATTCACCAGGCGCTGGCTGGAACCGGTCCTGCAGTGTTGATCTCCTCCACTGCCAAATTTGATCCTGAGAGCGAAAGCTTCAAATCGTTGCTGAATGAAAAAATACTAGGAACCGAGCAAATAGCGGTTTTGATTGAAACTAGTGGCAGCAGTGGAACCCCAAAATTAGTAGCACTTAGTGCCCAAGCGATCAATTCGTCTGCGAAAGTTACAAACCAATTTTTAGGAGCTGAGATTGGTGACCGTTGGTCCCTAACTTTGCCGCTAAACCACATTGCTGGAATAAATCAATTAACTCGCTCAATTAATTTAGAAACAACTCCAGCACCTAGTGACGGAGAAGGAGCTCAGTTTATTTCTGTAGTTCCTACACAATTGCATCGAGCTATCCAAAACAAAGATTCTTTATTTAAGAATTTACTTGCTGCAAAAAAAGTTTTAGTTGGTGGTGCTCCTATTTCTGAAAAACTGATTGAGGAAGCTCGTGAATCTGGAATCTCAATTGTCACTAGTTATGGAATGACAGAGATGAGCGGTGGCTGTGTCTATAACTCACTGCCTCTTCCTGGAGTGGAAATCCGAATTGATGACAATGGATTAATAAATCTAAAAGGACCAATGATCGCTAACTCTTATCTAGGTGATCCAGAAGCAACAAAAAAGCATTTCCAGGGAGATTGGTTTGTTACATCAGACCTTGGCCAAATAATTAATGGTGAACTAAAAATTATTGGCCGAAGTGACGATTTAATTATTAGTGGTGGAGAAAAAATTTCAGCGGTGAAAGTGGAGTCTCTCATTCGTTCTCATTACCCCGATTTAGAAATCATTGTCATAGGAATATCGGATATCGAATGGGGACAAGCCTTAAGAATTGTAATTGCCGGAGAAAATCGTGGGTTGACTCTTTCACAGATTCGCGACATCGTAGGAGTACAGATTGGACGTTTTGCAGCCCCACGTTCACTTCTGTATCTTGAAAAGATGCCCATGATCGGAATTGGTAAACCAGATTTAGTACTTTTAAGAAGTGCTCAAGCTACTGAGGAGATGTAAGTGGCAAAAGCAAGTGAGTGGATTCAAGGAGCAAGACCTAAAACACTTCCAGCAGCAGTTGCACCAGTTTTAGTTGGAACAGCACTTGCATTCCCAAATCCAAATTACTTAAATGCTTTTTTAGCCCTAATGGTTAGTTTGGCTTTACAAATTGGCGTTAATTTTGCAAATGATTACTCAGATGGAATTAGAGGAACTGACACTGAACGTGTCGGCCCACTTCGACTTGTAGGCAGTGGCTTGGCAAAAGCAAGTGCAGTTCGTAATACCGCATTTGGCTGCTTTTCAATCGCCGCAATTGTTGGACTCATCCTTTCCTATCGCACATCCCTGTGGTTGATTTTGATTGGCGCGCTAGCTATTGCAGCCGCTTGGGGATACACCGGCGGAAATAATCCTTATGGGTATCGCGCCTTGGGGGAAGTCTCTGTTTTCTTATTTTTTGGAGTAGTAGCAGTTCTTGGAACTTATTATGTACAAAGCCAAAAAATTACTTTCTTAGCAATTTGTGCATCATTTCCGATTGGTGCATTTGCTTGTGCAATTTTGGTGATGAATAATTTACGTGATCGCGCTAAAGATTTAGAAGTTGGAAAGCGGACTCTCTCAGTTGTTATCGGTGACCGTGCGACTCGAATTCTCTATCTCTCATTATTAATGGGTGGGGGCTTAATCGGGGCACTTACTGCTATCTCAAGGCCCTGGGCTCTCCTAACTATTGTGACTCTACCTTTAAGTATTTCGCTAGCAGTCAATGTGTTGAAGGGCGCAGGCGGGCGAGATTTAATTCCGTTACTTCAGCGCACAGCTCTCGTTCAACTGCTATTCGCATTTATATATTCGGTGGGACTAGCAATTAGTGCGTAAGATGTACTCATGACTCGCTTGCTCCCGCTACTTCTGATTTTGGCTATCAGTATCTATGCATTTGTAGATTGCGCGCGCACGCCTCAAGAATCAATTCAAAAACTACCAAAATGGGGTTGGATTCTGGCGATTCTGATTGCACCTTTTGCAATTGGTGGCATTGCGTGGCTTTTAGTAGGTAGAAGTCGCGGATTAGGCGGACCAAAAGGTGGACGTGGAAAAATAATTCCACCAGATGATGATCCAGATTTCTTAAGAAATCTCTAACACCCCTCTATAAACCAGAGTAAGTGTGGCGTCCTGCTCCCCAAATATTTACATAGACGTAATTGAATAAAAATGTAGAACCGGCAAATAAACATAACCAAGCAGCTCTCTTGCCTTTCCAGCCAGCAGTTACTCGTGCATGTAAATAAGCCGCATACGCAACCCATGTAATGAAAGCCCAAGTTTCTTTTGGATCCCAACCCCAGTAACGACCCCACGCAGCTTCGGCCCAAATTGCTCCGGCGATTACCGCAAATGTCCATAAGGGGAACACCAATGCAACAAGGCGGTATGAGAGTTGGTCTAGTTCAGTAAGCGTTGGAAGTTGTTTGGCCCAGTTAGGTCGATTTTCATTTCCATCTTCATCTTGGTAGCGATCCATAACCAAGTATGCGGCTGCGACGCAATTTGCTAGCAAAAATACTCCGCCAGAAATAATCGCAGCACAAACATGAATAACTAACCATGTTGATTTTAATGCCGGCACAAGCGGGGCGGTTGGTACGTAAAGCAATGTAACTGCTGTACCTAAGGTGAGTAGAACTGCAAGTGTTACAACCAAACCTAGCCATTGAACTTTATATTTTCTTAGAGTTACTAAATATGCAAACAAAAATGCGAGTGCTCCCGTAATTGAGAATTCATACATATTTCCCCAAGGGACCCGCCCAGCAGATACACCACGAGCTATTACGCCAGCTGACAAGAAAAGAAATCCCAGAATTGATAAAGCGATTCCAATTCGTCCAGCTTTTGTATATTTAACACTTTTAGGATTTGAAGAATCAGCCGCTAAGGGCGTAACACGGAAAGACCACGCAGTTTGAACTGCAAATGATATGAATGCAATAAAAATAATTCCCATTGAGCTATAAACAAGATCATTAGAAAGTGTTGCCCAATCAGCTTTATTCATTATTGCCTCTCTTTAAGTTAATACTTTTACAAGAGCATCAATCTCTTGGGCCAGTCCAGGAGATCTGCTGAGTCCAGCGATTTCGACAACTACCCCAGAGTTAGACGTATTCTCGCCTATAACTGTGCGTATCCATATTCGCCGTCGGCGTGCAAAAAGTGAGATTAGCAACCCAAGTAATGCAAAAATTGCTCCTAGCAGTGCAAATGGTTTTCCAGGGTCGCGCACAATTTGTAAGTTAACCCACTGGGTAACTCCATCAAAAGTAATGCTCCCTACGCTTTCAGAAATTCCAGCACTACCAGGAATTTCCCAGACTTCCCCAGGAGCTAGTGATTTCAATCCAACTCGTTCCATTTTTGCAGTGTTAATTCGATAAACCGATTGTGGTACTCCTGTATCCAATCCCAAATCCCCGAGCCATGCTGCCATTAGTAACCTAGGATTTAATGCTTCTGGGTAAGAAGAAAAGCCACCTCTAATTTTATCCCGCTCTGCAGTTGGTAGAAATGAACCAACAATTCCAAGTTGTGTAGGAGTTATGTCTGGAACTTTGATTGCACCGATCGAAGTCAAATTACCATCTTGCGGTAAAAACGGAATTGCTCCACTTAAAACAATGTTTTCACTCTTGTCTCTGACTGTAACTTTGGGTGAAAAACCATTTGCTTGTAAATAAATACGAGTTGATCCAAAAGTAAGCGGCTTATTAACTTTAACTTCAACTCTGCGGGAATTTGATTTACCACTTTCAGTAATGTCAACAATTAAGGAATAGTCACGCGGAGCATTGGTTATTGGATCATAGGCAGCAGTGAATTTAACTACCTTTAAAGTCACTGGAGGGAAATCAGATAACCTAAAAAATCTTCCCGCTGATAATGAGTCATAGCTTGTGGCAACATTTGTAAAACTCTCTCCTTCATTCACGATTGCACTACCGCGCATACCTCCCAGCGCTCCAGCGGAAACCCCAATCAAAATTCCAATCAAAGAAAGGTGAAAGAGCAAATTTCCACTTTCTCTAATGAAACCTTTTTCGAAAGCAACTGAGGCTTCGCAATCTCTTATGCGATATCTCCGCTTCTTAAAGTGAGACCGCGCAATTCTTAAAATTTCTTCAGCGCTTTTGTCACTTTCAAACTTTCTGAACTCTTCAAGTCTAATTAAATTTTTTGGAGTGAGTGGGGGCAAAGCTCTAATATTTTTGAAATGTTCCCATGTTCTTGGTAGGACGCAGCCAATTAACGAAATAAAAAGTAAAAGATAAATTGCACTGAACCACGTTGATGAATACAGATTAAATAATGAGAAATTATCAAAAACTTTTGCCAGAGTTGGGTTTTCAACAAAATACTGTTGTACCCGAGTTGGATCCTGATTTCGCTGTGGAATTATTGAACCTGGAATAGAAGCTAGCCCTAATAGAAGTAATAAAATTAATGCAGTGCGCATGCTTGTTAATTGGCGCCATAGCCAACGCAATAAACCAACAGTTCCTAGTTCAGGAGTTTTTATCTCGTAGCTCATTAGAGTGCCGTCACAAATGCTGATGAAAAGCCTTGCAACCAAATCACAATATCAACCCAAATGCCGGTTATTTGTGCAAGGCCTAAAAGGATAAGCAATCCTCCGCCTATTCGAGTAATAATCTTTGGAGAAATTTTGCGATAAATCTTCATGCTGCGTTCGATTCCCAAACCGGCAAGTAAAAATGGAATTCCCAAACCTATGCAATACCCAAGGGAGAGAAAAGCTCCGCGTACTGCAGAAGATTCGGAAAACGCCAGTGTCTGAACCGCGGCCAGAGTTGGGCCAATACAAGGAGTCCAGCCGACCGCAAATAAGACGCCTAGAAATGGTGCTCCAGCCAAACCCCAAGTTGTGACAATTTTTGGTCGCCACTGCATTTGATTTGGTAGTGCACCTAGAAAAGCTAATCCCAGTAGAACTGTGAACACTCCTAATGCTTTTGTCACCAAACTTTGTTGCTCCAACAAAACATTTCCAGCGCCTCCAAAAAGCGCGCCATAAGAAATAAAAACTGTGCTGAATCCCAAAATGAACAACATGGTTCCCCAAAGGATTCGACCGCGTGCCGCTTTTGCGGTTAATTCAAGCCCAGTTAATCCGGTTATATAAGAGAGATATGCCGGGACCAACGGCAATACACAAGGCGAAAGAAAAGCAACTATTCCAGCGACGATCGCGATTGGAAATGACAATAGGACTGATCCATTCAAGACCTGTTCGGTTAATGGAGATGCAATAACAATCATTTAGCACTCTCATTATTTATTTTTTCAATTAGATTAGATAGAGAAGCAATTGTGATTGCTCCAGAAATTCTTGCAGCTACTTTTCTATTTTTATCTAAAATTATTGTTGTTGGTATAGAGGTAACTGGTAATGAGTTTCTAAACTCCAAAAGAATTTCATCATCAGCGATGGTTGGAAATGTAATCTTAAATCTACGCGTAAAAGCCAATGCCGAATCTTTTGAATCTCTGGTTAAGACCCCAATGAATTGAGTGGCTGGATATTTTTCAGAAATTGCCTGCAGTGATGGCGCTTCAGCGCGACAAGGAGAACACCAGGAAGCCCAGACATTTATTACTGTGATTTTTCCTTTTTCGATAAAAGTTTTTTCTCCTAAAAGCGATTCTCCATAGATGTCTGGTGCATATGATCGATTCTCTTTCGCAACAAAAGTGACAACACCATCACCGGCAACAAAAGATTCCTCACTTACTGACGTACCCCCAGATCCGCATCCTGAAAAAATCAAAGAACTTAGAACTAATGCTGAAATTGAGAATCTAGTTTTCACTTCTGCTTAGGAGGAAGTAAATGTTTGGCAGGTTCAGAGTATTCAACATCCTCAATCACCCCATCAGTATTGAAAACGAAGGTTGTGATTGACGCTAGCGAGCACTCTCTTTTACGGGGATCATGTATTAACGATTTTCCTTCTACATGTGATCGGACTATCCAAATTGGAAGTTGATGGGAAACGCAAATAGCTTCTGCACCAATTGCACTATCGCGCGCAAAATAAATTGCAGACATCATTCTTTCAATCTGTTCTTTATATGGCTCTCCCCAAGATGGACGCCATGGATTCCATAAATAGCGCCACGTTGATGGACGACGCAAAACTCCATCACCAACTGAAAAAGGTTTTCCTTCGAAAACATTTGCAGCTTCAATCAATCGTGGATCAGTAGTAATTGAAATTCCATGAGCAGCGACAATCGGTGCTGCGGTTTCTTGGGCTCGCTCTAGTGGCGAAACGTGTATCGCCCGAATTGGCCGATCTTTAGACCAGAGCGCAACCGCTTCTGCCATTTGAACGCCTCGGGTTGATAGGTGCCAATTTGGCTGGCGTCCGTATAAGACTTTATTTGGGTTCTCCACTTCGCCATGACGAAGCACATGTACCCGAGTTTTCATGAGGGAAATCATAGTGAGGTCGGGATTGGGGTAGCGTTGGCAAGTTATGTCACCTCAACCCACCCACTCGCACCCCACCAGATCTCTGGCGCAGGAGCTCCGGTCGCGCGATGATGATCAATTGAGGCTGCTTTTAGCCGCAAGAGGCGATCTTTTGTCGCCATTGCCTACTGACATTTCGGCATTGGCATCTCGCGCGAGTGCTCCTCCAAGTATTTCCAGAGCATTAGATTCGCTTAACCTCTGGGAGATTCAAGTTCTTGAAGCTCTTGTCGCACTACCAGAACCAATCACAATTGAAGCAGTTGTTGCCGCAACTTCGGTTGATGCCAAATTAGTTATTGAAAAACTAATTGCACTTGCGCTGGTTTTCCCAGATGAAGAACAAATAAGAGTTCTCAACGCGATACGTGATTCAGTAGGAAATGAACCAACAGGACTTGGACCTGTACTTGGATTACTAAGTACAAAAGCAATAAAGAAAATTAAAGATGCACCAGAAAATGCGCGAACGGTGCTTGATCGCTTAACTTGGGGACCGCCAAGAGGAAGTGTTTCAGATATTAAAAAACCAGGAGTGGCCATCAAGTGGTTACTTGATAATGATCTGCTCCTCGCTGTAGATAGCAAAACTGTTGTGCTTCCTAGAGAAATTGGAATGCATCTTCGTGGCGGAAAGATTCATCGAGATCTTCAAAATCAACCGACTGATTACCGCGGTCGTGAGTTTTCTCAAAGTGAAATTGATAAAAGTGCAGTGGGCGCAATAATAACTTTGCTACATCAAATTGAAGAGTTAATGAAGTTTTGGTCAGCAGAACCTCCAGCGATTCTAAGGTCTGGCGGTATTGGGGTTAGAGAAGTTAAGAAGGCAGCTGAAGCGCTTGGCGTGGAAGAAAATTACTTAATTTTTATTGCTGAACTTTCTTACATCTGTGGTCTTGTCACCGTTGATCGCGAAGAAGAATTGCTCCCAACTTCTGGATTTGATCTTTGGTTAAATTCAACTCACGATGAGCGTTGGCAACTTATCGTAAATGGCTGGTTAACAACTTCAAGAGTGAGTGGATTAGTTGGAAAAAGTGAAGCTAGATATATCTCTGCACTTGGTCCTGAGATTGATAGAGCCGCTGCCGCAAACTTGCGGGCTTTATTCTTAAAGTTGGTTAGTGAAATTTCTCCATGTGCGCCTGACTTATCAGCTCTGTCACAAAGAGTTCGATGGGAGCGACCACGACGCGGAGTCGGATTACACGCTGACATTGCACATTGGAGTTCCCGAGAAGCGGAGTGGCTTGGAATTACCGGACGAGGAGCGGTCTCTTCATTTGGTTCTGCAATTCTGGCTGGGAAAGATGATTCAGGATTAAGTAAAGCTTTGCCAAAAGAGATTGATCATATTTTGATTCAAGCAGATAACACCGCAATTGCTCCAGGCCCACTTCGGATTGATCTTGCGCAGGAGCTTTCACTTATCGCGAATGTTGAAAGCAAGGGTGGAGCTACAGTTTATCGATTCAGCGAAAACTCAATTAGACGTGGTTTAGATAGTGGTCGAAGTAGCGATGAAATAAATAAATTTCTCACCAAAATTTCTAAAACTTCAATTCCTCAACCTCTCTCATATCTAATTGCTGATGTTGGTAAACGTCATGGAAAGTTAAGAGTAGGAATTGGTTGGAGTTCATACATTCGATGCGAAGATGAATCAGTTGTCAATGCAATTCTCGCTGATAGACGGACTGCACATTTGCAATTACGAAAAATTGCACCCCAAGTTTTATTCACTGAAGTCGACACTGAAGAAGCAGTGAACACATTGATTGAAGCTGGCTTTTTGCCTGCAATCGAAGGTAGAGATGGAGCTCTTGTCACACGAAAGAGATCGGCGGCGCGCGCAATCTCAAAAACTCGCCCACCCCGAGTTATTGGAGAGTACGAAACTCCACGTGACGATCTTTTAACTGCTGCACTTAGAGCTTTGCGTGCAGGTGATCGAGCCTCAGCTAAACGAAGTGGTGTTCCAACAACAGTTGCAAGTGCTACTCCAACTGAGACTATGGCCGCGTTAACTCTCGCCATAAAAAATAAGGAGACATTAGTTATTGGCTATGCCGACTCTGATGGTGGAGTCAGCCAACGAATAATCGACCCAATCCAAGTTATGGCTGGCGTGCTTGTGGCCTATGACCATGGCAATGATGAAGTCTTACGGTTCCCGGTTTCACGCATAAACGGCATCGCCTTAGTCGAATAGGGCAGACTTAGCACTTAGGAAAAAGGGGTAATTGATGAGTTCGCAAGTATTGAAGCACCTAGAGAGATTAGTGCGCTGCCAATCCCCGACTTCAGATTTATCAGCCTGCCAAGCCGTTACAAAATTAGCCGCAGAGATTGCAAATGAAGTCTTAAATAAGCCGGCACAAATTCATGAGATTGAGAATCGTCCAGTTTTTTGGTGGGGTGATCCAAATCCTGAAATTGTTTTGCTTACGCATCTAGATACAGTTTGGCCCATGGATTCATTTACGCCCATTTGGGAAGTAAAAGAAAACCGAATTACTGGACCTGGCGTTTTTGATATGAAAGCTGGATTTATTCAAGCACTTTATGCACTTCGTGGAGTTAATGGATCTGTTGCTCTGATTGCAACTACTGATGAAGAAACTGGATCTCGTTCATCCAAAAAATTAATTGAGGATTTGTCGCGCAATGCCCGCGCTGTTTTAGTCTTTGAAGCATCCGTAGATGGTGCAGTAAAGGTAGGAAGAAAAGGCAGTGCTGATTTCAAAGTCACTGTCACGGGTAGAGCGGCTCATGCCGGGTTAGAGCCTGAAAAAGGTATCAACGCCAGTACTGAAATTTCACATTTAGTTCTTCAAATTTCCAAGCTGGAAAATCCAGAATTTGGAACAACTGTTGTCCCAACAACAATGACATCGGGAAGCACCACAAACACTGTGCCGGCCTTGGCATCTGTAGATATTGATGTACGTTCTTTTAAATCCGCTGAGTTAACGCGAATTTCTGAAGCTCTTAATTCTCTAGTTCCCCAAAATCTGGAAGCTAAAATTACTGTTACTGGTCAGATCAACCGTCCACCTCTTGAATTAACTTCAACGCAATCATTATTTGAACGTGCGCAAAAAGTTAACGCGGGATTAGGAAGACCGACTTTAGTTGGTGTATCCGTCGGAGGCGTAAGTGATGGAAACTTTGCTGCCGCAGCAGGGGCCCCAACTCTTGATGGTTTGGGTGCAATTGGCGGTGGAGCCCATGCTCGAGGAGAATGGGTCAAGGCAGATTCCATTGACTCACAAATTACCTTTTTAAATTCACTGATTACTGATCTTGTCGAGAGGCCTTAATAATGAGCGAAGGTCCACTAATTGTTCAGAGCGATAAAACGCTTCTGCTCGAAATCGACCATTTATTAGCTGATGAGTGCCGCAAAGCAATTGCTCCATTTGCCGAATTAGAAAGATCACCAGAACACGTACACACATATAGATTGACTAATTTGGGACTTTGGAATGCGCGTGCAGCCGGTCATGATGCAGAAGCGGTAATTGATATTTTGTTGCGTTATTCGCGGTATTCAGTTCCCCATGCACTACTTGTCGATATTGCCGAAACAATGGACCGCTACGGAAGACTCCGACTTGAGGCACATCCAGTTCATGGCTTAATTCTCACCTCCACTGATGCCGCAGTTTTAGAAGAAGTATTACGAGCCAAAAAAATAGCGCCGATGTTCGGACCTCGAATTGATCCCGAAACAGTCGTAGTTTTTGCAAGCGAACGCGGACGACTAAAACAAAGTTTATTGCGTCTTGGTTGGCCAGCTGAAGATATGGCGGGATATGTAGATGGTGAAGCACATCCAATCTCGCTAGTAGAAAAAGATTGGAAGTTGCGTACCTATCAAAGGATGGCTGCTGAAGGTTTTTGGCATGGAGGTTCTGGTGTAATTGTTTTGCCATGTGGTGCTGGAAAAACCATGGTGGGTGCTGCAGCAATGGCACTAGCTAAAGCAACAACTTTAATTTTGGTAACCAATACTGTTGCAGCCAGACAATGGCGAAATGAATTACTTCTTAAGACATCACTAACTGAGGATGAGATCGGCGAATATTCAGGTACTAAAAAAGAAATTAAGCCAGTGACTATCGCTACTTATCAAGTTTTAACCACTAAAAAAGGTGGCGTATACGCACATCTAGATTTATTTGATTCGCATGACTGGGGATTAATTATTTATGATGAAGTTCACTTACTCCCAGCTCCAGTCTTTAGATTTACTGCTGATATTCAATCCCGCAGGCGCCTTGGCCTAACTGCAACACTTGTTCGTGAAGATGGCATGGAAGGTGAAGTCTTTTCACTAATTGGTCCAAAACGTTATGACGTTCCGTGGAAAGAAATTGAAGCGCAGGGTTACATAGCCCCTGCAGAATGCATCGAAGTTCGTGTGAATTTAACAGATGCTGAAAGACTTCTTTATGCGACTGCCGAACCAGAGCATCGCTACAGAACATGTGCGACAACTCTAACCAAAACTAATGTTGCAAAATTTATTGCTGAAAAACATCAAGGCGAACAAGTATTAGTAATTGGTCAGTATCTCGATCAACTAGCAAAACTTGGCGAAACTCTCGGTGCGCCAGTTATTACCGGGGATACTCCGATTAAAGAGCGCGAATCATTGTTTCAATTATTCAGAGAAGGAGAAATAACAACTTTAGTTGTCTCCAAAGTGGCAAACTTTTCGATTGATTTACCTGAAGCCACAATCGCGATTCAGGTGTCCGGAGCTTTTGGATCACGCCAAGAAGAAGCGCAACGGTTGGGCAGAATTCTTCGTCCAAAAGCTGATGGGAGAGGTGCGCGTTTTTACACATTAGTTGCGCGGGACACTATTGATCAAGATTTTGCCCAAAATAGACAAAGATTTTTAACTGAGCAAGGTTATTCCTACCAAATAATTGATGCTGATGACATTCTTTCGGGCGATAATAAATTAGGAAGTTAACGCTTTCCTGAATCTCGCTTCATTAAGTTTAAAGAAATCATGAATTTCACCATCAATTAAAATAACTGGAACTTGTTCTCCATATTTTTCTTCTAATTCAATATTTTTATCAATGTAAATAATCTCAATTGTGAACTCTAAATCACTTTGAATTTCCACAACTTTTTCCTTCATCACATCACAAAGATGACACCCATGTCGAGAATAAATCGTGACCTTGACTTTCATTTGCTTGAAATTATCCGATCAAGCAATTCCTGTAAAACAAAGGTCAATTCGGTTTTTGCTTTAGTCGAGTTTTCTTCAAAATCTTTAAGGAACTTCTCAATTGCTCCTTCTGAAATTGGTCCAATCAATGGACCGTATTTATGCGCAAAATTTTGTTGGATGAAATCACCAAGTGCTCGAGCCAGATCGCTACGCAGATCAGATAATTCGGGCTGCTTGCTCTGATTTTTTTGCTCTTTGGCCGCCCTGTTCAATCCCGCGCTAGCCAACTCTTCCGAATTCACTTGAAGCTCCTCTTAGATCCAATAATCCTGCTACGGTTTTTCCATGAAGCGGGCTAAATCAATAAGCGTAATTGTAGGGCTGCTCGCCACTTTGCTGCTACCGCTAGCCCCAACCGCTTCGGCCTTAACTCCTCAATCAATAATTGCACCGTTACAAGTTACCTACGCAGGTGCTACTACAAAGGTGACTTCCACTTATGTTCCATTTAATGATCCAAATTTAGATCCTAAATCAAAGTTTGAAGTTAATTTCTTAACCGAATCTAGAACTCCATGGCCAGAGCCAGCAAAAAAAGCATTTTTACGAGCAACTCAAATCTGGTCGTATCTTTTTGAATCTAGTGTCACGATCACAATTGACGCTTACTGGTCACCACTTGACCGCGGCATTCTTGGAAATGCCAGACCTGGTGGCCCTAAAGGTGGCGGTTATTTCAAAGAGTTTCCTGGTGCTCCAGAAAAAAATCTTTGGTATCCAGCTGCACTAGCAAATTCATTAGCTAGCGATAAAAGAGATCAAGATGAATTGAATGCTGAAATTACTGCGCGCTTTAACTCGAATCCATCCAACGTAAATTGGTATTACGGTATGGATGGGAAACTTGCTCAAGGGCAATTTGATTTCTTGAGTGCAGTTCTCCATGAATTAGGACATGGACTCGGCATCATCTCTACTGAGACCTTCAATGATCGTTTTGGAACTTTTGCAAATGATTCACCAAGTATCTTTGCAGGTTTTGTTGCTAACGAAGCTGGAAGAAGATTGTCTGACCTTTCCGCCACACTTCCAGAATTCTCAACATATGTAACTTCCCCACTGTATTGGGTTGGCCCCCAAGGAATATCGGCCAATATTGGTGTTAAGCCAAAACTATTTTCACCAAGTCAGTACAAATCAGGATCCTCAGTTAGTCACTTAGACGATGAATTGTTTCCAAAAAGTGCTGTAAATGGGCTAATGAGTTCTACTATAGATATGCAGCAATCAATACATGATCCAGGTCCAGTAGTAATTGGCATGCTAAAAGATATGCGTGGGAAAACCCCAGCAACGCGAATAAGCGAAATTCGAAATCTGCATACAATTTCTGGAAATAAGGCAATTACTCTATCTTTTGATCCACCTGAGGAAGCAATCAGGCAAGAAATTACTTCCTATCAAATAAAAGTTTATCCTGGAAATCAAATAATCACAGTAACTAAATCTCCAGTTACGATTCCAAAGCTTTCTCCTGGGCTCCCCTATTATTTTGGAATCATCGCAATGTCAAATATTTTTCAAAGTAAAGAAGTAATATCTTCAGTGGTTGTCCCTGAGGATACCTGGGCTAAAAAAGTTCTTGATTTAAATTCCGATGCACAATTTACGGCAAGTGCAATTTACCAGGGTAAACAAACACTAATTTATACTGATTCAAAAACTGGATATCTAATTATGAGCCAATTTGATGGGAAAGTTTGGAAGCGACAAATCGTAGATGGCGATTCCACTAAATTAGGAAAACGCAATACCAATCTAAATGGAACTCTTTCTGTCTGTATAACAAATCCAGGCAAGAAAGAGAAATTACATATCTTCTACGCAGATACAGTTGAAAAAGATTTGTTGCATGCAAATTTTGATGGAAAAAAATGGAGTTATGAAACTGTTGACGGAGATGGACCTGTAATTCAAGATTATCGTGAAGCTATTCGTACGAAAACTGCAAGTAATGTGCATATCTCGAATGCTTGTGCATCAACCACGCAAGGATTACAAGTATTTTATCGAGATAACTCGCAAGGTATTTTACTTGGTGCAACTCTTCTTAAATCTGGCTGGAGTTATGAAATAGTTGATGGAGATAAAATAACAGGTGGACGAACAGATGGTGATGTGGGTTTTCATCTTGCGGCTGTAACAACTGGAAAGAAAATTCACCTTCTTTATGACTCTGTTTTAGCCGCCCCCGATAAGAAACCTATTCAAGGTGATATTCGATATGCGACCAGAAGTAGTGTTTCTCCAATTGATTGGCAATATACGACGGTTGAATCAGGGAAACGTGAAATCCCTGTCGCTGGTTTTGATTTAGGGCTTGCAGTGGATGGTTCTGCAATCCGCGCCATCTGGTACGCATCGTCTTCGGCAACTATTTCTAAAGCTGACCGCATTCACTGGACTGATTTAACTTCCCTGGGAGTTATTTCTGAGTTCATTCCAACATCAAGCCCAGTTTCGCCGATTTCGGTAAATGGAAAGAGTGCAGTTTACGGGTGTGAAGATCGACTTTGTTCTTTAGATCTGCTCACTAAAAAAAGTACACTCGCAAATGACACTGCTGTAGATAAGAGTTTTTCAGCATCGTGGGTCAAAATTAAATCCAGAGATTACGCTTTCTTAAATGTAAATGGGAAAGCGACATTACTTACAAAGCCATTAAATTAGTTAAGGCGCTTGATTTACAAAACTTCTTTAACTTATTTGGCGTTACGTCTTTGAATTCTGGTGCGCTTTAGCAACTTCTTATGTTTTTTCTTGGCCATTCTCTTGCGACGCTTTTTGATTACTGAACCCACGAATCACTCCCTTAGAAACTTTTCATAACTGCCGCTTTACGACTTTTAAGTAGGATCACAGATTACCCTGTTGAGGGAAGAGTTCTAAATTAAGGAAAAATTACCTAGAAGCCCTGAAGCCCTAAAGCTCTAAATCTCTAAAAAGGCAGCTGGGTCAAGACAAAGGTGCCGCCGCTGGCTCTAGTTGCCACACAGGTGCCTAAGCCTGTTTGAGATCTTAAACCGACAATTTCAGCACTAAGCGGGATTCGCCCACCTGAAGTTGGGGCTCCTTTTTTATCAAATTGATAAACCACCACATCCCCTGCTTTAGATTTTAAGAGTGAGTTACTTTGTGCGGTTAAGAAGGCAACCACAGACGCATTATTTATAGCCGCTGACACTCCTGCATATCTCTTACTCCACAGGACTGAGCCAGTAGTTGAGAATTGAGAAATTACTCCTTCATTCAAAGTTTTAGTTTTTGAGGTTCCACCTACCGTTAAATTTCCTGCAGCGCTTTTCCAGGAACGAGTTGCACCCACGCCGTTACTTCTCACAATCTTTAGAATCTTGCCGTCCGAAGGGGAAACATTAATAATAATTCCATCTACTTTTCCAACAACTGATTTTTTCGCAAGTACTTCTACGCTGTTGCCTACTAAGGTCAGAGTTTTATCTTTATTTAAAACTCCAGAAGTTAAAGTAGTCGCAGATTTTCCAAAATAATATTTTGGTCCAAATTCACCGGTGCTGGAAAGTGATTGAACGAAAGAACGCTCACCGCCAGACTTGGTAATCTCAATTCCAATCAAAAAAACTCCAGCACTTCCAGGAATAATCGCAGATACATATCCAGAATTATTCAAAGCAATTGAAAATCTATTTATTAGTAGGCCACTTTTATCTACCTGTGCGACAGTTATAAACTTTAAATCTTTCCTAATTGGTTTCACCGATTGCGCGGTGACCGAATCTGGGTTAAAGGTCTGCACTGTCGGCGTTTGACTTGATTGTGTTTCGACAGAGGATGAAGAACTCTCGGGTGCCACTAGAGCTGTTGGATTTTTCTCACTTTGTGCCAAACCTGCAACCCAAATCTGCTCTTTTGAGTCAACTGCGATTGCAGTTGCTACATCATCTTCCAATGTCCCAATTCGCAGTGACCAAACATTTGCTCCAGAAGAATCAAAAGCGCTGACCCACGAATCAACTCCACCTAAAGAAGTAGTGCCAAGAAAATCTCCAACGACATTTCCTGCAACTACCCAATTCTTTTTAGTCGACGTTACCCCAATTATTTCGTCATTTTCATTGCCAGAAATTACTGTGCTTAGAAATGGAGCTACTACTTTTGGAGAAAAAGTTGCCGCATCAGCGTTTTGAGTAAATAGAAGTGAAATTACTGCCGCTACAAAAAGAGCTCGTCTCAGCTTTGCTCACCCCTGAGCTAATTCGCGTGAACGATCACGCGCTGCCAAAAGTGCCGCACTAAACATCTCGTGTAATCCGCTTTCATTTAAGGTCTTAAGCGCCGCAGCGGTTGTTCCATTTGGACTTGTGACATTTTCGCGCAAGGTAGTTGGTGTTTTTCCTGAATCTCGCAGCATCGTTGCAGCACCATAAATAGTTTGAACACTTAATTGATGTGCATCCTCAGGGGTTAGACCTAACTCAATTCCAGCGGCCACCATTGCTTCAATAATTAGAAAAAAGTATGCCGGACCCGATCCACTTACTGCCGTAACTGCATCTTGCAAATCTTCTTCTATGCGAATTACTTTTCCAGTTCCATTTAGAAATTTTTCGGCGAGCGCTAATTCTTTTTCACTGCAATGTGTTCCTGCAGAAATAGCTGCCATCCCTTCGCCAACCAACGCTGGTGTATTTGGCATCACTCGGATAACCGGAACACTCTTGCCGTTGAGTCCAGCTTCGATGCCAGCGATTTTTTTACCCGCTGCC
>Ga0114974_10001279_pt1 | contig 19885 bp, 16 predicted proteins | sample S_130206_EF_Meta_FD_87318 | JGI IMG/M metagenome (GOLD analysis project Ga0114974, IMG submission 87318) | Freshwater microbial communities from Lake Simoncouche, Canada to study carbon cycling - S_130206_EF_MetaG | ecosystem: Environmental > Aquatic > Freshwater > Lake | place: Lake... | reverse complement strand
CGTGTGACGGATTGATCCTCGCGGCCGCCGGCCTGGGGCGTCTCGGTTTGGAGCAGCGGATCACCGAGGTGCTCCGTCCCGACGCATTCTGGCCCGCCGTTGCCCAGGGAGCCCTCGTCGTGCAGATCCGCAGTGGAGATCCGCGGATGGCGGCCGTGGTCAGTGCGATCGACGATCCGGCATCCCACGCGGCCGTCCGCGCCGAGCGTGCCTGTCTGGCGGCCCTGGCAGGGGGATGCTTGGCGCCAGTGGGCGCCTGGGCCCGATTCGCAGGGGATCTCCTCCACCTCGGGGCCTGCGTCCTCGGGCCGAATGGCGAAGAGATCGCGACGATCACGACCCGGGCCGTCGCTGACGCCGCCGAGATGCCGGAGGCGCTCGGTCGGAGGGTGGCCGAAGACCTGCTGCGGCAGGGGGCCGACGACCTGCTCGCCCTGGGACGCGAAGCCGAGGCCCTCCGACGTCAGGGGTAAACGCTTCCTGGATTCCCTCGGCTGTGGCGTCTGTGGTGGGGGGGTTGCCTCCGACAGAGGGGGCTTGTCCTTCTCGTTGTAGGTCGGAGACAATGGAGCTAGGATGACAGACACACCGAAGCTGTTTCACATCATTGAAGGAGCCAGAGAGCATGTCAGTCAAAGTCCTCATCGCCGATGACCATGAAGTGGTTCGCCGCGGTCTCGCCAGCCTGCTTGCCGGCTCCGAGGTCAAGATTCTGGGCGAGGCTTCCAACGGTGACGAGGCGCATAAGCTGGCCAAGAAGCTCAAGCCCGATGTCGTGCTCCTCGACATCCGCATGCCGGGGAAGGATGGCTTGGCGGCCCTCGAGAAGATCCGGGCCGATCTGCCCACTGTCCGGGTGGTGATGCTCTCGACCTTCGACAATCCCACCTACGTTGCCCGCGCGGTGGCCGCGGGGGCCCACGACTACATCCTCAAGGGGGCCTCACGCAGCGAAATCATTGCCGCGATAACCGGGGCGGCAGCTGGTCAACTCCCGGCCCGTGCTGGCGAGTTGCGCCGCGTAGCCACGACGATGGCCAACCGGGTAGCCACGCCCGATCCCGATATCCCCCTCACGCAGAGGGAAACGCAGGTCCTCCGCCACATGGCCCTGGGACTCTCCAACAAGGAGATCGCCCAGTCGCTGACGATCAGCGTCGAGACGGTGAAGGAGCATGTCCAAAACATCCTCCGCAAGATCGCCGTCACCGACCGGACGCAGGCGGCCGTGTGGGCCGTGCGCCGGGGCCTCGTCTGAAACCTTCGCTGGCCACGGCCTGCTAACGGGCGCGGGGATGGGCTTTGTCAAACGCGTCGAGGAGACGCGTGGTCGTCACGTGGGTGTAGATCTGCGTGGTGACGAGGCTCTTGTGCCCGAGGAGCTCCTGGACGCTGCGGATGTCGGCTCCTGCGTCGAGCAGGTGGGTGGCGAAACTGTGACGGAGGGTGTGGGGGCTGGCCCGCCCGACGAGCCCGGCCGTGAGGAGATGTTTCTCGAGAAGCCGGGCAACGCCTCGCACCGAGAGCCTCGTTCCCAACCGATTGGTGAACAACGGTTGAACACGCGCCACGGCTGGGCTTCTCGGACGGGGACGAGAAGCGAGCCAGGCTTCGATCGCCCGCTGGGCATGGCGGCCGACGATTCCCAGACGTTCCCGACGTCCCTTGCCGCGGACCCTCACCGTGCCACCGCGGAGGTCGACGTCGGTGTCGTCGATGCCGACGAGCTCGCGGACGCGGAGCCCCGCTGAATACATCAGTTCCAGGATCGCCCGATCGCGGAGCCCGCCGGCTGCCTTCGGTTGGGGGGCGGCAAGGAGGCGGCCGATTTCCTCGCCAGTGAGAAACTTAGGGAGCTTTCTCGCCCGTTTCGGACCCCGCAGCGGCTTGGCGGGATTCGTCCGCACCCATCCCTCGCGCTGGCCGAAGGCGTAGAAGCTGCGGGTGCTTGCCAGCTTCCTGGCCACCGTCGCCGAGGCGTAGCCGGCCGCGTGGAGTCCGCCGGCGAATCGCCGCAGGATTGTGCTCGTTGCATCGCCAGGGCTGCGACAGCCGGCCGAGGCGAGGAACTCCGCCAATTGGAGGAGATCCTCGCGGTAGCTTTTGACGGTGAAGGGAGAGCAGCCCCGTTCGGCGACCATGGCCCCGAGGAAGCGCTCGATCACCGGCATGAATCCGGCGATGGCGTCAGGTGGCGGTGTGGGCATCGGGATCCCTGCCCTGGGGAGCGATCAGGCCGTCCGGTCGGCCGGGGGAACAAAACGCACCCGGTTGACCCGTGGCGCGGCGTGGCGGACCTTCTCGCCGAGGACAGCGGCGTCGTGCCACGTGAAGCTCAGCTCCGGGTCGGAGGCGAAGCGGCCGAGGGTGCGAAGCGCTTCGGCGCGGCTGTCGTCGTCGTACAGGAAGACGTACCGTTCGCCCCCCTTGACCAGGGCCATGACGTTGATGTCTCGGGCGGGCATTGTGAAGACCCTGTGGGCCGAGGGACCGGCGGCGGACGCCCAAGCGACCGCACTGAGGGTATCGGCCCGGGCCCCCCGCGAGCCGTACGATTCCGTCGTTCGCCCCCCGAATCGCTCCCATCCGGCCAAGTCCCGGCGGCGCTCCCGTCTCCCCTCCGCAGTGCCCGCCGGCGCAGTTTGCCCGAGGGGCCGATCCACGGTCGGCAGCCTTCGGACGGCGTCAGAAAAGATCCCCGAAACCACGCAGTCCAATCGGTTCGCGGGAGGTGAACGGCTCGCCGCGGGCCACGCCGATCATCGAGCCCCACCACCGTGCCGCGGCATCGACGTTCTCGAGCACGGTCGGCGGAGACGTGGTCGGGGAGGGGGAGGGCGGAGGGGGGAGTTGGCTGGCGTAGCAGGCGAGACTGCGGGCCTTGAGATCCCAGGTTGTGCTGATGTCGACGATGAACGCCGGACGGAGCAGCACTTTGAGGTGGACGCACGAGTAGTGGTAGACGCGCGACGGATGCCACGGTTCACCCGGTAGGTCGCATTTCGTGAGTTTTGCCCAGAATCGCGCCGCATCGACGAGGCGGGTGGCGGCGACGTGGTCAGGGTGGGCGTCCACCCAGTGTGGCGAGAACAGCCATCGCGGTCGGGTGCGGCGGATCGTGGCGGCGAGGCTGGCACGGGCGGCGAGCGTGGCCCGGAGACGGCGGTTGGGGAGGCCGAGATTCTCCCGCCAGGGGATCCCGAGCACGTCGGTGGCGGCGGCGGTCTCCCGGGCACGGATCTCGGTCGTGCCCCGCGGCGTCGGCTCACCATCGGTGAGATCGAGGACGCCGACGCGCAGCCCGCGGGCAAGCATCAGCGCGATGGTGCCCCCCATGCCGAGTTCAGCATCGTCGGGATGGGGGGCGATGACGAGGGCGTCGAGCATGGGAGCTTCCACGGGGGCCTGGATGAATGGCACGGGGCCGGTTGTCAGGGGGTTCCCCGGGAGCATACTCTCCCCCCATGCCCACCTCAGACGAACCTCACAGGTCTCCCCCCGATCTCCGCTCCGAGTATGCCGCTGCGGCCGCCCACGCACGGCGGACGGCGGTGCTGGCCTCGGTCGAATCGCTCCTCGGCTGGGACGAGCAGACGATGTTGCCGCCGGCTGGCGGGGCGTACCGCGCCGACCAGGCAGCTGCCGTCGCTTCCTTGGTTCACGCGTCCCGTACCGAGCCTGCACAGCAGGATCGCCTTGAGCGGCTCGCCGCCTCGATGGAGGGGGGCGAGGGCGACTGGAGCGACGAGGAGCGTGTCACCGTCCTCCGCCTCCTCCGCGACCTTCACAAGCAGCTCCGACTGCCCGCGCGACTGGTGGAGGAGATCGCGCGGGCCTGCATCGATGGCCAGCAGGCGTGGGTCGAAGCCCGACGGCAGTCAGACTGGAAGGGATTCGCCCCGCACCTCGCCCGCATCGTGAGGCTGAAGCGGGAGCAGGCAACCTGTCAGTCGCCCGAACTCGATCCCTACGACGCCCTCCTCGACGACCACGAACCAGGCGCCCGGTCGAGCGACGTCTCGGCGCTCTTCGACCGGTTGCGCCCTGGGATCGTGGCGCTTGTCCGGGCGTGTCGTGGATCGAGCTGCCCTCCGCGGGACGACCTGCTGCGACAGCATTTTCCCCGCGCAGCCCAGGAGTCGTTCGTCCGGATGGTGGCGGAGACAATCGGCTTCGACTTCGCCCGTGGGCGGATCGACACCTCCGAGCACCCGTTTTGTAGCACTGCCGGGCCGCACGACTGCCGACTCACCACGCGCTGGGACGAGTCGTATCTTCCCACCGCCCTGTTCGGCGTGCTCCACGAGGCCGGTCATGGGCTTTACGAACAGGGCCTGCGGTCCGATGCGTTCGGACTTCCGGGTGGCGAGGCGGCCTCGCTCGGCGTTCACGAGTCTCAATCACGGCTGTGGGAGAATCTCGTCGGTCGCTCGCTTCCGTTCTGGGAGTGGTGCCTGCCGCAAGCGCGGAGGATGTTCCCGGCAGCGTTGTCGGACGCATCTCCCGAGGAAGTCCAGCGGTCGTTGCTCGTCGTCCGTCCGTCGCTGATCCGTGTCGAGGCTGACGAGGTGACCTACAACCTTCACATCATGCTCCGCTTCGATCTCGAGCGGGCCCTCATCCGTGGGCAGCTTGCCGTGGCCGATCTTCCGGTCGCCTGGGACGATCGATTCGAACAGGACTTCGGGATCCGCCCGGCCACCGCAGCCGAAGGAGTTCTCCAAGACATCCACTGGAGCGCCGGATTGATCGGCTACTTTCCCACCTACACCCTCGGCAACGTCTACTCCGCGCAGATGATGGCCGCGGTCGAAACCGATCTGCCCGATCTCCCCGCAGCCATCACCGCTAGGCGGTTCGGCCTGCTTCTGGAATGGCTCCGGGAGCGGGTTCACAAGCACGGGCGATTGATCGATCCCGGGCCGCTCGTTTCCGGGGCCACGGGGCGGCCCGTCTCGGAGCGGTGGCTGGTGGAGAGTCTGTGGTCCCGCTACGGACCGGCCCACGGCCTGGGAACGTTGCCCCCGTCGTGACCTCGACCGGCCCCTTGCTCAGGGGCATGGAATGCTTCCAGGCCGGGACGGTTGAGCCTTGGACCCGGTGGTACACTCGCGAGCGTCAGGGGCGGGATGAAGGCGATCGATCCGGTAGTCTTGGTGGCGTGTGGCCCCACCCGGGGCGCCGCGTCCCCCCCATGTGGATCGCCGATCACGAGTGGCTGGAGGGGGCGATGACTTTCGAGAACGACCGACCGGTGCCCGATGGGGATGACATCACTCCGGCCTCGTCGGCCGGGGATGACTCCCCGATCGACCGGGCATCTGCGGAGGCTTGGGAAAGCATCGAGCCCACGGATGCCGATCGCTTCGAACTCGGGATCGATGACGCGCCGGTCGGCAACGGAGAGACCTCCGAAGAGGAGCGTTCCCGTGTCGATGGTATGCCGGAAGGCTGGCTCGAGGGACCGGCCGACCTCGATGTTGCCATCGATCTCGGCCCCGACCCTCTTGCCGTGACCACCTCCGAAGACGATCCCGAGGCGTCGGGAGTTTCCCACTCCTCGCGGGTGCAGATCGGCACCGGCCAATCGGGTATCGCGTCGCCGAGCGATGTCGGTTCTTCGGTCAGCCCACCGGAGGAGCGTTTGGTCCGTACGCTTGCCCAAGAGATTCCAGACGAGGAGGCTGCCTGGCCGGCCGGGACAGATCCGTTGCCCGAGGAGGAACTCCACTCCGGCGCGGAGAAGACTGCGGATGAGTGGCGTGACATCGTCGCGACGGTACGCGATGATATGCCGTCGGAGTCGATCGGATTCGGCGCGTTCGTTGATGAAGCGGAGGTTGTCGATCCTGCTATCGCGGATTCCTACCACGGAGACTCGCAGGGGATCGACGAATCCCACGGCGAAACGATCGACGTCGGGGCGCTCTCGGCAGCCCTGCCCCCCGCGGTCGCCTCCGGTGGGATCGTGACGTCGGGACCGCGCTCGAAGCGAGCAGGTGGTGGATTGGGGCAGATGGTCGGCGTGGTGATCGGGGGCGTGCTGGCGATCCCCGTCACGCTGGCGATCCTCCTGTTCGGGTTTCAGCGTGATCCCCTCCACGTCACCCCGAAGGTTCCTGAAGGCCTTCGATTCCTCCTCCCGTCCCGTTTCCGCTCGGCCGGCATGGACCGTCGGACCGACCAAGCGACCCCTGCTCCCGGTCGATTGACCCTCGACCAGATTCCCACTCCAGACGCCGCGGCAACGGCGGCGGTCGATCCGGATCCTGAACCGGCCGTGCCTCCCGCCCCCGCGGCCACCATCGTTGATGAGGCGGAGCTCGTGGGGGGAGCGATCGTGACGGCTTCCGACGCACCGGCCGATGATGGTGGGGGTGCCGAGCGTGGGCTTCCTGCTTCGCTGCCGCCCCACCCGATCGATGAGGTCGAGTTGGTCGTCGACCCGGTCTCGGTCGACGCGGGAAGCGTTGGGGGCGAACCGGGGCGAAAAGCGGAAGCGATCGACCTTGCCCCGGTTGCTGCGGCGATCAGCGCGGCGACGTCTGCCACCGACAGTCTCGGCGAGGGGGGCGGCCCCAGTGGGGATCCAACTGCCCGCGAGCAGTCGCTGGTCGGGTGGTACCGGAGCTTGAGCGTCGTGGCGCTCGAATTGGCCAAGGCGGAACGGGCGGCGATCGAGTCGGGCCGATCCTCTGCCGAGGTCATCGATCGGTTTGCCGAGCTGCGCGCGAGGTTGGCCATCGAGCGGCACGACGATCTGGAGCTTCTCGGCAGCATGTGGCTCGCCAGCGAGAAACGCCCCTCGGATGGGGCGATCCTCGTCGCGACGCTCGAAGCGGTCCGCCCCGTCGGTCCCTGGTGGGGTGGGCGGCTCGCCGCCGGAGGAGAGGCCCCCCATGGGCTGTCGTTCCTCGCCCGCAGTGCCCCCATGGCCCAGCCTGGCGATGCGGTCATCGTGGTCGGTGTTCTCGGGGAATCCGGCACGATCTGGGCCGTCGATATCGGGACGCTGCCGGCGGTTGGAAAAGCTGCGGACGATGCGGTCGATCCCAGCTCGTTTTGATCGACGGCGCGTTCATCCCCGCGGAGCTTGATCGGATGGGCGAGCCGAATCATCGGGAGACCGTGGCAGGAATCGTCGCCGGGGTCGCCCGTGGAGCCGTCGATCCGGTGGACGTGGTCACGGAGGCGGTCGACCGTTGCCGCCACGCCCACGCCGGTCTCAATGCTCTCGTGCAGTCCCGCGGCGCCGAGGCGATCGCGGATGCTTCCCGGCTCGCCAACTCGCCACCCGGGCCTTTGGCCGGCGTGCCGGTGAGCGTCAAGGAGTGCTTCGCCGTCAGGGGGCTGGTCACAACCCTCGGGATTCGTGGCCGGGCGTCGGCGCTCGACCGGGATGACGCGGGAATCGTGACTCGATTGCAGGCCGCCGGAGCGATCGTCATCGGGAAGGGGAACGTGCCCCAAGCGCTCTACCTCCACGAGACCGACAATCCCGTGTGGGGAAGGACCGTTCACCCGACCGATGCCCAACGGGGCCCGGGCGGGAGCAGTGGCGGGGATGCGGCGCTGGTCGCCGCCGGGTGTGTGCCGCTGGCCATCGGGACTGACCTGGCCGGCAGCATCCGCCAACCGGCACACGCCTGCGGGATCGTCGGCCTGCTGCCGCGCGCGGAAACGCTCGGCGGAGGCGGGGCCTTCGAGACGATGCCACGGCTCGTCGGCCAGCGATCACGGGCCGGTCTCCTCGCGCGGACGGTCGACGATGCCGAGGCAGGATTCCGTGGGCTGTGTGGAACACCGGTCGTTGGAGCCCCTCCGGTCCATCGTCTCCGGGTGGGGTGGTGGGACGAGGCCGGCCCCCTGGCCCCCTCCGCGGCGGTCCGCCGGGCCGTCGCCTTGGCGGTCGAACGTCTCGCTGCCGCCGGGGCCACCGTGACCCGACTCGATCCCGAGGTGGCCGCCGAGGCCGCCTGGGTGCATCTCGGCATCCTTTCGGTGGACGGCGGCGCCGACATCCGCCGGTTGTTCGCCGGGGAGCGACCGATCGACCCGGTCCGTCGCCTCCTCGCTCTGGCGGGGATCCCGGGATGGGCACGGGGCATCGTTGCCGGGGCGTGCGTCTGGGGGGGGCGTGCCCTCGAGGCTCGAGCGCTACGTCGAACCGGCCCCCGGAGCGCGGCCGCGCGTGAGGCCCTTCTCGGGAGCCGGGGCCCGATCGAGGCTACCGTGGCGCGTTGGGCGACGGCCCACGACTGCATCGTCTGCCCCGTCTCCGCGATCCCGGCACTCCGTCACGGCTCGGCGTCGCGTCTCCTTCTGGCAGCGTCCCCCTGTCTCCTCGCGAATCTTCTCGACCTCGCGGCGGGGGCGGTGAGTGTCACTGCGGTGCGGGCCGACGAGGAGTCGGGGCGGCCCCGGTCGAACGACCCTGTCGAGGTCGCGGCTATCGAGACCGATCGCGGCAGTGCCGGATTACCGGTCGCGGTGCAGGTCATCGCGCTCGATCGCCGCCCCGGCACCGCCGAGGCGATCGTGCTCTCTTCGATGCGGGCGATGGCCATGGCCAGCTGCGGCGGCGTCACTTCGCCAAACGTTGGCTGATCGCCTGGGACATCTTGGCGACTGGAAGCACTTCGCAGGCTGCGTTGAGTTCGATCGCGGCCTTCGGCATGCTCCAGACCACGCTGCTCGACTGATCCTGGGCGATCGTGTGCCAACCGCGGGCCCGGAGGGCGAGCAGTCCCTTGGCGCCGTCGGTCCCCATGCCCGTGAGGAGGATCGCAGTGCCGGCCTGGGGCCAGCATTCGGCCACGCTCCAGAAGAAGACATCGACGCTCGGCCTGAAGAAGAGGTGTTTCGGTTCCTCGCGGTAGGCGAGGGTCCGATCCTTGTTGAAGATCAGATGGTCGTTGGTGCCGGCGACGAGCACGTCCCCGGCCAGGGGCATCTGGCCATCCTCGACCACCCGCACCGATCTCCCAGTTCGGTCACCGAGCCATTTTGCCAGCCCCGGCGCGAAGGCCATGTCGACGTGCTGCACGATCAGTACGGCAACATTCCAGTCGACGGGGAGTGGCTGGAGAATCTCGGAGATCGCCTTCGGTCCCCCGGTTGAGGCGCCGATGAGGAGCAGTTTGGGCGGGCCGGACGGAGCAGCCACCCGGTTGGTACGACGGGCATCGGGGGACGCGCCGACCAATTTGCCGATCATGGCGATCTTGTCGACGAGCGCCTGGGCTCCCTGAACCTCGCCCGACGGACCGAGCACAGGCGTGTCGACGGCATCGAGCGCACCGTGGCCCATGGCCTCGTAGACCAAGGAAATATTGCCGCTCACCGTCGCGGTCACCACGAGGATCGCGCACGGGGAGGAGAGCATGATCTGCCGGGTGGCCTGGACGCCATCCATGTGCGGCATGAGCAGATCCATGAGGATCAGGTCTGGCCGGTCGCGCTTGGCCGCCGCCACCGCCTCGACACCGTCGCTGGCCGTCCAGGCGATCTCATGGTCTGTCAGGCCGGTGACAATCCGACGCAGAGCCTCGCTCGCGGCCCGCACGTCATTGACGATTCCGATTCGCACACTGCCCCCCCCCAAGGTGGCCGCCCGCGGTTCACGCGTTCGGTTCACCGATCAGGTCGATGATCGTGGATATGAAAGTCTGGTCGTGAAAACTGGTCTTGGTCAGGTAGCGGTTCGCCCCGGCATCGAGTCCACGGATCCGATCGCTCTCCCGATCCTTGTAGGAGACGATCACCACGGGAAGGTCCTTGCGGACGGGGTCCCCCTTGATGAGGGACACCAAGCCGATCCCGTCGAGCCTGGGCATGTCGACGTCGCTGACCACCAGATCGTAGTCGCCACCACGGATTGCATTCCAGCCGTCCATGCCATCCACGGCAACGTCGACATCGAAACCCCGCGAATGGAGCAGTTGACGCTCCAGTTCCCGGACGGTGACGGAATCGTCAACGACCAAAACCCGCTTCGTCCGACGGGCCCGACGGACGAGATGCTCGAAGTCGACCCGCGAGAACCTCCGCCCCATCAGCATGTTGTCGATCGACAGAACGAGATCCTCGACGTCGACGATCAGCACCGGATCGCCGTTTTCCAGGAGGGAGGCGCTGCTGATGTCGGCGACCTTCCCGAGCCGGCGATCGAGGGGGCGGACTTCGAGATCCCGCTCTCCGAGGAAGGCGTCGACGATCATGCCGAACTGTTGCCCCCGGTCGCTGACGACGACGACCGGCATCGGGGCGGGCGGGCTGGCCCCCGTTCCGGTGCCCAGAATCTGCTCGGCCATCACCAATCCGATCGATTCGTCGTCCCGGCGGAAGAATTGCCGTCCCTCGACGGTGCGCACGTCGGCATGATCGACGAACTGGATGTTGTCGATCCGCGTCAAAGGAAATGCGTAGGGCTCGCCGGCCACCTCGACGAGCAGGGCGCGGACAACCGACATCGTGATCGGCAGTTGGAGCGTGAACACCGTCTGGCGGCCGGCTTGGCTGGAGACCCGGACACCGCCACCGACCGCCTTCACCATGCTCTGGACGACGTCGAGCCCGACCCCGCGTCCGGAGATCTCCGTGACCCGTTCCCGAGTGGAGAAGCCGGGCAGGAACATGAACTCCATCACCTCCGATTCGGTGAGGCGTTCGGCAACGTGTCGGGGGACGAGGTCGCGTTCGACGGCGCGGGCTCGCAGTCGCTCGACATCGATGCCCCGGCCATCGTCGGTGATGAGGATCTGCAGCATCCCGGCGCGGTGACGGGCTTCGAGGACGATTTTGCCGGACGGGGGCTTGCCGGCGGCGATCCGCTCGTCGGGGGGCTCGATGCCATGATCGATGGCGTTGCGAACGAGGTGGGAGAGTGGGGCTTCGAGCTTGTCGAGAATGTCGCGATCCACGCCGGTCTGCTCGCCACGCACCTCGAACCGCACCTGTCTGTCGAGCGACCGGGCGAGATCGCGGACGAGCCTTGGAAACGCGCGGATTCCGTCCGCGAGTGGCCGCATCCGGCTGACGATCACCTCGTGGTGGAGCCGGCCCGAAAGGTCCTCGTTGCGTCGGGCAAAACTCTCGAAGTCATCGACGTGCTTCATGAGCGTCGTCAACATCGCGTCGGCCCGCGATCGTGCCCGCTCGACGGCCATCGCCACCGTCGCCGGCAGGGCAACGCCATCGGCTGCCGTCCGATCCTCGAGGGCCGCCAGGGAGTCACAGAGTTCGATCTGGGAGGCCCTCAATCCGAGGAGTCCGTCGATGAACGGACGGAGTTGCCGGGTCTCCACGAGAGCCTCGCCGGCAAGGCCCACCAATCTGGTCAGGCTGTCCGCCGAAACCCGCACGACACGGTCGGTCGATTCGAGCGCGGGCTCGGGAGCCGTCGCCATCGGCGGTTCGTCGGGGGGAGCGATCGCGACCGGCGGCACCTCGTCGCGGGCTGGCGCGGGGGACAGGGGCAGAGGAGCCGGCGTGGGAAAACGGCCCGGAATCTCAGGAACGGGAGCCGGGGTCGCGACCTGTGCCGAGGGCAACGAGAAGAGTTCCTCGGGGAGCGAATGCATCCTTCCCAGGGCTGCGACGAGGGCCATCGCCCTTCCTGGCCAGGGGCCATCCGGCAGCAGCGCATCGTCGGCCCCGCCGATCGACGCGAGGAAGTCGACGCATGCCAGGAGAACGTCGGCGTGCTCGGGACGGACTTGGATCTCGCCCCGGCCGGCAGCAACGAAACAGTCCTCGAGGGCATGGGACACCTCGACGGCGGGCTCGACCCCGACGATGCGGGCGGCCCCCTTCAGCGAGTGTGCGGCGCGCATCATCGCCTCGATGGTCTGGGCAGACTGGTCGAGGCGTTCGATGGCCAGGATCCCCGCCGACAACACGGCGGTCTGTGTGTCGGCCTCGAGCCGAAACAGTTCGAGCATGGAAAAGCCGCTCAGATCTTCCGCCACGGCAATGCTCCTTTCTGTCCAGGTCCGGTGAGTCGGGGATGGGTCAGGTCGAACGGACCTGGTCGTTGAGGCCGTCGAGAAACCGAGTCTCGTCGAGGATTCCCACGATCACGCCCTGCCAATCGAACAGAGCCTGGCAGAACCGGGCCCCCGACTGACTGACCGTGGCGGGAACCGCGCGGAGCGTGGCCTGGCCGACGCGGATGACACCGGCGACCTGCTCAACGGGGAAAACCCAGCGGTCGGGGCCGTGGCGGCCCTGCCGCTCGACGACGAGCAAGCGGCACAGTTCCGGATCATCGACGCGGATGAGGTCGCCCGTCGCGGCCCTCGGCTCCGCGGCGGCCTCTTCGATCCCCAGCAGCCGCTGCGCGGAGACGCACAGTTGCAACTGTCCGCGGATGTTCACGAGGCCTTCGAGGACGCCGCCGGTCCGGTGTGGCACGCGATGGCACCGGCGTACCTTGGTGACCTCGACCAGCGCCGTTGTCGGCAGGGCAAGCCATTCGTCGGCAAGCCGGAAGACGAGGACGCTGACAACCTCTTGATCGCGGCGGGCACCGCGCTCCTCGAGGATCCCCGACCACGATTCCAGATAGCCGATCGGCGCCAGGCGATCGAAGAAAGCGCGCGCCGCATCGGCCATGACCGGGCAGTTGCGACAGTGGATGTAGGTCTCCAGTTCCCGGCAACTCCGGTCACCGGTGACGCCGATTCGTCGCCAGCACTCCTCCCGGTCGGCCGGCGCGGTGACTGGAGGGAGCTGGGCGTCGATCTGCTCGAGCGAACGTGGGGGCGGACCACCCGGGGCTGTCGGGGGAGGGGTTGGATGATGCGCCGCATGGACCGAGGAAGCGTCGTTCATCGATCTCCCTTCCGTTCCACGACCCGCAACGCCGAGCGCCGGTACTGCTCGGCCTGGCCGCGGTCGCCGCGCTGCTCGGCGAGCAGGGAAAGGGCGAGAAGGGCTTCATCGTGGGTGCCGTCGAGGTAGAGCGTCTTGTGGAAGCAGTCTTCCGCTACGGTCAGGCTGCCGGAGGTCTGGTGCATGATTCCGGCGATGAAGTACAGCTCCGCCGAGGGGCCCAAATCCTTCTGGGCCGATTCGCACAAGGCGATGGCCTCCTTGAAGCGTCGGGCGTTGGCGAGGGCGTTGACCTCGGCCAGCGTCTGGGAAACGTTCTGAGTCCTCGGCCCGGTTGAGGCCTCATCGGGAGTGGGGATGGGGCCTTGTGGTGCTGCGTGTCCCTGTCGATCGAGCGACGAGAGGGGCGGCGGCGTGATCGGCACGGGATGACGCGGTGCCAATCGAACCGTGGCCTTCGGTTGGTGGGCGCGGGACGCTGTGGAGGGCGCGGGGCGCCGTGGCGTGGTGCTGGGGCCAGCCGCCAGGGAGGGCCAGCGGGCGGTTTCCCCTGAGCCTCCCCGCCGGAGCGTGAACGTCGATCCGGCGGAGTCTGCCACCCAATTGCCCTGGAGGATCGCTGGCTCCGCCGCCCCGAGAACCACGATGCCATCCGGCTTCAGCAGTCGATCGATCGACCGCTCCACGGCAGCCCTGGCATCGGGCGTGAGATAGATGAGGAGATTCCGACAGAACACGACGTCGTACGGAGCCCGGCCGGAGTCGAGCGCTCCGGACACGAAAGACTCCTCGAGGATGTTTGCCCAGGCGAAGCGGATGCAGCGAGACACCGCCTCGTCGAGCATGGCGCTGCCACCGTCCATTCTGAACCAGCGGTCGCGGAAACCACTGTCGGCGTTGCGAAACGCGTTCGGTGAGTAGCGTGCGGTCTGCGCCTTGGAAAGGGCGACACGACTGATGTCGATGGCATCGATGCGGAATTGCTCGGAACGTAATCCGGAATCGAGCAGCGCCATCGCGATCGAGTAGGGCTCCTCGCCCGCCGCGCAGGGGGCGCTGAGGATCCTCACCGGATCACCGGGGCGGGCGGCGATTCTTGCCGAGACGAATCGCCGGAGATGGTCGTAGACCTGCTGGTCGCGGAAAAACCAACTCTCCGCGACCACGACCTCCTCGACGAGGCGATCACGCTCCGTCCGGTCGGTCTCTACGAGACGGACAAAGGCCTGGATGTCGTCAAGACCCAGCGAGAGCATCCTCAGGCGGACAGCACGGCGGATGGCCGCCTCGCCGATGCTGTGGGGGTCGAGGCCGATCCAGCGTCGGAGCACTTCCTCGGCCGCTGTCGAAGGCAAGGCAGGGGTCTGAGTCATGGCAATGGCGGCTCCGGGGCAGCCGCGAACAAGCCCGAGGCGAGTTCTGCCGGAAGGAGATTCTCGACGATCAGCATGTGCACCGTCTGCCCGTTCAGTCGAAGGATTCTCCCCAAATACGGGGAACTTTCCAGGTGCATCGTCGGAAACACCATGTCGACGTCATCCGACCTGAGCGTCGAGACCATGTTCTCTGCCACGATCCCCAACCGGGCCTTCGGCGACGGTTGCGAGGGCTCCGACCCTTCCCGCCAGGGAAACTCGACCACCAGCAGCCTCGTGCTCAACCGGCGGGCCGAGAACTCATCGGTGAGCCGCTTGGCTAGGTCGATGACCGGGATCAGCCTTCCCCGGTAACCGACCACTCCGAGGACGTAGTCGGGCAGTCTGGGGACCACGCGGGCCGGCACGGCGGGCAGCACCTCCACGACGCACGTGGCCTCGATGGCGTAGGTCAGTCCGCCGGCGGTGAAGGTGAGGAGTTGCATGGCGGCGGGGGACGGAGATCGCGCTGGGGTGACGGATGGCGATCAGATCGTGAACCTGGACACCTCCTCCTTGAGGTCGCCAACCGCCTCGCGGAGGTGGATCGTGGCGCCATTGAAATCATTGAGCGATTCCGCCGTCCGCGCTGCCCCTTCGGCCAGCCGGACCATCGCCTCGCGGATCTGTTCGGCTCCCTGCGATTGCGCTCTCATCCCCTCGGTGACCTGACCGAAGCGTCCGGAGATTCCCTGCACGGCGGAGATGATGTCGCCGAGTCGGGCCGAGATCTCGCCGATCTCGCTGACGCCGCCCCGCACCTGGTCGCTGAACTTGTCCATCTCCATCACGCCCGCCGACACGGCATTTTGCATCTCCTTGACCATCCGCTCGATGTCGAGCGATGCCACGGCGGTCTGGTCGGCGAGCCGACGGATCTCCCGGGCCACGACGAGGAAGCCGAGGCCGTATTCCCCGGCCTTCTCTGCTTCGATGGCAGCGTTGATCGACAGCAGATTGGTCTGGTCGGCAACCTTCGCGATCGTGGTCACGGCGAGGTTGATGTGAGCAGCCCGTTCGCTGATGACGGCGAGCTTCGCGCTGAAGGAGGTCGTGCTGTCGGCGAGGTGACGCATGGTGCCGTCCATGCTGGTGAGATTGTCCCGGCCACCGGCTGCCATGTCCCCGGTGTGGGCGGCCATGTCGTTGACCTCCGTCATCGTCCGAACCAGTTCCTGGCTGGTGACGGTGATCTGCTTCACAGCTGCCACCGCCTGGCTCGTCGAGGCGCCGTAGTCGGCGATCACCTGCTGCTGCTCGGCACTCGTTGCCTGCATTGCCGTGGCCGTCGAGATCAAGGCCACTGAGGACTTCTGGATCCGGCCGATGAGGCCGCGCAGATCGTTGGTCATCGTCTGGATCGCCGTCAGGAGGGCGCCGGTTTCATCGTCGGAGTGGCCGACGACATTCCCCCGCAGATCGCCGGCTGCCACTTGCCTGGCGATGTGGACCGCCGTGCGGATCGGATTGGAGATCGTTCTCGCGACGACGAATGCCGCCAGAGTCACTCCGGCGATGGTTGCGAGGGACAGCCCGACGACCAGGGCCCGTTGGAAATCGACGAGCGAGAAGGCCTCGCTGGCATCCTGCTTCACCGTCATCCCCCAGCGGTAGCTGGGAAGGTGGCACCAGGCCGCGACGACCCGGTGTCCGCGGTAATCGGTGATGATTCCCTCGCCACGTTCCCCCGCAGCGGCGGCCGGGAGGGCCGTCCCGCGATCGACGGTGGCCGGAATCCGCATCCGGAACGCGGCGTCGGGCACGTGTCTGATGGGGGCCGTGACGAGGATGTCGTCGCCGGATCGGAGTCCGACGACAATCTCCCCGGTCTTGCCGAGTCCAGTGAAAGCGTCGAGCGCGGAGAAGATCCGCTCGGTTCCGAAGCCCAACGCTAGGACCCCCACCACCCGGCCTCCGTCGAGGATCGGGCCGACTGCGAAGGCCAGCGGGCGCTGGGATGATCCGTAGGTCTGGAAGCCGGTGAGATCGGCTTGGAGGAGCGAGCGGGCCCGGGCGAAGCCTGAGGCGAGTTCCGACGTTGCCAGCCCTCCGGTGAGCAACGAGGCGCCCTCCGGAAGGAGATCGTCCCCGGAGTGGACGATGCGTCCGTCGGCGTCGACGAGGACGGCATGGGAGAAGGCCATCGAGGAGGCAAGGGCATCGAGGTATCCACTTCCGCTGGTGGCATCGTCCGATCCGCCGGCGGTCTGACGGAGGGCCCAGACGAGGTCCGGCGCCCGGCAGAGGGCGGTGACATCACGGATCCGTTCGGCCGCGTCGTTCTCGAGTTCGGCCGCCTTCGTGGCCGCGATCCGGGAGAGACTGGCATGGACGGAATCCTCCATCGTCCGGGTGGCCAGTCGGGCGGTCGTCGCGGTGAGGATCGCGCAGGGCACCAGGGCGATGATGAGGAACCAGAAGAGGAGCCTGCCGACAATCGACCGCTTCGCGGTGCTCACGGCCGGCGGGGTGCGCGGGGAACTCATGGTGTTGCCCCCGATCTGGGCTCAGACGACGGGGCCGCACGTCGCTGGGCCTTCTCGCGTTGGACCGTCACCAGGAACTTGGTCCACTCGGGGCGGGTCCGCGTCGCCGGGAACGGCGTCGGGCGTGTCGGTCCCCGTGTCGACCAGAGCGTGTCAACCTGGCCGTCCGAACGGATCCGTCCCACAGCGAGATTGCGCCAGGCGTGGCGGCTCTCCGGATCGACGGCGATCACGCCCTCCGGGCTCGGGAGCGTCTGGTGGCTGATCGTCGAGCGCACGGTCGATGCGTCGGCGGAGCCGGCTTCCTTGACCGCCTCCGCCCAGAGGCGAACGGCCCCATAAGCGGCCATGGCCTGCTCCGACCGAGGAGGTTCGGTTCCGGTGCTCGTTGTGAACGTGCTCGCGAAGGCCTGATCGGTAGCCCGATCCTTGCCTTGGAAAGAGCCCGCGACGACGTAGTTAAGCGCGACATCATCGCGGGGCATGGCTTGAAGCTCGTCCTCGCTGACGGTGAACATCATCACGGGAAGATCGGCGGGGCGGACCCCTGCCTCCCGGAGCTGGCGGAGCAACGCGGCGGTCGAATCGCCGCCGAGGAGGCTGAACACGACGTCGGGGTTCGAGGTGCCGATCGCCTGGATGGTCGACGCCACGTCGAGGCTCCCGGCCGGCAGATACTCCTCCCCGACGAGCGTGGCACCGATGCCGGCGAGTTGGTCGCCGAGAAATGCTCCCGCCGCTCTTGACCATGGATCGTCGGTCCCGATCAGGAAGAAGCGGCGGGCGGACATTGCCTCCTGGCACCACGCCACAGCCGGAGCGATCTGCTGGTTCGGCAGCGGGCCGATCGAGACGACGTTCGGCGATTCCTCGAAGCCCTCGTGGCGGTTGGGGTGGAGAAGGAGGTGGTCGTTCGCCTCGACGACAGGCACCACGGACCGCCGGCTCGCCGTCGACCAACATCCGACGACGACGTCGACCCGGTCGTCCCGAATGAGCCGCTCCGCCTGCCGGGCGAAGGAGTTGCCGTCGGTCCCGCCGTCGGCGATCACCCAGCGGATCTTTCGCCCCAGCAGCCCCCCGGCCCTGTTGATGTCCTCGAGGGCCATCACCTCGGCGTCGATGAGGGGGCGTTCCTGGGCGGCCGTCGGACCGGATCGCGAGTGGAGGATCCCCACGACGATCGGCTCGCGTTCGCCCAGCCATTGGCCGATCCACCATCCGCCGAGGGCGGTCAAGGCGACGGCACTGAGGATCCACGGCCAGTTGGATTGCCTGGGCGACGGGAGGGCCGACGCGCCGAACAGAGGGTTCGTTGGATCGGATTGCCGTCGGGACATGGTGGCCGTGGACGCGTGCGGTGACGGGCAACGGAGACTCTCCGCCTCCGTCAATCTTTGCCCATCTTTTCAGGCCACGCGACCCGGCGGGAATGGATTTCCCGGGAATCACCGATTTACCGCGGAAAGGGCCCCTTGAGCCCCGCAGAAAAAGCCCCTCGCTCTGCCCCCATCCGCGCCGCAGCCGGGAAATCCGACGCCGCTGGGTCGGAAATTGACTGCGACTCAGCCGGCCTTGGAGCGGAGCGCCGGTGCCACCACCGGAGCGTCGTCGGCGACGCGGAGGCGGAGGGTGGCATTGGGAGGGGCACGACGTTCCTGGGTGAATCCCCGCTTGCCAGAGCCGAGAAAATCCCGCAGATGGAGAACCGGGCCCGCACGGAACTCCGTCCGCAGCGTCTCCAGCACCTCCTGCCAGGACAGGCCGCGACGATAGATGATGCGGTAGGCGTTTTTGAGATCAGCGATGTCTTCGGCGGTGTGCCCACTTCGTCGCAGCCCGACGACGTTGAGGCCCACGATGCATCCACTCTGGCCATCGACGAGCATGTACGGTGGGATGTCCTGCGTGACCCGCGCATGCCCACCGACCATGGCCAAGCGGCCGACACGACAGAATTGATGGATCGCGACGGCGCCGGAAACGAACGCCTTGTCCTCAATTTGGACATGGCCCCCGAGCATGCTGCCGTTGGCGAAGATGCAGCTATTTCCGACCAGGGAGTCGTGGCCGAAGTGGCCCCCTGCCATGACGTAATTGCTGCTCCCGACAATGGTGTCGCAGCCTGGCTTAAGCCCGCGATGAACCGTGACGTGCTCGCGGAAGACGTTGTGATCACCGATGATGACGCGCCCGACATCGGCCGGCCTGGCAACGTGTTGCGGCGCGCCTCCGATGACCGAATGCTCGCAGAACTCGTTGTGGCACCCGGCGGTGACGCCCGACTTGATCACGGCGCCCGAGGCGACAAGGCAGTGGTCCCCCAGTTCGACTCCGGCTTCCACGGAAGCGAAGGCGCCGATCTTGACGCCCGCACCAAGCCTGGCCTCGGGGCTCACGGCAGCCAACGGATGAATGCTCACGGCGTGCCTTCCAGATCGGGAGCAGCTCGGGACGTAAGACTGGGATCGATCGAGCGGTGGACCCGATCCCGTCGGGGTTCGAACGAACGGCAGGCCGCTGTTGTCTGTTGCGGCGTGCCCTGAAGTCCGAATGAATCCGCAGGGTTATCGTCTTCCTGCGGGCGAGGATTCAATGGCATTTTCAACCGGGGAAAAGCGGCTTCCCAGCTTTTCCAGCTTCCCCCGATCACGCCTTTGGCCGCAGGTCCCCCGGTTCGCCAGGCGGGCTGCCGGGGCCCTCGGAATCGTCCTCATGGGCCGGAACCGGGGGGAGCGGCGACGAGGTTGCTGGCGGCCGGGAATGGTCGGCAAAAACTTCGGGCGATGATTTTTTCTCCCCAGAGTTAGAATGGGAGGTTCCGCCGCCGGCGTGGAAGACGTGGAAGACTGGGCCTGAGACGCAGTTCAGGCGAACCGAGGAAGGAAGAGGGATGACGACTCGCGACGAACGCTATGATGCCGCCCACGCCACGAAGGACTCCGGGCGGCTGGCGGAAGCCGTGGCCGAACTCGAAGCGGTGGTGGCCGACCACCCAGATTTCGCGTTGGCTTATTCAGCACTCGCCGCTTGGTGCACCCGCCTCGAGCGTCATGAAGACGCCGTCAGGCACGCCCGTCGCGCCTGTGAACTCGAGCCAAACGACCCGTTCAGTTACACGGCACTGAGTGTCGCCTGCATGCGAGCCGG
>Ga0114974_10001278_pt1 | contig 19910 bp, 12 predicted proteins | sample S_130206_EF_Meta_FD_87318 | JGI IMG/M metagenome (GOLD analysis project Ga0114974, IMG submission 87318) | Freshwater microbial communities from Lake Simoncouche, Canada to study carbon cycling - S_130206_EF_MetaG | ecosystem: Environmental > Aquatic > Freshwater > Lake | place: Lake... | reverse complement strand
GCCCCTCGTGGCCCATGTCGTGCCGGGGGACCGCGTCGCCCTCGCCCTCGCCGGCCCGATCCCCGCGGCCGGTCAGATTGTCGCCACGATCCGCAGCCGGCTGGAATCGGCGGGGATTGCCACCGACGACCTCGCCGTCGTCCATGCCCCGCCCCTGATCTCGACACAGCCCCCCTCTGCCGCGACGTCGCTGCCGGCGGGGGAGTTCGTCTTCGATCCGACCCCTGAGTCGGGCTCGGCCTATCTCGGCCCCGATGCGGAGGGAATCCCGCTCCACCTCGCCCGCGCCCTCGTCGACGCCGACGTCGTCGTCACCGTCGGCGTCTACGCCTGGGATGCGGCCCTCGGCGGGCATGCGCTCGACGGCGATCTCTGGCCAGCCTTCGCGCCGGGCGCGGCCCGGGCCGACGTCCTCCGCCACCTGGCGCGGAGCGGCCGGAAGGCGGTGCAACCGCTCCGCGAACGATCCCGGGAGATCGGTTGGCAACTCGGCACGATCGCCACCCTCCGGGTCGTGCCGGGACGCGAGGGCACGGCCCACGCCATCGAGTTTGGCACGCCGCTGGCCACCGACCGGGCGGCCCGGCGTCACGCCCAACTCTGGCGGCCGCGGCTGCCTGGGTCGCCACGGCTGACAATCGCCTCGCTTGTGTCGCCCGAATCGGGGATGCCGGCGCTCGTCCGCGCTGTCGCGGCCGCGGCCCGCACGACCCATCCCGAGGGGACGATCTGCATCGCGAGTCGATTGGCCACTCCCCCCGGCCCGCTGTTCCATCGCTGGCGTCAGGGGGTGGCGCTCAAGCCGCTGGTCGAGGAGGCCCTCGCCTCGGGCGACCAGACCCTGATCGCCGATGCCGTGGCGACGAGGTTCTTCGCGCAGGCCCTCGGCGATCGCCGCCTCGTCCTCCTCTCCGACCTCGATCAGGGCCTCGTCGAGGAGCTCGAGTTCGGCCATGCCGCGACCCCGGAAGCGGTCGAACGGCTGGCCCACCGGGCCGACAGCCTTGTCGTCCTCCACGAGGCAGAGCGGATGTTTCCGCGGCTCGGCTGAAGCCCCGCGGCTCCGACCCCGCTCAGCCCAGGCCGAGCGGGCCGTCGCCGCAGAAGTCGGGGTTGCCGAAGCGGTCGAGGCCGGTGTGGCCGAAGGCGTGGGCCAGGCTGAGGAGGAGACGGTTGTGGGGCACCGCCGGGAACTCGACCGCCCGACCGGTGCGGAAGCCCAAGCCCCCGCCGATCATCACCCAGGGGATGTCCTCGCGCGTGTGGGAATTGCCCTCGCCGAGCTCGTTCGTCCACAGGATCGTGGTGTGGTCGAGCATCGACCCATCCCCCCCCGGCTCGGGCGTCGCCGCGAGACGGGCGGCGAGGTGGGCCACTTCCCCGGCATACCACGTGTTGATCCGGGTGAGCTTCTCCTGCGCGTCGACGTTGCTGTTGGGCTCATGGGAGAGATCGTGCTGCCCCTCGTCGACCCCCAACCACTTCATGTGGGGCTGGCCGACGGAGTTGGTGTACTGGAGCGTGACGACGCGGGTGAAATCGGCCGCGAGCGCCGCGACGAGCAGATCGATCTGCATCCGGCTGATCGTCGGCATCCGGTCGTTCGCCTCGAGAATGCCCGGCTCGAGCACCGGAACGTCGTGCTTGGCAACCTCGCGCTGGGCTGCCAAGTCCCGCTCGAAGCCGCGGACGAGGTCGGCGTGCTCCTCGAGGAGCCTCCGATCCTCGGCCGGCAGCGTGGCCGTCACGCGGGCGAAATCCTCGTGAAGGTCGTCGAGCACGCTCCGCAGGCTCTCGCGGTGCTTCACGCTCCCGTAGAGCCGGGAGAACATCTGATACGGATCGTCGATCGGCGCCACCGGCTTGTTGGGACCGGCGTACACCATCCGCGTCCAGGTATCGGCCCGGTCGGGGACGAGGACGCCAAACTCGAGCGAGCCGAACCGGGTGGCGGTCTCCGGGCGCGCCTGGAGAAAGCCGGCGATCTCCTGATCGATCGACAACCCGCTCGACCAGCCCGCCGGCGTGTCGCTTCCCCCCTGGATGTTGCCGGGGAAGAGTTCGACGCCGGTGAGCAGGCAGCCGATGCCGCGCATGTGGCCATCGCCGTCGCCGCGGATCTTGTTGCCGACTCCCTTGAGGGTGAGGAGGCGATCCTTGAAGGGAGCCAGGGGGGCGAGGATCGGCCGCAGTTCCGCGGCCGCCTGGCCGTCGCCGGCCGGCGCGGTGAACGAGCCGGCGGAGGCGGGCCAGAAGTTCTCCTGCACCGTACCGTCAGGGCTGAAGACGATGACGAGCCGCTGCCGCGCCGCCGGGGCGCTTGCGAAGCTGGGCAGGTTGCCGAGGAATGGCGCCACGGCCGCACCGACCCCGAGCTTCCGCAGCAGTTCACGGCGAGTGATCATCGGTCGGCTCCGGGGAGGCAGGGAGGGGAACGGGCGGGAAGGCCGCCACCTTCATGATATCGACCACGGCTTCACGGATATCGAAGCCCTTGGCGGCAAACGACCGGCGCAGCTGCGGGAGGGTTTCCGGGCCCCAGGCCCGGATCGGCTGCTTGACCAGCGCATGGAACAGCGACTGGAGGAAGGCCTCCTCGGCGTCGCCGCTCGTGACGAGATAGGCCGCCAATCCGTCCGCCCCCTCGAAGTGCACTTCAGGCCCTTCCCGCGGCAGATAGCTCCCGTCGGTCTGGCTCCCGTTTCCCCGAAAGCGCCCGACGGCGTCGAAGCCCTCGAGGGCGAAGCCGAGCGGATTGATGACGGCGTGGCAGCCCTGGCAGGCCGCGGGGCTTGTCTGGAGGGTGACTCGCTGTCGGGCGGAGAGCCCGGGGTGGAGGTCGGGGGCGAGTGGGGCCACCGCCTCGGCCGGGGGCTTGAGGACGTTGCCGAGGATCCCCCGCGTCAGGAACACCCCCCGGTGAATCGGGGAACTTTCGCCGGGATAGGCGAGGACGCTGAGGAGGTAGGGATGGGTGAGGACGCCGGCCCGCTGCCCCTCGTCGAGACGGACGGGGACGAACTCTGCCCGGGGCGGGAGATTCACGCCATACAAGGGAGCCAGCCGGCCGTTGATCGGCACCTCGTCGGCGGTGAACAGTCGCCGGTAGTCGGCCGGCCCGACGGCGGGGAGCACGATGTCGTCGAGGAGAAGCCGGAGGCTCGTCCGCAAGTCGCTGACCACGGCGGCATCGAATCCCGAATGACGGGACGGATCCTTGGCAATCTCCGCGGGGCGGTCGACACGGAGCCAGGTGAGGAGGAAGCTGTGGAGCTTGGAGAGCGCCCGCCGATCGGCTGACATCCGCCGCACCTCGGCCTCGACCTGCTCGGGCGTCTGAAGTTCGCCCCGGGCCGCCGCGGCGCGGAGGGGCTCGTCAGGGATCGAGTCCCAGATGCCGAAGGAGAGCCGGGCGGCGGTGTCCCACGAAGCGAGGCTGGGATCGGCCGGGAGCGGCGGCTCGGGGAACAGGAAGCGGGGGGAGGAGAGGATCAGCAGCAGCGATCGCTCGAGGGCCGCGTCGACGTCGGCCGCTGCGACGAAGGGATGCGCGACGAGCGCCTGGACTTGGGCGTCGAGGGGCCGACAGAAGGCCCGCTCGGCGAAGGTGGCGGCGAAGGCCTGGAGCCGTTCGGCCCGGTCCGGGGCATCGGGCTTCACGCCGGCCAGTTGCTCGGCCCGCTCACGGATCGCCGCGGCGCTCTCGACGGCCGCTGCCTCGACCGCCTCCAGCCATTCCTTCGAGACGGTGCTGCCGCGCTCGTAGCCGATGCTGCGATCGTCCGGAGGGAAGGGCGTCGTGACGACAAACGTCGCCGGCGAGTGCTTGGGGATGAGGTTTCGCGAAGGGACCCGCTCGACCACCCCGTGCGGCTGCCGCCAAAGGAGCTCGATCGAGGCCCGCCTCGGCTTCTCGTGCACCGGATTGTCGACCCCCTGACTGGCCTTCGAGAACTCCAACCGCAGCGGGGAGGGCCGACCGGCGAGGAGATGGATCGTGCCGCGGTACTCCGTGTCGTTGCCCGACTTTACCCAGGCATCGATGAGTGGCGGGCCATCCCAGTCGGGATGATTGACGAGGAGCCGGACGGCCTGTTCGGTGCGGACGATGAACTCATGCACCCCCGACTCCACCGGCACGATCGAGCCCTGCCAACGGATCGCAAACCGCCCCGGCTCGAAGCGCTCCGGATCGGGCCCTTCGACGCCGAAGTCGAAGCCGACCTCGGGATCGAGCCGCGTGAAGACCCGGCGGGCGGGGTCGAAATTTCTCCCCTGGAAATACTCCCCGCGGAGCCCCCGCTCCGGGCTCACGGGGGGCAGCGGCCCGAGGAATCCGCCCACGAGATCGGCGATGGCGTTTTGGTGCTGGCCGACGGTGAGCCGGGCGAGTTCGACCCGGGCCGGACGATGGCGGTCACGGGCCAGCGTCGAATAGAAGCGGCCATGGATCCACTCTGCCACCGCTGCGGCCGCTTCCCCGGTGACGGCGGTCGGATCGTCTTCCGGCATGGTGTCGGCGACATACCGGGTCAACTGCCCGACCGAGCGATCTCCGACGAGCGGAGCCGGAGCCGCCGGAGTGCCGACGCCGTTGTCGCCGTGGCAGCGGAGACAGTGCTCGCGGTAGATCGCCGCGCCGGGGTGATCCTCAGCCATGGCCGGACGGATCGCTGCCAACGCGACCATCGCCACAACGCCAATCAGGAAACGGACAGGAGAGCTGGCCATGCATCCATTCTACCCTTCCGGGGAGCCCCTGGCCCTCCCGAGTTCCGCATGAAAAACCGGCTCCCCAAAGCGCCAAAAGGCCCGCCTCAAACGAGACGCCGAACGGGCCCTGTCAACGCTTCGGGCGAGTTGGCGGGGCAGGTTGAGGGGTAGGTTGCGGGGCACCGTCGCGGGTTTCCCTGCGGCGGACCTCGAGGAGGACGCTCTCGTTATCGCTGCCCTGGATCGGCCAGGCCGCGACGCGGCGCACGGTCACTTTCTTGACCCAGCCGCGGTGTCTTGCCTCCCCCTTCTCCTCCTCCCAGCGCGGTCCCTTGATGATCAGCATCCGCCCGTAGTGGTCGGCCAGTGGCTCAAACCAGTTGAGCAGCTTGATCAGCGGCGCCACCGCGCGGATGACGAGGGCGTCGAAGCGATCCTTCTCGCCCCGCCGGCTGACGAGCTCCTGCGCGGCCCCTTCATGGACGGGGATCGACAGCCCCGCCTCGGCCACGATCGCCCGCACGGCCTTCGCCTTCTTCGCCACGCTGTCGGAGAGTTCGACGCGGAGATCGGGGCGGAGGATCGCCAGGAGCACGCCCGGCACGCCCCCGCCGGTGCCGACATCGAGGACCCGCTCGCCGGCGGCAAGATGGGCAGCGACGGCGACCGCATCGGCGACATCGCGCGACACGAACCGCTCGACATCGGTGTGGCGGGTGAGGTTGAGCCGTTCGTTCCAGTCCCAGAGGCGGGTCGCGTAGGCGGCCAGACCCTCCTCGACCCCAGGGGGGAGCGAGAGCGAAAGGCTCTCACACTCCGCCCTGATGGCCAGGGAAAGCGCCGAGGGATCGAGGGGCCCGACGGGGGATGGCCCCCCGTCGGGCGTGCCTGAGTTTGTGCTGCTCACTTGATGAACAGCATTTCCCGATAGGTCGGCAGCGGCCAGAGATCGTCAGGGAGGATCGACTCGATCTGATCGGCCGTCTCACGGAGCGAGACCATCGCCGGAATGACCTTACCGTGGAAGTGAGCCACCTCGGCCGCGATGTCGCCGCCACCGTGATGGCCGGCCACCTTCTCGAGGGCTCCGATGCCCGCTTCGAACTCACCGACGAGCGTGGTGAGCTTGTCGAGGGTCCCCATGTGGACGGTCTTGCCGATCTCCTTGAGCTTGTGGGCCGTGCCGACGAGCTCGCCCTGATAGCGATAGGCGGCCGGGAGGATCATCGTCTTTGCGATCTGGATCGCCGACTGGGCCTCGGTGTTGATGTCCTTGCAGTACCGCTCCATGTAGATCTCGTAGCGGCTGCGAAGCTCACGCTCCGACAGCACGCCGTACTTCTCGAACAGGGCGATGTTCGTCGGCGAGGCAAGCACGGCGAGGGCGTCGGGCGTGGCCTTGAGATTCGGCAGCCCACGCTTCTTCGCCTCGTCATGCCACTCCTGCGAGTAGCCGTTGCCATTGAAGATCACCGCCTTGTGCTCGGAGACGATCTGCTGGAGGAGCTTCTCGACGGCCGGCGGGAGCTGCGCCGTGTCGCCGCCGGTGGCCTTCTCGAGCTCCGTGGCGATGTAGTCGAGGCTCTCGGCGACGATCGTGTTGAGCGCGACGAGCGGCCCGGCGATCGACTGCGCTGAACCGACCGCGCGGAACTCGAACTTGTTGCCGGTGAAGGCGAACGGGCTCGTGCGGTTGCGGTCGCCGGCGTGCTGCGGCAGGCCGGGCAGCGTATGGACGCCGACGGTGAGGGTGCCACTCGACTTCGAGCTGGTCGCCTTCCCCTTCTCGATCTGCTCGAAGACGTCGGCGAGTTGCTCGCCGAGGAAGATCGAGATGATCGCCGGTGGGGCCTCGTTGGCCCCGAGGCGGTGGTCGTTGCCGCTGTGGGCCACGACCGCCCTGAGGAGATCGCCGTGGAGATGGACGGCCCGGATCACCGCCGCGCAGAACACGAGGAACTGCATGTTGGCGTGGGGCGTCTCACCCGGCTCGAGGAGGTTGCCGAGCTTGCAGCCTATCGACCAGTTGACGTGCTTGCCGGAGCCGTTGATGCCGGCGAACGGCTTCTCATGGAGGAGGCACGACATGCCGTACTTCTGCGCGACGCGGGTCAGCGTCTGCATGATCGACTGCTGGTGGTCGGTGGCGATGTTGGCATTCTCATAGACCGGGGCGATTTCATACTGCCCCGGGGCCACTTCGTTGTGCCGCGTCTTCACCGGCACGCCGAGCTTGTAGAGTTCACGCTCCACCTCGAGCATGAACGCCAGCACGCGCTCGGGGATCGCCCCGAAGTACTGATCCTCGAACTCCTGCCCCTTCGGCGGCTTGGCACCGAACAGCGTCCGCCCGGTCATCACCAGATCGGGACGGGCGAAGTAGAAGTTGCGGTCGATGAGGAAGTACTCCTGCTCCGGCCCGCACGACGCGGAGACCTGCCCGATATCCTTGTGGCCGAAAAGGGCCAGGACGCGGCGGGCCTGCTTGTCGAGGGCCTGCATCGAGCGGAGGAGCGGGGTCTTCTTGTCGAGGGCCTCGCCCGTCCACGAGCAGAAGGCCGTGGGGATGCAGAGGGTCGTGCCGTTGGGGTTGTCGAGGATGTAGGCCGGGCTCGTCGGATCCCAGGCGGTGTAGCCACGGGCCTCGAACGTCGCCCGCAGACCGCCGGAGGGAAAGCTCGAGGCATCGGGCTCGCCCTGGATCAGTTCCTTGCCGGAGAACTCAAAGATCGCCTCACCGTCGCCGGTCGGCGTGAGGAAGCTGTCGTGCTTCTCGGCGGTCAGCCCGGTGAGCGGATAGAAGACGTGGGCGTAGTGGGTGGCCCCCTTCTCGATCGCCCAATCCTTCATTGCCAGGGCGACGGAATCGGCGATCGTCGGATCGAGCGGCTTGCCCTGCTTGATCGTCGCCTGAAGCGCCTTGTAGACGCTCTTCGGGAGCCGGTCCTTCATGACCGAATCGCCGAAGACGTTCGCTCCGAAGATCTCGCTGGTGGGCGTCTCGCGGAAGTTCCAGGCCTGGCCATTCGGCTTGTAGTTGTTGATGGCGGCGATCGCGCTGGCACGGGCAGAGGTCATGGATGAATCCTTCTTCGTGATGGCGGGCTACGGGAGTGAGGGCGTGAAACGAAAGGCTCGAGTTTCCCCCCCTCGGCTCCATGACGGACAAGCCGACGCGGCACAGCGAAGGGGCTCGGAGCAGGCGGACCGGAACAGGACAGGAACGACCCGTCACCGGCCGCTTGGAACGGGCGGTGGCGGGGCAACACGGGGCACGGGAAACATCAGGAAACGGAGAGCGGACTCCGATGGGGGGGATCGACACGCCGACACGCCGAACGGGCACCGCCATGCCCGACCGCCGTGCCATGGAAACGAGCGCAAAATCCCACCGATCAGCCGACCGACACTCCCGTCACCACTCCGCAGCCAGAAGAAGAAAGCCTGCGGAGGACATGACTCGGGCGAGAGGAAGCCTAGCCCGCGGGAGGGTGAGTTTCAAGCTGCGCCGCACTCCAGAAACAGACTATCTGGAGGCCTGCGCGCGGGGGACGGGACGGGTCGACTGCCGCACCGTCGCCCGCCGCGCCGCCGCGAGGGCCGCCTCGAGCGGGGCGTCGCCAGTCGTCGGGGCCACCTCGGCCCCGTCTGGCAAGCGGGCGGTAGAGTGGACGACCAGATCGGGTTCGACCCCGACCCGACTGTACGGCTTCCCCTTGGGGGAGAAGAACTTGGCGGTGGTGAGACGGAGGCCGACGCCACCGATCTCGAGAGGGAAGATCCCCTGAATCGAGCCCTTCCCGAAGCTCCGGCTGCCGACGATCGTCCCGCGGCCGTGATCGCGGATCGCCCCGGCGAAGATCTCGCTGGAGCTGGCGGAGTCGCCGTCGATGATCACCACCAGGGGCATCCGCCAGGTACCGGGCCGGCTCGCGGAGTAGTTGAAATCCTCCTCCGGGCTGCGCCCCCGGGTCGCCACGACGAGCCCCCGTTCGAGGAACAGATCGGCGACATCGACGGCGGCGGAGAGGAGGCCACCGGGATTGCCACGGAGGTCGATGACGAGCGAACGCATCCCTGCGGCATCGAGCCGGCGGAGGGCCGATTCCAGATCGGCAGCCGTCGTCTTTTGGAAGGAGGAGATCTTGAGGTGGCCGACACCCGCTGCCGCATCGACCATCCGCACATCCTCGACGCTCGGCACCTCGACATGCTCGCGCCGCAGCGACACCCGGCCCGCAGCGGCCTTGCCACGGACGACGTCGAGGCTGACAGCAGACCCCTCCGGCCCTTGGAGAAGCTGGGCCGATTCGTCGACCGACATCCCGCCGATTGCCCGACCGTCGATGGCGACGATGTGGTCGCCGTCGCGAAGGCCTCCCCGTTCGGCGGGGCTGCCGGCGATGACGTGAACGAGAAGGAGGCCGTCGGGGGCCGTCTTCAGCTCGACGCCGAGCCCGACGAAGTTGCCTTCGATCTGGGCGTAGAGATCGTCGAGCTGGCCATTGGTGAGGAACGCGGAATATTCGTCGAGGCCCCCCATCGACGCGGCCGTCATCTCCAGGAGCGTGACAGAGGGGGGGATGCCGAGGGTCGAATGGCCGATCCGAGCAACCCACGCCACCACCGTCTCGGCATCGGCCTGGGAATTGACCATTCGCCCCCCGACGAGGCGGGCCACCTGCTCGCGGTACGCGGCCCGGCGCTCCGCGGTGGCTTGGGGGGCGTACCACGACGTGAACACCGGATGGTCGATCGCCACTTCCATCGCCCTCAAGCCGCGGAGCGTGAGGCGGTGGAAGTCGGGGGCATCGACATGATGGCTGCGGATCCGCGAGAGCACCTCGGCGTGGAGACGCCGCCCCTCGGCCTCGGAAAGGCCGGTGAGCCGCTGCCTGAAAGCTGCCTCGGAGTGCCGCCGGACGAGGTCGCAGTGGATCCGGGCCAGATCGTAGCGATCAGCCACGACCGTCGGCAGCGTCCCCTGGCGGACATGCGGCTCGCAGGCGGCGACGATGTCGCCCCACCGCTGCTGCCCCTCGAGCGCCGCCAGCCGGCCAGCGAGTTCGTCAGCGACGCCTGACGCGGAAACGTCGGCGGCGACCGGCAGGGGAGCCGGAACGGCCTGTGGCGCGGAAGGGAGGGAGACGGCCGGCCCCACCGGGACAGCCACCATCGCCGGAAGCATCGAGGGATCTGGCTCAGGGGCGATTCCCGCGTCCGCATCGTACTGACCATACACCGGCACGATCGCCGGCACGACCTGCGCCATCGACACCGCCGGCGCGACCGCGAGCACCGCAAGCATCGCGGCGAGAAGGCTGAGCCGACCGGGACGACGGCTGCGACGGTCGCGGCGGGAGAGCACCACGGAAAGGTCACCGTGACCGGCACGAGCCGACCGGCCACTTCCCGTCGAGCGGGAGCGGGATCCGGGGCGACAAAGCCCCAGACTGCGGGTCGAACATGCCTCGAGCAGGGCGACGTCCACGAAAAACAGTCCGTTGACGGATTGCCGCGTCCGGTGGCGGCAGGCAGCGGTCTGTCCTTGAACCGCCGGCGATTATGGATCACGGAACCCACCCGGTCAAAAAAACCTGCGGCGATCCGCAGCCCCCGCCCCCGCGACACGTTGGTACTATTGGACAGGAGCAGAGGAACCGCATGAACGTGCCGTCAGGCAATCCCGGCCGCAAGCCGGACGAGGAGGATGCCGCCGCGAGCCGCGGGGCCGACGGAGTCCAGCATCAGGCCCCGCCGGCCGTTCCGCCCGGCGCTACGCCATGGCGGGATGGCCCACCGACGCAGATCCTCCTCGACCGCGTCCGCGAGGGGGACGACGACGCCGTCAACGGCCTCCTCGCCCGCCACCGCGACGCCATCCGGCGGATGGTCGATCGGCGGATGGACCGCGTCATGCAGCGGCGCGTCGATGCCAGCGACATCGTTCAGGACGTCATGCTCGAGGCCAACCGCCGGCTCGGCGACTACCTCGCCAACCCGACGATGCCGTTTCAGCTCTGGCTGCGGCACATGGCCCGCGACCGCCTCATCGATGCCCACCGCCGCCATCGCGTCGCCGCGTCGCGGAGCCTCGATCGGGAAGTCTCGCTCACCGGTCCCTCGGACAACGACCACTCGTCGCCCGACGGGGTCGCGGGCCTGGCAGACCGCGAGCTGACCCCTGCCGCCGCGGCCACCTGGCACGAGCTCGAACGCCGCTTCGCCGCCGCCGTCGAACAACTCGACGAGGGCGATCGGCGGATCGTCCTCCTCAGGCACTTCGAGCACCTCTCCACCGCCGAGGCGGCCGATGTGCTCGGGCTTTCCAAGCCCGCCGCCGGGATGCGCTACCTCCGCGCCATGCGCCGGCTCCGGGTGCTCCTCGACGGCGGGGACGACGTTCCCAGCGACGGGGCCTGAGGCGGCCGCCGTGGCCAGCCCCGTCCGCCCTCCTACCATGCAGGGCCGCAATCAGCAGGATTCAGCTCGGGATCACCAGCAACGGAAGACGACGATGACGGCACGCGGGGAATGGGGCACGGGAGCGGGGGCGATCCGCCAGGATCGCCTTCAGGGGCGGCGCCGCGCCGTCGAGGAGCCCCTCTCGGCCGCCCAAGAGACCCGCCTTGCCGAGCTTCTCGACGAGCTGGCCGACCACAGCGACGATCCCGGCCGCCTCGACTCCCTCCTTCGCGCCCACCCCGATCTCGCCCCGCAGCTTCGCGAGCTGTTCGCGGCGATGATGGTCACCGACGCGGTGGCGCGGGAGTCGGCGATCTTCACCCCGCCGATCGATCGCGGCGGCGGCTCCACCCGCACAAGCGCCCCGAGCGCCGCCCCTGCTCCAGCAGCGGCCGAAGACGGCGTGGCGCCGGGGGCGATGGCACTGCCGGCCCTGTTTGGCGATTACGAGCTCCTCGAGGAGATCGGCCGCGGCGGGATGGGGGTTGTCTACCGGGCGCGGCAGCAGAGCCTCGGGCGGATCGTCGCGGTGAAGATGCTCCTGCGGCGCGAACTCGCCTCGGCAGCCGACTTGGCCCGCTTCCGCAGCGAGGCCGAGGCGGCGGCCCGCCTCGATCATCCCGGCATCGTGTCGGTGTTCGAGGTCGGGCAGGCCGATGGCCATCCCTTCTATTCGATGCAGTATGTCGAGGGGACGACGCTCGCCCGCCGCCTCGCCGCCGGGCCGATCCCCGCCCGCGAGACCGCCTCGCTCCTGGCCCAGGTGGCCGAAGCCATTCAGGTGGCCCATTCGCGCGGCGTCCTCCATCGCGACCTCAAGCCGTCGAACATCCTCATCGATCTCGACGGCTTTCCACACGTCTCCGACTTCGGGCTCGCCAAGCGACTCGAGGCCGATGCCTCGGTCACCCATACTGGCGCCATCATCGGCACCCCCTGCTACATGTCGCCAGAGCAGGCGGCCGGCAGCCGCGGCGATGTCGGCCCGGCCAGCGACGTCTGGAGTCTCGGCGCGATCCTCTACCAGATGCTCATCGGCCGCCCGCCGTTCCAGGCCTCGAGCCCGATGGACACGCTCCTGGCGGTGCTCGAATCCGATCCGCCGGTGCCGCGCTCGATCGACCGGCGCGTCGACCGCGACCTCGAATTGATCGCGCTGAAGAGCCTGCAAAAGCCGATTGACCTCCGCTATGCCTCCGCCGGCGACCTCGCCGCCGATCTCCGCGCCTATCTCGCCGGCGAGCCGGTCGCCGCCCGTCGCGGCGGGCTCGCCGACATCGTCTCCCGGCTCTTCCGCGAGACCCATCACGCGGTCGTCCTCGAGAATTGGGGCCTCCTCTGGATGTGGCATTCGGTGGTCCTCCTCGCCCTCTCGGTGACCACCGACATCCTCGCCTGGCAGGGGGTGACGACGCGCTGGCCCTATTTCATCCTCTGGGCCGGCGGCCTGGCGCTGTGGGCGCCAATCTTTTGGGCGCTGCGTCAACGTGCAGGCCCTGTGACGGCCGTCGAGCGGCAGATCGCCCACATCTGGGGGGGGAGCGTGATCTGCAGCGTGCTCCTGTTCTGGGTCGAGGATCTCATGCACCTCCCGGTGCTCACGCTCTCGCCAGTGTTGGCGCTCGTGGCGGGGCTGGTGTTCTTCGCGAAGGCCGGGATCCTCTCCGGGGCGTTTTATGTTCAGGCCGCGGCGCTGTTCGCGACGGCGCTGGTGATGTGCAAGCTCCCCGAACATGCCCACATCGTCTTCGGGCTGGTGAGCGCGGCCTGCTTCTTCTTCCCCGGGCTGAAGTACTTCCGCCAGCGGATGCGGGCAGACTAGAGCCACGTGCCAGGCCGGCCAAACCCGCTCAGCTCGGCCGGAAAATGCCTTTCCCGAACCGGCCCGAGGCCGGAGCCGTAGACTTCCCCGGGCCCGAGGTGCGTCGCAAGCGATCCTCCGGCAGGCGGCGGCCTTTCGGCAATTCTCCAGGGAGCAACGATGGCACGGGGCGACAGACTCGCGGCACAACGCCGCTTCGCCGGCTCGACAGTCACCTACACGCACCACGGCATCGACATGGGCGACGGGACTGTCGTCCATGCCCGGCCCGACGATCCGCTGCGGATCTTCGACGGCGGCAGGATCGCCCGGACGAGCGCCGCGGAGTTTGCCGCCGGTGCCCCGATCCGCGTGATCACCGATCCGGCCCCCCTTTACTCCCCCGACGACATTGCCGCGCGAGCGCTGTCGTTTGTCGGCCGCGACGGCTATTGCCCGGTGGTAGAAAACTGCGAGCACTTCGCCACTTGGTGCGCCACAGGCGCGCGCGGGAGCCGGCAGGTCGATCTCCTCGCCTCCCGGGTCGGCAGTGCCACGGCCCGGGTGGTGGCCGTGGTCGCCGCGCGGGCCGCGGCGGGGGCCGCCGAACGCGTGGCAATCCGCACGGCCCTCGGCACGACGGTCCGCTTCGGCCTCCGCACGCTCCTTCCCGCCACGCTCGTTGCCGAAGGGGCGGCGATCGCCGCCGAGTGGAGCGCCCATCAGGCGGGCCACTCCCCCGAGCGCAGCCGCCGGGCGGGCGAATCGGCCGGGATGGCAACGAGCGCCGCGGTCTGTGCCGCGGCCGCGGCCGCCGCGGGGCCGGCGGCGATCGTGACCGGGGCACTCGCCGGAGTGGCGCTGTGGCTCGGCGGATCGGCAGCGGCAGGAGTCGCCGAGCGGGCCCTTCGGCCGGGGGCACCGTTGGGTGATGCGAAGGCGGGGCAGCGGATTGACTGACGCCTCGCGTCACTCGCCGCGGCGGTCGGGGCCGGTGCCGTAATCGGTGAGCTGACCGTTGTCGCTCGCCACACGGAGGGCGTTGAGGACGGCGACGACATCGATCGCCTCCTGGACGAGCGCCCCGGCTGCCGGCGAAAGGAGCCCTGCGGCCGCAAATCCCATCCCCACGAGGCTCGCGGCCATGCCGCCGACAGCGCTTTGCAGCGCGATCGTGCGAAGGCGCTTGCCGATGTGGAACAACTCGTCGACCCGCTCGAGCGCCGAGTCCATGACGACGGCGCCGGCGGCCTCGCTCGTGACGTCGTTGGCCGTCCCCATCGCGATCCCGACGGTGGCCGCCGCGAGCGCCGGCGCGTCGTTGATGCCATCGCCGACAAACAGCGTCGGCGCTTCCCTGGTCGCTTCCTCCACGATCCGCAGCTTCCCTTCCGGTGAGATGCCGGCGTGAACCTCCGTGATCCCGACATGGTCGGCGAGCCACCTCACCTCGCTCTCACGGTCGCCCGAGACGAGGATCACGCGCGTGAGCCCGTGAGCCGGCCCGAGGTGCTCGACAAACGTGGCGCCATCCTGCCGCGGGCGGTCGCGGAAGCGGAGCAGGCCAGCCGGCAGGCCGTCGACGACGACGACACACTCAAGCCCCCCAGCAGCGGCCGGTAGCCCGTCGGCGCCGGCGACGGCGGCGAGCTTCGTCCGGCTCGTAATCGCCACCTCGCGGATCGCTCCCGCGGGGCCCACGCGCCCCGTGAGCCCCTGCCCCGGCCGCTCCGAGACCTCCTCCACCGGAAGCGGCCCGCCGAGATCGGCCGCCGCCGCCGTCACCGCCGCGGCGAGCGGATGCTTGGAATAGGCCTCGAGGGCGGCGGCGAGCCGGAGGATCTCGTCGCGGTCGATTTTCCCGAGCGCGATCACCTCGGTAAGGTGGGGCGTGCCGTAGGTGAGCGTGCCGGTCTTGTCGAAGATCCCCGTCCGGCAGGTGGCGAGCCGTTCGAGGATCGCCGGATCGCGAATCACGATCCCGCGCCGGGCCGCCAGCGACACCGCGCCGATGATCGCCACCGGGATCCCGATCAGGAGCGGGCAGGGGGTGGCTACAACGAGCACGGCAAGGAATCGAGTCGCCTCACCGCTCACCCACCAGGCCGCGCCGGCCACGGCCAGCGCCAGCGGGGTGTAGAGCGCCCCGAGGGAGTCGGCGAGCCGGCGGAGGCGGGGGCGATGCTCCTCGCTCGAGCGGAGGACATCGACGATCCTGGCATAGCGGCTGTCGCCGGCCACGCGCGCGGCGCGGATCTCGAGCGCTCCCTGGCCGTTGATCGCCCCCGACAACACCGCCACCCCCGGCGCCTTCTGCATCTGCCACGGCTCGCCGGTGAGATAGCTCTCGTCCATCGTCCCGTGCCCGGCCACCACCTCGCCGTCCACCGGGCAGATCTCATGGGGGAAGACGACGACGACATCCCCCACGGCCACCTCAGCAAGCGGCACATCGACAATTCCCCCCCCCTCGCGGCGGTGGGCGAGCGTCGGCATCCTCCGGGCCAGTGCCTCAAGCACACTTCCCGCCCGGCTCACCGCGCGGGCCTCGAGCGCCTTCCCCCCGGAGAGCATGAGGACGACGAGCACACCGGCGAGCCACTCGCCGAGGAGGAGGCTCGTGAGGATCGCCACGCCGGCGAGGAGATCGGCCCCAAAAACCCCCGCCATCACCTGCCCAAGAAGCTCGGCCACGAGGATCGCCCCGCCGATCAGGAGCATCGCCAGGAGGGGGAGATCGGCAACCGTCGGCGGGAGGGGCCGCCATGCCGGCAGCAGCTCCCACAGCGCCGCCAAGCCCGGCACCTCCACCGCAAGGCCCAAGAAGCGGAGGAGGCCATGGATCGCCAGGGCCACAAGCACGCCGACGGCGATCGCCTCATTGATGGCAAAAGTCCTGGCCGCACCGCCGCCGGGAGGGGGCTTCGGGCTGGCCGCGGCGGCCGTCGGAGAGGCGCTGCTCATCGCTTTGGGCCTCTCGTTGGATCGACTTGGTCGTGGAGACATGGCCAGCCCCCGGCGAACGCTCGCGTCCTGGCTTACCTGACGACGAGCGTGCCTGCCGACATCGTACGGCTCAGGAGTGCATCCGCGGCTGTGATTCTCCCTCGCGCATGATCGCTGCCTCGGCGGCGGCCAATTCCTTCAGCCGTGCCACCACCTCCGCTTCCCCTTGGAATTCCTTCGCCAACCGCACATACGTGGTGTGGTGCCGGGCCTCCGATTCAAACAGCCCTCCCCAGAAAGCGCGGAGCTCAGCGTCGGCGACATGGTCGCGGAGGAGGGCGAAGCGCTCGCAGCTGCGGGCCTCGATCAGCCCCCCCACGAGGAGCCGATCGACGGCCCGGGCCGGCTCCTCGCGGCGCACGAGCGTCTGAAGCCTGGCGCCATACGACGACGGGGAGAGCTTTCGAAACGGGATCCCGCGGCGTTCGAGGAGATCGAGCACCATCCGGAAGTGTTGCAGCTCTTCCTCGACGATCTCGGTCATCGCCCGTGCCAAGGGGACGCAGTCGACATACGAGAAGAGGAGATTCATGGCCACCCCGGCAGCCTTCTTCTCGCAATGGGCGTGGTCGATGAGGAGCTCGTCGAGATGCCCCTCCACCTGGGCTAGCCAACGCCCCGCCGTCGGCTCCTCCAAAGACAGCATCGCGCCCTCCGGCCGAAGACTTTTTCCCGTGCCGCACCCACGACACATCCCGCGGCTTGCCCCCTGGCAGCCTTAGGGTGCATCATAGCCCTTGATGGGCTTCGTCACCGACGAGTGCCCCGGCGCCCGAGCCACCCTTGGCACAGATGCGATGATCGCCTTCGACCGCCCTCCGGCCCCCGCCGAACGCTCCCCTGATCGCAACGTCCTCGGAGAGGCGCTCGTGGCCTGCTCCCACGCGCCCCTCACGGGATTTCTCCGCGATGGCTGCTGCCGATCGGTTGCCTCCGATCCGGGGGCCCACACCGTCTGCGCCGTGATGACCGCCGACTTCCTCGCCTTCACGGTGTCGGTCGGCAATGACCTCGTCACCCCGCAGCCGCAGTGGGGCTTCCCTGGGCTCGTTGTCGGGGATCGCTGGTGCCTGTGCGCCCTCCGCTGGCTCGAGGCCGCCCGGGCGGGGCATGCCCCGCCGGTAGTCCTGGCGGCCACGCATGAATCGGCCCTCGACGTCATCCCGGCGGAATTGCTCCACCGCCACGCCGCTGCCTGAAGGCCCCCGAGGCCGTCAGCCCCCAACGACTCGGGAGGGACCGCGGATACCGGACGGTGCTCGCGCCCTCGTGCCATTTTGATCGGCTCAGAATTGCCGCAAGCGCCCCGCGACAAAGCCCCGGGGCCAAGGGCACGTCGGCCCTGCCTTAACCACGCGCCTCAAGCTCAGCGCATAAAAAAACCTGCGGCGGGCACCGGAGCGCCCGCCGCAGGATTTGATTAACACTCGTCTGGTGTCAGGCCAGCGTTTTCACCCAAAAGAGACGGAAATCAGGCAACCTTGGCAGCAAGGATCTTGCTGAGGCGACGCTTCTTCCACATCGTCCAGCCCGACATCGCAACGCCGAGGCCGGCGAAGACGATCGTCGAGGGCTCAGGCACCACGACAAGGTTGCCGGACTGGGCCTGGAACACGAGCCACTGGCTCTGACCACCCTGCCCAACGAAGGGCTCAGTCGACCACTCAGTGCCAAACTTGGTGAAGGTCAAGGTGTCGTAAGGAGATGCGGCACCGGCCAGACTCACAGCGTTGAAGTTGCCGGCGTAGCTACCTCCGTCAAACAGGTTGAAGCTCGTGTAGTTGTCGAAGAGGCTCGTGCCAACCTGCGTCCAATCGACGACCAGATTTCCACCGAAAGTCAAAGCACCTGAGGTCGCGTACGTATCGTAGTTAGTGCCAGCATCACCAGCACCCGGAGCAACACCCGCAACGCCCATCGTCGTGGTGGATCCGTTTTTGAGTTCCAAGAAACCCGTACCAGTCGCACTAAAGAACACACCGGGATCACGCCCCGTCAGACCATCAAGAGCACCGCCAGCACCGATGGTCACATCGGTGAAGGCAGGGGTCGAATTGAGCGAAACCGTCGAACCGGTGCTCGCATTGAGTTTCACCTCCACGCCCGTTCCATCAAGAATCAGGTTGTTACCCGTGACCGTAAGCGTAGTTGTCTCATCGACACCGGTAATCTTCGAAAAGATTTCAGTCGGACGGCCGCTCCCCGACAGCGTCGAGTCGCCGTTGAGTTTCACGTTCCTGAGAACGGTGCTCGCAGCACCAGTCCCCTGAGGCGTCAACGTGAGGTTGTTGTTGGTGATTGCTCCATTGACGACCACCGCACCGTTCCCGGTGAAGTTGTAGCCAGCGTTGTTGTTGGTGAACGTCAGCGACACGATTTCATTCGTATCGCTGGCAACATTGATCGCTCTTTGAGCGCCAGCACTCGCACCCCCACCGAGCGAACCAATGACAACAGTGGACCCATCCGGCGGGACGACAGCCGTCCCAGCGGTCTGGGCCCAGTTGGTAGCAGTCTGCCAATTCTTGCCGGTGGCCGACGTGGCACCCTTCCAGGTGTAGTTGGCGGCAAAGGCGTTTGCACCGGCGGCGGCAACAGCGACAGCCATAAGGCCGACTGCAACCTTCCGTGCAAAAGCGTACTTAAGTTTCATGCAAAATCCTTTTTTCTGGGTGAAAAACACTGAAAAACGAGCTTGTCGATTGAGCCATCAACAGAAAATCTGCCCTGACGCCGAGTAAGTTATGGGAAATCACCAAACGTGTCAAACAGTTTGCCTCCAACTCACCGAATCTTCATTTTCCACCCCGAGGGTCGAGGCCACCCAAACTTCCCAAGCCTCCATACCTACCAAACTCCCCTGCCGAACCCCCACTTGGAGTGAATCGACAGGGGCTTCGGGGAGGCAGGTTTGGGCTCGATGCCCCTGCGGTTACTTCTGCCGGGCGAACTGGAGCGGCTTGGCGTCCTTCGGGGCCCCTTCGACGAGGAAGTCGAAGGCATCAGGGCCCTTCGACTTCACGTTGGCGACCATCGTCCCCTGGGCTTCCGTCTGGAGGGCGATCTGGTCGGCGTTGCTGTCGAGCGTGCCTTTGAGCTCAACCGCCGGCTTCCCCTCCGGCTCCGCCTTCCAGGTGAACGACGAATCCTCACCGATCGTGAGGGTGACGGCGTTCTTCCCCTCGGTGGCCTTCCAAGTGCCGACGAGATCGGTCTCGGGGCCGGCAGGCTCTGCCTCGGCCGGAGCCTCGGCCTCGGCTGGCTTTTGAGCCGCCGGCTGCTTGGCAGCTGGCGCCGCGGCCGGCTTGGTCGCTTCCGCTGCCGCCACCTCTTCCGCCGTCGCTTCCGCCGGTGGCTCGAGCGATTCAAGCAAGCGCTTGGAGACGACGTCGCCCGGCTGCTTCGCCACCACCACCTTGAGAGCTTCGGCCGCCAGATCGGCATGACCGCCGACGAGGTAGTGATAGGCCAAGACAAAATGCCCGGCGGCGCTGCCGGGATTGGAGCGACAGAAGTCTTCGAGCTTCCGCAACTGGCCGGTGTAGGTGTCGACAGAGCCATAGAGGCTGCTCATCGTCGTCCAGTCCATCCCCGGAGCGACGGCCAGCACCGCATTGAGCGTCGCCGCCGCTTCTGGATAGCGGCCCAGGGCAAACAGCGCAACCGCCCTCACCTCATGAAGCACGGTGTCGTTGGGCGACGACTTCACCGCCGAATCGATGCTCGTGAGTGAGCCGGGATAATCTCCCTGCTTGAACTTCCCGAGCGCCTCGTCGAGGGCCTTGTTGGCCGCGGCCTGTGCCGGAGTGACCTGCGCCGCGGCCGTGCCAGCCCCGCCGTCGCCACCTTGACCGTCGCCACCTTGCGCCGAGTTCGTGGCGCTGCCACCGTCGCTCGTGATGTAGTTGTTCACGACGATCGGCTG
>Ga0114974_10001277_pt1 | contig 19915 bp, 17 predicted proteins | sample S_130206_EF_Meta_FD_87318 | JGI IMG/M metagenome (GOLD analysis project Ga0114974, IMG submission 87318) | Freshwater microbial communities from Lake Simoncouche, Canada to study carbon cycling - S_130206_EF_MetaG | ecosystem: Environmental > Aquatic > Freshwater > Lake | place: Lake... | reverse complement strand
TGCGCATGTTGACTCCTCGACGTCGGACACTCGCGATTGCGAATGGCCGACGGACCAATGACTAACGACTAACGACTAACGACTAACGACCAATGACCAATGACCAATGACCTGTGACTAGCGCCTTGTGACCAGGGCAACCCCCCACGGACCATCGCCCGCTGGAATCTTCTTCGTCACCGTCCGCGTCGCCACGTCGATCACCGACACATCATTCGACGGCCCGTTCGCGGTGTAGAGGGTCTTGCCATCGGCCGACACCGCAATGCCCCATGGCCGCTGCCCCGCCTCGATCTGTCCCACCACGGCGTCGGTGGCGGTGTCGACGATCAGCACCATCTTGCTGCGGCCGGTCGTCACGTAGAGCTGCGTGCCGTCGGGCGACATCGCGGTGCCCATGGGACGCATCCCCTCGCCGAGCGCAATCTTCTTCCGCACGGCCAGCGTCTTGGTATCGATCACGGTGAGGATGGCTTCGTTCTCGGCCGGTATGTAGGCGCGCGTGCCATCGGGAAGAAAGGCAATCGAGCGTGGACGGGCGCCGACCTCGATCGACGTCACGACGCGCTTCGCCTTGAGGTCGATTACGTAGACCGCACCGGCATCTTCCGATGTCACCCACACCTGGCTGCCGTCGGGCGTCACGGAAATGCCTTCGGGTTCGTCGCCCACCTTGAACGACTGCGACACCGCGCCGTCGGCGACCTGCACGATGCTCACCTGCCCGGTGTCCTCGTTCGCGATGAACACCTGCGAGCCGTCGTGGCTGAGCGCCACCCCTTCCGGATCGGAGCCAGCGCGCAGCACGCGCAGCAGCGTGCCGGCAGCGGTGTCGACCTCGCCGATGCCGTCGGCTCCCTTGTCGGGCGGCGGCAGCTTCGACTCGTCGACGCCAGGTCCGGCGATCGGCGAGCCGCTCAGTGCGACATACAAGCGCGACCGGTCGGTGCTCGCGACAATGCCGCGCGGACGCTTGCCCAGTTCGAGGGTGCCGAACGGCTCGAGCGTCTCGGCGTTGATCATCGTGAGCGTGCCGGCACGTTCGTTCGTGACGTAGAGGACGCTCTTCGGCGGCGCGGCCTTCTGCACCGGCGCCTCCGCCTTGACCGCCTCGGGCGGCGTCGCGGAACAACCGGTCAGCAGGGCGAGCAGCGACAGCGACGTCAACAGGTGCTTGGACATAAGACGATGTGCAGGTTCGTGGACAAGGGCGGCGCTGATGGCCTCAGGGGGTCATTAGTGCATCGAGGGCGACCGCGCCAGCCATGGCGGCATAACCCAGACGGTTGGGGTGCAGGTGGTCGCCAGGACCACCGTCGGTGCTGTTGGGAATGAACGCATCGCGCATGGCGCCGGTGGCCGGGTCGGTGGTGGCGCGATCGAAGTCGAACACGCCGTCGAACAAGCCCGATGTGCGGATGAGGGTATTCAGCGCCTGACGCTTCGTCTCGCGCGCCGCGGAATCGGCGGGCGTGCCGTTGCCGACGGCAGAGGTGAGCGTGGCGCCGAAGATGCGGATGCCTTTCGCATGCAGCCGCGTGACCACGTCGCGCATCGCCTGCTGCACCGCATCGACGCTGGTGTTGGCGGCCACGCCGAAGTCGTTGATCCCTTCGAGCCAGATCACCGCCGACACGCCCGACAGGCGCAGCACATCACGCTCGAGCCGCTGTCCGGCAGGCGGGCCACCCGCGAACGCCTTCGACGGTGCGTAGTCCAGCGGTCCGACGACGCGGTTGCCGCCGATGCCGGCGTTCACGACCGAGACGCGGTCGCCGAACTGTGCGTGCAGGCGGCGCGACAGCACATCAGGCCAGCGGTCGTCGCCGTTCAGCGTCGACGCCGTGCCGTCGGTAATCGAGTCGCCCAGCGTCACGATCGTCCGGGTGCCCTGCGGCAGCTGCATGTCCACGGCATCGAGGAAGAACCACGAGGTCGTGCTCGCCGGAAACGCCAGCTCGCGCTCATCGGCCGTGGTCGACCCGCTGCCCTGGAGCGACACGTACGACGTGGTGAGCGCCTTCGCATGCCACGTCATCGGTCCGCTCTCGCCCACGACGTGCAGGCTCACGGCCAGCTTGCGTCCGTCCGTGCCCGCACCGGCCGTGCGCAGCGTCACCGCGTCGCTCCAGGCATCGGCGCCAGGGGCAATGGTGATGCTCGTGCGTCCGCTGAAGAGGACCGGCGTGTTCGTCCCCTTCAACACTGCCGACCCGCTCAACTGGAGCCCCACGAACACATCGTCGAACGTGACCGGCCTGGTGCCGAGCGCGTTCGACAGCCGGATGCGCGCCTGCGGCCCCCACACGTCAGGCCGCACGATGAGACGGAACGACTGGTTGCGTGCGCCGCTCGCCGGCGACGGGAACACCTGCTCGAGCCTGGTCGGCAGCGAGACGTTGCCGACCGGATACGGCCCCTGCACCGAGGCCGCCCACGCGGTGGTCCACGCACTCGCCGGCTGCGCGAGCAGCGGCGTTGCGCCGATCACGGTCCACGCACACATGCTCAGCAGCGCCAGCCGCAGCGCGAGGCGCCCATGCCGCGCACGACGCGCACGGGCGTTCATGGCTGCAGCGCGAGCCCGGCCTTCGCGCATTCGTCCACCACGGTCATGTACTGCAGGACGCCTTCCTTGCCGATGACGTAGGGATTCTTCTGGCTGCCCGTGCGCTTCGCCAGGGCCGGCAACTTCGTCTTGGTGCCGTCGAAGTTGGTATGGTTCGCGATGATGATGTCGGCACCCGCCGCCGATGCGATGTTGCGGAAGCGTTCGGCCGACGTGATGTACGTGTCGAACCAGAACTTCGAGGGACGCTCCGGCGTGATGTAGGCGGCGGGGCCGGCAACCCAGTTGAACGCCGTGCCGCCCCAGGCGGCAGCCAGGTGCGTCTGCCCCTTGTCCTTCACCGGGATGAGCGTGGAGATCGTGCCGAGCGTGTGCCCTGGCGTGATGTACATCGTGAGCGTAGTGTCACCGAGCGTCAGCTTCATGCCGTCGGTGGCGACCATGTCGCGGCGCGGCGCCGGTTGCGCGTTCGGGTTATTGCGCGACTTGTCGAGCAGGTCCCAGTCTTCCGCAGACAGGATGACCCGTGCCCCGAAGCGGTCCTGCAGGAATTTCGCACCACCCGAATGATCGCCGTGGCCGTGGCTGACGATGACGTACTTGATTTGCGCCGGGTCGAGCCCCAGCTTCTTCATGCCGTCCACCACCTCGGCTTCGACCGAGTAGTCGTAGATGGCGTCGATGATGATGATGCCCTGCGACGTGGTGACCGCCCACGAGGAGTACTCGGACTGGCCGAGGAAGTAGAGGTTATCGAACACCTTCGCCGGTTCCGCGTACCACGAGTCGCGCGCCGGCGGACCGGATGGACGCGGCGCGGCCGGAGCCGCTGAGCGCGGCGGTGGTGTCAGCGCGTTGCAGGTTCGCTCGAACACGGCCAGGTGCTCGGTGCCGGCCGCCTTGCGGGCCGCCTCGATGTGCACCTGCGCCGCGGCGTTGCCCTGCCCCTGCGCCGCAAGCATCGCGGAACCGCCGCCGATGGCCAGGCCAAGTGCGGCAAGCGTACGCACCACGTCGTTCATCTTTTCGACTCTCCGTGAAGTGGGGCTGCGTCAGGGCAGCGCCCCGACACTGTAGCCGAAAACCAGGGCCGGACGACGGCCAGCGCGGCCGAGCGCCAGCCGGTCAGCGGGACGGTGTAATAGAAACGGGCTATTGACGGGGGGTTCACCGCAGCCGATCCTTCACAGCCGTCACTCTCTTGCGTGGGAGCGCTTCTGTGAACCTGTTTCGTGCGTCGTCGATCCTTGCGCTGATCTGTCTCAGCGCTCCGTCTGTTCGTCCTCTCGCCGCCGCGCCGGCGCCGATCGCGACGCTGGCCGAACTCGAGGCGCAGGCCCGTGCACGAACGACCCGGCAGGCTCGCCTGCCGCTCTCTTCGTCAGCCGACGCCTTCCGCGGTATCGAATCGTTCGAACCGGCCGGCAGCGGCCGCGTGCCGAACTATCTGCGCGCGCTGGCCGTGAAGCCGGCCATCGTGAAGCCGTTCGCGCACCTTATCAGGACGTTTGCCTACGGCGGCACGCTGTCGCCGGCGCTGAAACTGGCGATGGCGACGCGCATTGCGCAGGTGAACCGCAGCGCCTACGGCGCGGCGCACCTGGCGCGCCTGCTGCGCAACACCGGGCCAGACGGCGACGCGCTGCTTGCGCGGTTGCGGGCGAACCAGCTCGAGCAACTGGCTCCGGCCGACCGCCTCGCGCTGCGCTGGGCCGAACTACAGACGCAGGACATCCACGGGATGACCGACGACGAGTTCCGGCAACTGCGCGGCTACTACAGCGACTCGGAGATCGTGGAGCTGACGTTCACCGTCTGCGTCTTCAACTACTTCACGCGCATGGTGGAAGGGCTGGGCCTGCCGGTGGAGCCGTGGGTGCTCGACGCCGCACAGAAGCCGGCCGCGGCGCCGGCGTGGACGCGCGATCGGACGCCGCCACGCGTGGCGCTGCTCTCCGACGCGGAGATCGATGGCAGCGGGTCGGTGCTGCAGACGGCCCGTCGCCCCGTCGCCGGCAACGCGGGGCTCGGCATCGGCATGGCGAACTCACAGCGCGCGATGTACCGCGTGCCGGCGCTGGCCGAGGCATGGCGTCAGTTCGGCGCTGCCAATGGCGACTCGTCTGTCGGGCGCGACATCCTGCTGCAGGTGTCGTTCGCAGTGTCGATGGCCAACGGCTGCCGCTACTGCACGATTCATCAGGTCGTCGGCCTGCGGCGCCTGGGTGTTGACCCGACCAAGCTGCTGGCGATGGAGAAGGACGACAGCGCGTTGACGCCGCGCGAGCGGACGGCGGTGGTGTTCGCGCGCACGTTGACGGCGAGCCCGTCGACCGTGACCGACGCTGACTACGCACTCGTGAAGAAGACATTCCAGGAGGTCGGCGCGCTTGAAGTGCTGCTGCAGACCTGCAACTTCAGCTTCATGAACCGCTTCACCGACGGCCTGCGCCTGCCGTCCGAAGACGAAGCGATCAAGACCTATCGCGAAGTGTATGGGAGAGAAGAACTCAGGAAGAAGTGAGAAGTCAGAGTCCATCCACGCCCTCGCGGACCACGGCGGCGGGCGAACCGGCGACGAGCGTGTGGGCCGCAACCGGCTTCACGACGAGTGCGCCGGCGCCAACGACGGCCCCTTCACCGATCGCCAGGTGATCGCGCACGACCGCGCCGACCCCTATCCACGCGCGCGCGCCGACGGTGACCGCGCCCGCAATCACGGCGTTCGGGCCGACCGTGGCGAACGCCCCGAGTTCGACGTCGTGCGCGACGTTCGCCCCGCGGTTGAGGATGACGTGGCGCCCCACGCGCGTATGTGCCGAGACGATGGCGCCGGCCCCGATGAACGCGCCGGGTTCCACCTGGGCGCGCGGCGACACGATGGCGGTGGGATGCCTCACCACGACGAACGTGAAGCCGAGCGCCTCCATCGCATCGACGATGGCCTGGCGCTTTGTCGAGACGATGCCGGCGATACACACCACGTCGACAGGCGTGAACGGCAGGTCGTCCGGCACGTAGACTGGTAGCCGCTCGAGCGTCAGCGCCGTGCGGTAGTCCGCCGACGACACGAGGAAGCCGCAGATGGTGCGGCTCGAGAGTTCGGCGGCTTCAAGCGCCTCCACGGCAAAGGTGCCGGCTCCGAGAATCAGCAACGGTCGTTCGGTCACGACAGATCTCCATGTGCGGGGCGAGGCCCCCGGGTGTCCAGGTCCGGCTAAAGCCGGACACTACAACAGCCGCTTCGCCTCTTTGGTCCGGCTAAAGCCGGACACTACAGCCGGTCCGTTGTTCGCGTAGTGTCCGGCTTCAGCCGGACCGTGGCGCCGCCGCCACGGCGGTGAGCAGCGCATCGAACTCGTCGATGGTGCGTTCGAAGCTGTGACCATCGCGCACCACGTCGCGCAGTCGCGCCGCTCGAGCGCCTCGCCGCTCATCGTCGGCCAGCGCCGTCAGCACGGCCTCGGCCATTCGCTCGGGTGTGGTGTCGGCGTAGCACGACGCGGTGTCGGCGTTCAGCACACTCTCGAGCCGATCTGACGCCGGTCCGACCACTGGGATCCCGGCGGCGGCGGCATGCAGCATCACCTGCGCGACCGGCTCGCCGAACACCGAGTGGAACAGCAGCAGGTCGTACTCGTCGAACGCGCGCAGCAGGTCGGGTCGGGGCATCGGCGGCTGCAGGCGGACGACCTCGCTGAGCCCCAATGCGGCGATCTGCTGGGTGATCGACTCGCGGTAGCCAGCTGCGCCTTCGAGCGCGATGGCGGTCAGCGTCACGGCACGCTCGCGCAGCACCAGCGGCAGCGCCGCGAGAAACAGGTGCAGGCCCTTCTCCGGACTGAGGCGCGCCGCCCAGAGCAGCCGCGCCGGCGAGCCGAGCGCCTGGCGCGGCGTCACCGTGTCTGGCATCGGCACGCCCAGCGGGATGACACGGCACGCCTCCGCTGGCACACCCGCCGCCACGGCCTCGTCGCGCCACACGGTGGACGGACAGGCCACCGCGCGCAGCGCCTGCACGTCGACCGGCCGCATGACGTCGCGGTGCAGCGACGAGCCGTACGCGAGCCGCGCGATCGTGCGCAGCGCGCCGAGCCAGCGCGCATGCCCGAGTTCCCGCTGCAGCACCACCATGTTGAGGACCACCACCCGCGGATGCGAGCTGGTGATGAGGCGCGTCGCGCCGATCGGCAGGTGTCCGGGCGAGGCCAGGACGACGTCCCACGGTTCGCGCAGCAGCAGATCGATGTGACGAAACCAGGCTGATGCCAGGCTCGCCGCGCGGTACTCGGCGCGGGCACGTCGTACGCCGCGCGCCAGCGTCCGCACCACCCGGCGTCGGTCGGCCACCGCCGTACCGATCAGGCGCGACAGCCAGCCGGTCTCGTCGGCCAGTTCCGGGGCACCGGGACTCGTCACCGCCCATCCGCGGGCCGCGAGTCCGTCGTAGAGGTCGGCGAACACGCTGCCTCCTTCGAAGCGGTCGAGTACGAGGCAGCGCCCCTTCACAAATGCGTGGCCATACGCGCGGGCAGACCGATGAGACGCCGGACGTCGGCCGGTGTCGCGAGTCGCCGCCCGACGGCGGCCGCGAGCGCCGCGACGCGGGCGACGAGCCTGGCGTTGGTGGCCGGGTCGTGCTTGCCGGCATCCATGTAGAGGTTGTCCTCGAGGCCGGTGCGGACGTGGCCGCCCATGGTGACGCCGAGCGCGTTGATCGGCCACTGCGCGCGGCCGATGCCCGCCGCCTGCCAGTAGGCGCCGGCTGGCAGGCGACGCACCAGCATGGCCAGGTTCTCGGCAGAGGCGCCGAGCGTGCCGAGCGAGCCCAGCAGCAGGTTGAAGACGAACGGCGGGCGCAGCACGCCGCGCCCGATCAGGTAGTGGGCGTAGTCGAGCATGCCGAGGTCGAACAGCTCGAGTTCGGGCACGATATCGCGTTCGTTCATGGCGTCGGCCAGTCGGCGAATCATCGCCGGCTCGTTCACCGACGCGTGCTTCGGAAAGTTCAGCGACCCGAGCGTCAGCGACGCCAGGTCGGGACGCAGGTCGTCGTCGAGCCCAAGCACGTCCGACCGTTCCTCGAACGCGCGGTGCAGCCGTCCGCTGGTCGACACGCAGATGACGACGTCTGGCGAGAGGGCGCGGACGCGTCGGATGATGTCGGCGTAGATCGCGCGGGCCACCGCCGGCTCGCCCGCCAGGTCGCGCGCGTGCAGATGCAGGTTGCTGCAACCAGCGGCGATGCAGGCGGCGGCATCGAGGGCAATCTCGTCCGGCTGCTCGGGTACCGCCGGGTGCTCGCGCCGCCGCGGCACCATGCCCGTCAGTGCCGCGTTGATGACCAGAGGGCACGAGTAGTCGGGGAGGTCTCTCATAGCTCCGAACGCGCAGACATCTGGGGGACGCGGACTTCCATTGTACCGCGCGGGCGAGCCGGCGCCCCGTGCGCCCCGCGCGCCTGGCAATTGTGCTAGCGTTACGCCCCACCTCGAAAGGAGGAGTCTTGACGCGCAGCTTCCGCCTGCTCTTCGTGCTCTCCGTTGTTGCCTCGCTCGCCTGGCTGTCCACCGGACTCGTCGGCCAGAACCGTGCGACCGCCGTTCCCTCGCTCGCCGCCGGCGACTGGCCCCACTACACGGGCGACATGCGCGGCGGCAAGTACTCGCCCCTCGCACAGATCGACGCCGCGAACTTCAAGACGCTCGAAGTCGCGTGGCGCTTCAAGACCGACACCTTCGGGCCGCGCCCCGAGTTCAAGCTCGAAGGCACGCCGCTGGCCGTGAACGGCGTGCTCTACACCACCGCCGGCACGCGCCGCTCCGTGATTGCGCTCGACGGCAAGACCGGCGAGCTGATGTGGTCGCACAGCATGCGTGAAGGGCGGCGTGCCGCACTGTCGCCGCGCCAGTTGTCGGGCCGCGGGGTCTCGTACTGGACCGACGGCCGTGGCGACGAACGCATCATCTACGTCACCACCGGCTACCGGCTGGTGGAGCTCGACGCGAAGAGCGGGTCGCTGGTCCGCACCTTTGGCACCGACGGCGTCGTCGACCTGAAGGCCGGCGCCGTGTTCGGCAATCGCCAGCCGATCGACCTCGAGACCGGCGAAATCGGCGTCCACTCGACCCCGGCCATCGTCGGCGACACGGTGATCATCGGCTCGTCGTTCCGCGAAGGGGCGACCGTCAACACGCACAACAACACGAAGGGGCTCGTCCGCGCGTTCGATGCGCGCACCGGCCGGTTGCTGTGGACGTTCAACACCATTCCGCGTCCGGGCGAGTTCGGCAACGAGACGTGGGAGAACGACTCGTGGTCGGTGAACGGCAACACCGGCGTGTGGACGCAGATCACCGCCGACCCCGAGCTCGGCCTCGTCTACCTGCCGGTGGAAACGCCGACCTCCGACTTCTACGGCGGGCATCGTCCCGGCAACAACCTGTTTGCGGAAAGCCTCGTCGCGGTCGACGCGAAGAGCGGCCAGCGCAAGTGGCACTACCAGTTCGTGCACCATCCGCTCTGGAACTACGACATGTCGTCGGCAGCGATGCTGGCCGACATCACCGTGAATGGCCGCGCCGTGAAGGCCCTCGCCATACCGAGCAAGCAGGGGTTCCTGTGGGTGTTCGACCGGGCCACGGGTCAGCCGGTGTGGCCGATTGAAGAGCGGCCGGTGCCGCAGTCCGACGTGCCGGGCGAGAAGACGAGCCCGACGCAGCCGTTCCCGACCAAGCCGGCGGCGTACACGCGCAACGTGCTGCGTGTACCGGACGACCTCGTCGATTTCACGCCGGCGCTGCGTGAGCAGGCGGTGAAGCAGATCGGCCGTTACAAGGTGGGCCCCTGGATGTACAACCCGGCGGTGCTGGGCGACGTGAACGGGTTGCTCGGCGCGATCAACATGGGTAACGCCGTCGGCGGCACGAACTGGCCCGGCGGCGCCTACGACCCCGAGTCGCACATGGCGTACACGCCTGGCAACAACGTCGGCATCACGGCGGCCACGCTCGTGGCGCCGCCGCCCGGCTTCTCCGACATCCGCTACGTGTCCGGCGTGGCAGGACGACCGTTCCAGGAAGTGCTCGGTCCGGGCGACTGCTGCGCGGCCGACTCGCCGCGTGCCACGAGTACGGCTGGTCGAGACGAACTCACCGGTTCGCCGCGTCCTGCCGCGACTGCGGCTCCGGCTCCCGCACCAGCCGCGAATGCCAACCCGGGCGGGTTGACCATCGACGGGATCTCGATTCTGAAGCCGCCGTACGGACACATCTCTGGCATCAACCTCGACCGCGGCGAGATTGTCTGGCAGACGCCGCACGGCGACACGCCCGATAACATCCGCAACCATCCGGCACTGCGCGGCGTCACCATTCCGAAGACCGGCCAGGCCGGCACCTCGGGCATCGGGCTGATGGTGACGAAGACGCTGGTGGTGATGGGCGATCCGGCGCTGACAACCACTCCTGAGCATCCGCGCGGCGCGATGTTCCGCGCCTATGACAAGGCGACCGGCCGCGAAGTCGGCGCCGTCTTCATGGCCGCCCCACAAAGCGGTTCGCCGATGACCTACCTCGCCGAGGGCAAGCAGTACATCGTCGTGGCCATCAGCGGCGGCAGCTATTCGGGCGAGTACGTCGCGTTCGCGCTGCCAGGGGCGAAGTAGGGCGGGAGGGAGCTCGACAGGTGTAGTGTCCGGCTTTAGCCGGACCTGGGTATGCCGCGAACGTGCCTGGTCCGGCTAAAGCCGGACACTACGCCTGTCCACCCCTACCTTCCCACCATCCAACCTCCTTCCTCCCCATTTAGTCATTGACAGAAATGTCAGCCGGGTCGAACATTTGACCCCAAACGCTCGCCCGGCTCTCCGAGTCCATGGGTGTCATATCGGCCGCGCTCGAAAGGCCCGGTCCCCGAGTTCGTTTCAGGAGGAAGCATGTTGATCGAACGTCTGCCGCGTCTGGTCGGAGGCATCGGTCTCGTCGTTGCCGCCATCGCCACCGGTGGAGCCAGCACCGCGTCCGCGCAGTCGCCGGCACGCCCGGCTGCTGATGTCACCTACACGCGCGACATCGCGCCGATCCTGCAGCGCAGCTGCATCCAGTGCCACAACGTCGACGGCGGCGCGCCGATGTCGCTGACCACCTTCGAGGAGGTCCGCCCCTATGCCCGCGCCATCAAGACGCGCACGCACATGGGGCCGCGCGCCGGCGTGATGCCGCCCTGGTTCATCGAGAAGAACATCGGTATCCAGCGCTACAAGGGCGACCCGTCACTGAGCGAGGTCGAACTGGCGAAGATCGCGACGTGGGCCGACAGCGGGTCGCCGCGCGGCAACCCGGCCGACATGCCGGTCGCCAAGGCCTCGGCCATGGGCGTGGACGGCTGGCTGCTCGGCAAGCCCGACCTCGTCGTGAAGGGTCCTGAAATCTACGTGCCCGCCGTAGCGCCCGACAGTTGGGGCGACGTCGGCAGCGCAGCGAGCGGTCTCACGGAAGACCGCTGGGTGAAGTCGGTGGAAGTGCGCGAGGTGAACGACATCCCGCGCGCCGAGGGGACCAAGACCGTTGGCGGCCGCTTCGTCTTCCACCACATGAATTACGAAAGCTCGGTGGAGGGCGTGCCCGGCAGCAGCACCACCTGGCCTATTCACGAGATCGGCCGCAACCCTGACCAGTTCCCCGTCAGCGCCGGCCGCCTGCTCGCTGCCGGCTCGGTGCTGCACCTGAATGCGTCGCACGTGCATGCCAACGGGCACGACACGCACGCGCACCTCGAGTTCGGCTTCACGTTCTTCCCCAAGGGCTACCAGCCCATGTACAAGCGCTCGGGCGTCCTGCTTGGCAACGGCAACGACCTCGACATCAAGCCGAACCAGGCCAACCAGGAAATCCACGCCTTCGCGACGCTGACCGAGCACACGAAGATCATCGCGTTCGAACCGCACCTGCACGCGCAGGGTGTGCGCATGTGCCTCGAAGCCATCTGGGGCATGAACATCCAGCAGCTCACCTGCACCGGCTACGACCACAACTGGGTGAAGCAGTACATCTATGACGACGATGCGGCGCCGATCCTGCCGAAGGGCACGATCCTGCATCTCACGGGTTTCCTCGACACGACTGCCGGGAACAAGAACATGGCGGATGGCCGCAACTGGACCGGCGGCGGACGCCGCTCGGTGTCCAACATGTTCATCGACCTCGGCTACTCAGTCCAGATGACCGAGGAACAGTTCCAGGCCGAGATGGCGACGCGCCGCGCGAACATGAAGAGTCGCAACGACTACGACCTCGGATGCCCGGTCTGCTGGGCGCCGCCTGTGGTGACGCCGTCGGCGCGTCCGACGCAGCAACAGCAGGGAGGCAACCAGCAGTGATTCGAGCCCGTTGCGGTGTCCTCTCACAGGGGGTGCGGCTCATCGCCGCGCCCCTCGTCGCCTTCGTCCTCCTCGCCACCAGCGCCAGCGCCCAGACCCGTTTCTCCTACTCGTCCGGTCAGCCGCTCGAGCCGGCCTACGAAGGCTGGATGCAGAACCAGGACGGCAGCTACACGCTCTACTTCGGCTACCAGAACACGAACTGGGAGCAGGAATTCGACGTGCCGGTCGGCCCAGAGAACAGCTTCTCGCCAGGTCCGGCCGATCTCGGGCAGCCAACGCACTTCTATCCGAGGCGCAACCCGTTCCTCTTCACGATTCAGGTTCCGAAGGACTTCGGCACGAAGGAAATCGTGTGGACGCTCACGGCCAACGGCGTCACCCGCAAGGCCTTCGGGTCGGTGAAGTCCGACTACCTGATCGATCCGCAGGTGATCTCCACCGAGGTCGGCGGCGACAACGGCAACCTGGCCAACGACCTGCGGACCAACATCCCGCCGGACCTGAAAGTTGAAGGCGCCCTCACCCGCACGGTCAAGGTGGGCCAGCCTCTCTCCCTGGTGGCGATATCTGGCGATCCGGACAACCTGCCGCCGCGCCGCGACGGCCGGCCCCAGCCTGGCCTGAAGAAGTCCGTGCGGCCCGAAGGCCCGCGTCGCCCCGCCGCTCCGGCCAACAGCCCCGCGGTCGTCTATCGTCCGCCGGTCGCCGTCACGGCGTCGGCTGGGCCCGGTCTGCATCTGTCGTGGACCGTCTACCGAGGCAAGGCCTCGGTCGTGAAGTTCACCCCGGATCAAATGAAGACCTGGAACGACACGCGGGCCTATGGCAACTCGATGTGGTCGCCGCCCTACGACATCCCGGTCCCGCCCGACGACGGGAAGTGGACGGCCAATGCCGTCTTCAGCGAGCCCGGCACCTACGTGCTGCGCGCGGTGGCCAGTGACGGCTCGCTGTTCACGTACGAAAATGTCACGGTCACGGTGACACCGTAAACAACGTCGCCAATCGGCAATCGTCAATCGCTAATGTGGCGATTGGCGATTGCCGATTGGCGCCAGTAGCCGACGCCGCCCAGAGCCCAGAGCCCAGAGTCTTGTCATCCCCCATGCGAGCCACCACGCGCCTGTTCTCGTTCTTCGCCACCGTCGCCTGTCTCGCGAGCGCGGTGCCGCTCTTTGCGCAGGCGCCCGACGGCGCGGCGATCTTCGCGCGCGAGTGCAGCAGTTGCCACACGGGTGCGGCCGACACGCGCGCCCCCGCACCCGACGTGCTGAGGCGCCGCTCGCCTGAAGCCATTCTCTCGGCACTCACCGCCGGCGGCATGCGTCCGCAAGGCGGTCGCCTGACGGGCACTGAACGCCGTGCCGTGGCCGAGTACCTCACGGGCCGTGTGCTCGGCGGCGACGTGACCGGTGCGGCCTTCGGCAAGTGCAGCTCCAACCCGCCGCTCGTCGTCGCGCCCGACGCGCCCCTCTGGAGCGGCTGGTCGCCGACCAACGCCAACACTCGCTTCCAGACCGCCGCACAGGCCGGACTGTCGGAGCAAACCGTTCCGAAGCTCACGCTCAAGTGGGCCTTCGGCTTCCCCGATGCCACCTCGGCCTGGTCGCAGCCGACCGTCGCCGGCGGACGCCTCTTCGTCGGCAGCCAGAACGGCTCGGTCTATGCGCTCGATGCGAAGAGCGGCTGCATCCTCTGGACCTACGCCGCGAAGAGCGGTGTACGCAACGCCCCGGTCTTTGCCGCGCGCAGCGGGACCGCCGGCTACGCGGTCTACTTCGGCGACACGGGCGCGAATGTCTACGCCCTCGACGCCGCCACTGGCGCACAACTCTGGATGATGAAGGTGGACGAGCATCCGTTCGCGCGGGTCACCGGCTCACCGACGCTCGACAGCGGCCGCCTCTACGTGCCGGTGTCGTCACTGGAGGAAACGGCCGCCAGCCAGCCCGGCTACGAGTGCTGCACCTTCCGCGGCAGCGTCGCTGCCATCGACACCGCGACCGGCACGCTGGCCTGGAAGACCTACATGGTGCCGGAGGCGAAGCCGGTCGGAAAGAACGCACAGGGCACGACGCTGCTCGCACCAGCCGGCGTCGGCGTCTGGTCGTCGCCCACGATCGACCACAAGCGCGACCTGCTCTACGTCACCACCGGCAACACCTACTCCGGCGCGACGGCAGAACCGAACAGCGATGCGCTAATGGCGCTCGACCCGAAGACCGGCGCCATCAAGTGGATGAAGCAGTTCACCACCGGCGACGTGTTCGGCTGCCGCGCAGGTGGGGCCAACTGCCTCGAGAAGTCGGGGCCCGACTTCGACTTCGGCACACCGGCCATGCTCGTCACCCGCACCGACGGCAAGGACGTCATTCTGCTCGGGCAGAAGTCGGGCCTCGCCTACGCGGTCGACCCCGACAAGCAGGGTGAACTCCTCTGGCAGTACCGCGCCGGCGAAGGCTCTATCTGGGGCGGCATCCAGTGGGGCATGTCCACGGACGGCGAACAGCTGTACATCCCGGTCTCGGATATCCGCACGACGAAGCCGGGTGGCCTGCACGCGGTGAACCTCATGACCGGGCAGCGCACCTGGTTCCAGGACCCGCACGCGCTGAAGTGCACGCCAGGCACGCCCACCTGCAACGCCGCGATGATCTCGGCGCCGACACTCATTCCGGGCGTGCTCTTCTCCGGCTCGAACGACGGCGGCCTGCGGGCCTACGCGACGAAGGACGGCTCGGTTGTCTGGGAGTTCGATACCAACCAGGACTTCACCACGCTGAACCGCGTCCGCGCGAGCGGTGGCGCCATCCAGGGCCCCGGCCCGACGATCGTCGGCGGCATGCTCTACCTGAACGCCGGCTACGGCGATCACCTCGGCCGGCCTGGTAACGTCCTGCTCGCGTTCGAGCCGCAGCGGTAGGAGTTCGCGAGACCGGATGCGAACAGGGCGGCGTGGCTGGTCGATTGACGAAGAACGCCAGCCCTGCCTGCGCTACTTGCGGACGAGCAGGTCGCCAGTGATGGTCGCGCCGCGCTGCACGGCCAACACGCGATAACTGACGGTCCCCTCAACCGTCGCGGTGCTGTCGATCTGCAGGTCGTCGCACTCGGACGTCCCGCGAAGGATCCCCTTGACCAGCAGTTTCGAGCATTCGACGGAACCGCTGACGACGCCCTTGGGACCAATGGCGACGGCATCGACCTTGATCGTTCCCGTGATCTGACCGTCGATGTGCAGGGTGCCGCGCGAGACCACGTCACCAGTGAGGCTGAAGCCCTCGCTGATGATCGAGGGCTTCGAGGCGGGATCACTCAGGAGAACAGGGGTCCCGAGCATTCGTTCGACGGCGGCCGCCGCCTTGCTCTCCGCAGGCATTTCAGGGGATGTGGGATTCTTCTTACTGAAGATTTCTGGCGGCACTGATTACTTTCTCTGGGTCCAGCGGGACGCCGCCCACACGGACCTCGAAGTGAAGATGCTTGCCGGTAGAGAGGCCAGTATTACCCACCAACCCCAGTTCGGCCCCAGGCAGGACAGACTGCCCAGGCCTGACGGCCACCTTGGCCATATGCCCATACAACGTCTGAATACCGCCCGGATGGTCCACGAGCACCATGTTTCCGTAGCTGCCATTGTAGCCAGCGATGGACACGGTTCCGGCGGCGACCGCGCGGACCTGGTCTCGACCGCTGGAGCTATACATGTCGAGTCCACGGTGTTCATCGCTGCCGCCGAGAACAGGGTGGCGCCGCGGCCCGTAGTCGGAGGTCACCGCCGCGTCCGCCAGCGGCATCCGCGCGGGGAGAGTACGGAGAACTTCCTTCAGCTCTTTATTCCGCATCACCTGCTCGATGACTTCGCGACTGTCGGCCTCGAACGCGTCAGACGACGGGGGTATTGGCGGTCCGCCGGCCGGCAACCGACCCTTGATGGTATCGACACGCTGCTCACCGATCCCAGAGGTTTGCAGGCCGCCCCACAATTCAGCATTCTCAGACCTGAGCGCTGACACCGACGTCTCCAGCAGTCGCGTCAGCGTCGCTTGCCGCTGGCGGATGCGTTGCGCCATCGTCTTGACCGAGGCCGGATCCGTCACACTCGGCCGCACGGATGCGTCCAATTCCGCCAACGTCGCAAAGGTCTGTGTCTGTGCCGCTTCGAGGTGAGCCGCCCGCAGCACCACCCGGACCGTGTTCGCCACGAGCAGCACGAACGTCAGCACCACGGCGCTGGAGCAGACCATCGCGGCGCGCGTGAAGATACGCTGCAGCCGCCCGGTGAGATGAAAATACTGGAGGTCTCCGTCGCGCTCGAGAATGAGCCTGGCATCGCTGAACTCGCGATTCCACCATTCGGGGACCCGCCGAAGCGGACCGAGCGGAATCTCGATACGACGCAGTGACGCCATCGGCGCGCGCGGAAGGCGCGGCCCGTGTGGCAGGCGGGCTGTACCGAACCACGCCGCGAGCGAAGCCCGCCGCGCGGACAGGCCTCGCCTCACGCCTCCAATGGGAGCACTTAGTCGACGCCAGAATGCTAGACGGGACACGCCCTAGCCTTTAGCCGCCGGCGTCGACGTAGGAGCCACAGCTGGCTTGGCCACGACACCCGGCTTGGCCACGGCCGCCGACTCCTGAGCGAAGATGACCTTATCGGACGCGTCGCTGCCGTGGGACATCTCGCCCTCGATCTCGCCGCCTTTCTCGATCTCCAATTCGCGGTAGAAGATAGCTCCGGAGACCTTGCCGGTCGACCGAATAAGCAGCGACTGCGTCGTCACAATCGTGTCGTGCATCTCGCCGCGCACATCGGCGACTTCCGCCTTGAATTTCCCGACCGCCTTCCCCGTCGGACCCACGAAGATGTCCTTGGCGATCAGTTCCCCTTCCACGGAGCCGTTGATGATGGCGCGACCAGGCACCCTGAAGGTGCCCTTCGCCTGTACGCCTTCACCAATCACGATGGAGTTCGGATATTCGTTGTTATCAGCCATGAAATGCGGGTCAATCTAGATCTGGTTCGAATGCTGGAATCAAGCATTCATATGGATAGAATCGTGCGATTGTATCGTCCGTAGAGCGGCCATGGAACTACACCTAAGTGCAGTCAGCCATCGCGCACTTGGGCGATCGGAGCTCCTAATTGCGCTGCGGCGCTGCGGTGAGGCCTGCATGCTAGGATGGCCCCATGGCGATGACCAAGGCCATTCCACGGCGCTCCAGCCGGCCCGTTCCCGTTGCCAGGAGCCCACGCGTTGCGCGCATCGGCATCACGCAGATGGCCTGCAGCGCCGACCCAGCGGCCAACCTCCGCCAGCAACTCCGCCTGCTCACCCGTGCGGTCGAGCAGGGGGCGCAGATCGTCTGCACTCAGGAGCTGTTCGCCAGCCAGTACTTCTGCCAGAGCGAAGACCACGGCTGCTTCGGCTTGGCCGAGTCCATTCCTGGGCCGTCGACCGATGCGCTCTGCGCATTCGCCAAGCAGCACGAGGTGGTGGTCATCGGGTCGCTCTTCGAAAAGCGCGCGTCCGGGCTGTACCACAACACGGCCGTCGTCATCGACGCCGACGGCTCGCTGATGGGCATCTACCGCAAGATGCACATCCCCGACGATCCGCTCTACTACGAGAAGTTCTACTTCACGCCAGGCGACACCGGCTTCAGGGCCTGGAAGACGCGGTACGCGACCATCGGCGTGCTCATCTGCTGGGATCAGTGGTATCCGGAGGCGGCGCGTCTCACGGCACTCAAGGGCGCGGAAATCCTGTTCTACCCCACCGCCATCGGCTGGCACCCCTCCGAGAAGCAGGAGTACGGCAAGGCGCAACACGAGTCGTGGGAGCTCATCCAGCGCAGCCACTCGGTGGCCAACGGCTGCTACGTCTGTGCGCCGAACCGCATCGGGCATGAACTGGTGCTCGGCCCCAACGGCAAGCCGGTGAACAAGGACGGCATCCAGTTCTGGGGACAGTCGTTCGTCTCGGCGCCGAACGGCCAGGTGGTAGCGCGCGGCAGCGTTGCGAAACCCGAGACGCTCGTCGTCGACTGCGACCTCGATCTGGTGGAAGCGGCGCGGACACACTGGCCGTTCCTGCGCGATCGGCGCATCGACGCCTACGCCGACCTGACGAAGCGGTTCTCGGACTGATGGCTGCCACGCGCGCCCGTCGTCCACGCGTGCTGTCCGGCACACCGGCCGAGCACGGCTACAGCTTCCCCGCCGAGTGGCAGCCGCACGCGGCCACCTGGATCAGCTGGCCGCGCCCGGAAGGCATTTCGTTCCCCGGCTTCTACCACCGCGCCATTCGCGACGTGGTCCGTGTCATCAAGACGATCACGGCGTTCGAGCCGGTGCACCTGAACGTACCGAACGAGAACTACGTGCGCATCGTGCGCGAGACCTTGCGCGAGGCCGGCGTGCCGCTCGCGCGCGTCGTGCTGCACCAGATTCGCACCAACGAGTGCTGGACCCGCGATCACGGCCCGGCGTTCGTCCAGCGCACGCGCCGCGGTGTCACGGAGACGGCCATCGTCGACTGGGGCTTCAACGCCTGGGGCGGCAAGTACCCCCCGTGGGATGCCGACGATGCGGTGCCGACGAGAGTGGCGGGAGAACTGTCGCTGCCGGTGTTCAACGCGGAGATCGTGATGGAGGGCGGCGCCGTCGACGTCAACGGCGAAGGGACCATTCTCACGACGACGTCGTGCCTGCTCAATCGCAATCGCAATCCGCAGTGCTCGAGGAACGAAATCGAAGGATTGCTGAAGGCCTACTACGGTCAGCAGCAGGTGATTTGGTTGGGTGAGGGGATCGAAGGCGACGACACCGACGGTCACGTCGACGACCTCGCGCGCTTCATCGACGCACGCACCATCGTCACCGCTGTCGAAACCGATCCGGCCGACGCGAACTTCAGGGTGCTGGCCGACAACCGCCGGCGGCTGTCACGCGCGCGCGATGCGGCGGGGCGTCCGTTCGAGATCGTGGAACTGCCGATGCCGACGCCCGTCGTGTTCGAGGGCATGCGGCTGCCGGCCACCTACGTGAACTTCTACTTCATCAACGGGGCGCTGCTCGTGCCGACCTTCGGCGACCGCGAACGCGACGCGGCGGCGCTGCGCATCCTGCGCGGCGTGGTGAAGGAGCGCAAGGTGGTCGGTGTCGACTGCCGCGCGCTCATCTGGGGGCTCGGCGCGATCCACTGCCTGACGCAGCAGCAGCCGGCAGGCTGACACGAGGGCGATGGGCTAGTGTAGTGTCCGCCTTCAGGCGGACGTCCGGCTGAAGCCGGACACTACGTGCTGACCTCACTCCTTCGGGACCGTGAACTTGACCGTCGCCATCACGGTGTCCCACCGGAACGCGATGGTGCCGCCGTCGTTCGACATGTCGAGGAACTCCCACGTCAGCTGCTCGGTGACGTAGGGCAGCGTCGTCAGCGTCATCGGCGCCCGCACGACGTCCTTTTCTTTGGTGTAGCCAAACGATCCCCAGAGCTTCGTCTTGTCGCCCGGGTTGAACCGCTGCTGCGGCTGCCAGTCCGAGACGATGAACGTCCAGTTGTGTTCCTTGAGATCGATGAAGAGCGTGTGGCCACCCGCCGGCACCGTCTTGCCGTTGATGACCAGCGGCAGATCGCTCATCAGGAAGGTGGAGATGTCGGCGCCGGCGCGCCAGACCGGGGCACCGTGGTTCAGGTACCGGCCGTAGGCGCGGCCCGAGCCCCAGAGGTCGCGCGCGCGCTTCAGCGGTCGTCCGTAGCTGATCTCGATCCACGTGCCGCCGACATAGACCGGGTCTTCGGCCCCTTCGTAGTGGCCGCGGATTTCGGTCGCCGCGTGACCATCCGGGCTGGTGACCCGGCGCTGTGCGGACAGCGTGACCGAGGCAGCAATGATGAGGGCAGCGGACAACAGACGCCTGACCATATGTGTTCCAGCAACGATTCAGATGTCGGCCG
>Ga0114974_10001275_pt1 | contig 19925 bp, 20 predicted proteins | sample S_130206_EF_Meta_FD_87318 | JGI IMG/M metagenome (GOLD analysis project Ga0114974, IMG submission 87318) | Freshwater microbial communities from Lake Simoncouche, Canada to study carbon cycling - S_130206_EF_MetaG | ecosystem: Environmental > Aquatic > Freshwater > Lake | place: Lake... | reverse complement strand
GAAGTCACGGAAGAAGGTGTCCTCATGCTCAGGGGTCTTGACGGTTTCCCCCTTCTTCGGATTGGTCGCAGAGAGAACCAGGCCGCCGTGCATGGACAGCGCCAATACCGTAGCGAAGAACAACGTCACCGCGATCATGTGCCACGGGTTGTAGTGAAAGTGCAGGTACTGGTAGGCGGTGTTGCTGACCCAGTCCAGATGGCTGTAGATGCCGTAGGGGAAGGCATGGCCCCAGGCGCCCATCAGCACCGGGCGGATGACCTGCAGCGACACATAGGCCAGGATCGCCATGCCGAAGGCGACCGGCACATGCAGGCCCATGCCCAGCTTGCGGCAGATCTCGACCTCGCGAAGGGCCCATGACACAAACGCGCCGATGGCGCACACCGTGATGATCTGCCAGATGCCGCCTTGGAGCATCGGCGCGAAACGCAGGCCGTAGGAGAGGTCAGGCGGCGCGATGTTGATCTGCCACAGGTTCCAGGTTGGCCCCATGGCCGCGCCGAAAAGAATCATGGCCGTGCCCGAGAGAGTAAAGAAGATCGTCGTAATTCCAAAGAAACCGACGTAAAACGGACCGACCCAGAAGTCGAACAGGTCGCCCCCGATGAGGGTTCCGCCGCGCACGCGGTACTTTCTCTCAAAGCTCAACATAGCCATTTTGCAACCTCCAGGCGTTGTGCAGCCCCTTGGGCGCCAGCGCAGTGAGTCTTTTGTTATTCAGGAGACAGACGCACCGTTCCTGTGGAACGGAGTGCGTCTGCGGTTTTCAACGACCGGAGTCGTCACTTCGCCGGCAATGCCGCGTTCTGTGCAGCCTTCGCGGCCTTGACCGTGTCGGGATGCCATGTGTTGATGTTGTAACGATCGCCACTGATATGGATCAGATGGATGCTCGTCGAAATGAAGGCAATCAACAGCCCGGTCAAAACGATCGCCTTGCGGGGATCGATCACACGCCAAATGCGCCACATATAATTTTCCTTTCGTTAACTCAATTGAGAAATCACGGTATAGACAGCCGATTTCACGCTCACCAAAATGGTGCGCGATCCTTCCGCCCCGGGCAGCCAGGGTCGCCAGTCGAGGGCGAATATCTGTCCGACCACTGCAAGCGCCAAGAACACGCAAAAGATCATCACGAAAATCACCCGGTAACCATTCAGGTGGTTATCTGCAATGAACGACGGATCACTGACGTTTTGATGGGACATAAATACCTCCAGAAATGGTTCGTTAGAACCAGGGCCGCCAGATCCACACCAGACTGTGCGCAAAGAATGCCCCAGCCGCCCACAGCAGGTAACCCTGGATGTAGTACTTGTGGAACTCCTGCGCCTCTTCGTCTGATAGCCCTGACGGGTTCGCTGCTTCAGTCATAGTTAGCACCTCACTCAAATAGCCTTGCGGCAATTCCCATGCCTTTGAGGGCACGGCACCCTTTGCCCCCGGGTCGCCCGGGTGCTTGCACAGCCATCCACCATCACGGGCGCGCAGTTCATGCGGTGGCCACTTCCTTTGGATGTCCGAACAACTCAGAAAAACGGGCCGCTTCAACACGGTCGCGTCCCGTTTCCCTTGCATCGCGTTCTGCGCGGTCGCGCATTTGTTTGGCTGCGGAAATGCGCACCAGCACCGGCTGCGCTTCGAGCAGTTGTTCCATGCGGCGTTGCGCGTCCGGCTCCCAGGCCAGCGTATCGCCCGCCGTCATGCGACTGTGCGTGGGCTCGATGCGGTCCAACTCGGTGCCCAGGGGCAGGATATGGAATAGCGCGTCAAACAGGGCATTGCAGAATTCCTGGATGATGTAGGTGGCGCCCGCATAACCCATGAAAGGCGTGCCGGTGTGGCGCCGGATGATCGGCAGCGGGAAACTCGCCGGGATGAAGCTGGTTTTCATCATCCCGCCGCCGCCGCACTCGGCGAGGTAGATGCGCTCGTTGTAGCTGCCGTACAGGACCAGGGGCGTCTTTTCGGTCACCAGTTTGCGCACCGCCGCGTTGTCGGTCTTTTCGCCGGCGTAACGCGCAACAGCGAAATTGCAGGGCAGGCCCATCTCGTCTTCGAGAAAGTGCCGGATTCCCCGGGTATAGGTCTCGTTCGCGACAACGCCAAAATTGGCGGTGCCAAAGAAGTCCTGCGTCACGGAGCGCCACAGGTCCCAGATGGGCTTGATGGTGCTGTGCTTTTCGCGCTCGATGAAGGGCTCCGGGTCGAGCCCCAGCAGTTCGCCCAGGCTGCGCAGGAATTTGGTCGTGCTGTGCAGCCCGATGGGGGCTTGCAGGTAAGGACGCTCCAGCGCCTCGCACAGCATGCGCCCGAACTCGCGGTACATGCAGATGTTGGCATCGGCCTCGACCAGCCGCGACACGTCCGCCAGGTGGCTGCCCAGCGGGAACACCATGTTGACCTCGGCGCCGATGCCCTGCACCAGGCGGCGGATTTCTGCCAGGTCGCTGGGGCAATTGAAGGCGCCGTAGCTCGGCCCGATGATGTTCACGCGCGGCTTCTCACCGGCTTTGCGTTCGCCAAAAGGTGTTCGTTGGGGTACATGGCGCAACCCGTACTGCTGCCACAACCAGTAGATGGCGCGGTTGGCGCATTGCCACTGGTCTTCGTCGATGGTGCGCGGCAGAAAGCGCTGCAGGTTGGTGCCTTCCGGCGTCACTCCGCCACCGATCATCTCTGCGATCGAACCGGTCACGACCACCGCCGGCAGATCCGGATCGAGCGCGGCGTGGGCGCGGCGCATGGCGCCCTCGGTGCCTTCGCGGCCGAGCTGCTCTTCGGCCAGACCGGTCACCACGATCGGCAACTCGTGCGGCGGAAGCGCGTCGGTGTAGTGCAGGACCGAGGTCACCGGCAGGTTCTCGCAACCCACCGGGCCGTCGATCACCACCTGCAGGCCCTTGATGGCGGTAAACACGTACACCGCGCCCCAGTAGCCGCCCGCACGATCGTGGTCCAGGACCAACATCAGACCATCGCCTCCGCTTTGCGCTTCCTGGCCTGTTTTTCCAGCAGCCGCCTGGTCTCGGCCTTGAACTCGGGGCGGTCCTGCGGCACGCCGGTAGCACCTTCCCAGACACCGGCGCTGTGGCCCGAACCGGTGCCGCCAAAAAATTCCTTCATTTCCGTGAAACGCGCCTTGTTGCCGATGGCCGCATTGACCACCGTAGCAAGCGAGCCGGCGCCTGCCGGCCCCATGAGTGGTCGCGCGGAAATCAGGTTGGTGAAGTACAGCGAGGGGATGCTGCGCTCCTTGGCGGCCTGCACCACCGGGGTGGTGCCGATGGCCAGGTCTGGCTGCCACTCGTGCATGGCGGCCAGATCATGCTGCAGCGAGGCGCGGTACTGTACATGCACACCACGGGCCTGCAGCCATTCGCAATCCAAGGCGCTCCAGGGCGTGCGCGGGCACGCGGTTCCGACATAGCGGAGATCCGCCCCGCTCTCGACCAGTAGGCGCGCCACCAGAAGCTCCGAGCCTTCGTAGCCGGAAAGCGTGATGCGACCCTTGATCGGCATCGACGCCAGCGCGCCTTTGATGGCGCCCAGCATGGTGTTCTTGACCATGTCGATCTTGGCCTGTGGCACATTGGCCGCCGTACCCACCGCCTGCAACCAGGCTTCGGTTCCGTCGTGGCCAACCGGGGCCGAGCCAAGCACCGGGCGCCCTGCGGCTTCGAACTCGCGCACGCTGGCGGTATAGAACGGATGGATGGCCGCCACGGCGGTGCAATCCAGCGCCGCGTAGAGCTCACGCCACTCGCGTGTTGGCACCACCGGGCCAGCGGCCAAGCCCATGGGCTCGAGCATGCGCGCGATGATGACTGGGTCGGCCGGGAACATCTCGCCCAACAGGCTGATGCTCGGCTTGTCTGCGCGGCCTGCACGTGGCGCCTGTACCGGGCCATTGAGGATTTCTTCCCGCGCAAAACGCAGCATGGCGCCAGACAGCACATCCTTGGCCTCGGCATGGGTGGGAACGCCAAAACCGGGCACATCGATACCGATGATGCGCACACCGTTGATTTCCCGGGGCAGCAGTTGCAACGGCACGCCGCTGGCGGTCGGTACACACAGGTTGATGATGACGATGGCGTCCAGCTTGTCCGGATCGGCCTGGTTGTAGACCGCCTCACGGATGTCTTCGAACAACTTGCCGGTGACCAGCGTCTCGGAGTTGAACGGCACATAACCCACGCTGCGGCGGGCGCCGTAGAAATGGCTGGTGAATGTGAGGCCGTAGACGCAGCAGGCCGAGCCGGAAAGAATGGTGAACGTACGGCGCATGCGCAGGCCTACGCGCAGCGAGCCGAAAGCCGGGCACATGCTTTGCGGCTGGTCGTGCGGTCCCGCGGACGGATCCAGCGGATAGTCTTTGGCGTACTGTGCCAGCACGTCGGATTTTCCTGCGGCCTTTGCCGAGGCCAGCAGCTTTTCACCACCCGCATGGCAGCCCATGCCGTCACCCTCGAGGCTGGTCGCTGCGACGGGAACGATGGGAATGGTTGCGGTCATGGGAGTGGCTGTTTGTAGGGACTTCGCGGGCTCAGACTTCGTCGTACACCACTTCGAGGGTGGCTTTGGTGTTCTCGGTCTTGCCGCACATGTCGAACTGCGTGGCGGGCTCCAGCACCACGTTCCTGCCCACCAAGGCGGCGGAAAACAAGCCCAGCAGCGCGTCCTGTGTCATAGGCTTGGGCCGCACCGGCAGCGAGGTGCCGACGTTTTCGGCCAGTTCGGCAAACATCGGCCCCCAGACCGAGTCGGGGCGACCGATGATTTCGTAGCTGGCGCTCTTGCGGCGGATGTCTTCGTTGGCCGGAATGGTGGAGAGCACCGGGATGCCAACCTGCAGCGCGAAGTTGGCCGCCTCGCCGGTGCCGTCGTCGCGGTTGATGACCATGCCTGCCACGCCGACGTTGCCGCCGAGCTTGCGGAAGTACTCCACGGCGGAGCACACGTTGTTGGCAACATAGAGCGACTGCAGGTCGTTGCTTGCCACCACGATGACCTTCTGGCACATGTCACGCGCAATCGGCAGGCCGAAACCGCCGCACACGACATCCCCCAGAAAATCGAGCAGCACGTAGTCGAAGCCCCACTCGTGAAAGCCCAGTTTCTCCAGCAACTCGAAGCCGTGGATGATGCCGCGCCCACCGCAACCGCGCCCGACCTCGGGGCCGCCGAGCTCCATCGCATAGACCCCGTCGCGTTTGAAGCACACATCCCCGATAGCGACCGCCTCGCCGGCGAGTTTCTTCTTCGAGGAGGTTTCGATGATGGTGGGGCAGGCGCGTCCGCCGAAAAGCAGGCTGGTGGTGTCGCTCTTGGGGTCACAACCGATCAGCAAGACCTTCTTGCCCTGTTGCGCCATCATGTAGCTCAGGTTGGCCAGCGTGAAGCTCTTGCCAATGCCGCCCTTGCCATAGATGGCGATGATCTGGGTTTCCTTGGTGACCGGGCCGCTGGCCACCGACGCGGGCTCAGCGGCAGCCTCGGTGCGTAGGATGTCGCGCATGAAGTTCATGGGGGCTACAGCTGGTATCGAGTTTGCGCTCATGGGGTCTGTCTCCAATCAAGAACCATCTTCAGGCAGTCGGCGTCGCCAAATGCGGTGCGGTAGGCCGCTTCGGCCTGGGGCGCTTGGTGGTGGTGGGTAATCAAGCCATCCAGCGACAGGCGTCCGTCACCCGCCAGGGTGATCACTTCCGCGAGGTCGTCCGGCGCCCATTGCGCGGCCACGCGAATGCGCGCTTCGCGCATGAAAGCGGGTGCAAAGTTGAAGGACAGCGGCGTGTCGTAGAAACCCGCCAGAACAACTTCACCGCCGGGTGCAAGGCGCCCGACAAGCGTGTCGAGCAAGGCGGGTGCGCCACTCACATCGCAAATGCAGTGGTAACGACGATCGGTATCCTGCGCCGGGTCGATCACCTGGTACCCAATGCCACCGCTGCGCCGCTGCGGGCGGGTTTCCCACACGACCGGACTGGCGCCCGCAAGCACAGCGAGCCGGGCAATCAGCCGGCCCAGAACACCGTGCCCCACGATGAGGTCCGGTTGCTGGGTGCCGGCACGCGAAGCGGCGTGGTAGGCCGTGGCGGCCAGCGCAAACAATACGCCGCGCTCGCCCAGGCTTTCCGAGATCGCCAGCGCACGCGCATCCGGCACCACCAGGCGGGAAGCGGCGCCGCCAAACAGATTGCGAGCGTCCCTGAAGCATTGGGAGCCCGGAACGAATACGCGCGTTCCTTCTGTCAGCGTGGCCTTGCGGCCGGCACGGGTCACGCGGCCCACGGTTTCGTAGCCCGGCACCAGTGGGTAACCCATGCCGGGAAACGCCGGCATGTTGCCGTCCCACAGCAGCCGCTCGGTACCCGTGCTGATACCGCTGTATTCGACCCCCACCTCCACATCGCATTCGCCCATGTCAGCCACCGCCAGGGACTTTAGCGACAGCAGCTTGGGGTTCTCAAAGACGATCGCGCTTGCTTGCATATCTGTATATTCATCTTGACATTGAAACATGTCAAGTAAAAGTGACAAATTTTCCGCTATTTGCGGGTAAACCCTGAGGTTTTCTGGCTATCAGGATCTCCGTATGCAGGGGCATTGGATTGGGAATCCGCTCGATACCGGTGAAACCTGCCGCTTGCAGGAGCCCACCCAACTCTGAGGCTGTGCGAAGACGTCCACTGCCCATGGCCAGAAGATAAAAATGGAAGTAGGCGTCGCCTTGCGGTCGCGCGTCGGCATCTTGTGCCATCGGTTCGGCCAGCAGCAGGGTTCCCCCGGGGGACAATGCAGCGTGGATGTTTTGCAGCAATTGCGTGACGTCCGCATCGGGATGGTCGTGCGCCACACGAACCAGTGTGACCAGGTCCGCACCGACGGGAAGGCGGTCACTCAGGAAACTTCCCTCGTGTGCCGTCGCGCGAGCGCCTAAACCCTGACGGGCAAAGTTGGCGCGTGCCAGCGCTACCACCTGCGGCAAGTCGAACAACATAAGTTCGAGATGCGGCGCGTGCTGCGCCAGGCGCGACATGAAGCTGCCTTGGCCGCCGCCCACGTCAAGAACGCGACGGTGCGGACTGAAGTCGTAGACATGCAGTATCTCGTCCACCACGAAGGGCTGCGACGCCGACATCAGGTCGGAGTAACGCGCTACTTTTTCCGCCTGCCAGTCCTGGCGCCGGGTATCGCCCTCCTGGTTCGACGCGTAGGGCCAGTAATGCGACATGTGGCCCTGTTCGAGTTGATCGCGCAACAAGGCGACGGGGTCCTGCATGTCCTGGTAGAGCACGGCATGGTGCTCGATCATTGCGCGGATGCCCGCGTGCCCGGCAATGGGCGCGCCCAGCGGACCCAGGCCATAGCGTCCCGCACCCCGCAGCTCCAGGAGCCGCAGCGCGACGGCGGCGCTCAGCAAGCGCTGCAGCCCTGCAGCCGGCACGTTGCTGGCCTGCGCCAATTCCGCCAGTGTGCGCGGCTCTTCGGTCACCGATTCGAGCAGTTTCAGGCGCACACAGGCCAGCAAAACCTGTGAGTACACAAAACCGGCCATGAGGTCAAAAACCTGGCGCGTACGCCGCCGGGTGATCCAGCGGGTCAACGCGTTGGTGCGGCTCCATCGGTACAGTTCGGCGCTGGTCATCCAGCGGTCCAACAGCGCCCCGAACCTGTCACGCAAGGGTGTCTTGCGGGCCAGATGGGCCGGGCCGTCGGCCAGATCGAGTTGCCTCATGCGTGCCTTGCAGGAGCGCCTATCAAGCTGCGTGGACAGCGTTCCGTTGGACTAAGCGGCTTCCGCAGGCAGTCCCACATTGCGGTACTCGTTGCAAGCGGAACGCGGCACCAGACGCTCGGATTCCTGCCATACCAGTTCACGCATGGCCTGCCTGCTGGCGCATTCGGGAACGGAGTCGGCAGCCGCCTGTATAAACGATTCAAAGCAGCTGATGGCGCCGCCCAGGCCAAGGTTGGCGATGGCATTGGGCCGGGCATGTTGCGCGTCCTGCCCAACCGGTTTGCCGAGCAAATCTGCCTGGCCCATGACATCTCGGATATCGTCCGCAATCTGGTAGGCCTCGCCCAGGCGCTCACCGAGCGCGTGCCACTCACGCGGGTCCGCGCCGGCACTCAAAGCCCCTGCACATGTCGCTGCGACAAATAGCGCGCCTGTCTTGGCGCGCTGGTACTGGGACAGCGATACCTTGGATTCAGACTCCCACGCCTGCCCGGCAACAATCCCGTGTGGCATACCCACCCCGGCTGCAATGATCTTGAGCAGGGGTGCCAGCCGGGCCGGCGAACGCCCAGCCGCGCTGGCCAGGGCGTCGAATGCCATCACGATCAGGGCATCCCCGGCCAGCACAGCCAAGCATTCACCATAGGCGAATTGAACAGAGGCGCGGCCCCGGCGCGTTTTTGCATTGTCGAAATAGGGCAAATCGTCATGCACCAGCGACGCACAGTGGAGCAACTCGATCGCCACGGCGGCCGCATCGGCGAGTTCCGGGTCCGTGTTGCCACACGCGTTGGCGACCGCCAGGCACAAGTGCGGGCGAATCCGCGCGCCACCGGGAAACACTGCGTGGCAAATCGCAGCCGCCAGTTTCGGAGGGGCATCCGGGGCTCCATTGCTTGCCACCGCCAATGCAAGGCAGTGTTCAATGCGGGTGATGGCTTTCATGGCGACCTCCAGAAACTGAGTTGAAACATGGTAGTGACAATTTAACTTGTCACCTCATAGTGTCAATTAATGTAGACGCTCTTTGCGGAGCCGTCAACTCTCTCCCAGTCTGTTTGTCAACCCAAAGTTGAAATGCCCTCTTTTTGATCTGATCTTTATTCCATCGGCTGTCGACAGATATTGGCTGCTACGCAGGTGCCGGGGTTCCGAGGGGCCAAGGATGATCTGCCCGCAGGCAATTCGCCAAAGCCAGTCGATGAAAAAACCCGTCCTGCGGGGGTTGAACATCGCACACCGCGGTCAGAGGGCCCGTTGGGCCGATTTTGGCTACGCCGCAGTTCGCGAACGCTGATCGACACCCCAAGCCCGCCCGAATCGTTGTCGAAGGCACCGCAAACACAGGACCTCGGCTACCCCACCCTGGCAAGCGCGAGGAAGGCGTCGTAGCGCCGAAAAAAATCGTCTGGCTGCTCGAAGTGTGGCATCGCGCCTGTGGGCATCACAGTGAACGACCAGTTGGTCTTGCCAGCGAGGGCCGCCTGGTAGCGATAGTCGACAAAATCGCCGCGCACGCCATGCACCATCCACACCGGTAACGCGAGCGACTGGTAGACGGTACTGATATCGGCGCTGAACAGCAGCCCGGACAGAAAGTAGAGCGGCGCATGCTCAGCGCCGGGCTCGCGGGTCGAAAGCACGTCATAAGCCCACAAGGCTTCGTCGATCTGCTTAGCTCCCCAGGTGCGCTGCAGGAAGTAGCGGATCACGCCCGGCCGGGTCAGCCCGCGGAACAGCCGCCCCCCAAGCCACGGCGCGGCAAGGTATCGGTGCACGCGGGACGATCCGCGGCTGCTACCGGGGGGGCCGGCAAAGGGTTCGCTGCGGTTGAAACCAGTCGGGCTCAGCAGTGCTGCCGTGCGAAACGCTGCCGGTACTTCGTGCGCTGCCCGCGCCAGATACTCGCACCCCAACGACAGCGCCACGGCATCGACCGGTGTTGCGCCGTGCCGGCGCTGAACTTCACCCACCAGCGCATGCACGGCATCGGTCATCAGGCGCGGGCTGTAGACACGACGGCTGCGATCCGAGCAGCCGTAGCCAGGCAGATCGATGGCGTACGTGGGTCGTTGACGGCGGTAATGCTCGAAAACTGGACGCATCTCGGCGGCCGAAGCCGCCGCGTTGATGCTGTGGATCAGCAACAGTGGCCGCTCTTCGGCCGCAGCGTGGTGCGGCAGGCCGGCGTACAGGGACAACACACCGGCTGCGCTGGCAAGCGTGAAGGGGTCGCCCGCAAGCGCCGGTGGCAAGCTAACCATGTGCACGACTGCGCATCTGACAGGCGCCCACATTTGCACCGGACCAGACAGTGCGTTGACGCGGGTCTGCCAGTTTGACCTGCAAAAGGGCCACCAACTTGTGCCTACCCGGGTCAGGCCTGGACCGGTGGCAGGCTAATGCGATGCCCCGATGACACCAGTTCGTCCACCAGCGCCATCACAAACGCGCCCGTGGCCGAGTAGGGATCGAACTCCGGGTGCTTCATCTGGATCATCGGATCCATATCCGACAAGTCCACATGCGCCATGGACCAGTCCGGACAGCGCCGGTCGGCGATTTCTGCGAAGCTGAGCATCTCCACATCCTTGTGACGACGGTCCCACAGGATGCGCGCATAAAGCTGGTTGATCGCACTGCGTTCACCCTCGATTACCTGCAGGTACAGCCCTTGGCCCTGGCACAGGATGCCGGTGATCCCGTTCCTGCGGTTGTGCTCCTGTGCCACCGCAAGAATCGACGCTGTCACCGTACTGGTCTGGGGGCCGACGGCCCGGCTTGCATAGAGGATGCGGACAAGCATGGTGGTTTTCTTTCTTCGACTCGGAAGAGGCAGATGACGTTGTCGCATCATGACCGATAAAACGGCCACCGATCGAGCGCCTTACGGCCAGTAGGTCTATTCCTGGCATCGGAGATTCAAATGCGCGGACCAAGACATCTTAGCTTTGCCCCCAGCCCAAGCCATAGCCTTTGCGGCTTCACAACGGTCGATCTGCTTCGCGCCGGGCGGCACAGCTCAGTGGCCAGAGGGCAACGAGGTCAGCTCGAACCGCCCGAGTGCAGCACCGCCAGCAGCGACGGCAACACCAGGTCCGGACGTTCCTCGTGGGCAAGATGGCCCAAGCCTTCCAGCGTGATAACCGGAAGCCTTGGCTCGCAAAGCAGCCTCGCCGAGGCCCTGACAGAGACTGGTGGCGGCACGATGAGGTCGTTGGAGCCGACAACGAATTGCACAGGAGTTCGCAATTGCGGCAAATCGCGCCACAAGCTGCGGAGGTCCCAGTTGGCCATCAGGCCCAGTGCGCCTGCGGCATGGCCGGGGTTGGAAATCAGGCGTCGGTAGTACTCCCTGCCTGCAGAGTCGAGCTTTGAGCCGGTGCCGTCCATCAGGCGATAAAGCACGCGCGGGTTGCCAGCGCGCCAGGCAAAGAGCTCTGGTACCCCGGGTGCTCGGGCCAGCAACTTCGCCAGCGGTGAAAACAGCTGGCCTGCCAGACCCTCCAGTGGCGCCAGCGCACCATTCAGCGAGGTGACGCAGCGCGGCTGCACGCACCCCTCCAGGCACATTCGCAGCGCAATGGCAGCACCCGCTGAGTGCCCGACAACCAATGTCGGGGACAGGCGCATGACAGCCAAAAGCTCCCCGATGCTTCGCGCCATGCCGGGCAAGCTGAATATCGGCGATGCGGTGCCGCCTGCCGGCATGTCGGAAAAGCCATGCCCCGCCAAATCCACCGCCAGCACGGTGGCATGCGGCAGCAACAACGGGATCAGACCCCTCCAAGAGTGCGTCGAGGCGCCGGTGCCATGCAGCAGCAGCACACAGGGCGCCTGCTCCGCAGCGTGGCGAAAGACCTGCACATGCCATCGCATGTTGGCAGCGGTCACGCGCGTGCTGGCAGCGGCATGGGGCCAATCGGCAAGGTCGGTATCCCACTGCAGACGGGCACTCATCAGGCAGCCTCCGCGCTGCGCGCTGCGGTGCGAGCTTGCTTGGGGCGGCCCGGCGCGGCGCTCATGGACGATCGCTCAGGCCAGGCCGGCCAACGCCTTCACGGCTTCGGACATCGCCCGCGCGCCTGCGTAGGGCAGTGGCAGGTAGCGGGCGCCCATGTCCGTGGCCAGTGCCCGGGCAGCAGCTTGCGGCTGGGCTGAACTGTCGAGCAGAAGCGTGGTCACCCCCGACAGTCGCAGCTGGCGGGCTGCCATGAGCGTGTCATGGGCCGCGGCCAGGCGCCCGGGAGAGCCGTCGCGGGCGACATTTCCGCGTCCGTCGGTCAGCAGGACAATGATGGGGGTCTCCCCTCTGCGCCGGACTTGCTCACCCATCGCGCGCGCTGCATCGATGCCGCTGGCCAGCGGCGTACCACCCCCCCCGGGCAAGCCTGCCAGGCTGCGTTTGGCGCGGGCCAGTGAACGGGTAGGCGCCAACAGCACTTCCGCCGCCGCGCCGCGAAAAGCCACCACCGCAACGCGGTCGCGGCGCACGTAACAATCGGCAAGCAGCAGTTCGACAGCGCCCTTCGCCTCGGCCAGGCGGTTGAGTGCTGCGGAACCCGACGCATCCACCACAAAAATCGTGGTGGTCTGGCTGCGTTGCCGGAAGCGGGTCACATGAAAGTCCTGCTTGCGCACCTGAATGCGCCCTGTCGCGGGCGGCGAATTGCGCAGCCTTTGCCAGGGCGCGGCCGCACGCAGGGTTTCCAGCACATGCAGACGCTGCCCTGCGCGTGGCTCTCCAGCCCTTGCACCGATGGGGCGGCCGCGAAGCTGGCTCTTTTGCATGCTGCCCGCGCGCCCGCCGGACGCTGCACGAATCCGGGGAGAAAGACCCAAGGCCAGGCTGGCCAACAGGCCCGCAGGCAAAGCAGCCAGGGTCGCCTGGAGGATGCGCTCGCCCATTTCGCCGCGCTGGGCAGCATCGGGTACGTCTTCCTCCGACCCGGTTTCGGGGGAAGACGAAGCGTCGGCGTGCGCTGGCTCCTGCGACAGATCGGGGGGGTGCGACACAGCCGCGTCCGGTGGGTCCGCAGCTGGTTCGGGCGCTGATTCGGGCTCCGGCAGCTGCGGCAACCGGGTCGCGCGGGGCGCCAGGACGAGGCGGGCCGCCAGCGCCAGATGGTCTTCATCCACCACATCGGCTCCGACCAATGCCGCGGCAGCGCGCGCCGCGCGCAGCGCCAGCAGCGGTGCGCGCAGGGAGTCGATGCCCAACGCCATGCCTGCTGCACACAGGGCGCGGGCCACCGCGTTGTCCACGCGCACCTGCGCCAGCCGGCCACGGGCAGCCAGCACTTCCTGTGCGGTCCACGCCAGATCGGCGTCCGGCTCGTCCTGTCCATCCAACACGAGCCAAAACGCCAGACGCTCGCGCAGGGCTGCGGGCATGGCTTCGTCATCACTGGCCCCTTCGTCCAGGGCCACCAAAGCGACCCGTGCCGGGCAGCTGGCATCCAGTCCGTCGCGCTGCAGGGACACCGAGCCGTTGTCAAGCACCGCGCAAAAGCGCGCTGCAGTCTCCGATGGCATGCGTTCGGCCATGGACAGCAACAACACCCCTCCATCGGCTGCTGGCAGCAGCCCTTGAAGGGCCACCGGCCGTCCTGCCCGCAAGGTGGCGGCCAGGTCCAGACCGCCGAGCAGCGCGGTGTCAGAGATGTTGACCGGCACCCTGCGCATAGCCATAGCTTGCGGCAGGATCCCACGCAACTGCGCAAGCCATGCTTCACGCGCGGGACCCGCGCGCGCGCGCAGGCAAACACCCCCAAGACCCAGCGGATCCACCGCCAGCAAGGCGACGACAGTCTCGGCATCGGCCTGCATGCAGTGCGCGCTCAGCCGGGAAACAGTTCGGCCACGGCCCGGTCCACCCGCGTGGTCGAACCGGTGTCGTCCAGCGGGTTGCGCCGCAGGCGATGGCGCAGCGCGCAGGCGGCCACCCTGCGCAGGTGCGTGCCGCCAACCTGGGCATCGCCTTGCAGCGCAGCGTTGGCACGCGCCGCGCGAATCAGCGTCAGGTCGCCACGCAGCCCGTCGGTGCCCAGCGCCATGCACAGTTTGGCGGCGCCTTGCCGCGCGGCATCGGGAACGATGACCGAGTCCAGGCGCTTTCTGGCAGCCAGGATCATCCGCCGCGTGTGGTCATCCTCCTTCTTCCAGGCCAGTGAAAAGGCGGCGGGGTCGCGCTCAAAGGCATCGCGGCGCTTCACGACCTCGACGCGCGCTTCCAGTTCCTGCGGGGTCCTGACCTCCACAGAAAGACCGAACCGGTCCAGCAACTGGGGGCGCAACTCACCCTCTTCCGGGTTGCCGCTTCCGATCAGGACGAATCGCGCGGGGTGCCGCACACTGAGGCCCTCGCGCTCAACCACATTCTCACCGGAGGCCGCGACATCGATCAGCAGATCGACTAGATGGTCTTCCAGCAGATTGACCTCGTCGATGTAAAGAAATCCCCGGTTGGCGCGCGCCAGCAGGCCGGGCTCAAAGGACTTCACCCCTTGGGACAACGCGCGCTCCAGATCCAGGGCGCCCACGACCCGATCCTCGGTGGCTCCCAGCGGCAGATCCACCACCGGCACCGGAATCAAATGACTGGCTAGTCTGGCCCTGGAGGCGCCGCGCAGCGCGGCGCAGTCCGGGCACCCGCTGCCTTCGCTTGCAGGGTCGCAGCCGTAGCGGCATCCGACGACAGCCTGCATCTTGGGCAGCAGGGCGGCAAGCGCGCGCACGGCGGTCGATTTGCCGGTGCCACGGTCGCCAAACACCAGCACGCCGCCGATGGTCGAGTCGACTGCGGACATCAGAATGGCCTGCTTCATTTCGTCCTGGCCTACGATTGCGGAAAATGGAAAGGTCAATGCCATGGTGCTTGCGGTGTTGAAAAATCAGATCGGACTGTACGGCAAGACCTTGCAGCGTGTCGCGCAACTCCCACGCAAGACCGGCGCGTTGCCTGGCGCCTGCTTGCATGCAGGCCCGCCCGGCGTGACGCACCGGACACGATCGCAATAGGCCGCACAGGCGGTATGGACGATGTGCTCACTCTCTTGTTTGCTTGAAGTTCCGGCCGAACCATTTCCAAACCAACGCAGCGTACCGTCCGGCTGTCTGCGTCTGCCGCACGCGGCAGGCGCCGCGAATGCCACCAGGCGGGAATGTCGAATCGCCTGCAGGCAGTGCTTCGCGTTGTCGAACGCAATCATGCCATCCTGCCGCGCCAACATAAGCAAGGCAGGACGTAGCCGATCCACCACAGGTTTCCAGCGCGTGGGGCGTGGCCGAATACACTGGCACGCCTGGGGCCGAACGCCCGAGGCTTTCCCCTTGAGGGATGCCGCGATCGTCACCGTGAAACAGAACCGCCGCGGAGGGTGGGTCACCCCAACGCCCCGGCCGAAAAGATGGGGCGAGGCCTGCGGGATAATCCTCCGCTTGGGGGAACCATGACACCGAAGATCCAACCCGCCATGCACCCGCAAAGGGTCGCATTGCACAACGAAATTCACGCCCGTCCGCCTGAGGCGCTGACCGCCCCGCTGGCCATTGCGCATTGCGTGACGGTGTGCGACGCCGCCGCACGCGAAGCCAGCCGAATGCATCTGGCCGCGTTGCTGCGCGACCACCACCTGCCGCAGCCGGATGCCCAGTCCGGCCATGTCCGCACGGACCTGGGGCCATACCGCCTGCGTTGGGAGATGCACACCGAGTTTGTCACCTGGACATTCACCCGGGCGATCGACGCCACCGACTTTGGCGAGCGCGAGCCGACCACCGCCCTCGAGGTCGTTCCGCAGGACTGGCTGCAGGGGTTGCCGGGGCAGTGCCTGGTCAATTTGCACCTGTGGGTGCTGCCCACGAAAAAGTCCGACAGCACGTCGCTGGTCAAACATGTGCTGCGTGAGGACACGCTGATCGCCTCGACCGTGGCAGATGGCCTGGGCGAGGTCTACAGCGACTTTGCTATTCATGCCGACGGTTTTTCCCGGATGGTGTTGCTGGCTGGCAGTGTGGCGCCCCGGCGGCTGGGCCGGCTGGTACAGCGACTGCTGGAACTCGACACCTACCGCATGGCGGCGCTGCTGGGCCTGCCGGCTGCGCGCCAGGCTTCCGCGGAGCTGGCATCGGCCGAGCGCGAATTGGCCGAGCTCGCAGAATCCATCCGTAGCGCCAGGAGCGAGGATGAAACGCTGCTGCTCGACCGTCTGACCAAGCTGGCGGGTCAGGTCGAGAGCCAGTACGCGGCGACACACTCGCGTTTTTCGGCCAGTGCAGCCTATTTCGAACTGGTGGACAAACGCATTGCGGAACTCGCCGAATCGCGCCTGGCGGGGCTGCAAACCATCGGCGAGTTCATGGGTCGCCGACTCACTCCGGCGCGCAGCACATGCGCCTGGGCCACCCGGCGCCAGGACGCGCTTTCGCAGCGGGTCTCGCGCATCAGCAACCTGCTGCGCACCCGCGTGGAAATCGAACAACAGCACGGCAGCCAGGCGCTGCTGGTCGCCATGAACAACCGCCAGGGCATGCAGCTCAAGTTGCAGTCCACGGTGGAAGGCCTGTCTGTAGCGGCGGCCACATACTACGTCGTCGGTCTGGTCAGTTACGCAACCAAAGCCCTGCAGCCCTGGGGTTGGCCGTTCAGCCCGGAGGCCTCGTCGGCCGCAGCGATCCCACTGGTGCTGATTGCGTCATGGTGGCTGCTGCGTCGGCTCCACAGGCGCGTTTTCACGGAACCGGACGGCAAGCAGCCCTCTTGAGCCGCCTGCTGCATGGCGGGTAGGCAGCGTTACTCGATCACCCGGTCCACAGCCACCGTGGTCGAGTCCCGCAACCTGACACCGATTGCCTTCGCGGTCTTCGTATTGGCAACCAGCTCGAACCGGGTGGCTTGCTCCACTGGCAGATCGCCCGAATTGGCGCCCTTGCATAGCTTGTCCGCGTAAGCTGCAACGCAGCGAGAGTTGCCGGTGAACAGGGTCGCATACGACATCAGCCCGCCATCCTCCACATACGGCGTCGCGTCAAACATGGAAGGCAGCTTCAGCCGGATCAGGTGGTCGGCAATGACGCGACTCTGGCTGAATGTGGGCGCGTCAAACGGGACAGCCCAGGCCTGCACGCCGAGTGCGCCACCACGATTGAAAGCCGGCTCGATATCCGCAGCCTGGCGTATCTCGAGCGGGCTCACGCGCAAGCCCAGCCGCGCCGGTGCGATGCCCAGTTTCCGGCGATTTCGCATCGACACCTCCTGCGTGTGCCCATGTCCGGAGTTACTTCGCTCACTTGGCGCGCATCCTATTGTTCTTGGCGTTGTGCTCAAGCTCACATAGCCCGAGCTCCTCCATGAGCGGAGGTACATACACCCCGAAGCGCCCGCGCAGGCCCTTCTTTAGTCCATACCAGCCGCCTAGCGGATTCGCCTCCGAACGTCCCCAGGCCTCCACAGTTCCTTCTTTCGCTGGCTTTTGTTCATCGGCTCCGCCAAGGTCCACCCAGTCGCCTGCCTTCTTGAGCATGGCGCTCAGGTCGTCGATGCAGCGTACGTCGTAGTGCAGCACCGTGCTGCCCACGGTACAAACGAGAATCTTGTTGCCATCCTTCTCGTCGGTATGCATCGTGTACTCGGAGGTGCCAGGCGGCGTCTTTAACTTCCACGGATTGTCTTTGGAGCGACTTGGCAGCGCGGTCATGGCATTCCTTTCAAAGGGCAGAAGAAGTGGCTCCGCAAATCTTAACGACTGCGAACGACAACGTCCCTTCGGGCAGGACTGCCGACCGACTGGCGTCAAATATTCGGGCTCGCACCGCGACCGGACAACGCGCCGCGTGCGGGTACCATGGCGCTCCGATGCAAGCACCGTGTTTGGCCGCATGACACCCCACCCCACGCCGGTTCGCGACCCGCAGCCGATGCTCGAGCGCGCGCTGGCGCAGTGGGGCGGCGGGAACGATTTGTGGCTCTTCGCCTACGCGTCGCTGATCTGGCGCCCCGACTTCGAGGTCGCCGAAACGCGGCCTGCACGTGTCCACGGCTGGCACCGTGCGCTGAAAATGTGGAGCCGGGTCAATCGCGGAACGGTGGCCGCGCCCGGACTGGTTTTCGCGCTGCTCTCAGGCGGCAGTTGCCACGGTGCCGTGCTGCGCGTGGCGCGCAACAAGGGCGAAGCGGTGATGCGCCAGCTCTGGGAGCGCGAGATGGTGACAGGCGTCTACGACCCCAAGTGGCTGCGTTGCAACAGCAGCCGGGGCCCGGTGCAGGCGCTCGGATTCACGCTGTCGCGCGCGAGCCCGAACTTCACCGGTGAACTCAGCGCACAACGCTATCGGGATATTTTTGCTGGCGCCAGCGGCCGCTACGGCAGCACGCTGGACTATGCCGAACAGACGCTGCGCTGCCTGCAGGACAACGGCATCCACGACGCCGCGCTGCATCGACTGCTCCACGAAGCGGGCCATGCGCCGCTCCAAAGGTCCATGGCGCCGCCGCGCAAACAGGTGGCCGCGTTGTAGCTCCTGAACTCCCGCCCACGACAGGGTATTGCGTCAGGCTTGCGTACGCCATGCCGGTATGTCCAGTTTTTCCTCGGTAGATTGGCGCGCGCGCAGGCGGCAGCGCGCTGCCTATACTCTTGCCATGCCCTCCCTTGCCGACCTGCGAAAAAGTTATGAACGCGCCGAACTCAGCGAGGACGCTTCACATGCCGATCCGTTCGTGCAGTTCGAACAATGGCTGCAAGAGGCCATCGCCGCCGAAGTGCCCGAGCCCAACGCGATGACGCTCGCCACCGTGGCCGGCAACATGCGCCCGAGCACCCGCGTCGTGCTGATCAAGGGCTTCGACGCGCGCGGCATCGTCTGGTACACCAACTACGACAGCCGCAAGGGACAGGAACTCGCTGGCAACCCCTGGGCCGCGCTACAGTTCCACTGGGTCGAACTCGAGCGTGTGGTGCGCATTGAGGGCCTGGTGGAGAAGGTCGACCCCGCCGAGAGCGATGCGTACTTCAAGAGCCGACCGCTGGACTCGCGCATCGGAGCCTGGGCGTCTCCACAATCGCAGGTGATCTCGGGCCGCGGCGTCCTGATCGCCAATGCGGCGCGCTACGGTGCGCAGTTCTTGCTACAGCCGCCGCGCCCGCCACATTGGGGTGGCTACCGGCTCAAGCCCGACAGCTGGCAGTTCTGGCAGGGCCGCAAGAACCGCCTGCACGACCGGCTCCGTTATACCCGCGACGGCGACATGCCGTGGCTGCGCGAGCGCCTCGCGCCCTGAACCGCGACTCAGGGCTTTTTCCTAGAAGCGCGCCTGCCAACCGAGTTTCGGACCGCGCCCCGGCGCGGTCTGCGTCAGGATTGAGTTCGACGATTCGGCCAGCGCATCGGGCATCGCTGCCGCTGCGCTACTTCACGCTCACCGCGTCGGTAACCCGGTAATACAGTCCGTAGGGATCGTCCTGCAACACGGCAAAGCGGCCTTCGACGACCACCGGCTCGAGGGAATATTTGACCGGCGTACGGGTCTTGACTTCGACCATGCTTTCGGCACCGCCGGGAATGCAGAAGCTGCAGGTCATCGGAACCGAGGTCAGCAGGAAGTGCTTCTGCTTTTCGCCCGGATCCAGCGGCATCATGAAGCCTTGAATGCGCTGGGTCTTCTGGTTCAGCGCCAACTGACCGGGGGAAAAAACCGGCAGGATCCGGTTCTTTTCAGACTTGGTCTTCAGGTCGGTCAGCACCGACCAGGGTATGACATCGGCGCGCGCTTCAAGCGGTGCAAAAAGGCTGTTGGGCGAATGCACGCCGGGGCCGGTACCGGCCGCAGGCATGGCACCCTGCTGCGCCAACGCGCCAGCGACGGGGATGCCAAGCAGCAGCGCAGACAGCGCCAGTTTGCGCAAGCCAAGGCTCAGGATCGAGGCGGCAGGGTGCATGGGGGCTCCGTTGGTTGTCGCAGTCGGGATGGGGGATTCGGTAGGCAGCAGCCAGGTCGGGGCAGCAGCCGCTAATGCGCGTGCTTCATACCGCAGAACTTACCGATCGCCAGTCCCTTGCAGGCGGCCTGCAGTTCCTTGCCGCAAACCGCTTCGGCCTTGCCCGACTCCAGACATTTTGCGGCATTTTCATGCGCCACGGCAATAGCCCGATGGCGCGCAATGTCTTCCCG
>Ga0114974_10001274_pt1 | contig 19927 bp, 19 predicted proteins | sample S_130206_EF_Meta_FD_87318 | JGI IMG/M metagenome (GOLD analysis project Ga0114974, IMG submission 87318) | Freshwater microbial communities from Lake Simoncouche, Canada to study carbon cycling - S_130206_EF_MetaG | ecosystem: Environmental > Aquatic > Freshwater > Lake | place: Lake... | reverse complement strand
CTCGTACCGGGTCACCACCTGGCGCTCGAACACGTGGTTGGCTTTGATCTCCTTGCCCATTTCCTCTTCGATACGCGCAAAATCCTCGGGAGCGATCCGGTGGCTCAGCTCCACATCATAATAAAACCCGTTGTCCACCGGAGGGCCGGCCGCAAACTGGGCATCGGGCCAGATCTGGGAAATGGCGGTTGCCAACACATGGGCGGCGGAATGGCGGATCCGTTCCAGTTCGGACATTTGATTTTTTGGATTCATTGGGAAAAGGCGGGAGGGAAGGTTGTTTCTACGAGAGCCGGAGCCTGGAGGCAACACGTAGCGCGGGGCTGCCGTTTTTCCTAGGGGCAACTCTTCGAAAGAATCAGGCATCCACCTAGGGAGCGGCTGTCGATTACTCATTGAAACCTCCCATGCTCAAGACTCAACCCGTCAACCTCCGCCAACTGCTCAAAATGATCGCTTCCTCCATCCACGGCCCCTGGCCTTCCCGGGCTGAAGACGATTATCCCGCCATCAGCGTCGGCGTGGCGGCCCCAGAACCCGTGACGCTGCCTCACTCTGTGCTCAGTCCGGCGATGAACAATGTGCTTCGCACAGATGCGGCCCTTAGAATGAGCTGCATCCAAATGTTGCGCGAGGAGGACGCTCTGACAGTGCAAGAGACAGCGGATCTGCTGATGCAGGCTCCGGAGGGTGTTAAGTCTCAATTCTTGAAGCTTCGTCATCTGGGGCTGATTGAACAGGCCGGCTGCCGCAGAACAAGGTCCGGCATTCAGGCGGTGTACCGGTTGAACACCAAAAACCCAGCGTTGGAGTTTGTTTTGGCGCCCATGCCCAAAGCGTTGGCCTCGCCGCACGAAGTGGCAGAGCGCCATTGCTTGCGTTGGGAGTAGGCGAGAGCGAGGGCGAGGGCGAATTTACGACTGATTTCTATAGGGCCCGGGTTCATTCTCAACAACGCCCCCACTCAGCATGCTTAAAAGAACAGGGAACATACCACTTCAACGGTTAAAATTCCGTTTGAAACGGCGGAACGCATGGGACGGGTTCAACGATGAGGACTAAAACGCACTCCATCTATTAAGTTTCACGTAAAAGAGTACACTACTCCTCTCCCAAATTGGGATTGGTGGGCGTCAATGTATTCTGCGAGCCTCAATAACGACGTCGAGTGAATCGGACATTGTAAGAATCTCATTTTCCGCTGAATCCCAGTTGAGAGGCACGATAAATGAATGCCTTATAGGCACCCCTGTCGCGAGCGAAATGAGTTGGCCAACCACCAATGGATTCGTGGCAGACCACCTGCATCCCCCTCTCGTGCCTGTCCTTAGCTGGACGTTCCACAAGTGAACAGCCCGCGCCCGAACAGGCTCCGAATCTCTCGTGGGCACATACGTTGAAAAGCACTGCCTTCTTCACGCCGCCGTTTGAAATGGCGCTCCACGAATGCCTCACTTCCTAAAACGATTCCCTCCGTAAAATGCCGCACCTTGCATCCAAGGGCCTTTCTTAATCCAAGATCACCCCCGGCGGCTTCCACCGCCTGTATTTGCTCCCTGCCAAATCCCCGCCGGCCTCCTTCCCCCTGCTCGTCGCCAGGGTTCTCTTCGCCAGCCACGTAAAGCTGAATCCGATAAGCCGCACGAAGCTGCTGAGGCTGTTTTTTTTCGGCAAAAAAACTTTGCATCAATAATTCGAGCCCCTGGCGCGCCCGAGAAACACCTGCCCCGGCCTCGCCATAGCCGCACCAGCGATACGCTTCGGGCTCGTTCACAATTCCCGCCCTTATCGGGTTTAGGTCGATATACCAAGCCACGGTACGCAAAGCGTTTCCCCCCTCGACGAGGACACTTCGAAAACGCTCCTCCCAAAGCGTGCCTTTTCTGGCGTGACCCGAATTAAACCATTGTGAAAAGCGCTGCTTGAGGACGCGCATAAAATAGCTCACGTCCCACATCGTGGCAAAAAAATGTTCGCGCAGTACCTCCGCCTCCTCATGCCGAAAATCGCATCTTAGCTGCTCGAGCTTTCGTTCCAAAGTTGTTGCACCATAGGAGCATTCAGCAATTTTTACCAATTTCACCAAGTCCGAATCCGAGGGCAGCAGCTCGGGTGGTGGCCGCTGTGGGACTTCCACAAGAATATGAAAATGATTGGTCATAATACAGAACGTGAGCACGCGCACGCCGCAGTAGGCTTCATAGCCTCGCATGAGTTTTACGAAGTGCTCTTTTTCCAAATCACCCAAGACGAAATTCCGATCTACCACCCTGGACACACAATGGTAAAACGCGACGGCGGCGCCCTCTTCAATTTTCAACCTCGGCTGTCTCATACTTACCGCTACGGATGCCAGCATTCAAAAGCCTCAAAAGCCTTACTAAAGTGTCTGTCCCCAGTGAGAGAGTGAGTACCAGTGTCTGTCCCCAGTGAGTGAGAGAGTGAGTACCAGTGAGTATTCTCGCAAATCCAGAGGTCAATCCCGCAAGGGGGTTCGTTTCACGCCGGGCCTCGCAGTACTCGGACATTGTGAAAAGACTGGTGCCCCGGCCGTGATAAGTTCCCACGATTTCGACACCAGGAGCAAAGTGCTACGCGGGAGGGCAGGCAATCGACAGAGGCCCCTCTGGAAGAATCGCCACGCTCACGAGGGAGCCGCCCCGAGCTTCCACAAAATCGTGGATCACCCGGATTGGGTCCTTTGTATGCTCTGTCCGGGTACGAGCTTGGTCCTCGGGTGAAAGCTCTGAGAAGAGGACGACGCGGGCCTTTTCAAGGCACTGCATGAGAGTCTGGACCTGCCATTGGTCATGGCGGGTTACCTGTGCTGCAAGAATCTTAGCCTGGAGCTCTGCATTGCTAATGGGTTCCGAAAGAATTTCTGCAAAATTCCCTTCCAAGGGCAGCCCCTGATTACAGCGGCTAAAGACTAGGATTAATCCTCCCTTTTCAACAATACGCGCAGCCGCGGAGATTCCCTTAACGGTCTGGTAAAAGTTTTGATCCAAAGGGAATCCGGAATTGGTGGTGATCACTATGGGATACCGTCTAGGAACCTGAACGGTCGCTTCCTTGAGAGCGGCTTCACAGCCCGCGTTATGCGCCGCCGTGAGATCGCCGGCAAAGATTCCTGAGATTGCTTTGCTGTGATTGAGCGTCACGTTGACAATAAAATGTGGCGGAGCGAGCGCCGCCATCTCTCGGGTGAGTTTTTGCAGCGGATTGTCAAAAATTCTAGCCCAAGTTGCCTTTGGATGCTCGATGAGGGAGGCCCGGTGAAAATGACGCACGGTTTCAAGGCCGGCAATTCCGGGGATCAAAGCTTTGGAACCGCCGGAAAACCCCGCGTAAAAATGGGGTTCGATAAAACCGGTTGTCAGACGGAGATCGGCTTCCACCCAGAGTTTATTGATCCAACACGGACCGCCGCACGAGGAAGTGCCGACAAAAGAAAGACTCCCGGTGTCCTGGCAGTTGTGGTTGATGACTTTAAAGCGTTCAACGGTGGCGCCCAACATTTTGCGAAGCTCTTGCGGCGTTGAACCCCTGTGGGTTCCGGTGCCTATCAGTATGGTGACGCACTCGTCGGGCAGTCCTAATTCCGCAGCGATCCACGGGAGCAGAAGATGGTCAGGAACGGGACGGGTATGGTCCGCGACGACTATGACGACCTTTGGCGGCCGCCCTTGGAGGCGCGGAATCTCGAGCGCTTTTGCGGCGACCTCGACCAGTGGCAAGAGGCCGATTGGATTTCTGACCGCTTTTCTAAAGACGTTTTCAGCGTCTATCAGCGCATCTGGATTCGCTGGAAGAAACACTTTGGGTTCGATTCCCGCAATATCCAAGGGTAGCAGGTAACCTTGCTCACCGTATGAAAGTCTGACGTTGTTGGATGTGGAGTGAGCGATAGAGTCCATGGTAGATTTTAACTCAGCCGACTGGTTGTCTGGCGACTAATGCCGCGCCCGTTTTTATAGTCCAAACACTACCCTTTTTAAGGTGCGCCGATCCCATGCGGATAGCACTTCTCTGCGCGCTTAAAATCCAAAGGATTGGAAGCATCCCTTTTCGTTGATCAACTCAAACTTCCAGCACCGGCTAGGCGAGCGCTTCCCTCGTCGCTAGGGCAGCTTCCAGTGCGCTTGACGGAGCACCGCGAGTTTGGGCTCCTTCATACTTTCATACCAGACGGTGAGCAGCGTCCCGTCCGCCAGCTCCACCGTGCTCGGGTAGCCGAGGTCCCCCCCGATTCCGTCTTTGGAGAGGACCACGGCGTCGCCCCACGTCTTGCCGCTGTCAGCGCTGATCCTTGCCTGGTTGCCGAAAGGCGCCCGCCGGTGGCCGTAGGTCATCAGCAAACGGCCATCGCGGAGGCGCAGCAGGTGCGAAGGCATTCCCCACACGCCAATGGAATGGGGTTCTGTCCACGTTTTTCCCCCATCGCTGGACTCCGTCTGCAGAGTCTCCAGGGCATTGGAGGCATTGTGGTTGCGGATGTGGGCGACTAGAGAGCCGTCAGAAGCCTCCACCATGTGGAGTTCATGGTAGCCGCGCGAAGCATCGTCTCCTTCCCGCTTCGGGATACTTCCGAGCCACTGCCAGCTCTGGCCATCGTCCAACGATTCGCAGACGCCTATCTCCTTGTTGTCGGACCACAGTCTTTTGCCGGCGTAAAGAAGGCGGCCGTCCTTGAGTTGGACGGGGCCGTGGGGGCTGTTCACCAGAGAGGGAATCGGGTTCGACCAAGTCAGCCCTCCGTTGACGGAACGCAGCACCCACTCTCCCAATTGAGCGCGGCGCACCTCGGGCGGTAGTAGGTCCCGCGTGGCCTTCCAGAGGGCCATTTTTTCCGAGGTCCACGTGCCGCTTTTTTCCGCCTTTTCAAGAAGAGGCTCGTACGCAAGGGAAGTGAAGGTCGTCACCAGGAGTGTTCCTTTGGCCGTTTCTAAAATGCCGCAGTCCCGATCGTCCATGGGACTGTCCTGCAGAACCCGGGCCTTCGACCAAGATTTTCCATCGTCCTTGGACGTCATGGAAACAACCTGTCCAAACGGGCAAAGATGCCCGGCCCGCCCGCCCGAGTAAGCCACCCAGAGTTCTCCGTTTTCGCGGCGCGTGACCGTCGGCCAGCCGTGGTAGAACCATGGCTCTTGCGAAATGGTTTTTGTTTCGAGGATGTTCGCGTCCAGGGGCTCCTCAGCCCCGAGCGCGGAAAGCGAGGCAAAGCCGAAAAGGAGAGGGATCGTCAGAAGGTTTTTCATGGGGGGGAAAGAGGAGGCCTAAGGCAGAGGGGGGTGAGGTGTCGAGGGAAAGAGGCCGGCGCGCAGGCTCTCGGGCAGGCCTTCCGAGGACAATAGCGCCTCCTCGCGTGTCGCAAGTTCCTTGACCTTCACCTGAGGCCATTCGGCTCCGATCACCACGGCAAAACGGGCGCCCAGAGTCTCTGCTGTCTGAAACTGCTTTCCAACCTTCGCGGGGGAGAGCGCAAAATCTGTGCGCCACCCCGCCTCCCGGAGCGCCTGGACCACGCCCAGAGCCTCCAATCGCCGCGCCTCATCCGCCACCACCACGTACACTTCCGCAGCGCGCCGGTCTGCCAGCCATGCGTCACGCCGGGCTTTCGCCGCCGGGACTTCCTCAAGCATATTGGCAAGGACCACGTCGCCCATCCCGAACCCGAGAGCGGGCATCTTGACCTTGCCATCGCTCATGACTTCGAGCAATGCGTCGTAACGGCCCCCTCCCGCGAGCGCGCGTTCCTTGCCCCCGCGGTCGAACACCTCGAAAACGAGACCCGTGTAGTAGGCGAGACCTCGTACGATGGTCAGATCCACCTCCACAAATTCCGCGAGACCGCGGGCTTTGAGGTCAGCCAAGATCCCTTGCAGTTTTGCCGCCTCCGCCGAGGGGTCTGAAATAAACGCCTGCACCGCCTCGAGTTCGACGCCAAACTCCGCCAATTTACGGCGGCTTTCCGCTTCCGGCAGACGCTCAAGTTTGTCGACGACTCCCAGAAAATCGAGCAGTCGCTCCTGGGCGACTCCTTGGCCCAAAGCAAACTGCATCCATGCGTCGCGGTCGCTGAGGCGCACGACAAAATCCTGCGAGCCGAGGCCAAAGCCACGCAACATATCGATGACCAGCGCCAGGAGTTCGGCATCGGCCGCAGGCGAAGGATCCCCAAGAATGTCGCAATTAAGCTGGAGAAACTCTCTGAGGCGTCCGCGTTGCTGCTTTTCATACCGAAAAAAGGAGGGTGCGCAAAACCACTTGAGGGGCTTTTTGTAATCTCGCTCCCGAGCCGCCACCATGCGCGCAAGAGTGGGAGTCATTTCCGGCCTCAGGGCGACGTGCCTTTCACCTTTGTCCACAAAGTCAAAAAGCTGACCGACCAACTCGCCGCCACTCTTTTTTTTGTACAGTTCGATCGGCTCTAGAACGGGACCGTCGTATTCGAGGAACCCGTAACGCGCGGCGACTTCGCGCCAGATGGAAAGGGTGTAGTTTCGGCGGGCGCAATCCTCGGGATAAAAATCACGGAAACCTGGAAGTAGCTGCATGGGGTGAGAAAAAAGAGGGTTTGCGGGTGGGCTTAAATGGTGCCGGCTCCCTCGAGTTCAATCCCGAGAACGGCGCGTTGAGCGGTGATGAGTTGCTGGACGCCCTGCCTGCCCAGTGCGAGGAGCGCGTCGAACTGCTCCGGGGAAAACACCGCTTCTTCCCCGGAACTTTGTACCTCCACGTACTGGCCACCCTCGGTCACAACCAGGTTCATGTCCACCTCGGCGTCCCGATCTTCAGGGTAGTCGAGGTCCAGGAGCGGGACCCCTCCGACGATGCCAGCACTGACGGCCGCGACAAGCTGGCGGATCGGGAGCCTGGGCAGCTTGCGATCCTCGACCAGACGGCGGCAGGCCAAAAAAGAGGCGACGCAAGCGCCCGTGATGGAGGCTGTGCGCGTGCCGCCATCGGCCTGAAGCACGTCGCAGTCCACCCAGAGCGTGCGTTGGCCGAGGGCGGGAAGATCCACTGCCGCCCGAAGCGCCCTGCCTATCAGGCGCTGGATTTCGACGCTCCTGCCATCCTGCTTGCCGCGCGAAGCGTCGCGCGCTTTGCGTGTGAGGGTGGAATAAGGGAGCATGGAATACTCTGCGGTGAGCCAGCCGCCCGTGACGTTTTGTTCCTTCATCCAACGCGGCACTCCCTCCTCCAGCATGGCGCTGCAAATCACTCGCGTGTTGCCAAAGGCGACAAGAACCGAGCCGGACGCGTGGGGCGCAATACCCGGGGTGAAGGAAATGGGGCGGAGTTGGTCGGCCAAGCGGCCGTCATGACGTGTCATTCGGGGATGTTCCGCAGGAGTGGAGGGGGAAACAATCTTTGAATGCGTTCGGCTCGATCGGAAGGAAAGGAATGGGCCCGGTATTTTGAAAAGGCGGTGTGGAAAGAATGCGGCAGGGAGGTGTGGATTTGGTTGAACATTTGGCATGTCTACCTGTCGCAAATAAACAGAACCCCATGAGCCAAGCTGCCGTTTCTTTTTTTCCAAATATGCTTTTGCGGGGGCATTCTCCGCATTCACGGTTTCCGTCCGGCGTGAACCCTGTTAAGGGGGGACTCGGTGAAAGCGAAGCCATGATAGAGAAACAACGCCAGACGGCTACGGGGACTAAAGAATTGGAGGGCTATGTTGAAGATCTCGAAGATGTTCATAAGGGACATCCCGAAAATGTTCTTCTCGAGGGGCATCCGGAAGATGTTCAGCTGGTGGGCCGCGCCCAGGCGGGGGATGCCAAGGCTTTCGATGCCCTGGTGCTCAAGCACACAGGCAAGCTCTACGGCCTGGTTTTTCACATGACTTCCAACCACGATGACACCAATGATTTGCTCCAGGACATCTGGACCAAGGTGTACCGTTCGCTGGCCGGCTTCCGCGGGGCTTCCCGCTTCACGACGTGGCTCCACTCTATCGCGGTGAATATGAGCATCAACTTCATCAAACGCCGCGCCCGCCGGCGCACGTTGAGTTTTGAAGAGGCCACCCCCAGCGAAAACGGCGAGATTGGTCCCGCTGAAACGCTGCTCGTAAGCCATCACACACCACGCACGGAAGCAAGTTTGGGGGAATTGCAGCAGCGCCTCACCGAGGCACTAGATCAACTGACCCCCGATCACCGCGCCGTGGTCACGATGTTCGACATCCAAGGAATGCCTCACGCCGAAATTTCCAAGATCCTGGGGGTTTCGGAGGGCACAATCAGGTCCCGCTTGTTTTACGCGCACCGTCAACTGCAGAGCTATTTGAGCGATTTTCACACCCAAATGACTGAAAAATGAACGAGGAACAATTGCTAACCCTCCTCAGGTCCAGAGCCAAGGTCGAAGCCCCTGAGGATTACTCTCAAAAACTCCTCCAGGCTTTGCACGAGCGCCAGCGGGCAGTTTTGCTTCAAAGGTCGCTTTGGCGAATTGCGGGTGAACGTCTTGGAACTTTCCTGAGTGAACACAGCCTGAGCACTCCGGCCTACGCATTGGGCTTGGCGGCAGCATTCGCTCTTGGCCTGGCCGCTATTTTCTTGGTGAAGCCTGGTACGGGCGGCCCCGCAATGGCCCGCCAGCCCGCCACGGCTCCTGCTTCGCTATCGCCTCCTGTGGAAACACAGCAGGTGAATTTTGAAGCGCCCGCCAAGTAAGCACACCCTCCGGCTCTTCGGGTGCCGGAGAAGAGGAGTGCCGCGCGTTTTGTCGCGGCAAACCTCTGTTTGCGTTTTAACGCGACGGCATTTTCATTCGCTCAAATCCACGGTCTGCGCGGGCCGTAAACCGAGTTTGACTTGGCGGGGTGCCTTCTCCACCACCAGCGCCCCGGCGTCACAAAAACACCGGGGCCGCTTTTCATTTCTGGGCTGGTTTCGCAGGCGCGTCCTTCGGCGCTTCCGAAGACTTCGGAGCCGCTTCAGCTTTAGCCGGAGCTGGAGCTGGAGCTGGAGCTGGAGCTGGAGCTGGAGCTGGAGCTGGAGCTGGAGCTGGGGCCGGGGCCGGGGCCGGGGCTGGGGCTGGGGCTGGGGCTGGGGCCGGGGCTGGCCCGGGAGTTAAAGGCGGAGCTGGAGTGGGAGCCGGAGGTTTAAACTCGAAGGGGGCTTTTACGGCACCTGCCGGGTTCAAAGGTGCGCCGCCTGTGGGATCCGGCTGGCCTGCTGGAGGCGCTGTTTTTTCGGCAAGGAAAGCCGTTCGATCCTTCATCAAGACATCCAAACGGAATTTGGGGACCAGATAGCCGCGGCCCTCCTGCTTCTTCTCCTTCGCCAATTTCTCGGTTAACTGGGCCTGCTTCTTGGTGAACTCTTCGTCCAAACGCGTTTTGTCCTCTGGCTTTTCATCCGCCGCCGCCGCCGGCCGTTCTTTTGGAAATACGGCTGAAACCTTCACAAAGACCGGGTAGTTTTCCGCCTGTTCCTTGCCGATACTTAGCTCGTACTTGAACCCGTCGAACGTGTTCAGGACGGCCGTCACGGCGGGCTCGGATTTGGCGTCCGCCGCCAGAACGTCCGAAATTGTGGCCGAACCGAGGAGGTTCGAAAGCGGCGAAGTCTTGGCGGAATCGAGTTTTTCCTCCTCCTTTGCCCCGGCGAGCTGCCATTCGGCGGCCGCCGATTCTTTGCTTACGGACCAGGCCTGGGCACCCTTTACGGAGACCGACTTTAGTCCCTCGACGTTGATGAAGTCCGTCGCTATCCAGCGTGTCGCCGCAGGGTCAATTTCATCCAGCGTATCGGCAACCAGTGAAACCTTTGCTGAAGAGCCCGACTTCAAGTAGCGGCCTGCGGGGAACCCTTCGGAGGAACCTCCCATCCCCATGTCGGCGCCTTCGGTTTTGCGGAGGTGTTTTTTCCCCAGCAAGAGCGATCCCAGTTCCTTGCCGTCGGCGGACTGGAATTGGAGCAACGTGCCTGCATTATCCCCCTTGCCGGGTTCAATCAGTTCGAGTCGAGCGAGTTGCGAGGCGCCGATTTTGACTTCCTGCACCGTTTTGAGATCCCAAAGTTTTCGCAACAGGGAGCTGACCTGCTCGAAATTGGCGGGGTAATTCCCGCGCTCCTGGACAGTCCATTGCTCCTCCTTTTTGACGAGGTTGAGTTCTGCCGTGGAGCTCTTAAGGGTCAGACGCGCGACCTCGTTGATGGGGAACTCCAGAACCTTGAGGCCAGTGCGGCTGGTTTCAGACCAGGCGGCCTGGTCGGTTTTAGAGCGGTTTAACCAGGCGGCACCCAGTGCGATGCCCAGTAATAGAAGAAGGACGAGTTGTTTTCCTTTCATGGTCGTATTGGATTAACGGGCGGCGCGGCGCTTGAGACGGAGGGCTGCGAGGGCGAGGCCCGCGGCAGCCACAAGAAGGGGCATCAGAGCGATGTTGAGCCACTTAATGCTGTTCTCGAGGGAGTCGATTCCGATGCGTAGTTTCTTCCGCTCCTCTTTGAGCTGGGCTTTTACCTCCCGCTCTTTCACGCGGAAGTTGTTGATTTCCTGTTGCTGCTCCGGGGAAAGGATGAAGCGTTGACCGCTCTTGTCAGCCTTGGTGCGTTGCAGGTCGTTTAGTTTGTTTTGCGCTTCGGCCAGGCTGGTTTCCAGAGTTTTGATTTTGCTCTGGAACGCCGCTTCAGCCTTCGCCTGCATCTGCTTCACAACGGTGAATTGCCGTTCACGCGAGGCGCGGCTTCGGACTGCCACGAGGTTGCTGTCGCCCGCCATCTGTTCGATGGCGCTCTGCGCAAACGCGAGGTTGCCGTTGGCCGGCATCACCATACGCTGCCCACCGAACGGGTTGGCCATCTCTTGCACGGCTACCTGGTCCTGAATGAAGTCGGCGTCGCCAATCAACAAAACCGAGGTCTCCTGTTTGGATTCTTTCAACCCCCCCTCCGTCGGCTTCTCGTCTTTTTTGTCTTCCGGACCAGCGGGTGCCTTCGGTTTGCCCTCAGGAAAGGCGGTCTTGAACTTGCCGGTTAGGCGCAGGGCCAACGGGTGCTCGGTGTTGGAGGAGGCGAAGTCCTTGATGATTTTTTCCCCGCCAAGCTGCGCACTCATCGGATCAATGAGCTGCGAGTTTTTGGACGAATGAATCAACACCGTCTGCTTTAAGCCTTCCGCAGGGGTTCCCGAGAACGCTCCGGCAAAGACCAGAAACAGATTGTTGGCCTCCGCGCTGACGATGTCCTCTTTGTTGGTCGCTTTCTCATTCAGCGCCAGAATGGCTGGTTGGCGGCCTTCGCGGGTGCGGCCCAAGAAGTCGAGATCGGCAACCACTTTGGAGCTGTCAAAAGCGAGCCCCCAGGCTCCCAGAAGTTTGTCGATCGACGAACGACTGCCCATGCTCATCCCCATCGGGTTGCCAGCCGAACTGCGGTCCAGAACCCCTTGGGGATCCAAGAAAGCGATCAATTTTCCTCCGCGCAGAATGAACTGGTCCACTGCGTACTGTGCGGCGGGGGAGATTTCCTTGGGATGAATCAGGACAAGCACCTTCACATCCGCTGGGATTTCCTCCGTGCTCATCGGGACGTCTTTGATGGTAAAGTCACGCTTGAGCTCGCCAATCATGACCCAGGGCTGTTGGCCCGACTGTCCCATGCGCATCATCATGGGGTTGGTCGGCTGTCCCCCATAGGGCAGCGGACTCATCACCCCGATCACGGGCCTTTCCTGACTCATCACCCGCGAAATCGCGCGCGAAATGTCGTACTCCAGAAGGCGTTCACGGTCCGGAGAAAGGAAGGGAACCGCCTGTTTTTGGTCCAGCATGCTGATGCTCACACCCAGGTAGAACGGTTCGCCGTCCATGCGCGCCTGCCCCTCGATCCCATCAAGGCGGGCGGAATCCTCGGCTTCCGAATCAGGAACGGGATCGAGTTTTTGGATCTCGATTTGTCCTTTGGAGGCTTGCCGGTATTCTCCGAGCAGATCTTCCACGCGCTGCGCGTAGGTTTTGAGCATCACCGGCATCCGGGTGTCTCCCCTCGTGCAGTAGAAACGGATTTGGATCGGGGTGTCCAATTTCGAGAGGATCGCGCGCGTCCCTGCGGAGAGGGTGTACGCGCGTTCCGCCGTGAGATCGATCCGCGTTTTCACCCCGGAGGCGAGCGCGTTGATAATCACGATAATCACAAACATCGCGGCGACGCCGAGCGATGAATAGAGCCAGGTTTGAAGACCTTTGTTTTTCATGGTTGAAAAAAGAGTGAGTTGCCTTGTTTAGCCCGCTTAGCCAGCGCGGTGCGTGCGGACGATGACCCCGGTGGTGAAGAGGGAGAACACGATGACAGAGAGGAAATAAAGAATGTCGCGCGAATCCAGCACCCCTTTTTGGATGCTCTCAAAGTGCGTCATTACGCTGAAGGCCGCGATTCCATCCACCAGACTCGGGCTCGCCCAGTGCACCAGCATGTTGGTGACGGGAGGATAGCCGGCCAGAATTAGGAAGAGCGACAGGACCACCGAGACGATAAAGGCGACTACTTGGTTACGCGTCATCGCGGAGGTCATCGCCGTAATCGCAAGATAGGCGCCGCCCATTAGGAAGCTACCGAGGTAACCCGCCAGAATCACCCCGTGATCCGGGTTACCCAGATAATTGACGGTCAGCCACATTGGAAACGTGAGGCCCAGGGCCAGCGCCACCACCGCCCAGGCGGCAATGAACTTGCCCAGAATGGCCTGCCAAGGCGTCACAGGCATTGTAAGCAGCAGCTCCAGAGTGCCCAAGCGGCGCTCTTCGCTCCACATACGCATGCCTACGGCCGGCACAAGGAACAGATACAGCCAGGGATGCCAGGCAAAGAAGGATTCGAGACTGGCCTGCCCCCTCTCGAAAAAGCCCGAAACCATGAAGCTGAAGAACCCGGACAGCATCAAAAAGATGACGATAAATACAAAGGCTACGGGGGAGGCGAAGTAGCCGGTCAATTCGCGTTTTGCGATCGTGATAACAGATTTCATTTTGTCTCCTTTCCAGAAACTTTGGTGTCGGGAAGCGTGATGGTGCGGAACACTTCATCCAGGCGCCCTTCTTCAGTGTGCAATTCCAAAATGGACCACTGCTCCTTCATCGCGATCTCAGAAATGGCGCGGGCCAGATCGTCACTCGCCGTTTGTTTGCGAGGAAACGCCCGGACAGCCAGTGGCGTTTCGCTCAGGATCATCGTGTGCTCCACGCCGCTCAGGGCGTCCAATTTGGCGGCAACCGCCTTGGCGCTTCCGCTCCCGAGGCGCAGCGTGATTGCACCGGCTTGCGCGGAACGGCGTTTGAGTTCGGCCGGAGTTCCGTTGGCCACAATGCTTCCGCGGTCGATGATGATCGCCCTCGAACAGACGGCCTCGACCTCTTCCAAAATGTGCGTTGAGAAAATGATCGCCTTCGTCTCCCCCATCTTGCGGATCAACGTCCGCACTTCGTGTTTCTGGTTGGGGTCCAGGCCATCCGTGGGTTCATCCAGAATCAGAACCTCGGGATCGTGAATAATAGACTGCGCAAAACAGGTCCGGTGCCGGTAGCCCTTAGAAAGGGTTTCAACACTCTGATGGAGCACGTTTTCCAGAAAACACATCTCCACAACCCGTTCCACCGCCTTCTTTTGGGCCGCGCCAGACAAGCCGCGCAGTTCCGCCGTGAAAGAGAGAAACCCCAGAACCGTCATGTCCGCGTAAGACGGCGCGTTTTCGGGCAGGTAGCCCATCAGCCGTTTGGCTTCGATGGGATGCTCAACGATGTTAAAGCCACCGATGATCGCCTCCCCATCTGTGGGGGGGATAAAACCGGTGATCATACGCATGGTGGTGCTTTTTCCTGCGCCGTTCGGCCCAAGAAAGCCCAACACCTCGCCTTTCTCGACCTTAAAAGAGACGCCGCTGACGGCGACCTTCGGGCCGAATGTTTTTTTCAAGTTTCGGACTTGGATCATGGATTTTAAATCTACGGTAAAGGTGACGCCCCAACTTCAAGAAAGCAGGTGGGAGCCACAAAAGACACATCGTTAGCCTAATATGTTCGAATAAAGTTTTCCAAAACAAGCCCCGCCCTTATTTCGCCCGCCCGTTTTTGCTCTTGAACGAGTCCGGTTCGTAAAAACCGAAGGATCGTCCGCCCGTTTCACTGCAAGTGTACTGCCGCCCGGGCTGATCGTCACACGCTCCGGGCGCACGTCACTTTGGCTTTGAATCCATGGCGTTCTTTCGCCAGAGCGTTGTGCTTTAGGTTCCAGATGCGGAAAGTGAGAGTCTCCAATCCAGTGAAATCCATGGACGGAGGATTCACATGGGGGATTCACCGTAAGGAGTTGTGTGTGCAAGCTGAACGGCGAGGCCCTCGGGCTTTATACCCCATGAGTCGGATGGTTGTTTTGTCTGCAGAAGGTTTTTGCGATGCGGGATCAGGACAGGTGGAGGGGGCGGAGGCGTTTGAGGGTAGTTTGTGGGTTGCTTAATTAAGATACCCACTAAGATCGAGGGGGTGTCTTGGATCATGATTTGCAACCCCGGTTGTGTAGTGGTAATCTAAAGCCAAGTAACCTATGAACTCTCTCGCCTTACTCCCCAATCTAGCCGGCCCTGACATGCTCATTATTTTTTTGATTGTCCTCATCATGTTCGGCGCTAAGAAGTTGCCTGAACTGGCCAAGGGTCTTGGCCAGGCTGTGCGCGAGTTTTCCAAAGCTAAGGAGGACATGAACAGCGAACTCAACCGGGCTGCCCACGTCGACGTGCCTTCTTATCACCCGCCAGTCGAACAGGCTCTCCCGCCCGCTCCTGCTTATGTTCCGGCCCCAGCCGCAACCGTCGTTGACACTGCGCCAGTGCAATCCGCTCCTGTCGCGGATGTGGCCCATGCCGCAGCGGCGCCGCAAGCTGCCGCAACTGGAGCCATCCCTTTGGCGCCAACGCCCCACGCTTAAGGGAGAACGCTTTACACCTGGCGAGAACGCCCTGCGCCGAGGCGATAACGCCCTACGCTGAGGCGCGACGGAACAGCGAACGGGCTCAATATCCTGTTTCGGGATGTAAATCTGGGTTCTGCAATGTCCACAAACGGTTACTCCGGTTTAGCCGGTAGAAAAAAGCCCGCCCCACAATGCGGGTTTTTTTGTGCCTGCGTTCTGACGCTGCGGTTGTTCTCTAGCGGCATTTCAGCCGCTCCCGCTGGCAGCGTGGCTGAAATCATTGTCGCCTCGTACAATGTTGAGAACTACACCCTGACTGGCTCGGACCGAACCCGGATCAAGACCGTAGGCGCCCGGGAGGCCGTGGCCGATGTGATAGCGGAGGTCCGGCCGGACGTTTTGGGTCTCTGCGAAGTGGGCTCTCCAGACGCCCTCGAGGATCTACGCGAACGCCTGAAGAAGAAGGGCACCAGTCTGCCTTATACAGAATATGTCGACGGACCCGATCCTGAGCGGCATCTGGCGTTGTTAAGCCGTTTTCCGCTGGCGAGCCGCCAGTCCCGCGTTCGGGTTCCTTACGTACTGAACGGAGCCCCAGAGTTGGTGCGGCGCGGCTTCCTTGACGTCTCCGTGCAGGTAAATCCCCAGTATACGCTGAGGCTGGTGGGGGGGCACTTGAAGAGCAAACTGCCTGTGCCGGCGGGAGAAACACTCGTACGCCGCATGGAGGCCCGCGCCCTGCGCACTCTGGTAGATGGAATCCTTTTGGCAGATCCCTGGGCAAATCTGCTAGTGTATGGAGATTTTAACGACACCAAGGACGAGTCCTCGATTCGCGGCATCCTCGGGCAGCGAGGTCAACCCAACAGCCTCTCCGACCTTCCTGCGGAGGACCCGGGTGGAGACCGGTGGACGCACTATCGTTTTTTTACAGACGTCTACGCGAGAATCGACTTCCTCATGGTGAACCGCGCTTTGCGTCCGGAGATGGTTCCGGGAAGCGCCAGAGTCAACAATTCGCCGCAGTGGCGCAAGGCCAGCGACCACCGCCTCATCCATGCGGCCCTCGTCCCGCAGGACCGCTGAGGATTGTTGTCGGTTGGCTCAGGGAAGCGCCAGCGAGCGCCCGTAAAGTGCTTCCCAGCCGATTAAAAAATCCAAGGCCATCGTCAGGGCCGCATCTCTTGGAAGGGGTGCCGGTTTTGGTTGGTTCCGAGTGAGTTGTGCCTGGATCCAAGCCTCGGTTTCAGGGTTTTTTCCGGCTACAAGAGCGGCCTCGTTCAGCCTGGGGCGTTCCGTTTCTTTTAGGAGACCGGCCACGCGGCCGTCCTGGGCTTCTTTTAAAAGAGCGGCATCGGTGGCCTCGGGTGTGGCATTGCAAATGATGTCCGGGTGCAGACCCTCGGGGACGAGGTGCGGCGTACGACTCACGATCGCCTCGCGCACCGTGAGGCGCAGGTAGGTCTCGTTTCCTAGGGGGACGAGTTCGAAATCTGCGGCCTGGCCCTGTGTAGAAACGCCAAGTACCAACGCTCGCGCGTGCACGCGAAGTGCCGCTACAAAAGCCTCCACCGGCCCTGCGGTTCGCTCGCCCGTGAGGATGAGTAATCTGAATTCAGCCGCCGGTTTCTTCTGGGTACGGAACGCTTCCAACGTGCTGCCGCTGCTTCGGCCCCGGAAGGCCTCTGTACCCTCGGGCAGAAAACTAGCGCATACTTCGGCGGCAAGGGCAAGGGTCCCCTGTGCTGGTGTCGCCCTCGCGTCAATAATGACGCTGCGCACTCCAATTTGAACGAAGTCCCGGAGCACGGGATCCAGAAGCGAGGGAAGCTCTGCAGAGAAGGCTCCCAACCGGATGTAACCGGTGCCCGGCGCGACCACCTCGGAATGAAATTGGAGCGGCGGAAAAAGAGGGTCCGCCGGAGCGTCCGTCGGTTTTGAGAGAATCGAGGTCCCGGGTCCGAGGCGGGTGAGATAGGCTTCCAGCGCGGCGCGTTTGGCGGAGTCGGGAGAGCGGTTTTCGGGGGCGGGTGTTTTGCGCCAGATAGCTTCCAGCGCCCGCTCCACCTGGGAGTCCGTCAGGGCCTCATCTCCATGGCCGGGCAGCGGCAGCGCCAAGATAAGGCAGGCCAGGAACGGGCGAAGCGTGGAGGAGGGGTGGAGAAGGCTCATGGGGTGGAGAGGCGGCTCTAACTCGCCAGCCCTTTGGCGCCGATGTCCCGTCTGAAAAACACGTGTTCAAACTGCACGGCATCGGCCGCGGCGTAGGCTTTCGCGCGGGCTTCCTGAAGGTCGGCACCCGTAGCTGTGAGGCCCAATACGCGGCCTCCCGAGGTCTTGAGAGTGTCGCCATCCAGACGCGTGCCGGCGTGGAAGACCACGGCGTGTTCGGCGGCCTTCTCAAGGCCTGTGATCACTTTGCCGGACTCGTAAGCCTCCGGGTATCCGCCGGACGCGGCGATCACGCACACGGCGGAACCTGGCTTCCAGCGCGGCGTCTGGAGGGCGAGGGTGCCGTCGAGTGTGGCGTCCAACAAATCGAGTAGGTCGGAGTCCAGGCGAGAGAGGAGGACCTGGGTCTCTGGGTCTCCAAAACGGCAGTTGAACTCCAGAACTTTCACGCCGTCTTTTGTTAACATCAGTCCGGGGAATAACATGCCCTTGTACTCGAGACCGTCTGCCCTGAGTCCGGCGATGAAACGGTCCATCACCTCGGTTTTGACCTGAGCCTCAAGCGAGGGTGTGAGGTGCGGGACTGGGCTGTAGGTTCCCATGCCGCCCGTATTGAGCCCTTCGTCGTTGTCCAGAGCCCGCTTGTGATCTTGAGCGCTCGGGAAAAGCAGGTAGCTCGAACCATCCACGAGCGCGTGCATCGAACATTCAGGCCCCTCCAAGAACTCCTCAATCACGATCGCCTTTCCGGCATCGCCGAACTTGCGCTCGTCCATGATTTGCGAGATCGCCTGTTCGACTTCCCCGCGGCTCTGGGCGATGATGACGCCCTTGCCGAGCGCCAAACCGTCCGCTTTCAAAACGACGGGCAGCGGCATCGCCGCCGCGAAAACACGCGCTGCAGCGCTGTCGGTAAAATGTCCTGAGCGGGCGGTGGGAATCCCGTGCCGCTGCATAAACTCTTTGGCGAAAACTTTGGAGGATTCGAGTCGGGCGGCCGCCTGTTTAGGGCCAAAGATCCGCAAACCGGCTTCCGTGAACCGGTCCACCACTCCGGCAGCCAGCGCATCGTCGGGGCCCACCACCGTGAGGCCGATGCCCTCGTCCTCCGCAAACCTTACAAGCCTTTCGATTTCAGCGAGCTTGATCGGCACGCAGGTCGCCACCTCGCCGATTCCCCCGTTCCCCGGCGCGCAAAACACAGAGCGCACGCGTGTTGATTGGCGCAGTTTCCAAGCCAGAGCGTGTTCGCGCCCACCAGCGCCTAAAATTAAAACTTTCATAGCCACAAACTCACTTCTTCACCGGTACTTTTGCGGTGTGAATCATTTTCTCCTCCAAGGGGCCGAGTGCGGCGGTTTCGCGCTCTTTAATCAGGGCTTCCAGTGAGGGGTCGAGTTTCCTCATTTTCGCGAACAAGAGAGCGTAATGCTTGTACATGGCTGCACGCAGCTCTCTGTCCGTACGGGCCTTTTTCGAGGCGGCCAGCGCTTCTTGGATATCGGGATCGTTGAGCGCGTGAAACCTGGCAGTCTGGTAGCGGTACCGCTTGTCCAGAGCAAGGGCAGCATCCTCTGTCGGGTTTGGGCCGTCGGGAACCAGAGAGGGATTTTGCCGCTTTTTCATCACCAAATCCAAAAAATCTGCTTCCGGACCTGAGGGGCCGGGGGGAAAAGAGGGAAGCAGGTCCAGCGAACTGGGGCCAGAGGGCTCGGGAGGAAGAGGCAGCGCCGCCGGGATTGTCGAAGGATCGGGAGGTTGGACGAAGGTGGCCACGCCCTTTTTCGTGGTCAGTGCGGGCTCTTCATTCGGCGCCTTATTTTGCGCTTTATTTTCAGCGCAAACAGGTTGCACGCCACCCAGAAAACTCACGCAGCCGAGCAGGAAAAGGAGGAAAGCCCTGGCAGACTTCTCTCCTGCCCGAGAACAAATGCGCCTGGGCAAAGGGAGGGAAAAAGGGCCGGGCCCCGTGTTAAACCGCTGATGATTTTGCGACGCATTCATTCCAAAAAACTATGCTAAGATGAAAAACTACAGGTTAACGTGAAAAAAGCTTTTGAAAAGAACACGCTTCCAAACCGTGATTAAGCCAGACTCCCTGTCATGGAAGCTCGTCCTCATCCCATTCCTGAACTGGCGGATTCTACCCCGCTGGACCTCGCTGCGCGGGCGCGTTCCGCCGGAGGCATGGTTTTCTTCGACTCTGCCAAGGAGATGGGCGGGGATTCGGCTCTCTCCTTGCTAGCCGTGGAGCCGGAGGCGTGGATCAAAGGAAATCTGTTTATAGAGGATGATTTCCAGAGCCTGCAGTCCGCCGTGGCCGACATCTCTAGGAACCACTCCGCGTGCGACGACGGCCTGCCGGGGGCGGTGGTCGCCGGGGCCGTGGAATACGACGGCCAATTTTGCTTCGCGGCTTACCGGAGGGTGCTGGTCTTTCGCCACCGGGAGGCCCTTTGGTACGGGGCGGGCGACTGGTGGCGGTATCTGCTCCAAGAAAAAGTCCCCCCGGCGATCTTGGAAGGGGAGCTGGCCTTTAGGCCCGTCGTTCACAAAGAGGATTTTTGCCAGCGGGTGGTGCGCGCGCAGGACTACATTCGCGCCGGTGACATTTATCAGGTCAACCTCAGCCACTCGTTCAGGGCTGGCTGGCCCGGCGGCGATCCCTGGGCGTTTTACGAGGCACTCCGCCATTACTCGCCGGCTCCTTTCAGCGCTTACCTAGCCCAGCCCGGGCGTGACATCCTCAGCAGTTCGCCGGAGCTTTTCCTCAAGTTTTCAGGCCGCAGCGTGCAAACCCGCCCCATCAAGGGAACCCGGCCCCG
>Ga0114974_10001273_pt1 | contig 19927 bp, 21 predicted proteins | sample S_130206_EF_Meta_FD_87318 | JGI IMG/M metagenome (GOLD analysis project Ga0114974, IMG submission 87318) | Freshwater microbial communities from Lake Simoncouche, Canada to study carbon cycling - S_130206_EF_MetaG | ecosystem: Environmental > Aquatic > Freshwater > Lake | place: Lake... | reverse complement strand
TAGTGAAACAGGTTCTAGTGGAACAGGTTCTAGTGGAACAGGTGCTAGTGAAACAGGTTCTAGTGGAACAGGTTCTAGTGGAACAGGTTCTAGTGGAACAGGTTCTAGTGGAACAGGTGCTAGTGAAACAGGTTCTAGTGAAACAGGTTCTAGTGAAACAGGTGCTATATGAAGTGGTATTTCATCATTAACAACCTGTTCTATTATTCTTCGCATTTCTTCCTCTTCGGTTTCTTTATTTTCTAGAAGGGGAGAAGGTTCTTCCACCTGTTCTTGTACCTGTTCTTCCACATGTTCTTCTAGAACGGGAGCAGGTTCTTCTAGAATGGCAGCAGGTTCTTCTCTAGCTAATTGTTCTAATTCTTGTTGTATCTCAGCCTCGGATGGGTCCATTAAATTTGGGTCCTCTACATTTGGTTCCTCTACATTTGGTCCCTCTACATTTGGTTCCTCTACATTTGGTCCTTGTATATTTGCTGAGCTTACATTTGGTCCTCTTATATTTACTCCGCTTACATTTACTCCGCTTACATGAAAAGGAGCCAGATATTTATTTATGCTATCAATCAGGCTTTGATTATCAATATTATTTATAGATGCAATAAGATCAATAATATTCTTACTAATTTGATAATTTAATGACCCACGATCACTCTTAATAGCATTATATGCCAATACAATCTTATGAAGATCCGCTTTATATTTTTGAAACGCTGCAATATATTGATTAAATTTCTGTGATATTTTACCAACTGTTATATAATATTTATTTTCTTCAGGGGTTTTATTTAAGCCACTTACATTTTCTAAAAATGTAGAAAAAATACTTTGTATACTAGTTACATCATCTATTACAGTTATAATTAAATCATCAAAATCTGTAATATTATCTGCAAATTTATCTTGTACAAAAGTATTTATAAAATCACTATCACTTTTATATTGGTCACTGGATTTATTATCTAATTTTTGTTGTAAAATATTCTTGAAACGTTGAATGTCTTTATTATTTAATTCAGAATCAAACTCTATAGAAATTTTTTTCAATTTATCTGATAATTTAGTCAAATCTTGATCTAATTTTGCATCTAGTGGGTGTTTTTCACGCAATAATTGTGATTTATATAACTTAAAATTATTGTCACCCTCTATAACTGGTCTGCTAGAAAACACACCGCCCCCTATTGCATTTGCACCCCTTACATTTGCACCCCTTAAAGTCTTATTGCGCAAATTCACCGCTTTCTTATGTCTAGCAGTTTTATTAATATTAATATGTTTTTTTCCTTTATTATGTAATCGTTTTTGCGACTGATTCTTAACTTTTAGTAATTGCCTAATTTTGTTTTTAGACAATTTCATTGTGTATATAAACTCATATATATATTTTTATTATAGAGATAATATAATGACTTGCCCAAATGCAACCGCTCCTGTAAATATTGTAAACAATCCTGAATTTATTTGCGATCTCAAATGTGATTACAGTTTTAAGTACCCCAAATCGAGCCTAAACATTGCTAATCGAGGCGACTATTTATCTTTAAAAACCGATGTCTCTAATAGTCCTCCGGTTAAATATAATGCCAGTAAGTATGAAGTATCAGAAATACGGTTATATCAACCATCGCTGCATAATTATAGCGGGAAGAAAGCAGACGCAGAAATCCTTATTATCCATAATAACGTATCTACACAGGGGAATTTATTAGTATGTGTGCCGATAAGCATTGGGTCAAATAATCCAGAAAGTTTATCTATGCTTGATGCCATCATTTCAGAAGTCGCTAAAACGGCTAATTCGCCTGGGGCAAAAACCACCGTGAATATACCCACCTTCTCTCTAGATAAGTTTATTCCAAAGAAACCATATTATTCTTATACGGGTACATTACCTTATTCGCCCTGCAATGGAGAATATGATTACGTGGTCTTTAGTAAAGACAATGATGCATCCTTATCTATGTCACCTGATGCATATGATTCACTTAAGAAAATCATCATAACTAATGCCTATGACAGTAAGAAAAATAATAAAGGCGTGTTTTTTAATAAAAATGGACCATCGCCTTTTTCAGGAGATAAAGGTGATATTTATATGGAATGTTTGCCGACGGGCAGTGAAGGCGAATCTTTAGTACCATTGGCAAAGAGTTCAGAACAAATGTTTAATACGGTATCGATTAAACAATTATTAAAAAATAATTTATTTATACAGGTATTGATAGGTATTTTATTGATACTAATACTGACTAAATTAGGGGGATGGTTACTGGAAAGTTTGACGAATGACAAAGGACAGGCAGGGGGTAGAGGTAGGGGTATATATAGAGGTAAAGGCAGAAGTATTTTTTAGGTCCGCATATGCTTAAAGAGTTCGCATATGCTTAAAGGATCCGCATATGCTTAAAGAGTTCGCATATGCTTAAAGGATCCGCATATGCTTAAAGTATCGAAATGGCTCTAACCACTCAAATTGCAATAAATTCATTATGCCTAAAGTAAACAACGATATTTTTTCACCATATCCAATGGTAACATTGGTACAGGAAGAAGGAAAAAACAAATAAATTAATAAAATAGACATCAATGTGTCACTTATAACATATATAATATGATTTTGAGCTTTTGCTTTCTTAATAAGGTCGGATTCTTTATCATTGTGTTCTAGGTTATATTGTAAATTAAATGTTGATGATATATAAATAATTTTTCCAACAATTACAATTAACAAGAATATTTTGTAGAGTTGCATATATATACACAACCTTTAAAACACAACCTTTTAAAAAAAGGTTGAACCAAAATCGGCAACCGATGGCGGGAACCTTTTAAAAACAACCTTTTAAAAAAAGGTTGAACCAAAATCCAACCTTTTAAAAAAAGGTTGAACCAAAATCCAACCTTTATCATCAAAGCAAGTAAAAAAGGTTCCCGCCATCGGTTGGATTTTGGTTCAACCTTTTTTTAAAAGGTTCACGCCATCGGTTGGATTTTGGTTCAACCTTTTTTTAAAAGGTTCCCGCCATCGGTTGGATTTTGGTTCAACCTTTTTTTAAAAGGTTGTGCTTAAAAGGTTGCTGCATTATGCAAAGCATCCAATACAGGCTTATAATTCGATCCAGTAGAGGTGTGATTCATAACAATTGGTGCCATTCTCGACACTTCTTCTTCTTCTAAAGTATACGGGAAATCATTAAATTTGGAAAAATCCAATACTTTCGATTCTTCCGAAGGTAAATAATTACGTATCGCAAATGTTCCATTTTGTTTACTGGCGCGTTTAAGCATCATATACACCGCAATAAATGCTAAAAGACCTACTATTGGATTTACATTAAGAAAAATAATAAAGGCTAAAATATATAAGACTATTTTTCCATAAATAGTATCCACTACACCAACAAACATTCTTGGTAAGTGAATATCTAATACAATATAAATTATTAATAAAACGGCAAGAATAATATGTTCCTGTTTTTCAATTTTAATCTTGTTTAAAACTTGTTTCATTATATTATATACTTTTAAAAAAATACTTTTTAAAAAAATACTTTTTAAAAAAAAGTATCGCAAAAATATACTTTTTTAAAAAAAGTACAAATGTAATAGGTATCGCAAAAATATACTTTTTAAAAAAAAGTACAAATGTAATAGGTATCGCAAAAATAAGGCAAATATAAGGCAAATATATACTTTAGCAAAACTAACTAAATACAAATTATGTATTCATAGTAACCGTAAAATGGCTACTATGAATGCTAACGGTAGTGGTAATGCTAGTGGTAATACTAATACTAATGCTATTAATAATAATAATACATACCTGGGACCCAAAGGCTACACAATATATAAAGAATGTTTGGAACCAACCGATTTAAAACAATTAAAAGAAGAATTAAATGTCCGGGCGTATGTGCCTACCTCGCCGATTCAAGCCCCCTCTTTTCCCGTCTATCGCGAAGCCCCTAAAAAAATCTATATTCCTCGCTATTATGGCATACAGAATTATGGACCTCCAGAGGAAATAAAAATCCCCAAAGGAACCGATATTCATATTCCATTTAACGGTGATTTACGGGACTATCAAAACAATATTATCGATATTTATTTGAAACATACGGATAAAGACCTGGGTGGCGGCGGACTATTGGAAATCCCCTGTGGGCGCGGCAAGACCGTAATTGCCTTGAAAATAATTGCCCTCCTGAAAAAGAAAACCCTAGTAATTGTTCATAAAGGCTTTCTCTTAAATCAGTGGATCGAGCGCATTGAACAATTTCTACCGACGGCTAAAGTCGGGCGCATCCAAGGGCAAATTATGGATATTGATGGAAAAGATATCGTCATTGGCATGTTACAATCTCTCTCTATGAAAGAATATCCGGAAGACCTCTTTAGTCAATTCGGCTTAACCATTGTGGACGAGTGTCATCATATCTCCTCCGAGGTCTTCAGTCGTTCCTTGCAGAAAATCATCACCTTCTATACATTGGGTTTAAGTGCCACCATGCAGCGAAAAGATGGGCTATCGAAAGTCTTTAAGATGTTTTTAGGAGACATTGTTTATAAAGAGAAGAGAGAAGACGAAGATCCGGTCTTAATTAAAGCCATTGAATTTCAGACCACAGACGCGGAATTCAACGAAATGTGTTTTGACTATCGCGGTAATCCTGCATATAGTACAATGATTTCTAAATTATGTGGTTTTAGTCATCGTAGTGAATTTATTTTAAAAGTAGTCGAAGAAGAACTTAAACAAAAATCGGGACAACAGCTCATGATCTTGGCGCATAATAAAAACATCTTGACGTACCTTTATAAGGCGATAGAACACAGGCAAATTGCTACGGTCGGCTATTATGTAGGCGGGATGAAAGATGCGGACCTGAAAAAAAGTGAAATTTGCCAGGTTATTATTGCAACTTATGCGATGGCGGCAGAAGCGCTAGATATTAAGACCTTGACGACGCTCTTATTGGCTACTCCGAAAACGGATATTATTCAGGCAGTCGGACGTATTTTACGCGTTAAACATGAGAGACCGTTGGTAATTGATATTATTGACACACATGAGGTGTTTATAAGTCAATGGCAAAAGAGGCGTAAATATTATGCCAGTAATAAATATAAAATACTACATACAAATAGTAACTTGTATTTAGCAGGTGCAAGCATAAGCAACGCAAATATAAGCAACGCAAATATAAGCAACGCAAATATAAGCAAAGCAAATATATGGAAAACCTTATCTGATACTCCCTCAAAAAGTAAAAAAAAATGCGATAAAGCAGACGATGTTTATGTATCAACGGAAACCTTAATGAAAGGCAAATGTTTGATAAATATTTAACTAATGACGCATAACTTTTCCACAATCATTGTAGGGCAAAAAAGGCGGCGGGCTTGCTAAAGCGCTTTCATTCGCACTTAGCATCGAGTCCAAACCTTGTCCAAAGGAATAGGCTTTATTACCATAGGGTTGATCTTGGGATGTATCACGACCCTGGGTATAATCGCTCGCACTACTCATTCCTCCACGCATAGTTTTTCGCTTATACATAGTACGTTTGGATTTTTGTCGTCTCATAGTCCTATGTTTTCTACCACCTCCACGCGATTTTCTGCTGCAGCCATATTGTATCTTGCGTACGCGCATGCTCTTTCTCTTGCTCCTCTTATGTGTAGAACGGCGCCGACGTTTTTTTCCACCCATTAACGAGGACTTAAATTGAGGGGGAAATATGTCACGATATTTGCCTGTAGTATTATTATAGGCTTGGATTTCTGAATAAGGTGCATTAGGTCCAGCAACCGGACCAATAGGCTTATCGGTAAAAGAGTAACCATTACCACCAACAAAAGGGGAGGAATATTTACCAGCGGCAGCATCGGGTCCATATTTCGTTCCATCGCACCCAACACCGGCTACTTTTCCATAGGAATTACCATATTTTTCTGCTTGAAACTCAAAATTAGGAGGTACTGTATTATATGAAGTATAAGGACCACTCATTTATATATATATACTTTTAGAAAAAGTATAGCAAAATCCAACCAACCTTTTAAAAAACAACCTTTTGGAAAAAGGTTGAACCAAAAAATCAACCAAAAATTAATACCAAAAGTATTCTAAAATAAGGGTGAAAATTAGTGTTAATTTTTGGCTGTTTTTTGGTTCAACCTTTTCCTAAAAGGTTGGTTTTTTTGGCTCAACCTTTTCCTAAAAGGTTGTTTTTTGGTTTTGCGGCACTTTTTCAAAAGTGCTTTCTAATCCCTGTGCCTCTTTATACCCAATTACTTTATGTTTTTCATCAACTACTTCTATCGGTTGCCATTTCTTGAACTTTCTAATATAAACGCATCGCATATTATAACTTTTATCTAAATTCACAAATTTATTAATATTCATATTTTCATATTCTTCTTCTGAATCACTTTCCTCCAATAAATCTAAATTATAATTTTCTTTTATATGTCTAAATAATGAATTCATCATTACGCTACATTTATAACTAGGTATAATAGCTTTAGCATAAGGAATAGCATTAGCATAAGGATTAGCTTTAGCATAAGGAATAGCATTAGCATAAGTATTAGCTTTAGCATAAGGATTAGCATTAGCATTAGCTCCGTCCCGACAATATAATTCATATATATCCGCCCCCGGTGAAGCTTTCACAGTAAAAATCGCTTCAGGTAAAATAGGTTTATTTATTTTATAAATGCCTAATACACTATTATTATTAATGAATAATATTGATTGTACTTTATATGATAATCCATTAATACATGCTAGTGCATGATCATAATTCGTCTTCATTATAGGTAATCCTAAAATAAGAAATGATGAAGTATACGCTACCTGATTAATATCATTAGTAAAGAGATCCTTAAATAATTCTAATTGTTTTTTGAAACTAGAGTTAATAAACGTTTTTCCCTTATATGCATCAGTTCCCTTATATGCATCAGTACCTTTATATGCATCAGTTCCCTTATAATAAAACAATTGTTCACACGAAAAATGCATTAAATTATTATTTCTAAATATCGTCCCATAAATGACAGTATTTAGTGATAATTTGGAATCAAAGCATACTGGATAAGGTACAATATCACATATATTATTCTTTTCATTTAATAATAATACCAAACATACATCTTTATCCTGCCAATAGGTAAACCATACAAAGGATTTCTGTCCACGGGGAATAAGCATATAAAAATCTGCACAAACTTTCTTATGTAAGACATTTTCATAGGAAAGTTCTAAAGACGGAAATCTACTTAGCAACTGTTGCTTATCTTCTCGAGATAAAATCATTTATATTATATATAAATATATCTTTAATATCATTTATTATATTGTTATAACGGCTCTTTTAAAATGGCTCTTTTTAATACGGAGAATATGCCCCACTAGATACTTCATTTGCGGCAGAAAAATTAGTATTCATTTCTTTTTTTATTACATCGGGTTTTTTCAGTTCGCTTAAAAAATTCTTAAGTTCATCTTGCATACTTTGTTGACCCATGCTTTGTTGACCCATGCTTTGCATTTGCATTTGCTCTTCACCTTGTCCAATACTCTTATTATTCATCAAATTAAACATTTCATCATATCTTTTTGCTGGTCTATTTACTAAATCTTTTACTTTTGGTATAGTTAGGGTATCTTTAAAAAAACCATATAAATAATGTATTAGAGCAATTAGCATTAAAGATATAATTATTGTTTTTAATGTAAAAAATAACATTTATATTTAGTTAACATAACTTTAGTTCTGATAAAAACGTACTAATATTATTTTCATTATTTGTCAAAAAATACACAGTACTATTATTTTCAATAACTAATTGTAGATTTTTATCTATTGCATATGCATAACTAGTTACAATTTCACTAATATGATTAGGATTTAATTGATACCATTCTGAATCATACTCAATCGTGCTTCTATCTACAATAAATTCATAATTATTAATGATTAATTTATCGCTTGGTATATCATTAATAATAACTCTTTTTAATGTATTATCAATTACATGGAAAATTCCTTCTGAAGAATATATTTTTCTAATTACATTTATATCAAATATATTATTATCAGGTATAGATTTTTTAATATTATTTATTAAATCATTATCAGTAATATAGATGCGCATAGATAGATATATAAATAATATATAAACTATTTAAACCCATTCATTTAAGAATAAATAACATGATCTCCATCTTATTAGTAGAGCATAATGGAAATATTAAACAAACAAAATCAAAGGAACTTTCGCGAGATACATTATATAAGAAATGCGGTTTTCGCACAAATGACAATTTTAATAGGACTGCCATATGGGCGGTTGAATATAATAAGGAAGTAATTAACATTGAGCTATGGGCAAAGAGTGATGGAAAAGCCAATAATGAAAATAAATATGATTTCCCGCCCCCGGTTGACAATGCTCTCTACTATGGTACATGCGCGCTAATCAGAGTCGACAGTAAAGGAGCTATTGTAGATCTTTCGAGTGATTTATGGCTAAGGCTGTATGAAAAATTATTTGGTGGGTTTGAAGATATTGATGATGGAGAGGGCGATGAAGGCATCAATGAAGAGGATGATGAATGTGAAGATGATGACGAAGAGGAGGAAATAGTAAAGACAAAGAATGGTTATGTAAAAGATGATTTTGTTGTGGAAGATGACGAAGAAGAAGGGGATGGAGGAGAAGATGATGAGGATGAGGATGGTCCTAGTGTGTCTAAAAAAAATAAGAAGAAAACACCTGTAATTGAAGAGGAGGAGGATGAGGACTACTATGGATCAGAATTGGAGGAAGAAGCATATTCGTATTCGGATGAAGAGTAAAGAATGATTTATTTATTTATCGGCGCATGTTTCGTCGGCGCATGTTTCATCGGCACATGTTTCATTAAGATTAATTTCTCTAGCAGCAAGTAAAACTTCCCAACAGCGACACTCCTGATTATCATCATCGCCATCATCGTCATCTACCCAACAGCCATTCTTACAACAGCTACACATATAGCAATCCAGACCATGTTCATCTTTTTCTATACCGACGCCATCCCCATTATAATCTTCGCATATTTCGCAAACACAATCGTAATCAGGATTAAATACTTCGTAATGAATATCAAGACATTTCTTACATTTAATTTCACCTGAATCATTCTTATCAATACATAAATCACAAACGTTATTTCCGCATTCGCATTGATATTTCTCGCAGACATTGTCGTCGCTTAGCTTGAATGGCATATAGCATAATTGGCATTTGTAGGCACTCATTTTCTATGTTCTATGTTATATATTTATATAAATATAAAAAATGTTTCAATTTTATATATATAACTTTTTACCATATATATAGTAATGAGAAGAATTGTACAAACATTAGCAATACATTTATTTTGTATATTATTTTTTGCCTTTTTTTATTACTATTTTTCACTTCATTTTGATAATAGTAAACAAAATAAATTTGAACAGTATACTCGTGAATCAAAAATAGATTCAATAATAGATTTTTTTCTTTTTAGCACAACAATACAAGCAGGCGTGGGTATAAGCGATATTGTTCCAATTTCAATATATGGTAAAATACTCATGATAATACAGCAAATATTATTGATATCTATAAGCGTAATAACAATATATGTTTTTACAAAATAAAATGTTATATTTTTGCACCATCGGGCATTCAAAGGTGTAAATAATATTTACGAACAATATAAGCACCTAACATAAAAAATACAGTATCCATTATAGTATCAATTAAATTACTACGACCAGTTAACTTGTATGGTTTAGCCATACCAATTAATATCTGCCAACACTCCCATATGGTATGTATTATAAATAATCTTAAAATATAGAATCGGCTATCATACTTAAAATATAAATAAAGATAACCAACAATTATACCATTAATTATATGAAGTATTGACCAACCAGAAACATAAAATGTTTTTTTAGATGTACCAATTAAGTCCGTTCCTAATATATTTTTTATTTTTTCAGGTAAAAATATATCGCCACTATTATAAATAATATTCTGTATAGATATTTTATTCATATGTATATTATATAAATAAATTGATTTGATATACATATAAATATAATTATGTATATCAACATAAAATGCGTACCATTACCAATCCTGATGTATTTCGATGCAATGTTTCTAAGAAATTACACACATATTTACAAAATGAAAACATTTGTAAGAATTTGGAGAAAGGAATTTATAATTATTGCATAAAAGAAGCCGGTGAAAGACAAATTGTTAAAAAATGGGATAATGTGTATTTTGCCCATTTGTATCTAGACAAACTTCGTAGCGTCTATTATAATTTAAAAAATCAACAACTCGTTGAAAAAATTATGAGTAAATCGATTAAACCACATGAAGTCGCGTTTATGACGCATCAAGAGATCATACCAGAAAAATGGGCGACTTTGCTAAGTGATAAGAAAATCCGCGAAGAAAATATTTATGCGCCAAAATTGGAAGCCTCGACTGATGGATTTACTTGCAGAAAATGTAAATCGAAGGAATGCAGTTATTACCAATTACAAACGCGGTCCGCTGATGAACCGATGACCACATTCGTGACGTGCATTAAATGTGGAACGCGGTGGAAGTGCTAGCCGGGGAGATCCCCGAAGCCCCCCAAGTCAAATGCAAGATGATTTTATATATTTATCTGATGTGCCTAATACTTGTGCCTAATACTTGTGCCTAATACTTGTGCCTAATACTGTGCTTAATACTGCGCCTAATGCTCTTTTCTCTCTTCTTCTTAATGCTCTTTGCTATCTTCTTCCTAATGCTCTTTGCTCTCTTCTTAATGCTCTTTGCTCTCTTCTTAATGCTCTTCCTTCTCCCACCCTGTCTTTTTAAGTCTCTTAATCTTTCAAGCAATTCATTATCTTTTTCTCTTCCACCTGGTGTGGCATAGTTTCGTGTTGAAGGAGCTGATTTCATAGTTCTCTCTGTTCTCTTAAATTCTTCTTGATTATTCCATAATTCTAAACGTTTTTCAGCTGGTTTATTACTATGTCGAATGCCAAACATCAATGCTCTAAACCTATCTTTACCCAATACATCTATTGCCGTAGAATCATTATATTCAGAGTTTTCCCATACGTTAGGATTAACTTTATCAATGTATAATACAATTTGATCTGGCTCCAATTCATTTAACTTCTCAAGTGTATTGAATAAATAATTATTAGATTTCGATTTAGATGGAGTAAATAAATTTGAAAAAAAATCCATTATATATATAGTAAACAATATAAGTATATTTTATTATAATTATAAAATGGATTTACAATACATCATTTATAATATAAAAGACAATATAGATCTAGAGAGACAAAACATTATATATTTAGGTGTTGGAACAGCGGCAGGCTATCGAGATGCTGATAATTCGCTAAATCTTAAAAACTACCATCAATATCCTCCTTTTTTACAGGATTTGAAAAATACACTAAATAATGTAAATATAAATATTATTTTAATAGACCCGAATCAAGAAAATCCACCGTATATGGTAAAAGATAAGGGACTGCAATGTAGAGATGTAATAGATAAGGGATCACACCGCACCCAGTTAATAGATAAGGGACTAATAGATAAGGGACCACTATATACAGATGTAATAGATAAGGGACTAATAGATAATACTATATATACTAATAATGATCAAAGTTTAACTGTTTATACCTGGAGAGAAATTGTCTATACTGAACCATATAATGATAAGGAAGGAATAGATATTACCGAACAACTTAGGGATTTAAATAATTATGCTATGGATAAAGGTATTCTTTTCATTTATCATGACTTCAGTGGCAGGGCTAATAGTGTCTTAGCCGAATATTTCGATGAAGATATAGGAGAACACCTAGATCATATCATTTATGGTCTAGGTTTACGAGAAGATTTTGGCTGTTATTTTAATTTAACTGATCCCTGCTCTTATCATCCTTTCAAGATTTCTCCTTCAGGTCACATTGAATTATTTAATGTCTATTATTATATTGTAAATGATAAGTTGGGTAAATTAAAAATGGATACATATGCAATGGATACTAATGCAATAGATACTAATGCTAATAATAAAATATTTAACGCACATATGAAAAAAATGTTATATATAGTCAAACATGAATTGAATAATATTACTTTGCAGGCTTTACGGGTAGTTTTTCGTTTAATAACAGGTGAAGACGTAAAAGATTTCGATAAAGATGTGACTAATTTCAATTTTTTCAATGATAAGAATAAACGAGAGTCGTGTATACAATTAATTTATGATAAAAACTACAGTGAATTATATGATTTTTTATTAACGGAATTTGGAAAAAAACTTGATATTGTCGCATTATTCAAAGGATTGGATATTACTGGAAGAGAGATGTTAGAATTTATTACGTTAGGTGATGATCCTTTTAAATGGTATAATAATGTGAAAGAATTCATCTAGGCAACCTTTGAAAAAGGTTGAACCAAAACACAACCTTTTAAACAACCTTTTAGAAAAAGGTTGCACCAAAAACACAACCTTTTAGAAAAAGGTTGAACCAAAAACCAACCGATGGATGTGTTTATATTAACACGTAAGACGGTTAATATATCCACAAAATGCACGCAATTTCTCTTCATTTGTTGAAATAATATAACGATTACAATCTTCATCTATACAATTTGAATGTTTATATTCGTAAAAATCATCATAATTTCCTTTTAACCCATTCGCAACTGAGTCATATTTATTTATTGAAAAGTGTATTATATTTTTATAGGTTTTATACATAGTATAAGTTTTATATTCTCTTGTATTTGAATCTATATAGTCGTATAATTCTTTAAGTATTGTTTCTTCATATATAAAATTTTCAATTGTCATAACTGTATTATATGTTGTAGGATTAATTATCATAATAAATAAAGGCATTTGTATAATATAAAAAATTTGTTTATATTATATTTTTACATATGTATTTTTACATATGTATTTTTGTATATGTATTTTATGCTGATATAAAACTATCCGGAGGTTGGAATTTGGCTCAACCTTTTTCAAAGGTTGTTTCAAAGGTTGTTTTAAAGGTTGTTTTCCAAATCACTCACATACCAATACTCCATGCCTCCATTCGGCAAAGGGCGGCGAATAATAAACGGAATTTTATTTTGTGCCAATTCTAATTTTGCAATTAAATAACTATCTATGACATTTGGCGGGACTTGAACTAATGAAACAGCGCCACTTTCAATCTGTTTTGCCCTTTGTCCGAGAATACGTGTTTTTTCATACTTTGTTAAGAAAGGAATAGTTTTATGCAATTCATCTACAATAATTCCATTTTTATTTCTAGTCACTTTTGCCAGCTGTTTAATCTCTTCATAATTATGACTTTTTGATTCAGGATGAAAATTAAGAATTAAATCATCACGCATTGCTAAGTTAAATTTTTGTAAATAGTCATCGTCATCATCGCTCTCATCATCAGTAGTAGATTCATCTTCTGCTGTATCTGCTCCGCTAGCGCATGCGCTTGCGCCTGCGCTTGCGCCTGCGCTTGCGCCTGCTCTTGCGCCTGCTTTCATCCCTCCATTTTTTGCATTCTTTTTTGTTATTTTATTTGCATCTCCACCTGCCTGTGAATCTCCTTCAATATCTAAAGATAAATCGTCTTCATCAATATCACTGTCTTCGATTTCACTATCTTCAATGTCACTGTTTTCAATGTCACTTTCTTCTTTTTCTTCTTGTTCGTCATGTTCAGGTTCATCTTCTTCTTTATTTTTTCCACCATTAAGTAAATTTTTAAATAAGTCATTGTTTGATACTTCTACTAAATCGTCCATATGCAATTGATCCATTTCCATTTGCACTATATTATTTATATCTATATATTTTTAAATTACTTCAATTTTATAAGTAAATAAAAAATATGTGTTTTTTATTTATTTATAATATAATTTACTTATCATTCTTCCAGTTTGTATTGCAAATAGCACATACATACATGTATTTCATATTTGTATCGTCATATCGAATATAGATGACTTCTCGTTCAACTTTCGCGTCAGGATTAGCTTTCGCGTCAGGATTAGCTTTCGCGTCAGCGTCACCATTATCATTACTCGGGCATTTGCTATTAGGACAATCAATCGTATTAATTCTCGGCAGGGTCGGGTCATATTTTGTATATTCATTTACAATATGTACATATTGGTCTTCGCTACGTTTAACCTGCGTGTCCGAAACACACACGTTTTCGGCGGTTAAAGTAGTATTCTCGTGTCCACAATTTCGACAATAATATATTAAACTATTTGCATCATTATCCATTATTTTCAAATAGTACATATTGTTACACTCTGTACAGAAATGCATCCTTTACTTTATATACTATAATAAAATGATTTTAAATTAAATCAATTTTATATTATATTATATAATAGTAAAATTCTTTTTAACTTGATTAAATTTTTCTAAAAGTCCCTTATAATCTAATACATATTCCATTTTATAAATTGTCGTTTGTATTTTCACCCGCTTGGGAAAGATATTACATAAATCATTTAATCTATTTATAGTATGCTCAAATTTCTCTATAAAATGCGATTGTATTATATGCGTAAATATAGAAAAATTCTCATTCGTATATTCATTCGTTAATACCTGCAACATAGCAATTTCAAAGTTTTTATAAGTTATAATTTTATTATAGTTATTACAATCACTATGTTTATCACTTACGCCAGGTTCGTTTAACAACGGTTGATTATTCAATATAGTACATAATGCCAGTAAAATGGAGGATATGGTCTGACACCCGGTCCATTGCTCGCCCTGCCAGGTATTTAATATCGATAAACAAACCTTCCCCTGTGTATATAAATTGGGATTAAAACGGGTTCGTCCATCATTAGTACAAAACTTTACTTCTGGCGGCGAATGTGGATAATTTATCGGGAAGGAAAAATCAAATAAATAATATCCATTTTCATAGGGCGTTTCGCTAGGTCCAATAATCAACGCTTTTCCTTTTAATATCTCATCTTCATTATGTATATAATAAATACCATGAGAATGAAGAGGATTTTTCACTATATCTTTTACATCTTTTACTAAACGACGAAATGTTTCTTTACTAATAAATGTATTTGCTGGTTCTGACGTATGTTTAACACTTTGTATCACATTTACGCTAACACTTTCTTCAACTGTTTCATTTTGTTCTACAGGTATAATTGTCGACATAGTAATAATATTTAGATATGTTTATGTCAATATTATTATAAATAATTTATATTGAAAAGATTTCATGTGAAAAGAATTCATGTGAAAAGAATTTATGTCAAAAGAATTTATGTCAAAAGAATTTATGTCAAAAGAATTTATGTCAAAAGAATTATATTTATGTGGTAAAAATCGACAATCTATATTTAATTAATTCTAATTTAATTAAAAATTGAGATAAAAAAGTCTTATATATATATAATAAACATACAAGATGGCACAAAATATGGCATCTATTAGCAATAGTGAATTTGAACAATATCTTAAAAATCACACTGTTGGCAAGGGTGAACTTCATACACATACCCGAATGGGCGACCAAAAGCAAAATATTTATCCTGGTTCATTTAATATCCCCCCCGAAGAGCACGCTGATTTTGTAAAGAAGTATTTTAAATATATATTTGTAAATGGTAAAAAAGAATATCTCACTGAAAAACAAAATATTGAATCGGGTCCGTTGATGGTTGACATTGATTTGCATTATGATAAATCCGTTATGACAAAACAACATACGGAAGATCATATTGTTGATGCTATCATGCTTTATGCGGAAAAAATTACGAGCTTATTGAATATCACTGCCGGGACTAACATGGAAGTCTTTGTCATGGAGAAGAGTGACGTCAATAAATTGCCCGAGGAAACAAAAGATGGCGTGCATATTATTTTCGGCATTCAAATGCATCACGCATTGCAGGTTATTTTGCGCGATAGAGTCTTGCATGAACTAAAAGAACTATGGAGCGATTTACCTATTAAGAATTCCTGGGAGCAAGTCTTGGACGAGGGGATCACTAAAGGTTATGTGAATTGGCAAATGTATGGATCCCGCAAGCCCGAGTATCAAAACCAGGTGTATCTAATAAAATCGCATTTCATTCTGTCTTATATTGACCGAGATGAAGGTTGGATGCCGGAAAAACAAAATATCGAAACATTCTCGACCGAGAAGAATATTGCAAAGTTATCTGCCCATTATACAAAATTTCCCGCCTTTGAAATGAAAGCGGAAGTGAAAGAAGAATTTGAAAAAGCCCTCCTTAATATTGGGCGGTCTAGCGCTATAAAGAAAACCGCCGCTAAGAAATATAAACTGAAATTTGCCGGTAAAAATGGCGGCGGCGCAGGGGGCGATAGTTTAAACTATACGGATATTGATTCCGAAGAAACTTTAGACGAATTGTTGAATAATTTATATGAAGAAATAAGCCCGATCGATTACCTGATTAAAGAAACACACCAATATACGATGTGTTTGCCCGTAAGTTATTATGGACCGGGCAGTTTTAATAAATGGATTCGGGTCGGCTGGGCTTTAGCCAATACTAGCCCGAAACTCTTCTTGACCTGGGTGAAATTCAGTTGTCAAGAAAATTGCCGCCACACCCTGCGGGGCGCCAATGATAAATTCGATTGGTCCTGTATAAAAGAGCTTTATGACCAATGGCGCGCTTTCGATACTAGCAACACCGACGGCTTGACGCATCGTTCCATCATGTTTTGGGCAAAGAATGATGCCCGGGCAAAATACAATGAAATTCGCACTGAAACCATTGATTATTTCATCGAGCAAACCGTGCAAACTGCGACGGAACACGATATTGCCTGTGTTTTATATAATATGTTTAAAGATGATTTTGTCTGTGTGAGTATTAAAAATAATGTATGGTATGAATATATTAATCATCGCTGGTATGAGATCGACTCTGGTACCACCTTGCGTCTCCTTATATCCAAAGATATGTTTCATGTGTATAATAAAAAATTGCAGGAAAATGTCTTAAAAATACAAACCTTCGATCAGGGTGATACCAAGGGCGATGAGCTGCGGAAATATAATAATAAACTGGCGGATATATGTGCGCTATTGAAACGGACCACTTCCAAGAATAATATTATGCGTGAAGCCCGTGAGTTGTTTTACGATAGCAAATTCATTGAGAAGCTCGATCAGAATCCCTACTTACTCTGCTTCAATAATTATGTCATTGATTTTAAGAACAAATGTCACCGGAAAGGACAGCCGGATGATTATATTTCCAAGTGTACCAATATCGATTATGTGAAGCTTGATCATAATAAACAGGGTAAAATAATTAAAGAACTCGAGGAATTTATGTGTCAGCTCTTCCCTGAAGATGATCTGCGTACCTATATGTGGGAGCATTTAGCGTCATGTTTAATCGGGACGAATTCGAATCAGACCTTTAATATTTATAAAGGTTCGGGTCGTAATGGTAAATCAAAGCTGGTGGAATTAATGGGGAAAGGTTTAGGTTCTTATAAGGGGACTGTGCCAATTACCTTGATTACACAAAAACGTAATACGATCGGCAGTACGTCTTCGGAGGTGGCGCAATTAATGGGCGTCCGCTATGCTGTAATGCAGGAGATGTCGAAGGGTGACCGGATGAATGAGGGTATTATGAAGGAAATCACTGGTGGTGACCCGATTACCGCGCGGGCATTGTTTAAAGATTCGGTGACTTTCATTCCGCAATTCAAATTGGTCGTGGCGACGAATGTCGATTTCGAAGAGACGAGCAATGATGATGGTACCTGGCGCCGGTTACGTTATGTGGATTTTAAATCGAAATTTCTAGAAAACCCTTATGAAGATGAGATTAAATTTCCGAAGAGTGAATGCCCTTACCAGTTTCCGCTTGATAAAAATCTGGATGATAAATTTGAAGCGTGGGCGCCGGTCTTAATGGCGATGTTAGTGGAGCGGTCTTATCAGGCGCAGGGCATTGTGGTGGACTGTAAAACGGTCTTGGCAAACAGTGATCAACATAGAGAAAAGTTGGACTATTTCACGGAGTTCGCCAAAGATAAGATTATGAAAAAGGTGGGAGGGAAAATTAAGAAGACGGAATTATTAGAAATATTTCGATTGTGGTTTACTGCGACACATGGTAAGGGTGGACCCAAAGGCAAAGAAATTACGGAATTTATGGATAAACGTTATGGTGTATATAATAATGCCAAAGGCAATCAGGGTTGGCATAACGTAGCTATTATTTATGATGAAGAAGATGATGCGGAGGGTAGTATATAAGGCACAGCACTTTTTAAAAAAGTGCAGAAAAATCTTGTGCCAAAAAGTGCAGCAAAAGCGATTCAAAAAGTGCAGCAAAATCGAGTAAAAAAGTATAACCTTTCTATTGATTATACTTTTTTATATTTTTATTCTTTTTATATTTTTATATTTTTATTCTTTTTATATTTTTATTCTTTTATTCTTTTTATTCTTTTTATTCTTTTTATATTTTTATTTTTTTATTCTTTTTATTATTTTTATATTTTTATTCTTTTTATATTTTTATTCTTTTTTTATTTTTATATTTTTATTCGGTGGCTTGAGGGAACCGCTCTTGCTGGAGTAACCATACTCGTCGGTTATACTCAATCCGCTGAACTTCCGCCGCCTGCAATAATCTCTTTCGCTGTTCAACTCTTTCTCTCCGTTGTTCATCCCTCTTTTCAATATATTTATCCACCTCACCCTTGCTATTATATTTAGAGGTGTCTATTGTCCAATTGTCTTTGATGAATGGGACGCATACGCCATAAACCATGCTAATCTCTTTAAAGTGAATATTACAATATTCTCGTAAATTGTTATATTCTTTAAGGTGCCAAATAATAAACTCGCCAAACTCCGCACCGGTCTTTACGCTGACCAATATTTGTTGAAACATATCAATCGCGACTTCTAGAAATAACTCGCATACATGCAGCACCACCACTTTGATTTTGCGGGCTTTATCTTTGCGAATTATTTTATTTGCCATTTCTTCACGAGAAATTATTTTCACAATATATTGTATGCGCTCAAATTCGTAATTTTGTTCCTCGCGAGCAGCCTGACGCAACGGCTCAACATTAAATGCCGTAAAGTGTCCTTGCAGCCGATGAATAGTCAGTAACCGCTGTTCAATGTCGCCAAAGTTTAATATATTAGGCACATTAGCGCGTCGGAGTTTGTTTAAAATCTCAGATAAATTCGGTAAGCCTCCGCACACAACATCACCCGGATTTCGCGGCGCAACACCCCCACCTTGCTCCCGTTGATACTGATAAAAGTGCGGGTTATGAATCGTCCCCGTAATGATTTTACCGGTGTTCCAGCTAAACGCCTTGTGGCATTGTGTACACCACATTTGGTCACAGCCGTCGATTTTACTAATACGCGTACCGCAGCAGGGGCACGGTTTCGACTGTTTTTTAATAAACTCGGCACTTTCGATATTTTCGGGTTTACATTCGTGACCACTCTCCTCTTTGTCCAAACCGATGAGATCAAAACATTTCGAGCAGGTATGGTGATCGCATAATTCGCACTTATAATGCGAGGATAAATAGCCGCGGCAATCCACATTGGGACATGGCATAATAAATTTGCGCGCTTCCTCCTTCTTAGCTTCGCCGACTGCATGACCGCCATTTCGGATAACGGCGACATCGTGCAATAGTTTATTAATATTTGAATGAATAAGCCGCTGTGTTTCATTGGTTTGGCTCAATTCTTTCTCAAGAGTGGTTTTCTTTTTATTATATTTTTCAATATTT
>Ga0114974_10001271_pt1 | contig 19939 bp, 20 predicted proteins | sample S_130206_EF_Meta_FD_87318 | JGI IMG/M metagenome (GOLD analysis project Ga0114974, IMG submission 87318) | Freshwater microbial communities from Lake Simoncouche, Canada to study carbon cycling - S_130206_EF_MetaG | ecosystem: Environmental > Aquatic > Freshwater > Lake | place: Lake... | reverse complement strand
TTTTTCCTGGCTTTGGTTGATAAAATTCATATATATAGTATCCTGGTTTTACTTTTTTCTCTCCTTGTGGTAATACTTTTCCGCCAGTTGGATGAACTAATTCAGTTTTGCCATCTTTTCCTTTTACTTCTTTTAAATCTTTTGGATCGACAATTGTGTTATTTTTTAAACACCAATAACGCGGACAAATGTAATTGAATTGATTTTCTGGTTTGGATCCATATTTAACGACATCTTCTTTTCTCAAAAATCCAGGATTTTCTTTATTAATTTTTTCTAACTGCGAATCAGTTAAAATAACGGGTTGCCTTCTCATATTTGAACTACATGTTCTAGGATAAGAATTGAATTGAGGTGTATCTTCTTTCAAAATTAATATTGGATCTTTCTTTTCTATAAGTGACTGAAAATAATATGGTTTGTTTAATTTCATTCCGTCAATGTTTCTTACTTCATCTTCATCAGAGTCTTCTTCTATATCTTCTTCTTCTATATCTTCTTCTTGTAAGATCTGTGGTTGTTGAACTATTTCTTCATTAGGTTCTAAAGGTGTAGGTTCTAAAGAAGTTTCTGGATTTAATACTGGTATTTTTTCTGAAGGTATATTTACATTTTCAAAAGAAGCAAAATCTTCTTGTACAGGAGAATCAATACTATTTTCAGATTCTTCTACTGGTGGAAGACTTTGTTCAGGAGTATTTAGAGGAGTATTTAGAGGAGTATCTACAGGGGGAGTATCTACAGGTGGAACAACTATATTTTTTGGTTCTGATATAGCAGATATATTTTTACCTACAGATTCTACCATTGATCCAATCCCTTCCTGTAAAGTCTCTAATATACTTTTAGGTGATTCTACAACAGGTGATTCTACAACAGGTGATTCTACAACAGGTGAAGAAGGTGATTCTACAACAGGCGGTGATTCTACAGGCGGTGATTCTACAACAGGTGAAGAAGGTGATTCTACAGCAGGTGAAGAAGATGAATCAACACCAAAAGACTCCAAAGATTTATCAGAAGGTATAGATTTATCAGATGGTATAGATTCTTCAGAAGATTTATCAGAAGTTACATCGCCACCCTTTAAATCATTAGAATCTATTTCCTCATCTTCATCTTCCTCATCAAAGAATAAACTCAAAGCGCCTTTGGGTTTTGCAGATGGTAGAATATCTTCTTCTTCCTCTTCTTCCTCTTCTTCTAGAGAAACCACTTCAGAATCTATAGATTCTTCTATTGGCGAAATGATGTCTCGAATTTTTAACTCGCCCTTTTCACCAGAAGAACAAATCTGATTTATTTCTTCAACTGGATACATTGTAGATGCTCGATCTTGTGTTAAACGCACCATAGTATCTATATAGATAGGTAATGTGTAAAGATAAAAAATGTTATTTATGTTTTCTGTATTAATAGTAATAACACCCGTTTCTTGTTGAAGTGTTATTGATGTTTTAAACCCTGGATTGTCTTTTATTTTAATATCCGACTTTCTGACACCATGTTCAACTTCTAACTCATTTGCGATTCTTCTAACCATTTCAACAGCATCTTTGCGCTCCAAGTCTTCAGGAAAATTTTCTAAGAGAGCTTCTATAATTTCTGAACCTCTTAACCCCTGAGCGGACTTCTCAAGTATAAATGCTTCTTGACTAGTAAATTTGCTATAGTTAGCAACTCTTTTAAATCGCAAATTGATAGTTCGTCCTTTAAATTTATTTGTTTCATTGATAAAAACACTAGAAATACAACCTTTATAGACATCAAGATCAAGTGGTTTTTTAATAGCAATTTGAGTTTCATAAGTTAATTGTTTTACTTCAACATTTTCAGACTCCAAACTTTCAAAAAGGTTAAATTTATATCCACTTTGTTCTAATACATTTTTTATTTCTTGTATAATAGGATTAATAGCATCTTTAAAAATTGCATTCAACTCATCTAAACTAACAACATTCTTGAATTCTGAATAAATAGTAATATATCCTTGTTCATCAAACTCGCATATAAGTGTTTGTTCTGAAAATTCAATATATACTGCAACAGATTTACTTCGAGCAATATTTTTCATAAGTTTAAATATTGACGCTTTTTTTAGAAAAGGTATTTTTCGTCCATCTGTAGAAATTTTATCTGTAAAAAGACGATAAACATTTTCTTGCCTAGAAGATGGATTGTATTTAATTAAAGGATTATCTTTTGTTGCATGTACAATTTTAAATATTATTTCTAGTGGTATTTTAATGTCAAAAGTAGGATGAATAACTGCTCTTATGTATTTAATTCCTTTTTTAACATATTGCAATTCTGATGTTCTTAAATTATAAATATCATAAAACATATCAATCGTTTTAAAAGAATCAAATACTTGTTCATTCAATATTTTTTTGTTACTTTCAATCAGTTTACTCCTTTCTCTCTCCAAGTCTTCTAATGAATTTATATTTTTATTGTATAAAAATGGATAATATATTTTCAACGTAGACTCTTCTAATATTTCTTTACTTGCAACATAAGAGAGAACATCTACGGCTAAACATAAATAAATAGTATTGTTAACAATTTTACCTGTACTTAATAGTAAATGATTATTCAATGTTGTTAATGACTTTCGAGCTGTTTTTTCTAGTAATTTGTCATAATTTTCGACATCAAATGGATTACATACAAATGGGTACTCATTTTCAACAATAAAAAATTTCTGACCAAGAACTTTATTTACAATATATTTTTTATTATCAAATTTCATTTCAAAAATATCATCAAATGTATAAACAGGTTTTTCTGTTGGTGCTTCAAAAGTTGCACCACTTTCATCACTTACAATATTAGATATGAATTGTTCTAATCTTACATGTGTAAGTTGGATTTTTCCATTTTGGGTAAGAGACTGATATACTGCTACAGCATTTAGAGTTTCTATTTTTTCACAAAATAAATATAATTCATCAATAGAAACATCTCTTTTAAGCTCTTTTAATATTTTAATTTTAATAGTAGCAATAGAATCATCGAAATTAATTTGTTGTTCAGAAAATCGAACATCTATTCCATCAGATTCTATAAGTGCAGTTTCTTCAGGAGTAAATATTCGCTTAAACAAATCTTCTTCCGATTCGGAAGCAACTTTACCATTAAAAACATAAATTGTATTTACTTGTCCATTTATTAATCGTTTAACTTTATATATTTGTCGAACTACAGATGAAGTTTCTTCTGATATTATAATTTCTGACATATATATAAAGGTACAATATATTTTAATTTGATTTTTTTTAACAAATTAAAATAGAAAAACTAAATACATTTTATTATGTAAAAAATTAAACCAAATCATAATAAGGGTTATCATTAATGGTCATTCCACAATATTGTTGAGGATTTTTCTTATAATCAACTGGATTATATATACCTGATTCCTTTGCATTTTTCAGTAAAAATTTAAAATTTTGCCAAAAATCTTGCTTATGACCTACAGACTCTGTCATAATGTGTGATAATTCGTGTAAAGCCACAAATGTAAGCGTATTTATGTCTATTAACTTGTCTCCTTCTTTAGTTGTATTTAAACAAAAGGCGATTTTCTCTCCTTTGTTCTCACTAAACGCGGTCAATTCACTAGTTGGTAAAGTCTCGTTAATTGCTTTTGGATTAAATCCTTCAACTAAACGTTTTGTGCGAGGGTCATCTGGATGTTTTTCTTTCATATAAGCAACCATATTTTTCATTTTTTTTGTTACATCGGCTAAAAGATCTGCGGCTAATTCTAATTTCTGTCTCTCTCTAACACAATAACGATTACCATCTTTAGATGCTATGATACATTTTAGTTGATATGCATCAGATTGATAATAAATGACTAAACAAAAGAATAAAATGAATATAATAAATGTATAAAAAAATATGCCATGTTTCTCCATACAATACCTTTAGAAAAGGTATTACCAAAATATAATTAATTATAGTAAACATATTTGTAAATTAATACATAGGCCAAAAATAGTGCAAAGAAGTTCTTTGCAAATAAATCCAAAATATTATACATAATATTTTTAACTTCATAGCTCATCAATGCTGCTACGCCATAAAGTCCCCAAACAATAACAAAATATATAAATGTATTTATACCAAGTGAAGTATACTTTGAATATTTTTCATAAATAATATAAAACATAATTGTAAAAGGTATAAATCCCAAAAAGGTAGATAGTTTGACACTCATTTTACCTAATTCGCCAATATATCCAAAAAATAACATAAGCCAATTCAATAATATGATGATTAATAATGTATATTTTTCTTCATTTATCGATTGTATCAAAGTATGTTGTTGTTTTTCTTCTATTTTTTTTATAGTTAATATGTACATGGAATAAGTAAATAACATAGTTGGTGTCGTAATTACCCAGTCATAGTAGCGAAATTTTGTTATATTTTTAACTGCTGAAAAGTTATTTAACATCCATAAATAAAATATTCCTTCAATGAAATTAACAATGTATTCTATCCATAGTAAACCCTTAATATCGTTAAGAGAATATGGTATTGGTATAGATAATGCATATGTATCTATTATAGTTGTTAGCACCTGTATAATAAAAGATATGACTCCAGTTGTATAAATAACTTCATTCATATAATATCTTTAGAAAAGGTATTAAAAAATCAAGAGTAAAATATTTTATTTTATAAAGTTTAATTATTTTATAAAATTTAATTATTTTATAGACTTATAATATATGTCTACTATAAAAGGCGAAGTTAAAGTACTTTACGATACAGAAAACGAATCTGATACATATGATACATCTTTTCAAACATACGATAAAATATTCGGAGTAAAAAAAACAAATAAGAAAAAATGTTCAACGTGTAAAAGTGGATATACAAATGATAAATCTGTTTATTATGCAAAGGATAAAGATGGCGATGAATTTATTTTAATGATAAAAAATGAAAACAATGAATTTATTGTTACTTTTTTAAATTTTGCAGGAGTATTTCGAGATGAAACTATACAAAAATTTAAATCGAAAGAAGATATGTATAAAATGTTCCCACTATTAAAAGCAATTCCAGTTATTAAAAAATATTATTCAATGAATGGTGAAAGATTAACTCCAGGTATTGATGTAATTCCTACAGATGGATTAATATTAAAAGAAGTGCCTGACTATGAAGGTGTAGGATTAGAACAGCCAAAAGTTGTTGGAGGTAAAAAATCTAGAAAGTCTAGAAAAACTAAAAAAACTAAAAAGTCTAGAAAGTCTAGAAAATAAATACGATTGAAATAAGAATGTATATTTTTATTTCAATTTATAAAAATGGTGTTTTAGCTTATTACATTAGTGAAAGAATACACCTTTTTAAAAGTGGACTTACTGGCTACCAGATCCAATTTCCAATGGCGGTCTCATGAAGTCGCTCTCGATAGTGCTTTGGTTCCAGGGTCCCACATTTAATTGCGGATTTGGGGGCTCAGAACGAATCTGCAAGTTAGCATTTCTCAAACTTTGTCCAATAGTATCAATACCAATATGGTAACCAGCTTTCAATAAGTTAACATTTGCAAGCTCTCCTTTACCAGAAGGATTCAATTGAGCCCACTCATTACTGGAAGATTTTGGGAGAAGTTCGGCAGGATTTTGAATATTTGGCTGAGAACAAGAAGAAGGAAGACCAGGCATGCTAGTTTGAGTACCATTGGCTGAAGCATAAGTTTCATTACCATTAGGATCAGAAGCTCGAACTGCACTACTAGCTTGTTGATTAGTGTTTTTGTATTGAGACTGCATAGAAGAATTAGACTCGGATCCAGGTGTACCCTTAGCACCTAAATAACCGGCAAACATAGTAACGCCATAGGCAACAATTAATAAAACCAAAATGGCTCCAATTCCATAGTCATTCCATAGTTTCTTAAAAGAGACACTCATTATATAAAATTAATGATAAAATAATTTTTAGAATACATATTAATTATTCTAAAGATTTTGTCTATAAACCTTCTAATTCACTTTCTGATACTTCATCGATTTCAGCGTCAAAATCACTATCACTATCCATTAAATCTTCCAACATATAACTTTTCTTAATGTTCTTTGCTTCTAAATAAGCAATAATTGCATTCTTTTTTGCCAACTTTGCTTTATTTCTAGCTTCTTTATATAATTCAAAATAAACTTGATTTGGTTTTTTTAGTTGCATGGCTCCTTCTGTGTTTTCTAAAGATACATCTAAAGTGTCTACCTCTTTTAATAAATCTTCATTTTCCTCAATATTTTGTTCCAAATCTTCGACATCCAAAGAAATAATATCTTCTTCCAAATTATTAAATTCTTCTAAATCATTTATACCTTCATTAACACCTTCATTAACACCTTCATTAACACCTTTGCTAACACCTTCATTTACACCTTCATTAACACCTTCATTTACACCTTCATTTACACCTTCATTAACACCTTCATTTACACCTTCATTAAGATCTTCAATTATATCTAACTTTACTTCTTCAATATCCTCTTTTAAATCTATATTATCTAGTTCAAATGACTTATCTTGTATTTCTGGTATTTTTTCTATAGGTACTTTTGTTAAAGTCTTTGATGTTTTTATCAAACAATTGTCAAATAATGGCTCATCATCTAAAACCATTACCTGTTTCATTTCAATTTCTATTTGAAAGTTTCTCGTTGTAAATTTAATTCCTTGTATTTCTAAAATAGAAATAAACTTAGTTTCTGGTGTTACATCTGTCATATTTAGAGGTATTTCATGCTCATTATAAATTGAAATAGTAGGAACCTGATTGTGATTGTTCTTAATATTTGTTCTCAACAAATAAAATTTACCTGATTTATAAACTCTTATAGTAGAATTAAATGCCGTTTCAATATCGCTTTCTTCTAAACCATTTTGAAACCATGTATCGCGTTTCTCAAAAATAAGTTTTTGACATCTTGTTTCTAAATTTTCAAACCATTGTATTATATTTTCTGAATTTTTATCAAACATTAAATCCATATAATATTTTTTCCCTGTTTTAACAAAACCTTGCCTAGATTGACTTTTAATTGTTTGAATGTATAATGGTTTTTTGTTATTTTCTATTTTAGTAAAATAAGCACCTCCTTGAATTCCAACAGGATGTGCTAAAGATAAATTTGAAAAATCAAAAGACTCGCTTGGTTCTACAATATTTTCCATATTGAAATTATATAGAAAAATATAATTTATTCTAACACGCAAAATTTTAACAATATTTTTATTTTCATTAAGTATGAAAGAATCTTTGGTTCAACAATGTTTAGATATATTAAAGAGGGATGACATAAAAAATGAGTTAAATTTACTTTCTAGTTCAGTAATTGATTTTATTTTATATGAAATAAAACCTTATGTTTACGTTGCTATATTATTTATTGTTACTATGTTTATCATGAATTTAGCTATATTCATCATGTTAGCTATTTTATTACACAATAAAAAAGTACATCCAAAAATATTATAGTCCAATTTAGGCAATTATCTTTATATTAAATTTTATTTATTTCTCATGATTTAATATAAATGGCAAGAAGAAATAGTAGCCGAAGAAATAGTCGAAGAAGAAGTCAAAGTCGAAGTCGAACTCAAAGTCGAAGTCGAAGTCAAAGAGGAGGTACTGGTAATGGATGGACAAGTGGTTCTACTTATGGTATGGCAGTAAATGGCACAGGAGATGCTCAATTTCAGAGAACTTTTTCTACAAATAGCCCATATGCTAATAGAGTTGGATCTGAGTATGTTGGCGCTCAAGGACAATGGTCTCATCAACCAAATACACCTTCTGCGCAAAACTTATCTCTAATTCAATCTGCAGGTAGACGTAAAGCTAGAAAGGGAGGATTTTTGGGTCCTGTTCTTGGACAAGCAATTGTTCCAGCCACTATTTTAGGATTACAACAGACATATGGACCAAGAGCCCACACTTTTAAGAACAAGAGATATAGTAGACGTCGTTAAATACATAAAAATTAGTTTTAATTTTGCTTAATTTTTATAAATAGTATTTATAATATTATTTATGAGTTTTGAGAATCAAATACAACAATGGGTTTCTATAGACAATCAAATAAAACAATTAAATGAAAAAGTTAAAGAAATGAGAGAAAAAAGAACTTTATTAGAAAATAATTTGACAAGTTATGCTTCCTCTAATAATCTCTCTAATTCGACTATTCAAATAGGTGATGGTAGATTAAAATTTACAAACACTAAAGTACCAGAACCTATTACATTTAGATATTTAGAAAAAACACTTGGAGAAATTATTAAAAATGAATCGCAAGTAAAATTAATTATGGAACACATTAAACAAAAAAGATCAATAAAAGTTGTTCCAGAAATAAAGCGCTTTTCAGATAATTAATTAATATAAACATTTTATATGGAGAAAGTTATGAATAATAAAAACGAATCATCAATTGACCAAAATATGGGATATATAGGAGGGGATGAATTAGTATTTAATAATGAAAATGGAATACAATCTGGTGGATTTAGTGTTTCATCTATTTTGATGAAAGCTGGTATATCACCAGTAATGACTACTACAATAGATCCAAATACTATTGGACAAAAAGGCGGTGGAGAAAATAAAGTATCTGATTTATTCCAACATTTAGCAGTTCCAAATTGGACAACTATGTATACCATGAAAGGAGGCGAATATAAAGAAGATGTCAATAAAAAAGATGATTATATTGAAGATGACTTGCATGATAAGTTATTAGAGTTAGTAAAAGAGCATGAAAACAAAGTAAAAAAACGCTTTTTAAAAACAAGAAAGAGATCTAATGAAGATAAAAAAAATAATACTAAAAAAAGAAGAGAGAAAAAAGTCAAAAAGGTAGAAAAAGAAGAAAAGGAAAAAGATGAAAAATAAATATTATTATAACTAATAATTGTAATAATATAAATGGAAGAAGAAAATGAATGTTTAATTTGTTTTGAAAATAAAGAAAATGATCCTGTTATCAAATTAAAGAATCAAGAGTTATTTTTTAAAACATGTCTATGTGATGTATATATACATGAAACATGTTTAGAAACGTGGCATGATGCTAATAATAACTGCCCTATATGTCGCCAAACAATGATCCGTTTTGAAAATAAAGAACTAGAACATTATCTGTATATTATACATTTTTTATTTTTGATAAGAAATAATACATATATTGTTATAAAAAATATAAAAAATTTGATTTTTATTTTTGTTATTGGTGTAAATATTATAAATATTCTAATGTTAACATTGAAATATATTGAAAGTAAAACAAAATATGAGTCTGAAAATATTTCATTTGAATTGATTTAATAATTAAATCCAAATAAATTAAATCCAAAATAAATTAAATCCAAATAAATTAAACCCAAATAAATTAACCACTCCAAATATTGTGATTAAATGGAGATAAAAGTATTTGATCTATTTTATTTTTCCAAAAGTCAACTCGTTTTTGAAATACTTTGTCTTGAGTGGTTTCTGGGTAAGGTGTAGATGTCTTCATCAATTCTTCCTCCTCCTCTCTAATTCTTGGTTTGTATCCGAAACAATTCACACCAAATCGAACTTTCGGATTTGCCATATAACCTCCATTTATTCCAGGACGCCCACAATCATTTTCGTGACCTGGTATTTTTTGCAAAGTATTATATGTTTGTTTTTGAGTAGGAAATAGAGCCATTTGATTAGCAGACCATCCATAATTACACCATTCTGCACCATTGTTATAAGCTTTCTCTACTTGATCATATGTAGCTAAGTCAGAATCATATGCTTTACATACTGCTTTAGCATTTTCATAACTATAGTAGTTACCTGGAATATTAAATACTTGCTTTTTTAAGCGTAATTTAGAACCAAAATCAAGTGTTTCTGATGCAGATGGAAACAAAAAATCCTTAATTTCTTTATCTTCTTTATCTTGTTTATCTTCTTGACTGGTAGTGTTTTCTACTACTAAATTTACTTCTGTATGAGGAGTAAATAATCCCTGAATATAAGCAGTTAAATTTATACTAAAAAAGTATTGAAAAGCATTTACTAAAATTAAAATGATTAATACAATTACAATTATAATTCCGATAATATAAGAAGTGGATGAATAAGAAGAAGAAGAACTGGGTAATGAAAATCCTGAATTATTTCCTAAACCTAAAGATGAAGAAAACACATAATATGCTACGACAATGAGTGCTAATATAACAAAAACCATTGGATTCATGATAAAACCATTTAAATAATCATACATATTTACGGGATCTGTTGTTGTTGTTGTAGTCACTACTTCCATATAATATATAAATAGTTAAAATAATATATTATAAATCACTAAATAAGCAAGTTAAAGAAGTTTTTTTCTATAGAATAAAACATATGCTTTTGGCGAAATAATAGATTCGTGACTTCCTACTTCAGAAACACTAGTATCATTAAAGTGATACCATTTGCCATTGGCATTTTTTACGTATGCAGTATAGTGACCACCCATTACTCCACCACTATGATTACACACTCCATAAAGATCATATTGATAACTTTCTTTTTTGTATCCAATTACATATTCGGACAAATCTAAATTTTCTAATGGAAACTTTATATAAATTTGATTTTTTTGAAATCTATTATTAAACCTTTTAAAATCAATAACTAAAATATTTGGAAACGACCAAAATTGTATTTTTTTGCGAATGTTCACTTTCTGGTCAATGTCTTCATTATACCAAGCATTCTCTCCTTCTAATATTTCTCCCTCTACATAATGATTAAAACAATCAATCAATGTTGGTGATTTATTATTTGGAGGAATGGGCAAGTCAATCATGAAATATGGTTCGGGATTTATTTTATATTGCTCTCCTGTATTCAAATCAGTAATTTCAGAAACATGTACGGCATAAAATAAATTCCATATTTCTGAATATTCTTTTGAGTACATATTTTTTATCATTTCGAAACATTGTACTGCAATTTTATCTGTATTATTTTCTGTTTTTCCTGATATGGTCATCTTAATTTTTCTTGATAAAGCATTATGAAAACAATCTATTAAAAATAACAAGAATTCGGGTACATCATTTTGAGAATACCCCGTAAACATTTCAATACCTTTTAGTTGAGAAACTTTTTGGATAGTTTTAATATATTTTCCAGGAGATACAACACAATTTGAATTCCACAATATTTTTCTTAAATTATCCCATTCTAATAATAATACAGAATCACCTTTTTTGTTCAATTTTGTCTTGTATACTTCGTCTTCTAAAAAAGAATTTATTTCATATGTGTGTGAAATAACTTGCATACATGAGTTAATGAAACATGTATTTCCTAGGTTCGCGATACCACTTAACCCTTTATCGCTGTATTTTTGCATACTCATTTGTCTAATATTAATAATATATGAATACATTTAAACAGATTTAATATATTATATAATTATAATGAGTCGACATTCCTTTGATAGTTACAATACAAATAATAATGATACAATGATTCTTGTTAATATATTACAGCGCATGTATAATGATAATGTTCGCCAAATAAATAGTTTAACAAACTCTATCAATAGCATTCGCCAGACAAATAATCAAATAAGAAATCAACTTTTTCAAATACTAAATCCTACCTTTCATAGAAGAAATCATCGTAATAGAAATTCTACTAGAGAAGTAAACCGAGAAATAGTATTTGATAGTATTCCTTATGCAATTGATATTAATTCTGCTAACCCAGAAAATGAAGAAGATAACTATACTAGATTTATGCAAAATTTTTTACGTCCAATAGAAATATTTCCAACAAATGCTCAAATTGAAGTTGCTACTAGAAATGTTATTTATTCTAATATTTTAAATCCAATAAATGTAAGTTGTCCTATTTCTTTAGAAAATTTTAATGATGATGATGTAGTGTCTGTTATTCGTTTTTGTGGTCACATATTTAACCCAGATCAATTAAAAATCTGGTTTAGAACAAATTGTAGATGTCCTGTATGTAGATATGATATTAGAAATTATAATGTAAATACTTCTATATTAGAAAATAATAATATAATACCTCAAACAAGTGATATTTCTAATAATAGACTATTCCAAATAACAGATGTTTCTAATAATAGACTATTTCAAGTAAATGATCCTTCTAATAATACAACTACTAATAATGAAAGTTTGATAACTACTTATTTAGATATTTTTTTGGAAAATGGAGTAGAACCTCTTATAAATGAAACAAATACAATATTATCAATTTTCAATGCATTACAAAGACGTCGCTAAAAATATATATAAATACTACATAAAGATTGTATATATATTTTATTATCATAATGATGTCAAGAAAAAGATTTTTAAATAATTTTTCAGAAAAACCTAATTATTTATATTTAATTCTAGAGGTAAGCTACGAAGGGTTAGTTATTTGTTTAGAATACACATACAAAGCATTTAAAATATTTATTAATGTATCAGGTATTTATCTAGTATGGATTTTTCTGCACTATTTAGCTTCACATTTATATGTAAAATTATGCGTTCCTAGTACTATAGTAGGTTTTTTGATGTCACCATTTATGACTTCTACACCACATTGTCAAGGACTTAGATGGATTGTTTTTAATGCGGCAAATATGATAAGTAATATGTGGATTATATTGGGAGCTTGGATTTGCTCGACACTTTTAGTTGTCAACAAAAATACTAACCAAAATGAAGCTGCGCCGTCTTAGAAAAATAATTTATAAAATGACTTAAAGATAATACAAATAATATAGTATAATATGACCTCTACTAGAGCTGGAAAAAAATGGACTACTGCTGAAGTTTTGTCGCTAGAGAGAGAATTTGATTTGCTACAGATGCCTTTGGAAGAAATTGCCGCAAGGCATAATAGATCCGTAGAAGCAATTGCGTTTAAGCTTCAGGCAGAGGGGTACAATCTTTCTTTGGACAAGATGTTTTTTGCTGAAAAGAAGAAGTCTCCTGCTGTTCAACTTAAAATCGATACAGAAGTAGATTCTGATGCCGATTCTTCGTCAGATTATAATGATGATGTTTCTGAGTATTCTGATGATTGTGTGGAGTGTAGTTTGAATGATCTTACTGATCGTGTTTGGAGTTTAGAGACGAGTGTTGGTGAAATTAGTAACATGGTGAAGCAGATGTTTGACCAGATGTCTTCACAAAAGAAGAGCAAGAAACTTGCACCTTTGAGAAAATCCATCCACCTTTAAGAAAGGTGGAGCCAAAAATTCTTCCAAATCCACCTTTTTAAAAGGTGGAGCCAAAAATTCTTCCACACTTTTGGTAAAAGTAAATATGATTAAAAAATTTATAATCATATTTATTGAAATACTTTTTGTATATTATTTGCCTCCACTCAACTTTTCAAAAAAGTTGATCAAAATAATTAATAAAAGTTATATAGATTTGGCTCCACCTTTTCAAAAGGTGGATGTTGATCAAAATGATACAAGTTTGGCTCCACCTTTTTAAAAGGTGGAGGAAAAGGTTATGACACCCTTAACAGGATCATCTATTTCGCTATATACGCAATTAAAGAGACCATGATAGTAAAGCCAAGAATAATTACCTTTAGCGCATGGTTTAGAGCGAAATTTACCTATGTTTAATATACGCTTCAAGATTTCATTTTCATCCCATATTTTTCTATCTTCTTCATACAGCATAGCATTTATATGCCATTCACCTACACTGCTATGTATGATACATTTCTCTCTAGGTGCGATTCTCAAACATTGAAAATCATTTGATCCATCTATCCATGAATCTATCATAATAGGTAAATCAGTATTGTTCACAAAATGAATATATTTAATTTCTTGATAAGACATTTTGAAGTTTATTTGTGCATTCAATTAGTATTTCATTTTTACATTCAATTTTTTATAAAATACTAATAAAAAATATTTATCTATTGTTTCAATATATTTTTCATAATAAAACAATTTTTATTTTTTTTCAAATATTTTGGTAATACTTTGTAGTCCAGCCTTTTCATTATTTGTTTCTCTTAAATATTCATCAAACAGCAGACCTTTTATCTCCTTGCAACGCATTGCCTCCAGTTTTTCTTCGAATTTCTCTAAATTGTCGCTATTTTCTTTTCGTAAAGCTTCCACTGCTTTCTTAAATTGCTGGATCTTTGGTTTCTTCTTATTCATTTCCCATATTTTTTCTAATACTAGAGCAAATACTTGTTGAACTGGCTTCATGATTTGATTCGTAATATAAAACGAATAATCAATTTTTAACCCATGCTCTGTAATAAAGGTCGGCGTCTCTATTTTTTCACCCTGAAGCGCCTTCTTATCCTTCGATGCAATATACACAAATGGTATTCTATCTCCTGGACCAGGTTTGTTACCAGGATCTCGAGCAGTCATTCTATCTGCTAACACCTTATGTGCTATTCCATTTGGATTTTTATATCCTGAACGCAGAGACTTCGTAATAATCAATTTATCCATTGCATATTTTTCTTCCACAATATTTTGTAAGCAACCACGTAAGAAATCAATTGCCTCTTGAATATTCTGTTTCTTCATGAGAATGTCAATAATGCCACCATAAATATCCTTCACAATAGGTGCATTATCTCGTCTCTTTAATACAATTCCCATTTCCTTTCTCTTACACTTATTCGGGTCGGTTTCATAAAGCATACCAACATATCGCTTCTTAGATAGCAAACAAAATGGCATAAATGTTTTCTCATATTCAAAATCATGTGGCCCCTTTAAGAATTTCGCCGACACATCGCCCACTTGTTGCGCCAGTTCAATAGTAATTTCAAGCGCTTTTTTTCCGCGAATAGGTGTACCATCTAACTCTTGCAAATTAAAGGTATAAAATACCGAATCTGTGTCACCATATATGTATTCGGCACGTGTCTTAACTTGACCATAATTTGTAGTGTCGCATACTTTGTCGCCATAACATTCCTCAATAATTCGTTTACCATAGGTCAGCAGTTTTCTTCCAGTTGCCGTCGTACATGCAGCAATATCTTTTTCATAAAAGGTACTTGTTTTTGCACCACATTGTCCATAAAGTGAGTTTGCAGTGACCTTATAACCAAGTTGTCTTTGATCTAATACATTTTTCATGAATTCATCTTTTTCTTGAGGAATTAATTTTCTGGTATCTTTACGAGCTTTCAAAAGTTCTTTCAAAATCGAAGGCATAATTCCAATTCCTTCGCCATTCACTTGCGGCTGCACAAATCGACACATTTTGTAGCCATTTAGAACTTTTTCTGCTGCCGCCTTTGGATGTTTTCTTCTATATACATAAGTATCATATTCTACATCCACATATTCGTAACATGGCAAATTGTCATAAATATAATTTCCTTCTTTGTCTTTTTCACCCCATTCTTCTACCAAATTACCAGCTAAATCATATTCTCTTGTCCATACCTTGGTATCATGTGAAAGATTTTCACTAATCATCGAACTCGGATATAGCGATGCATAATCATTACAAGCTACTGGATTGTCTAAATATAAATCGCATTTTGGATCTAATACGATAGCACCTTCATAACCTTCATCTAGACCACCCTTTTCGATGACGGGCATAAGTGTACGTTTTTCCCGACACTTTTTAGCAACATAACTAGTTAATTTGATACCTTGACCACGCATCACAAGGAAATTAATAGGAACACTGCAAATCTTTGCCATCTCAATAAATCCAGTTAAGATATCCGACTTGTTGAATAAATAATGAACTAGATTACAATCTTGAATACAATACTTGGCAATTATTGCGCGATCATCTGCAGTTCCATTTGTCATGCGGAAAATATCCTTTGGTGTTACATCATCCTTTGCCAAACACCAGCGGACTTTTTTTGAAACCATGTCAGGCTCAACAATGCCTTCTATTGTAAACTGACCAGTAGATTTATCAACTGCTGTCACACAATATTTTGCACCATCTGCGTAATAGTCTACAGAATGACCAATTTCTTCAAAATGAACATAACTGCCTACTAATAAACCTGTCATATTTATTGTTTTTATAACACTATAGGTCGCATCTTTATGATCGATTGATTTAACAAAATCTCCGATAAAGTTACCTGCGACATAATCTAATTTGTAAGAAATTAAATTGGCTTCACGCCGATAAAAGTTATATAAATCCACTTGAAGACGACCATTCATTTTAATAAATCGCAAATCATGTTGCCCGCTTGCTATTTGTAATGTGCTTTCTTCTATTTTATATTTTCCAGTAGCGCGGTCTTTAATTGCACAGATTTCATCAGAATTACGAGATAGTCGTAGAAAATCTTCTACACAATCATTTTCTTCTGCTCGTCTAAACATAAACTCATAATCAAAACCAAATATATTGTAGCCAATAATAATATCAGGATTTTCTTTTTGAACCAATTGCTGCCATGCAAGTAAAACTTCTTTTTCTGTAGAATAACTTTCAACTAATGAATTTTGCAGCGGCATATCAGAGCAAGTATTTAAAGCAATACAATGGTTGAAGTATGGTTCAGATTCTCCATATTTCATAAAAGTAGAACCAATAAATGTACATTTATCGCCTTCCAATTTAGGAAATATTTTTATTAAAGATTCATTTAATTCAAGTAGTTTACCCTCTCGTTCAAATTTTTTGTCGCAAAGAATATCCACAATAGTCGCCTTTTTATCTGTATATGTCTTTGTATGTGATTTAAAATCGTTCGTTTCTTCATCTTCATCTAGAGCTATTTTTTCAAATAAATTTTCTATGTTTAACTCTTCCTTATTATGATCGAGCTCTTTATCACGAACTCTAGTTTGCAGCCATTTTTCACACATACTTGTTATGTGTTCTTTCGATTTTGGTGAAACTTTCGGATAAACTACATCAATTTGATCCATTTTTTCATATCCAAATGCTGCTAAAATAACTCGCCGTAAAATATTTTTACAAAGCTCTTTTGTCATATCCATTTTCAAATTTTCAAAATATTCTACAATATTAGTTGCTAACTTTTTATATGTCTTTACAGGAACGGGGAAGTCACCATGACTACTACTAGCTTCAATATCAAAACTCATTATTTTATAAGGAACACGTGTTTCCTTATCGTTCAAAGGTATAATATCTTTATAACTAGCTTTAATTATAAAATTACAATTTACCATTTTATCAGAACATGATGAATAGTCAATACCTTTCTTTTTAGGAACGGCTACCCATCCAGAAGGACTAATATTTTGCATGTGAAAGAAACGCAATAATGGCGGTATGTTTGCTTCATACAAGATGATATTTGTGTTATTAAAATCAGTGTATCCATTTTTTAATAGGGTGTGACCAGATGAATAGTCAGAATACCACAAATTTTTAGCTTTATTAAAAGCAGATAAATTTGCAAATTCTAGAAATATAAATTTATGTTCTTTATTTCCGTCAAATCCATATAATTTTTTACGTTTAATTATTTTACATTTTGTAATGGAGTCATCATAAAATTTACCCATCTTTGTCTTCAAATGAACTAAGAATTCGTCTTTCATTTTGATTGTCCATGTATCATTTACCATGATATAAAAGAACGGATTAAAACCTTCTGCTGTTAAAGAGTATGTTTTTCCTTGTTCATCTACGCCAAACATTTGAATCATGAATTTATTTGTATCTTTGTATACATTTTGCTCATCTTCTGAAGAGTATGAACCTTGTTGAGATTCATTGTAAACGTTAAAGTCGACAAGTCTAAAAATGTGTTCCATTGTTATTTTATTATAATTTGTATTTATTTCCTTTCTTTTTATTCAATTTTATTTACGTATTATTTTATTTTACGGATTTTTATGTTATTTATAATAATATATTATTTTACATTATGAATAACAACAATATTCAAGCCATTGCAGTATTCAATGATAAAATTAAGGGATATGTTTTATTTACGGAACAAAATAATAAAATCCGAATTGATTTACATATATCTGGATTAAAGTCTAATTCTGAACACGGATTTCATGTTCATGAAGCAGGAGATTTAACTGATAGTTGTGCAAGTATGTGTGCTCATTTTAATCCATATGGAAAAACACATGGATGTCCAGGTATGAAAAATAGACATGTAGGTGATCTTGGAAATATTCATACAAATTCAAAGGGAGAAGCAAAATACACTTTTTTTGATGATGTTATTAAACTTAGAGGTACTAAGTGTAATATTATAGGTAGAGGGTTAATTATTCATGAAGATCCAGATGATTGTGGTCAAGGAAATAATCCAGATAGTTTAAAAACTGGAAATTCAGGTAAAAGAATAGCATGTGGAGTCATTGGATACTCCAAACAAAATTTCAAATAGTTTTATTTTTTATTTTTTATCATAATAGGCAGAAATCAAGAAAGCAATACCAATTATTACAACTACATAACCTGTAAAATATTTAATTGTTTTAGTGCTTATATCATACTTTTTATTGATAATTATTTTTGAACCCAAATAACTGCCTAATGTAATAGTAACACAAAGAACTAAAGCAAGTGGCCAATTAATTAGTCCCGATTTATAAAATTCAAAGGAAGAACCAATAGTTATTGGAAATAAATTTAAGACTATTAAAGCACCTAAGTTACTTTTATAGTCTCCTATATTTAATGCATTAAGAAGTAATAAAATTAAACCTATTGGATTAAAACTAGTTGTTCCTAGAGCAAACCCTGATACTAGACCAAAAAGTACATATATAACATATTCTAACATACATTATACTTTTAAAAAAAGTATAGCAAAACACATATTATACTTTTAAAAAAAGTATAGCAAAATATATATTATACTTTTATTATACTTTTAAAAAAAGTATAGCAAAATACATATTATACTTTTAAAAAAAGTATAGCAAAATACATATTATACTTTTAAAAAAAGTATAGCAAAATACATATTATACTTTTAAAAAAAGTATATCAAAGTTTGCATTTATTTTTTTAAAACTATCCCCAAAATTCTTTGGTATAAAAGCAAACCTGCATCTTGAATTGGAAGAATATATGCATATGTATCCCCATCGTTATTATGAGAATGCCACAAACCTGGTGGTGTAATAAACATAGCCCCTTCTTTCCAATATACTTTTTGTGGGTTTATAATATTTCCATTTTCATCCAATTCATCTCCTATTAAAGTATAAATATTTTTACTATCACTACATTTTACACACAAATCTAAAGCAACGGAATTATGTTTATGTGGTTTTTGGGTAATTTTAGGTGGAAGTTCATTATACAATGCCCATAATACTGGGGTAATTGTATTTATACCTAATTCTTCTGTATCTTTATTACTTAGCAAAACACCTTTTCTATTATTATTTTTATTTGATAACTCATTCAATTTTTCAATAAGAAACTCATTACTATAAACAGCAGTTTTAAATATTTTTTTTTCCACTTTACTTCCAAGATAATTTATTAAAGGACTATCGTTTATGTAATACACATGCAGTTCTTCTTCGCTCAAATTTTTTATTTTTAATGAATAAAAACACGGACTAATTAAAATATCACCTGAACAAACAATTTTTTCATCATCATTATCAATATGAATAGATGCTTTTCCATTTATTATATAAAATAAATGAGATGTTGCATTAAATTCATTATATTCAATATTGTTTAATTCTATAGTTTCTTTTCTTAGTAACTTTATAAACGAAGCCAATAAATTTGGTGTTGTTGATTTATATGATACATTAAATACATTTGAAAAATCTATAATGTTAATGCCATAATTGCATTCATCAATATTTTTTTCATAAAAAGGAATATGATTTAAATGTGGATTTACATTTTTTTCATACTCATAAGCTGAAATATACTCTCTTTCCAT
>Ga0114974_10001267_pt1 | contig 19952 bp, 37 predicted proteins | sample S_130206_EF_Meta_FD_87318 | JGI IMG/M metagenome (GOLD analysis project Ga0114974, IMG submission 87318) | Freshwater microbial communities from Lake Simoncouche, Canada to study carbon cycling - S_130206_EF_MetaG | ecosystem: Environmental > Aquatic > Freshwater > Lake | place: Lake... | reverse complement strand
TTTGCGTAAACAGATGCTTCGTGACATGAAGGCTATTACTAAGCCTGCGATAAATGAAATCAAAAGTGTTATTCCTTCTACAGCACCGATGTCAGGTATGAGCGTTACTAGAACTGGTACAAGCATGGATGACCGTCAATACAATAACAACGGTGAAGGTCGTTTGAGTTGGACTGGTGGCAAATATAGAAACAAGATTATTGCTCCCGATAATGTTATTCCACGCTTCACTTCAGGTAGATCTCGTAAATCTGCTGTCACAAGCCTTTTCGGTATCTGGTTGAGAAGTCCTGGTGTTGCTTTGGTCGCTACAGCTGGTAAAGGTTCAGGCAGACCAGGTTACGCAACTACTAGAGAATATCCGTATAAGGGTGGCACTAGAAGGCATAGAAACAATGGTCAGGGTGCAGCGTTGATCCGTAAAGTAAAGAACACAGGTTTATTCAACTTCTTCTATAAGACTGGTGAGAAGCAGTTACCTAGTATGGAGCGTGAAGTAAAATTGACTTACGAAAAGTATTCCAAACTTGTAAATAGAAAGCTCGGCTAATGTCTGTAATTATTAAACTCTTATCTAAGTTTGATGACTCAGGTTTACGCAAAGCTAAGTCAGGGTTTAGTGGCCTAAGTAAGACTCTTGGTGCTGTAGGTATCGGCTTTGGTTTGAAGGCTGTTACAGATACTTTGATGGATGCTGCTAAGGCTGCTGCGGCTGATGCTAAGTCAACAAAACTGTTGAACATTCAGTTGACTCGTAACGCTGGGGCTACAGCTGCAAGCCTGAAAGAGAACGATAAGTTTATTGAGTCTTTGTCTTTGCAGACAGGCATTATGGATGATGACCTTAGACCTTCGATGGCTAAGTTTGGTAACGTCACTAAGAATGTCAAGGATGCCCAGAAACTTCTAAAGATTACTTTGGATGGTGCAGCAGGGTCAGGTAAGAATCAAGAGAAAATTGCTAATGCTGTGGCTAAGGCGTATGCAGGTAATACAACATCTCTAAAGAAGATGTTTCCTGAACTTATGAAGTCTAAAGATGTTTTAGGTGATTTCGCTAAAACTTATGAAGGCTTAGCTGTGGCTAATGCTGATCCGTTTATGAAGTTCAACAACAGCATGGACATTTTAAAAGAGAAACTGGGCGTTATCGTTTTGCCTTTGATTATTGATGCTATAGATCAGATAAGTAAGCCTGGTGGATTGATTGAGACTGTAGGTAAGTTCTTTGAAGATGTTGCTAACCCTAAAACTGATGCAGGCAAAACATTCTTAGAAATCAAAGATGCTGTAGGTCAAACCATTCAAGGGGTAAAAGATTTCTTTGCCTTATTTGGTGGTGGCGATGCTATGAAGGGCTTTGCGAATATTGCGACTGCTCTAATCAAGATGCTTCCTGCGTTGCTTGCTTTGAAGGGCATTATGATGCTTGCTTCGGCAGGTAAAGCTATACAGTCTTTGGTTACAGCAATGATGCTAATTCAAGGTAAAAACACTGGTGGAGACGTTATTGCTGGTGCAGGCAAGGGTAAGGGCTTATTTGGCAAACTTACATCAGTGCCTGTTCTTGGCTCTGTTGCAGCTGTGTTATCTATGTCTGGCGATGCGACTATCAAAGCTCCTAGAGATTTGTCTAACTTTGACCCTAAAACTGGTGGTGCTAAAGGCGGTTATCCAGTTCCCTTTTATCAAATGAAGCAACAACCTTCAACAACAAATAATGTGACTATCAATGTTCAGGGTGCTGACCCAAAGGCTACTGTTGATGCTTTATCTAAGTATGTCAAACAGAATGGGGCGTTGCCTTTCAATCTTGCTACTGCAGGTAAGAAGCCATAATAAATGCCTTTACCTTCGTATGTTGTTGAGTTGCAGTTTGGATCTAGCGGTTATGTTGATGTCAGTCAATATGTGCAGAGCATAAGCATAGGTCGTGGGATAAACCGTAATCTTGATGACTTTAGTGCAGGTTCAGTTTCAGTAACTTTTGTCAACAACAATCGTGTCTTTGACCCTTTGAACACTAGTTCGGCTTTATGGTATGGGGCTGGTGGTTATACGATTGTGCAACCTGCAGGGCGTATCAGAGTTAGCAGTAACGGTATTAGACGGTTTACAGGTTTCGTGCAGGACTGGGATTTTACTTACAACGATGCAGGGTTTGACGGTCAAGCTACAGTAATGGCTTTAGACATGATGTATCGAGTCAGTAACGCTGTGTTCACCGGTGGCACTGCTTTTGCTGTTGAGTCAACTGGTGAGCGTATAAAGACTGTTATGAACTATAACGGTTTTGATGCTTCGGAGTATTCGGGTGTTCAGGGTGGGCAAACGCTTCTTGGTTATGATGTCAATCAGCCTGGCGATAATGTGCTTGCATACTTACAGAATGTTGCTCGTAGTGAGCCTGCAGATTTCTTTAGCAATGCTTCAGCTGTAATGCAGTTGAAGGATCGTAGTTTTACGAATTATGTTTGGAATAATACTGCTCGACAAAATCTCATCAAATACCCTAATACTCTGTCTCAAGATACGACTGTTACTAGCCTTGATGGTGGTACAGGTTTAGGTGATGGCTGGATTTATGGCTGGCAACCTGGTACTGCTGCACCTTACTATTCACCTGGCACAGTAAACACTGCCGAAGTAACTCTTAGCACCAGAGATTTTTATTATCAAGAAGTAGATCAACAAAAAATAAACCCTAGTGGCACAGCAACACAGTATGTGTTTTCTAGTTGGTTTAGGGGGCAAGGTTTAACTGGTGCAGGTATTTCGGGTAACTTTGTTTTACTTGATAGCACTGCCACAACTCTAACTACGGCATCAATGGTTGCTTCGGCTGCTACAGGTAGCGACTGGACTCAAATGCAGGGTACTGCTACATATGGTGGTACAGGTGTTGTTGCTGGTTTTTATGTCAGTGTGTCTGCACCTGGCACTGCTACTACGTATAACTTTATTGCTAATGGTTGGCAGGTTGAGCAGGGGACTGTTATCCCAAACTATTTTGATGGGGCAATCAACCCTTACGTTTCGACTGCTTCAACAGATTATGAGATTGCTTGGGCAGGTATTCCTTATGCAAGTGAGTCAGGTTTGACTACAAGCGTTGCCACAGCTGTTTCTGCCCCTAGCCTTGTAACTTTTGCTGACATGAACAGTCAGGGCACAGCATACGGTAACGGTACAGGTATTCCTTTTACTGATCTACAGGTCGTTTACGCTTCAGAGCAGTTATACAATCAGGTTCAGGTTGTGGGTGTGAACGCTACAGCTGTGACTGAAGATACTGTGAGTCAAGGCTTGTATGGGGTTAGGGGTTACAGTCAGACAGATAATTTGACTACTTCTACAACTAAGCCTGCAATGATTGCTTCAGCGTTTCTCGGAGAGTTTAGGTTGCCTGAATATAGGGCTAGTCAACTGACTGTGGCGTTAGAGTCTTTGACTTCGGGTCAACAAAATCTTGTTTTAGGGTTAGAGATTCGTGATGTTGTTAGGGTTTGTTTTCAACCTAGTGCGACAGGCACTGTTGTAGATAAGTTTTACCAGATTCTAGGTATTAATAGTGATACTGATGTTGAGCGTGATGCTGTGACCTTCAGTATTGCTTCTTTAGATAACCTGTCGTTTAGACTTGATTCACCGTATCTGGGTTTGCTTGATACAGATACTTTGGCTTAGATAAAATAGGGGTTTAGGAGAATAAATGTCTGCAACAAAGTCTTGGTCTATAGGTGAAGTTTTGACAGCTTCAGATCTAAACAGCAACTTTACAAAGTTGCCTTTTGCGAGTTCAGCGTTTACTTATACTCAGGTTGCTACGATTGCTGTAAATACTGCAGTTACGTTTGCTGTCGTGTTTCCTGCTTCAAGGTTTAGTGTTGCCCCACTTGTAACCGTTTCTACTAGCGATCAGTATTTGACTGGTTATGTGTCTGCTATTACTGCAGGTACAGCGACTATAGGTTTACGCAATAACGGTTCAGGCACTTCAGCTGCTTCAGCGATTGTTACAGGTTTTGCGGTTCAAATGACTAGTGGAACGGCTGCAGGATAATGACATTTATTACATGTAAAACTGTTGGTTGCCCGATGGGTGATGAGAAGCACACGCCACATCCTGACGGTATTCCTGTTATCTGTTGTTTCTGTTCACAGGAGCTGACTGCAGATGAATGAGCCTACTAAACCTACAAATCAGGCTTTACTGTTACAGATTGTTAGAGACATAGAGATACTGAAGGCAAATAGTATTCAAATACTTGAGTCATCTCGCGATCATGAAACTCGTATCAGGGAACTTGAAAAGCAAATAAATCGTAACGCTTGGATTCCTGCACTTGTTACAGCTGTTATCACTTCAGGCGTTATTTTGATTGTCACTAAAGGAATGGGTTTCTAATGATTACACCAGGCACATTTGACATTACTTGTTTTCAAGGTGCAGACTTTGACCAGCAATTTGTTGTAAGTCAGGGCGGTACAGCGTTGAACTGGACTAACTACACTGCTCGTATGCAGGTTCGTGAAGCAGCCGATTCGACTGCAACACTTCTATCTTTGTCAACAGGTGGTTCAGGAATTACTTTGGGTGGCACTGCAGGCACTATCGATTTGACTGTAACTAACGCTCAATCAGCTGCAATTAGTGCAGGCAGCTTTGCTTATGATCTGGAATTAGTTGCTGGTACAGGTCAGGTGACACGTATTTTGCAAGGTGCTTTCAACGTTGTAGGGAATGTGACTAGATGACAACAAACATAACAACTACTACAGATACGACTACTGTCGTTGTTGAAGAAAACGTTGTTAGTATTGAATTAAATAACGCTGGTATTCAAGGTATTCCAGGTGCAACAGGTGCAACAGGTGCAACAGGTGCCACAGGTGCTTCAGGCGTTATAGCTGTTACAAGTCCTATAACAAACACAGGCAGTGCTAGTTCAGCGATTGTGGGCATAAATCAGACTTTACTGAGCATTACCCGATCACAGGTCAGCGATTTTACTTCGGGCACTGTAACAAGTGCTTCAACTGCTCAACAAGCAGGTACAGCAGTTTATGCAACAACGTCAGGTACAGCAGTATTCTCAACTAACTCAGGTACAGCAACTTATGCAACGACTTCAGGTACAGCAGTAAACATTTCAGGCACAGTCACTCAAAGTCAAGTAACAAACCTAGTATCAGATTTAGCGTTAAAAGCACCGTTAGCATCCCCAACATTTTCAGGCACAGTAACGCTACCTTTTGCAAGCCAAGGTTTACTAGTCTCGAGTGCCACTGGTGCTGTAACTAAAACTGATGCTGCTCCAGATCTAGGCTACTTCCCTAGTACAGGTACAGGTGCAGCAGGTTATGTTTGGAATCTACTCAGCAACTACGCTAGACGAGACCAAGCAAACGCTTTCACTGTCGGGCCACAAACAATAAACACAGGTGGTACAGCTAACAAAGGTTTAGTCGTTATCGGTGAAGCATCACAATCAGCAAACCTTTTTGAAGTTCAAACTTCTGCAGCAACAGCAGTTAGAGTAAATCAGGCAGGTAACACAACTTTTGTAGGTAACATAACTTCACAAAACAACGCTACTTTTACCCCTGCTTCGACAGCGACAGTTCCACTAACTGTTCGTGGTGCTGCGAGTCAATCGGCTAACTTGCAGGAATGGCAAAACTCGGCAGGTGGAACAGTAGTAAGAGTTGCATCAGATGGACAGTTTGTTGCAGGACAACAAGTAACCGCTCAGGGTGGCTTAGATGTGACTGGTGGCGGTAATGGTTTGCGGTCTATTGCTGGTGGTACTGCGGTAATTCCTATTGTTGCTAAAGGTGCAAGCGGTCAAACTGCTTCATTGCAAGAATGGCAGAACAGCGGTGGAACAGTATTAAGCAATATTACAAGCACTGGCGTAATTCGTAGCACATTATCTATGCAAGCACTAGGTATGCAATCTGTATCTGATGGTTCACAAAGCATGGCTTTTAGTGCAAACCGAAACGTGCAAATTGGAGCAACTACTGGAGTTTATGGTGGTGGTACAGGTGTTATTGGTATTACTAACGCATCTGGAACACCTACATCAAACCCTACTGGTGGCGGTATTCTTTATGTTGAAGCAGGGGCGTTGAAGTATCGTGGAAGTTCAGGAACAATAACAACACTAGGAGCAGCATAATGTCTGATTTTGAAGTATCTAATGAATACAAGCTACAAACACTAAACACTCGACTTGAAGCGTTGAATGTTGAAGGTTGGCATAATGAAGAAGCTAAAACTGTTGCAACTGCTTTAGGTAACCTTGAAGAAGTTGAACGTCTTACTGCGAACATAGAGATTATTAAGTCTGCGATTGTTGCAGTGAAGAGTCAGATCACAGATTTAGCGTAATAAAGGGTTTGATAAACTTAGTGTTATGACTAAGTATTTTGAACCTTTCCCTGCAAAAACTCGTGGTGATGAGTTTGGTAATCTCGCACCGTATCGTAATGGTAGGCCACACAGGGGGCAAGACTGGTCTCCGAAAGAGCTTAGTCCTATCAAAGCAATCACCGATGGAACAGTGTTCTTGAATGAGTGGTCTGATGTGTTGGGCTGGTTTGTTGTGCACTCTGCTAAAGACGGTCACTGGGTTTTGTATGCACACTTGGCTAAACAATCTGAACTAAAGAAGAACGACAAAGTTGTTGGTGGGGAAACAATTATTGGTGCTGTTGGTGGCGGTAAGAACAGCAAGTCAGGCACAGCATCAACAGGTGCACACCTTCACCTAAGCATAGGTAAAGCAAACAAATCTTGGTCAAATCCTGAAATACATCTTTGCCCTTACAGCAACCTAATTGACCCACTAAAGCACATTGAAGCGAATAAGGCCTAAACATGAAGAAGACTGTAATCTTTCAAAGAGTCAAAGCTGTAACTGACGTGCTTGCAATCCTTGCTTGGCGTGGGTTCGGTATCTTCCTGTTTATTCTTGGTGGTTCTGCCGGTGTAGGTGCAGCTCTAACAGGTAACTGGTTAGATGGTGTAATCATTGCTTGGGGAACACTCATGATCGGTGTAATCGGGGCTATCGGATATGCGATTGCTACAACAGGTACGGTCACTAAAGCGGATGTTGCTAAGGCTTCAAACGATGCTATACAGAAGGCTGAAAAACAGGCTGAAACAAAGAAGTAAATGAAACTCAAGTTTCTTGCTGCAACATTCTTTTCTCTAGTTTTCGCTTTCTGGCCTGTCGCTTTAGTTCATGCTGCCGAACCAGGTCTAAAAGTTGAAGTCTATACTTTTGACCCTTCAGCGTTACCTGATAGACAGCCTTACGAACTCTGTCAAACAGCGATAACTTCAGTCAGTAACATCAACTTTGATGTAGGTGGGGATGTTGTTGCCGAATGTCAAGCAGACTTCGTGCTAATACATTATTCAGGCTACCTAACACTAGATAGAACAGGCCTCGTGTCTTTACAGTCTTGGGCTGATGACGGTTTCTACCTGACCTTAGATGATCAGGTTGTAATCAACGACTGGCAGTTGAAAGGTTGCTCAGGTTCTACAGCTCTAATCGGTGTCACTGCAGGTGTAAGCATGAAACTTGATGCTTGGTGGTATGAGTACGGTGGTGGGGCTTGCAACATTCTTAGAGCAGACAGCATGGACATCCCTGACTCTGCGTTCACTCAAGATATTGTTGCTCCCCCTATCCCTGAAACTCCTACACTCGAAGCACCCTACAATCTACAGGCAGAAATCGTTGATGAAGGTGTCAAACTAACTTGGGGTTACTATCTCAGGGATACGCCTGTCGAGCGTTTTGCAGTCTCATGGACATACGACAATCTGCCAGGTTATGCAATCGCTAGTTTGACTAACGAAGCTGTAATCACAGACTTGCTGCCGGACACAGAATACACGTTTTGGGTTAGATCCGATAACGACAGCCTTGCAGTGTATTCGCCTAATAGTGAGTCTGTGACCCTTCGCACCCCTAAACCTGTAATCGTTGACCCTGTTGACCCTGTAGAGCCTGTAGAGCCCCCTATAGACCCTGTAACGCCTGTAGAGCCTGTTCCTACCCCTGAACCGACTACAGACCCAGAGCCTACCCCTGAACCCACTGTAGAGCCTGTAGAGCCTGTTTTGCCTGAACCTGAGATAGTTGATGTTTTGACACCTCAAGAGCAACATGCTGCTTTGATGAACATTCTTATGGAAGAAGCACAAGCAGACGATATTCAAGTCCCTGAAGAACTCGCTTCAATACCCTTGCTCGGTGATACAGCTGTTGCAGTGATCAACGCAATCAACTTTATTGGCAATGTTGGGGCAGACATGACCCCTGCAGTTCGTAAACAAGCTGAACAGTCAATCGTTTCGGCTGTAATCGTGACACAAATCGCACAATTTTCTGCTTCAACAGCAACAGCTGCAGCAGTTTCTTCAGCAAACACAACAACTAGGGTAAGGAAATAAAATGAACTTTCTGAAAGACATTCTGGGGCAACTATGGACTTTGCTAGGCATGTTTGTCGCATGGATAGTGCTTGAAGGCAGTGCAAAAACTGTTATCGGGTACTGCATACTTGCATCTCTGTTTATTTGGGTTGTGTCATACAAAATACGCAACAGAGACTAATCTGACTCATACTTTCTAATATTCTTGCGTTGCTGAGGTGTAGTCCCACCCCAAATACCGTATTCCTCAAACATCCCCACCTTTAGACATTTATCCATTACAGGGCATCGTAAACAAATCTCTCTAGCAGTCTCTATCGATTCGCTGCGTATTCTTGGATGAGTTGTCGGGGCAAAGTCTTCCGGAAAGAAAATGTCTGGCACTTGCTCACACTCCACGCCACCTAAATCTGTTATAGCTTCATGCAGATCTAAAGTGATTCTATTAAGTAATAGTTTGTCAGAGGTCATACCTAAACTTTAGTTATGAGTCACGACAAAATAGAGCAAATCCTACGAAAGAGTATATTTCTAGGTAATCACGAAAATCAGTCTCCAGAATGGTATGAACTGAGAAACACGCCAGGTGTTATTTCTGGCAGCGAAATCGGCACAATCCTAGGCTTATCACCTTGGACATCTGCTATCACGCTTTGGGCTGAAAAGACAGGCAAACTTGAACGCTCTGTCACACCTAACGTTGCTATGCGACTGGGTACGCTAGTTGAACCTGCAATCCGTCAGCTCTATCAGGAAACTCACCCTGAACACATTGTTGAAGAAGTAGGTACATATGCTGCAAGTGAAGCATCATGGATGCATGCAAACCCTGACGGTATCTGTTTAGACGAAGCAGGTGAAGGCTACATCCTAGAAATCAAACACACAGCAACCTACTGGGATGCAGTGCCTGAACATTACAAAGCACAAGTATTTTGGTATATGAACGTTTTCAAGCTACGCAAAGCAGTGTTCGCTGTAGTCAACGCAGGCCGATACAAAGAATACGAAGTGCTCTGGGATGATTTCGAATGGGAGAGCATTCTTCAACAGGTCAACAAGTTTAGATCCTATGTTTTAGATAATGTTCAACCGGACTGGGATGGTTCAGAATCTACTTATGAGACTGTAAGACAACTCTCCCCTGGCATTGAGTCTCGTGATGAAGAACTAGGGCAGTTAGGTATCGAACTAATCAACGCACAAACAGACTTTGATACAGCTGAGACACATTTGCGAGAAATGAAATCTCGTGTTATCGGGGCTTTGAACGGTGCAAAGAATGGTTGCATAGACGGTCAAGTCGTTGTTACTCTCTCGCAACGTGCAGGCAACGCCCCATACCTAACAATCAAGAAAGCGAAATAAACATGAAAATAAGTGACCTAAAAGGACTAACTGTAGGCAACAACATTGCCATAGTTATCCGCAACGACAAACTCAAAAGCACATCTGTTACAGGTGTCTTATCAGGTATTCAAGTCCTAGACTCAGGCAGCGTAGGCGTATCAATTTACGGTTTACCTCAATGGATTTGGTTAGAAAAGAACATGACAGTAACTTGGAGCGACAACTAATGGCACACTTTAACCTCAGCGAATATCAGACTGTCCAGGAACGTATAGATCTATTCTGGTCACGTTTTCCAAATGGCAGACTCTACACAGAGCTTGTATCGTTTACCCCTGACCAAGTCGTTTTCAAGGCTGAATGTTATGCAAACAAAGATGACGTTTACCCTCTAGCAGTTGACTACGCTGAAGAACGCTTAGGTTCATCACCAGTTAATAAGACAAGTTTTCTCGAAAACTGCTCGACTTCCGCCCTGGGAAGGTGCATCTCGTTGCTCGGGAATGAGTTCAGTCCTAAAGGTAAACGCCCAAGTCAACAAGAAATGAGCAAGGTACAAAGGCTAAGTACGCCTGAAGTAGCTCGTAACTGGCAGGCCGCTTTAGATAACATCAACGACATTGAAGGCCTACGATCACTCTACAACGAAGCAAAACAAGGTAAAGCCCCTAATGCTATTCTTGAAGCAATCAAAGGTAAGGCCGATGGAATCACTGGAGCTGCTTCAAACAATTAGCGTACTCTCAGCAAACATTAGAGAGTTAGGCGAGTTAGTCGTGTCCCTGCGAGATGACCCTATCCTGCGAGGCAAAACACTTGTCAGACTCAATGAACAGACTATTAGGCTAAACACGCTCATAAGTTACATGAATTAGGTATTTCCCCTGTAGTTGTGCTTAGATGTCTGTTATGACTCGGACAAAACACGACATACAAAATGAGATTGTTTACTGCACAAGATGCGGTCAAGCACAAAACCAAGAACAAGTCTATAAACGTGTCCTACGCAAAGCAGTCAACGCCGAATGGTGTCGAGACTGTCGAGATGATCGCACAGAAATCAGACGAGACTACAAATGGGTTCACCCTGTCCTAGGTCGCATAAGTTGCTGGCTGTGGATTTTCGATTTAAACGATGACTGGCATCCGATAGACGATAACGGTGAGCTGTATCGCCCAGGTAAAAGACTTTGTGGGTTGAAAGACTGTGTTAGACAAGCACACATCATAGAAACAGATGCTAAGGTTACAGATAAGATAAAAGTGGAGTCAGCCCTAGGAAAAGAACTGACCCCACACAACCGATAAATCGACTATCGGCTTTCTCATTCTAGCAGTGAGTAGCCGTTGAAAGGCTACACATGAAGCAACCTGCTAACAGTTTTGAAGCTGTAAAACTAGTTTTAGATAAAGCACCTAAAGATTTGACGTTAGTTCAAAGACTTGTGTTGATCCAAATAGCACATCATTACCCCACCCCACATTTGTCTCAAAAGACTCTTGCAGCTGAGATTGGGGCTAAACGTGTGGACACTGTTAATCGTGCAGTGCAGGCTTTAGTGAAGCGTAATTTGTTGATTGTGAAACGTCAGGGGCAGGCTAAAGCTAACAAGTATGAGTTGAATTACGGTTCTAACGTATACGCTCAAACCGCATCCGTGACTACACGCCAAACCGTAAATCATGTATACGGTCAAACCGTACTTAAACAAACAATTAACAAAAAAGAAAACAAAGAACGTTTTTTTGTGTTTCTGAAAAGTTTCCCTAACATGACTGTTGATGAAGGCAAGGTTTATCGTGCCTGGACAAAAGCACTCCTAAAAGGCACTAGTGAAGATCTACTTGTTACTGCTTCGCAGGCTAATAGGGAGATGCTTGAACCTGATGCTTGGCTGAACTTTGAAAAGTGGAAGAGCTTTAAACCTGAGATTGATGAGATTGCTATGTTGCGTGAGAGAAGTATCTGATGAGTAACTTTGAGCATTTGAATGAGAGACGTGTTTTGGGTGGGCTGATGGAGTTGGGTGATGATGCTTTCTTTGAGTTGGATTGGGATGTCAAGTATTTTGATAACACCGCTAATGCTTTGATTATGCAGCTGATTCTAGATCAGATGGATGCAGGGAAAGCGTATGACAGGTTTACTGTGGGTGTGATGGGGCAGAGACAGTTCGGGGCTAGCCTGTATTACGATGTTTTGGACTGTTGGAGCGATAAGGCTTTTACTTTGGTTGACCTAAAGTTTTGGCATGAGCTTGTTGTTGAAGCCTGGCAGAAACGTCAGTTGAACCTACAAGCCCAAATAATTATTAACACGCCTGAGAAGGCTTTGGATGCTGTAAAGGCTATTGCTGAAATCAATGCTCCAACCAGTGTGGGCGATGTGTTGAAGACTGTTCAGGAAGATTACCCTGAGCATGTGAAGGTTCGTGAAGAAGGTGTCGCTTTGCTTCCTACCGGTGAACCTAGTATTGACAAGTTGTTGGGTGGTGGCTGGCGGAACGGTATTTATGGTATTGCTGGTAGGCCGAAGCAAGGTAAGTCGATGGTTATGTTGCATTTTGCTCGAAAGCTCGCTGAACAGGGTAAGACTGTATTGTTTGTTTCGTATGAGATGGACAAGCATCAGGTTTATGACCGTTTGCAGGCTGCAGTGTTTGAAGTGGATTCTAATGAGATTGCTAAGAATAGTTTCGGCACAAAGTTTGATGGCGATAAGGTTAAGGCAGGGGTTGCTGAGATGCCTGCAGGTTTGATTGTTGTTAGCCCTGTAGATCGTGACGTAAATGATTTGCATAGGCTGATTAAGCGTACTGAGCAGAAGATGGGTGGGTTGGATGCTGTGTTTGTTGATTACGCCCAGATTATGACTTTGCCTAAACATAACGGTAGTGAAGCTGAGATGCATGCTGCACTGTCTAGCAGGCTTCAGCAGATGGCTATGAAGGTTGAGTTGCCTGTTATTACTGGTTTGCAGTTGCGTAAACCTGAGACGGTGAATGATAAGAAGGTGCCTGGTACTAATGACATTGCTGGGAGCGATAAGTATGCTCGTGATGTGGTGGGTATTCTGTATATTGTGAGATCGCATAGGGAAGGTGATGACCCGATGGGTATAGGTTCAGAGATGTTACTGAAGCTCGGTACTTCAAGATTCACGCCTGACGGTTCGAGCAGGTTTATTGCTGAAGATAAGTTCAGTCGTATCGTGCATAAAGAATGGCGATAGTTATGCAGGATAATCAGGTTGAGTGTTGTCGTTGTGGGTTTAAGTGGGTTGTGAATGCTGAGAAACGTGGCAGGAAAGATTTGAAGTGTATTAGCTGTCGAGTCAAACCTGCAACAACTATCCAGTACGGAAAACTTAGATGTACGCCTCATCAGGGACTTCTTGACGCTGATCTAAACCCGATTGACAGTAAGGGCAGACTTGTGCTTGCAGGGCTTCGGGTTTGCGGTCATAAAGATTGTGTGAACACTACACATATTGTGAGTGATAACTGATGCTGAATAAAATACATGTCGAGAACTGTTTAGACACGATGAAGCGTATGCCAGATGAGTTTGTTGACCTTGTTGTCACTTCGCCACCTTATGACAATCTAAGAACTTACAACGGTTACAGCTTTGACTTTGAAAGCATTGCTGCAGAGTTATTTAGAGTCACTAAGTTGGGGGGGGGTTGTGGTCTGGGTTGTTGGAGATGCTGTTTTGAAGGGTACTGAGTCTGGTAGTAGTTTTAGGCAGGCTTTGCACTTTATGTCTTTAGGCTTCAATCTGCATGACACTATGATTTATGAAAAGAACTCGCCTGCTTATCCTGCTAGGTCTTCAGGTACTCGCTACACACAGATATTTGAATACATGTTTGTTTTTAGCAAAGGTAAACCTAAGTCTGCAAAGATGATTTGTGATAAGCCAAATAAGTGGGCAGGTTTCAAGGATTTCAGTGGAAAACTAAAGAATCCTGTTCCAGACTTTTCACCTAGAAACAACATTTGGCGTTATGTCACTAGTTTCAATGGGGTAAAGCATCCTGCACCATTTCCAGAGCAGTTAGCACTTGACCATGTTTTGACCTGGAGTGTTCAGGGTGATGTCGTTTACGATCCGTTTATGGGTAGTGGTACGACTGCTAAAGCTGCAGTCATGACTGATAGGCGTTGGGTAGGTAGTGAGATTAGTCAGGAATACGCTGATATTGCTTTAGAGCGTTTACAAGATATTGTCAGTGACTAGCAATACAATAATTCTGCAACACAAAAAACAAAACAATTTATTTAGGATAAGGAAAAGAAGATATGGCGGTTGTAAAAGTTTCGGGCAAAGTATCAAAAGTATTTGGAGCAAGCAACCAGGGATTGTCTCTTGTAGAGTCTTACAAGTCTGCTACAGGCGAAGACTACACAAGAACATACACTGTCTGGTTTGCTGTAGCTCACAATGTTCCTGAAGGTGCAGATGTAACAGTTTTCGGACAGTTAAGCACAAAGATTGAAGACTATGAAGACCGTAACGGTCAAGCAGCACGCAAAGTCAAACTAGACATCAACAACGCACAAATTGACGTGCCACCTGCCCCAGTAACAAACGCACCGTTCTAACAGATGCGTTCATGGATCGTAGGATTTCTTTTCGGCCTGCTATTCATAACTAACGCTTTGTTTATCAGTCAACCCTTATCATTCCTAAATGGAGTGGTAGGGGTTTTCTGCTGGTTAATTGTTATTCTGAATTATTATGGCAAGAGATAGTTTTAGTTTTACAGTATTCGGGTCTGAACCTAGACCGCAAGGATCTAAGAAGTATGTCGGGTCTAGGCGTACAGCTGCAGGAAACAACATTCCTCTAATTATTGAAGCGTCACCTGGTTTACCTGTTTGGCGTAAAGCAGTCTCAGATGCTGTAGTTCAGGCGATGCACGATTCAGGTGACATGTCTAAGTTTGATGGGGCAGTCAAAGTCGAAGCAGTGTTTTATGTGACCCGAAAGCGGACAGTTACTAGAGATCTACCTACAGTTCCACCTGATGTTGACAAACTAAGTAGGGCCTTGCTTGACAGCTTGAAACCTGTGTGGAGAGATGACAGTCAGGTTGTCAGGCTTGAAGTCAGCAAGAAGTATGCGACAGGTCAGGCAGGCGTAGCTGTGACTATCAGCAATTACCCGTAATCTGTATAGTTTTAGCCCTTTTTTATACATGTAACAGTTTTATAACACTGCGACACGCCAGACAAATAAAGTTGCATGATTTGACTCAAAACTGCCATAATTGACCTATCAACCAAAAGGTTGAGTCGGACAAACAAAGGACACAAAATGAACGCAGATACAAGATTCATCGCTGAAACTCTAAAGATCACTTTAGAAGAAGCACTAAAGATTCAAAACTTTATTGATGATGAAGCATTGATTGACTGGTCAGAAGATTCACACGCAAAGATTGCCAGAATTGCAAAGCAAGTCAAGAAAAGCATTTACGCAGAAATCATGGGTGCATGATGTCTAGCGAGCAATTATTCCTAAACGCAGTTACTGCATACCGTACCTGGTTGGAGTGTGGCAAGGATTTTCTCAATCACAGTGACCTGTTTGAGCAGTGGGATGATGCTGTGACTTCTTATGCAGAGTCAATCAATCTGAAGCGTAGTCAAGCTGTGACTCATGTTGTTATGGCGTTGAAGGTGATTCGATGATAAAGATGTTGTTTACGGTTGCAGTGATGTTGTTGCTGTTTGTTTTGTTAGCAAATCTTGTCGGATGGTTGTGGCCTGTTCTGACTCACCCGATTGCAGCAATAATTTACATCACGTTTTTTGTGTTGTTTGCTAAATCTGCGTATGAAGCGAGTCAAAAATGAGCGAGACAGTTAGACCTGAACATGCAGAGCGTGTTCGTGACTTTTATCGTGAGCAGGGAGCAGAGCGTGAACAAACTCGAATCATAAAATTGATTGAAGATGCTCAAAATCAAACTGTTCATGTTATTGATAAAGAAGCTTTTGAATCTAAAACAATCAAAATAATTTGCGAAACAATTAGGGCAGATTTTTTGATTTCACTTATCAAGGGAGAAACACGTGAGTAAAGAACCTAACGGAACGCTGGTTATGACTACCTGTAAATGCAGAGAGAACACTACTAATTTGGTTATGACTCGCACTTGGTTTCAAGAACAGTTAGCAAGCAAGATTGCTATAGGTGTTGAGCAAGAGCAGAAACGCATAATCAACCTGCTACTAGATCTAAACGTTGTTAGGCGTTGTGCTGCAACAAACAAGCTCGTAGCAGTTACAACTAACATGGAAGAAGTCGTTTATTTGACAGGGTTTGAAAATGCCTGACCTAACTAAGCGTGAGTCTGCCTATTTTATTTTGTTTGCTTTAGGTGCTCTCGGTGTCTTGATTATGACTTTAGTGCTCTGGGCAGGCACTCAGCCTAGGAACTGTTGGACTCAGTATGAGACTGAGCAGCAGGCTATTGAGATGTGTGAACAGTGAAGAAACAGATAATCAGCCATAAATTGATGTTGTACCCGATCAGGTTATACATTTTGGATGCTGTCTATGAGTGGCAGTTGAATGAGCAGGTCAAGCAACAGGTTTATGCTGAGCAAGAAAAGGCGATGCAGTTGCTTAGACTAGAGACAGGGTTTTCTCGTAGAAGATGTTTAGAGATTCTTCGGGGAATAAAACACTTGGATGACTTCCCTTGTCGCCCAGGTTTCAACACTGAAAGAAGGAACATAAATGAGCTGTAACAACTGTTTAGATACTTGTCAGTGTGCCAGGGTGCAGGCTGTCAACATTTTCAGCAAAGACTATAAGGCAGGGCAGATTGCAGGTAGATCGGCTGAAGCTAACCGTACAAGCAATGCGTTGATTGAGTTAGAGCGAGCAGAGATTATCTCTAACGCACAGATGCAGGCAATACTTGACTTGATTCTTGAAAAACTTACTGATGCAGTGGATATCGACTGATGCTGGAGATTATTGCGTTGATGTTTATTCTGCTTATTTGCCTAATTATTGGGGCTATGTTGACTAGCGTATTTATGGCGTATGTAACACAGGCTAACTATGTTGACGAAACGTATGATGACCATGATGACTAGGGCGATAGATGAAGCAGTCGAACTGCTTAGAGATAAGAATTTAGTTTGGGGTGCAGACTTCAACAGCATTAGATATCAGCTTGCAGATTTGTTGATTGTTTCGGCTGCTCAAGGAGACATCTTGGAAACTCTTGCAGATACTCTTGCTAAACGCCTAATTTCACCTTATGCAGCTGAAGTGAGTTATGACCCTAACCTGGAGAAACGTGATGCTTGAAGATCTAGTTATACCGGTCAAACAAACAACTTGCAGGATTAGAACTGTTAAGGATGAGATACCTGACAAGGATGCAACTATTCTTGAGCAGGCTGTAATGAACCCTGAATGGCCTTGTAAAACTTTGAGCAATGAACTGTTGAAACGTGAAATAAAAGTCAGTGACACAGCTATCAAACATCACAGAGAGAAGCGTTGCTCATGTTGGAAGACCTAGTTACCCCTGCACCTAAAGTCTCTGTCCCTGAAGGTTGGAGTCCTAGCGTTGTCTTTGATGGTGACGGTGGCGAAGCAACACTGCCTGCAGTTGAAGGCGATAACCCTGTTGACATTGAAGGATTTCTGCGTGATGCAGGTATCAACCCTGACGAGATAGACATTGTAGGTGAACCAAGAATAAGTCGCTGGCAGGTTGCTAGACCTTTTCCACTTGAACCTGCATGGCATACAGCTGTAAGGATTCGCTGGCGTAGGAAGGGCGTAACTAAAGATTTACCTCTGCTTTACTCTCTAGCAAAGAAAACTAAGCCATCAATAGTCAAGACAGTCGCACCAGGTAAAGCTCTGGTTGTGCTTTGGTCAGATTTACAGGTAGGTAAAGTAGATCATAGAGGTGGCGTTGAGCAGATGATTCAACGTGTCGAAGCAACACAAGAACGACTAATTGCTTTAGTAAAGAAAACTAAACCTGAACGCATAATCGTGTCAGATGTGGGTGATTCTATAGAAGGCTTTCAGAATGTTGCTGACTTACATCAGCTGGCAACAAATGACCTGAGTTTGATGCAACAGGTTGATCTGTTTACATCAATGACATGGACTCTTCTAAAATCTCTCAGCAAGTATGCTCCGATCACTTATTTGAGCGTAGGCAGCAATCACTGTCAGTTCAGGGTCAGTAAACAGCGTGTAGGCAATGCAACAGATGACTGGGGTATTCATGTAGGTAGAACACTTGCTAGGTTGAGCAAAGAAGTCGGATTAGACATAACTTTTCATGAACCTGCAAAACATGATGAGTCTTTGGCTTATGACGTGTTTGGTGACGGTTTTCATGTTCTTGGTATGGTGCATGGACATCAGGCAAACAACCCAAACATGATTCCAGACTGGTGGCGTAAACAGTCCTTCGGCAAGCAGTCAGTTACAGCTGCAACAGTCTTAGTGTCAGGCCACTTCCATCACCTACGAGTTCAAGAACTAGGATCTACATCTCGTGGCACGAGTCGTTTCTGGGTTCAAGCTGCAACACTAGATAATGGTTCTAACTGGTGGAGACTAAACTCAGGTGAAGATAGTCAGCCAGGATTAGTTTGTTTTGCTTTAGAGCGTGACACAGACTTTACAGGTACAGTATTTAAGTTATAGGGGCTGGAATGGTTTTCGACAGTCTGTAAAGCCACAAGTGGAAGCAGATTGGACTAGGGTTCGACTCCCTACAGCTCCACGCAGAGAAAGGACAAACATGCCTGCATATAAGTATCAATGCAATGACTGTAACGAAATTGAAGTTATGGTATTCGCTATTAACGAAGTTCACACAATACCTTTATGCCCGAAGTGTGACAAGCCAATGGTTAGACTGTTCGGACTGCAAACTATTCGTTTCGTAGGAAACGGATGGGGTAAGGATGCCCGATGAGCGTAAAAGTAACTGCAATAGTCGCACTAATTCTAAGTCTCAATCTAAGTTCAACAACAGTAGAAGCAGAAAGCCCTGCCACAATAACTGTCAGTCAACAGTCAACAGACTTTAGAGCTAAAACATTTAGTCTCGCTAAAGAGTTTCAGGCAAAGCAGAAACGCCTAAAACTAAAGAAGATAGTTACCTACCTGACTACCAGAGTGCATAAGACTGCCTACGTTTTCTCAGGTAGCAGCATCTATGGTTGGGATTGTTCAGGCATGGTCAGGTATGCGTACAAAGGTTTGGGCATAACTCTGCCACACTCAGCAAACAAACAGGCACATGTAGGCACAAGAGTCAGTAAACCTAAAGCAGGTGACATAGTTGTTTTCGCCTATCAAGGCAGCACAAACTTCTATCACTCAGCACTCTATCTCGGTAACAACCTGATCATCAACGCTAACGCCCTATATAAAACAACAGTCATACAGCCACTCACATACTTCAAGCAATCTCAAATAAGGTTTGTTAGAGTCATAAAATGATTCGTGAAGTGTGCAGCTGTGGAGCAGAGTTCGAAACGGATGACCGTGAAGCCATAGCCCTAGTCAAAACTTGGAGACGAACACACAAGCACACAGAAAAGCCACACACGCCCGATGCAAGCGTTATACAAGTCTCAGGCGATAACACTGTCGCTTTAGGCTTTCAAGCCCTGTACGACCCTTACAACGACCCGATGGATGAATAATGAGCAGATTCCCTAAACCATGTCTAGCCTGCAATCAACTAACAACCGGTGGTAGTTATTGCACAACGCATCAAGCCATTGTTGATGAACGTGAACGACTCAGGCAAAACAAACGCAAACAGGGGCGTACCCTATACGACACAGCAACATACCGTAGAGCTAGGGCATACCTTCGGGCTACAGCAACCCACTGCCACCTATGCAAACAACCATTCACAGACCGCAAAGACATCACAGCAGATCACCTAATACCAGGCAACGCAGATAGTCCTTTAGCCCCTGCACACTCAGTCTGCAACTCAAGGCGTGGCAACAAACCCTTGACCTGACACACAACACAACGCCTACACACAGTCATTGATTCACACACAAGACAGGCAGGCTTTGCGTATGGGGGGTCAATTTTGTTTAAGCGTTTCATTGTTTCAC
>Ga0114974_10001263_pt1 | contig 19966 bp, 21 predicted proteins | sample S_130206_EF_Meta_FD_87318 | JGI IMG/M metagenome (GOLD analysis project Ga0114974, IMG submission 87318) | Freshwater microbial communities from Lake Simoncouche, Canada to study carbon cycling - S_130206_EF_MetaG | ecosystem: Environmental > Aquatic > Freshwater > Lake | place: Lake... | reverse complement strand
CTGGCACGTCAAATTTAACATTCAGGTCTTTTATTCCTTGAGTTACGCCTTCGCAAACAAATTCAAAGTGCATCGTTTCCCCTTTTATAACACAACCAATTACGATTATAGCATCCACATTTTGGGTTGCAATCATTTTTTTGGCTCCATAAATAAGTTCAAAACTACCAGGAACATTCCAACGAATAATGTTTTCAGGAAGTGCATTACAATCTAATAAAGCCGTTTCAGCACCAGAATATAGCCCTTCGGTAATAATCTCGTTCCATTCAGAAACAACAATCCCAAACCGAAAATTTTTCGCGCTTGGGATTGTGTTCTTATCGTAATTTGATAAATTTTTATTTGCAGTAGCCATAATAACTAGGATTTTATTGATGTTTAGTATATACAATCAAAGATAAGAAATTCTTCAATTATAAATGCAAAATCCTAGCGCTAGTTTACTGTGCTAAACCAATTAAAGCATCAATATTAGCTGCTTCTGGAGTGGCTTCGTATATTTCTTTTATTTCAGTAAAATATTTCAACGCATCCGCTTTGTTTTTTAAACCCAAAGCCGTTTGTCCTGCTTTCAACAAGAAACGTGGTGTTGTAAATTCGTTTTTATTTGTTTCAGATGCTTTAATGTAAAATTCCAAAGCCTCTTTTGGTTGGCTTTTTTGAGAATGAGCATCACCAATAGCACCAATAGCTAAAGCACTTAAAACCATATCATCGGATTTAAATTTCTCTAAATAAGAAATTGCTTCATCATATTTTCCAATGTTTAAATAAGCCATTCCAGCATAATAATTAGCTAAATTTCCAGCAGCTGTCCCTTCATATTTAGAAGCGATATCTACAAATCCGAACTTTCCTTCAGATCCTTTTAAAGCTAAATTGTATAATGAATCGCTTTTAGTTCCGTCGGCAGCTTTTTGAAAATTTTGTTGTGCCAAAAACATTTCTGTCGCGGCAGTATCTTCTTTAGGTTCCGAAACAAATTTTTGAAAAAGAACATATCCAACAGTTACCAAAGCAACAACTGCAACGATTCCGAAGATTACTTTTTGATTTTTAGCTACAAATTCTTCTGTTTTTGAAGCCGTTTGATCTAATGAATTAAAAACACCTGCTGTAGTGCTGTCTTTTTCATCAATAGTTATATTTTCAACTTGTGTGTCGTCTTTTTCTACTTTTTCTTTTGGAGTTTTATAGCCTCTTTTATTGTACGTTGCCATTTAATTTTAAATTAGTGAGTGGCAAAAATAAAATTTTTATTCAAACTGTCATAAAAAAAATGCTTTTATATTCAAATAAATGAAACTTTTCCCTCAATATTATGTTCTTTCATACAAATTGTAAAAATTTTTGGAATTGAAATTCCGTAAAATGCATTTTTATCGATATTTTTCAATAATTTGCACCCTTTAAAATAAAACAAATTTAGATTTTCAATTCTCTCATTATCAGTAAGTTTCATAAATGTATTTAAAAAAGATTGCTTTATTCAATTATAAAAATTTTTCGGAAGTCAATTTCGAGTTTGATAGCAAAATTAATTGTTTTGTAGGGAAAAACGGAATTGGGAAAACCAACGTATTGGATGCAATTTTTCATTTATCGTATGGAAAAAGCTATTTCAATCCTTTGGCGGTTCAAAATATCAAACATGGGGAGGAATTTTTCGTGATAGATGGGGAATTTGAAAAAAAGGACAGAACAGAGCAAATTGTTTGCAGTTTAAAAAAAGGCCAAAAGAAAATTTTAAAACGAAATGGAAAACAATATGATAAATTTTCTGAACATTTAGGATTTATTCCTCTAGTTATCATTTCGCCAGCAGATCGCGATTTGATTATTGAAGGTAGCGAAACACGACGTAAATTTATTGACAGTGTAATTTCGCAATTGGATTCCGTTTATTTGCACCAGCTAATTCAGTACCAAAAAATCCTCAACCAACGCAATGCCTTATTGAAATATTTTGCCCTAAATCAGGTTTTTGATTCTGAAACTTTATCCATTTATAATGAACAATTGGATGGTTACGGACAAACTATTTTTGAAAAAAGAACCGCATTTTTAGCTGATTTTGTTCCCATATTCAACAAACACCATCACGCCATAACGGGTTCAGAAGAAATGGTTCAATTGGTTTATGAAAGTCAGTTATCCGAAAAGAAGTTATTAGTGCTTTTACAAGAAAATATTAATAAAGACCGGGTTTTACATTATACGAGTGTTGGAATTCACAAAGACGATTTGTCATTTGAAATTGATAATTATCCGATAAAAAAGTTTGGTTCTCAGGGACAACAGAAATCTTTTTTGATTGCACTTAAATTGGCTCAATTTGAATTCGTAAAAAAACAATCGGGTGAAAATCCAATTCTGTTATTTGATGATATTTTTGACAAATTAGATGAAACTCGTGTTGGAAAAATTGTAGAAATGGTCAACAATGATAATTTCGGACAACTATTCATCTCAGATACACATCCCGAAAGAACTGAAGCCATTATCAAATCGACGCACCAGAGTTATAAAATATTTAACTTGTAAGTTTTGCTAAATCAATTAATATCCTTTTACTTTACTAATAAAATTCTATTTAAATTATAAATTAACAAACTATGAAAGCAACATTTTTTTCTTTATTGTTTATAGGTTTCCTTTTCACAAGTTGCAATGGTCAAACCGAAAAACAATACGAATCGATTGCTCCAACTGCTTTTGCAGATAAAATAAAAGCAACCCCAAATGCTCAAATTATTGATGTTCGTTCGCCTGAAGAATTTGCAGGACAACACCTTGACAATGCCGTAAACATCAATTGGAATGGGGATGATTTTGATGGAAAAGTTAGCAAATACGACAAAAAAAAACCTGTTTTTGTCTATTGTATGAGTGGCGGAAGAAGTACAAAAGCCGCTGAAAAATTGAAAGAATTGGGTTTCAAAACCATTTATGAATTACAAGGTGGAATTATGAAATGGAATGCGGCTGGGCTTTCAATTCCGAGCGATAAAATTATCGGAATGTGCAGTCAAGAATACCAAGAATTACTAAAAACGGCTAAAAAAGTGCTAGTTGATTTCTATGCAGAATGGTGCGCACCTTGTAAAAAAATGACACCGTACCTTTTGAAAATGCAAAAAGAAATGGCTGATAAAGTTACCATTGTTCGTTTGAATGCAGATGAAAATAAAACTTTAATCAACCAATTAAAAATTGACGAGCTTCCTACCTTATTATTATACCAGAATAACGAAGTGATTTGGAAACATTCCGGTTATTTAAGCGAAGAAGATTTAACGAAACAATTGCAATAAATTATGCTTTCAAAAAACACTTTACAATTTCTTGAAGATCTAAAAGCCAATAACAATCGGGATTGGTTTTTGGAAAATAAAAAAAGGTACGAAGAATATAAAAAGGATTATCAGCAGTTGATTCGGGAATTTCTTGAAACAATGAAGCCACAAGATGCCAATTTAGAACTTTTAGAAGTCAAAAATTGTACCTTCAGAATCAACCGAGATATCCGATTTTCAAAAAATAAAGCACCTTATAAAACTCATTTGGGAATTTGGATGAACACCAATCACGGTAGTAATAATGGCCCTGGCTATTACATTCATATTGAAAAAGGAGCTAGTTTCATCGCGGGAGGATTGTATAGTCCTGAAGCGGATGAATTGAAAAAAATAAGAAAAGAAATTGCCTTTTTTCATGAAGATTTAGAAGAAATCCTATCCGATAAAAAATTAAAAAAAATCTATTCCGGACTAGAACGAACTGAGAGTAATTCGTTAAAAAATGGTCCTAAGGATTTTGAAAAAGACCACCCTGCGATTGAGTTTTTAAAACTTAAAAGTTTTGTCGCTGTTCAAAAAATATCAGATAAAGAGCTGTTTGAGGAGCATTTCGTTAAAACAATATCTGAGAAACTGCTCGTTTTAAAACCATTGCTTGAATTTTTGAACCGAGGATTGTCGGGAGATTAATTATTAATTATAATTGTATTTTTCAATCGGTTTAAAGTACATTTGCTTTTTACTTTTACACTTTAAAATGGAGATTCTAAATCATTTTTCTTTAAAAAACTACAATACTTTTGGCATTGAAGCCAGCGCAAAACAATTTGTAGGAGTTCATTCTGTTGAAGAATTAAAAACTGTTTTGGTCGAAAATAAAAACCAAAATAAATTTATTCTTGGTGGTGGAAGCAACATGCTTTTGACTAAAGATATTGAATCTTTGGTACTTCACATTGACTTAAAAGGTAAAAAAATCATTAAAGAAAATGACGATTTTGTTTGGGTTGAAAGCCAAGCAGGAGAAAATTGGCACGAATTTGTTTTGTGGACAATCAATCAAGATTTTGGCGGATTAGAAAACATGTCCTTGATTCCTGGAAATGTAGGAACGACTCCCGTTCAAAATATTGGCGCCTACGGAGCCGAAATAAAAGACACTTTTGTTTCTTGTACTGCAATGAAAATTGACAATCAGGAAATAAGAACATTTTCTAATGAAGAATGTCATTTTGGATATCGAGAAAGTATCTTCAAAAATGAAGTTAAAGACCAATATATAATTACGTCAGTCATTTTTAAATTGACGAAACGCAATCATAAAATCACTGTTTCATATGGTGATATTGCATCTGAATTAGAAAAAAACAATATTTCAACGCCAACACTAAAAGACGTTAGTAATGCTGTAATAGCCATTCGACAAAGTAAATTACCCGATCCAAAAGTATTAGGAAATAGCGGTAGTTTTTTTAAAAATCCCATCCTATTAAAATCCGAGTTCGAGAAAATTCATCAAAAATTCCCTGAGATGAAATTCTATGAAGTTTCTGAAACTGAAGTAAAAGTTCCTGAAGGATGGCTTATTGAACAAGCTGGTTTCAAAGGAAAACGTTATGGCGATGCTGGGATTCACAAAAATCAAGCATTGGTATTAGTTAATTATGGTTCAGCTACAGGTCAAGAAATTTTAGCTGTTTCTACAGAAATTCAAGACACCGTTTTTAGCACATTTGGAATCCATATAGAGACCGAAGTTAACATCATTTAAAGGCAGTTTAAATCTTTCGATTATATTGCATTCTGTATTTGAAAATCCTAATTGAATTCATACCTTTGCGCACATCCAAAAAAGAAGGGAAATTGATATGTTAATTACTATTTTTTATATTTTTATCGCCATAATTGCCGTCCAACTTTTTTACTATGTTGGTGTTTTTACTAAATTTTCTTTTTCGAAAGAACAAAAATCTACACCCAAAAGAATTCCAATTTCGGTAATTGTATGTGCAAAAAATGAAGAAGAAAACGTAACTAATTTCATTCCACTTTTAGCTGAACAAAACTACCCCGATTTTGAAATCATCTTAATTGACGATGCCTCAAGCGACAATACATTAGAGATATTTGAAGAATTTGAAAAAAAATATTCCAATGTAAGACTTGTAAAAGTAGCCAATAACGAAGCTTTTTGGGGCAATAAAAAGTTTTCTTTGACATTAGGAATCAAAGCAGCAAAAAAAGATTATTTACTTTTCACAGATGCCGATTGTTATCCTACTTCAAAAGAGTGGTTAACCTTAATGAGTTCGCAATTCACCATGCAAAAAACATTTGTTTTGGGATATGGCGCTTATGAAAAAATCAAAGGATCGTTCTTGAATAAAATCATCCGTTTTGAAACGATGTTAACCGCAATTCAGTACTTTTCTTGGGCAAAAATTGGACATCCTTATATGGGAGTTGGAAGAAATTTAGCCTATAAAAAAGACGAATTTTTCAAAGTGAACGGTTTTATTGACCACATGAAAATTCGTTCTGGCGATGACGATTTATTTATCAATCAAGCAAGTAATGGGAAAAACACAACTTGCTGTTATGCCCCTGACAGTTTTACCTATTCAAAACCTAAAACAAGTTTCAAAGAATGGATGCAACTTAAAAAACGCCTTGCTGCCACAGCTACTTTCTATAAGCCGTTTGACCGATTGCAACTTTCTGTTTTTTTTATATCTCAAGTATTATTCATCATTTTACCAATAATTTTGCTGGTTTTTCAATACCAATGGATTGTTGTTTTGAGTTTAATTGGATTTAGATATTTATTCGCGTGGATTATTCTTGGCTTTTCTGCTGGAAAATTAAAAGAAAAAGATGTAATGTATTGGTTTCCATTTATTGAGATGGTACATATATTCTCACAATTGAATATCTTTGTATCTAACATGTTCTCAAAACCCGTACATTGGAAATAATAAAAAATATAGAAAAAGCTAAAATTGGTGATCAAGTTGCCTTTACTTTTCTATTGGATTTTTATTGGAATGAAGTGTACGGATTTATGCTTAAACGCACTGAAAACGAAACAGATGCCGAAGATATTACCATAGAAACTTTCTCGAAAGCATTCGACAAACTAGCCACTTACAATCCCGAATTTCAATTCAACACCTGGTTGATTGCTATTGCAAAAAACGTTCACATTGATATTTTACGCAAAAAAAAATCATCGCTTTTTGTTGAAATTTCTGACGAAGAAGATTATCAAGCATACAATATTGCCGACACTACTCCGTCTGCAGAAGACAAATTAATTACAGAGCAAAATTTATCACAATTGCTTCAATATATAAAGGAGTTAAAACCACATTATCAGGAAGTAATTCAGTTGCGCTATTTTCAAGAAATGAGTTATCAGGAAATTGCAAATCAACTAGATGAACCCTTGAGTAATGTCAAAGTAAAGATTCTTCGTGCCAAAAAATTATTGGCAGAAATCATCCATACAAAAAGATAAAAACTTCCTTTTTTAGATTTCAGTTCAATTGCACAATATTATTTCGAATAATAACGTTATAAGTTAAAACCTACACTTATGATGTGATACTACTTAACCATTAAAACTCAAAATTATGTCTAAAGTAAGTATTTGTGGAAACGGGTGGACTAACCTAGTTTTCGAAGGAAGAAATAAAGAATATGGCGCCTATCAATTGCGAAAAGAAGATTCTGTAAATACCATTACGGCGTTCTTTTTTGGATTATTATTTATCATTTCACTTTTTGGAATCGGATTTCTATTAAGTTCATTCAGTTCTAAAACTGTGGTAGCAGAACCGGAACCTTTTTATCCACCAATTCATGTCACGAAATTTGAAAATCCCATTCGGGAAGAACCTAAAAAAGAAATTCTACCTTTAAAAAAGAAAGAAACTGAAAAGGCAATCACTAAAAAAGATTTAATAAATCCAGTAATTACAAAAAGTACGGAACCTCTTGATGATATTAAAACTAATAAAGAGGAAAAAGCTTCAAAAGCACCACTTTTGGGATCTCCAACTGGAACTGAAACAACAATTCCAATTGGTACAAATGGTACTGCTGTAGTTGGTGCCAAAAAAAATGATGGCCCAGTAAATACAAATGCTTTGGACAAACTACCAGAATTTCCTGGCGGAATAGCAAAATTTTATTCCTATGTAGGAAATAATTTTGAAAAACCTGAAATTGAGGGAGAACAAACCATAAGTGTTTACGTTTCATTTGTGATTGAAGAAAACGGAACTATGTCAAATATTAAAGTAGTTCGTGACCCTGGTTATGGACTTGGAAATGAAGCCATTCGAGTTTTGAAATCGCTAAAAACAAAATGGTCTCCAGGCATGATTGCTGGTCAAGCTGTTAGAACTTCCTATGATTTGCCAATCAAAGTAACTTTGCAATAATCAAACATTTAATGCCATACAAAAATTTCGGTTTTTGATTTGTTTTTATATCCTAATTACAAATTAAAAACCGTTTTTATAAAAACTACTTTCCGTATATTTGCACACTTAAAAAACCCAATTATGGAATCTGTTTTAGAAAATGTACTTCCAACTGGAAAACCAAAATGGTTGAAAGTAAAATTACCAATTGGCCAAAAATACACTGAGCTTCGCGGCTTGGTCGATAAATATAAACTGAACACCATTTGTACTTCGGGAAGTTGCCCAAATATGGGTGAATGTTGGGGTGAAGGAACAGCTACGTTTATGATTCTTGGAAATATTTGCACGCGTTCGTGTGGTTTTTGTGGTGTAAAAACGGGAAGACCTGAAACTGTAGATTGGGATGAACCTGAAAAAGTGGCACGTTCTATAAAAATAATGAATATCAAACACGCTGTAATTACAAGCGTCGATAGAGATGATTTGAAAGATGGTGGTTCAATTATTTGGATTGAAACTGTGAAAGCAATCCGCAGAATGAATCCAACAACTACACTTGAAACCTTAATTCCAGATTTTCAAGGAATTGAAATCAATATTGACCGCATCGTAGAAGCCAATCCTGAAGTGGTTTCTCACAATGTAGAAACCGTGAGAAGACTAACGCGTGAAGTTAGAATTCAAGCTAAATACGACCGAAGCTTAGAAGTTTTGAGATACCTAAAAGAAAAAGGAATCAACAGAACAAAATCAGGAATTATGCTTGGTTTGGGAGAAACAGAAGAAGAAGTTTTTCAGACAATGAAAGATTTGCGTCAAGCGAATGTAGATGTTGTAACCATCGGTCAATACTTGCAACCAAGTAAAAAACACTTGCCAGTAAAGGAATTTATAACGCCTGAGCAATTTGCAAAATACGAACAATTTGGACTAGAATTAGGTTTCCGACATGTAGAAAGCGGACCATTAGTGCGTTCGTCTTACAAAGCCCAAAAACACATCCTATAATTATTTTGAATTCAAAATTTTAAATGAGTCAAAAAACAAGAATTGCCATTAATGGATTTGGGAGAATTGGTCGGAATTTATTTCGATTGCTCCTAAATCATCCTTATATCGAAGTTGTAGCAATAAATGATATTGCCAACAATAAAACGATGGCACACCTTGTAAAATACGATAGTATACATGGTGTTCTTCCTTACGAATGTAGTTTTACTGAAGATGCAATAGTTATCGAAGGGAAATCCTTTTTGTTCTTTCACGAAAAATCAATCTCCAATTTAGATTGGAAATCCCTGAATATCGATTTTGTAATTGAATCTACTGGGAAATACCACGCTTTTGAAGAAATAAATGCGCATATATTGGCTGGAGCCAAAAAAGTAATATTATCAGCACCATCAGAAGTTGACACCATAAAAACAGTCGTTTTGGGTGTCAATGAAAGTATTCTTGATGGAACCGAAACCATAATTTCAAATGCAAGTTGTACTACCAATAATGCGGCTCCAATGATTAAAATTATTGATGCCCTTTGCGGAATTGAACAAGCTTATATAACCACAATTCACTCCTACACTACCGATCAAAGTTTGCACGATCAACCGCACAAAGATTTGCGAAGAGCTAGAGGTGCATCCCAGTCAATTGTTCCTACAACGACAGGAGCAGCAAAAGCATTAACAAAAATATTTCCAGAATTTGAAGGAAAAATCGGAGGTTGTGGTATTCGTGTCCCAGTTCCCGATGGATCCTTGACCGACATCACATTCAATGTAAAAAGACAAGTTAGTATTGCAGAAATTAATGCTGCATTCAAAACTGCGGCAATGACTGATTTCAAAGGGATTTTGGCCTATACAGAAGACCCAATTGTTTCTGTAGATGTCATTGGAAATCCAAATTCCTGTGTTTTTGACGCTCAATTAACCTCCGTTATTGACAAAATGGTTAAAGTAGTGGGTTGGTATGATAACGAAATTGGGTACTCTTCGCGAATTATTGATTTAATTTTATTACTAAATAAAAAATAATTCGTTATCTTTATTCTTATTTATAAATCTATAAATGAGAACATTAACGTTGTTTTGTAGTTGTTCCAACTTCCTTTTCTATTCAGGAAGTATCTTCTCTTTTCCACAAAATCAAACTTTAAATATAGTATTACAAAATACTGAAATTTCAATTAGTAGGTTTTACGGATTTATTATAGTTGCATTAATATCTGTTTTATTGCTTTCTTGTGCTTTTTTGTTTCGGAAATACAAAAACTTGAAAAAGAACAATTACTTCCTTCAAGATAAAGTTTTGACATTAGAAGTAGAAAAAGAAAAATCGGAAGTAGCATTTAAATCTCGTAATGAATTTTTGTCAACGGTAAGTCATGAACTTCGAACTCCGTTGAATGCAATTATTGGGATTACACACTTGTTAATTGAAGACAATCCAAAAAAATCACAACAAAATTATCTAACTTCATTGCAATTCTCGGGCGAATACCTATTGGACTTTATCAACCAAATTTTGGAAGTCAACAAATTAGAATCAGGCAGAGTAGAAATTGATAATACGAATTTTAATATCTTTGATGTTCTTTCAAAGGTTGAAAAAACACTACTTGAACAAGCAAAATCTAAAAACAACAAACTACTATTTGAAATTGATTCCGATATTCCTAAGAACTTAATTGGTGACCACGTTAAACTTTTACAAATATTAATGAATTTGATTACCAATGCTATCAAATTTACTGACAATGGCGATGTAAAAGTAAGTGTCAAATTACTCTCTCTCAACGAACACATTGTTTTTATTTATTTTGAAGTTTCGGATACTGGAATCGGAATTGCTGAGGACAAACAAGATTCCGTATTTGAAAGCTTTTCTCAAGGATCTGTAGAAATCAACAGAAAATATGGCGGAACAGGTTTAGGATTGAATATCGTAAAAAAATTAGTTGAAATTCTTGGCGGAAAAATCAAATTAGAAAGCAAAATCGGACTAGGAACTACCTTTTCCTTTGTACTAAATTTTAACTTAGGTTCCGCTATTCCTATTTCAAAGGAAAAAAAATACGATCCCTCAAAATTAGTTAACAAAAAAATATTGCTAGTTGAGGACAACAAAATTAATCAGATGGTTATTAGTAAAATGCTTGAAAAGAAAAAAATGAACTGCACAATTGCTGAAACTGGTGAAGAAGGTGTAGAAATGGCAAAAAACCAAAATTATGATTTGATTTTAATGGACATTCATCTGCCTGGAATTAGCGGGACAACAGCTACAGAAAACATTAGAACTTTCGATAAAAAAACTCCAATTGTAGCCTTAACAGCGATTTCTTTGGATGAAAATAGAGAAATGCTACTTTCATTTGGCATGAATGATGTAATTACCAAACCTTTTAATCCTGATGATTTTTATCGAATTATTTCAGAGAAATCGAAAATGAATTAATAATTCAAAATTAGTTCTTTTATTAAATTTCGAACAGACGGTTCGGCTTTTTCAGCTGCTATTAGTACTTCGGCATGGTTTACAGATTCAATATTATCCTCATCACCCATATCTGTAATTACTGAAATTCCAAAGCATTCCATATCCATGTGACGTGCTACAATTACTTCTGGAACGGTTGACATTCCAACGCAATCGGCACCTAGAATTTTCACCATTCTATATTCTGACAAGGTTTCAAAAGTAGGGCCTTGCAAACCTAAATAAACTCCTTCTTGTACTTCTATATTTAAATTTCGAGCCAATTCCTCAGCCTTAATTATCATATTTTTAGAATACGGTTCGCTCATGTTTACAAAACGAGGGCCAAAACGTTCATCATTTTTTCCACGTAAAGGATGCTCAGGCATCATATTTATGTGGTCTTTTATAATTACAATTGAACCCACTTTATAATTGGGATTTACACCACCTGAGGCATTTGAAACGATAACTTTATTAATTCCTAAAAACTTCATTACGCGTACAGGAAAAGTAACTTCTTTCATAGAATAGCCTTCATAAAAATGAAAACGTCCTTGCATTGCTACAACTTTTTTGGTTCCAATAGTTCCAAAAACCAAAGCACCTTTATGCCCTTCTACTGTTGAAACTGGGAAATTTGGAATCTCTGAATACGGCAATGTGAATTCAACTTGAATATCATCAGTAAAACCCCCTAATCCTGAGCCTAAAATGACTCCATATTCCGGTGCAAAATTGACTTTCGATTTAATATAATTTACTGTTTCTTGTACCTGATTCCACATAATTTGTAATGATTTTATCGAAATTTTCCTCTTCAAAAAGAAATTTACTTTGTATTGGCAAATAATAAAGTTGTTCTTTTGGAATACGTCCTTTTAATCTAACGTAGTCTTTTTCAGTGGTAATTATGATGTTGTTATTGGCTTTATTTTTAATATCTAAAATGTCTTTTTCTGTAAAATGATGATGGTCTGGAAAAGTCAAACATAGTTCATTTCCACTATGTAAATATCGGAAAAAGGATTGAGGTTTTGCGATTCCGGCCAAAAGTAATTTATCAACATTTTCAATTTCTGAAACGCTTCGTTTTCCATATTCAGAATACACAAAATCGTCATAAGCAATGGTGGTGAAAAAGAGTTGCTGATTGGATTCAATATCCAACTTATTGGTAATTTCATTCCGAGATTCCTTTGATAAATCATACGGACATTTGGTGACAACAATAACGTTTGCACGTTTTGCTCCACTCTTACCTTCTCTTAGATTTCCTGTTGGAAGCTGAAAATCATCTGAATACAGATCATTGTAGGCAGTCAAAAGAATATAAAATCCTGCTTTTACTTTACGATGTTGGAAGGCATCATCCAATAAAATAACTTCTGGTTTTGATGTTTGGGAAAGCAATTGTTCGATACCATTTTTACGATTGGCATCAACCGCAACTTGAATTTTAGGGAATTTTGAATAAAACTGAAAAGGTTCATCTCCAATTAACGTTGCATTGGCATTGGCATCAGCCAAAATATAACCTTTGGATTTTCTTTTATAACCGCGACTTAAAGTGGCAATTTTATATTTATCTGATAATAATCGGATTAAATATTCGATTTGAGGGGTTTTTCCTGTACCTCCAACGCTTAGATTTCCAACAACAATAACAGGTAAATCAAACGAATAGGATTTAAAAAAACCTTTGTTATATAGGAAATTTCGAAATGAAGTTATTCCTTTATATAAAAGTGCCAATGGCAATACTATTTTTCGCAAAAAATTCATTGTACGAAAGTATACTATTTTATCTTTATAAAAAAGTTGAATTGTTTTTTCGTTAATTTGTATATTCAAAAACTACTAAAAAGTAAACCGTGATAACAATCAAAGAAATAATTTCAGTTCTTGAAGAAATGGCTCCAATTGCCTACGCCGAAGATTTTGACAATGTAGGATTATTAGTCGGAAATCAAGAATCAAAAGCCACCGGAATATTAGTTTGTCACGATGCTTTAGAAAGTGTAATTGACGAGGCAATTGCTAAAAAGTGCAATTTAGTGGTATGTTTTCATCCTATATTATTTACTGGATTGAAGAAAATTACTGGAAAAAATTACGTGGAACGTTCCGTCATTAAAGCTATCAAAAATGACATTGCAATTTATGCAGTTCATACGGCATTAGACAATCATCCTGAAGGTGTAAATAAAATTTTTGGAAGTGCATTAGGTTTAATAAATACTAAAATTCTAATTCCAAAAGAAAATTTCATTCGGAAATTAGTCACTTTTACAATTCCTGAAAATGCCGATAAAGTTCGGAATGCACTTTTTGATGCGGGTGCAGGAACTATTGGAAACTATGAAAATTGTAGTTTTAGTTCGAAAGGTGTTGGAACTTATATGGGAAATGAGCACAGCAATCCCGAAATTGGTGCACGATTTGAATTTGTTGAAGCAGAAGAAATTAAGATTGAAGTTACTTTTGAAAAACAATTGGAATCTAAAATTCTAAAGGCGCTTTTTGAAAGTCATGTGTATGAAGAAGTAGCCTATGAAATCATAGAATTACAAAACAAACATCAAAATATTGGTTTGGGATTAATTGGAGAGCTTGAAAACCCAATGAATGAAAAGGAATTTATGCTTTTTGTAAAAGATAAAATGCAATGCGAAGGCATTCGTCATTCGGAATTTATTGGCAAACCGATAAAGAAAGTGGCACTGCTTGGAGGTGCAGGAAGTTTTGCCATAAAAAACGCAATTGCTGCTGGTGCAAATGTTTTTTTAACCGCTGATTTGAAGTACCATCAGTTTTATGAAGCCGAAAAACGAATAATATTAGCCGATATAGGTCATTTTGAGAGCGAAAGGTATACAAAAAATTATATTGTTGATTATCTTAGAAAAAAAATCCTTAATTTTGCAATTATTTTATCGGAAGAAAATACAAATCCAGTTAAGTACTTATAAATTATTATGGCGAATACGAAAGAACTAAGTGTAGAAGACAAATTAAGAGCATTGTACGATTTACAATTAATCGATACAAGAATTGACGAAATCAGAAATGTTAGAGGAGAACTTCCTTTAGAAGTTGAAGATTTAGAAGATGAAGTTGCTGGCTTAAGCACTCGTTTAGATAAACTTAAAAATGATTTAGCGGTTATTGAAGAACTTATCAAAGCAAAAAAAATTGCAATTGACGAACATAGTGAGTCAATGAAAAAATATACAAAACAACAGGAAACTGTTCGTAACAATAGAGAATTCAACTCTTTAACTAAAGAAATTGAATTCCAAGAGCTTGAAATTCAATTGGCTGAAAAGCAAATTAAAGAAATGAAAGCGTCTATTGAACACAAAAAAGAAGTGATTTCTCAATCTAAAGAAAAATTAGAAGTTAAATCAACTCACTTGAAACACAAAAAGGCAGAATTGAACTCAATCATGTCTGAAACTGCAAAAGAAGAAGGTTTCTTATCTGAAAAATCAGCAGAATACCAAGCTTTAATCGAAGAACGTTTATTAGCAGCATATACAAGAATTAGAACTAGTGTTCGAAATGGTTTGGCTGTAGTTTCTATCGAAAGAGGGGCATCAGCAGGATCTTTCTTTACAATTCCACCTCAAACACAAGTGGAAATTGCTTCAAGAAAAAAAATCATCACCGACGAACACTCAGGAAGAATACTTGTAGACAGTTCGCTAGCGGAAGAAGAAAGAGAAAAAATGGAAAAGTTATTTTCTAAATTTTAATTATATGAAGCCACGCTAATCACGTGGCTTTTTTATTATGAAGAAAATCAATTATTTCCTGCTTACAAAATCCATTGGTTTATACCTTAATATTTTGAGTTTCATTTCTCCTAAGAAAGCAACTCAAAAAGCCTATGATTTGTTTAGCATCCCCAGAAAAGGAAAAATCAAATCCGATGGAATTCCAGAAATACTTCAAGAAGCGGAAGCAATTGCATTAGATTTTGAAGGAAATACAATTCAAACGTATACTTGGAAAGGTGGTGAAACCGTAATTTTCTTAATTCACGGTTGGGAAAGTAATTCGGCACGATGGAAAAAAGCACTTCCCTTTTTATTAAAAACAGGAAATACAATTATTGCCATTGATGCTCCAGCCCATGGATTATCAAGTGGAATAGATTTCAATGTTCCAAAATATGCCGAATTTATAAATCATGTTGCTCAAAGATTTAAGCCACAAATTTTAATTGGGCATTCTATTGGCGGTAAAGCATGTTTGTATTACCAATCGCTCTATCAAAATCCTTCAATTCAAAAGATGGTCGTGCTTGGAGCTCCATCGGATTTCTTGGTCATTCTAAAGAACTATATTAAGTTATTAAGTTTGAATTCTATAATATACAAAGGACTAGAAACCTATTATTTAGAAAATTACAACCTCAATATTGCGGAATTTTCAGGTAGGTTTTTTTCTTCCAAAATAAGCATAAAAGGTTTGATTGCACATGATCTTGACGATACAGTAGTGGCTTTTTCAGAAGGTAAAAAAAATGCAACGGCTTGGAACGATGCTCTTTTTATTACAACAAAAGGGATTGGACACAGTATGAATGATTCTGATTTATTTCAGAAAATAAGTACTTTTTTAGCCGAAGACTGACATTTAAAGTCTAAAAAATTTACTTTTAAAAAATAAACAAATCCTCAAATAAGATATTAAGCGATTTTCTAATTAACTTTGCACAATGGAAGAAAATCTAAAGCGTCTCAATAAATTTATCGGAGAAACAGGTTATTGTTCGCGTCGGGAAGCCGACAAACTAATCGACGAAGGTCGGGTAACAATTAACGGTGTAATTCCGGAATTGGGTACAAAAGTTTCTAATTCTGATGAAGTAAGAATTGACGGAAAATTAATCCGAGAGCAACGAGAAAAGCCAGTCTATTTAGCTTTCAATAAACCTGTTGGAATTGAATGTACCACCAATTTAGATGTTCGCAATAATATTGTAGATTACATCAATTATCCCAAACGAATTTTCCCAATTGGCAGATTAGATAAAGCGAGTGAAGGTTTGATTTTTATGACAAATGACGGTGATATTGTCAATAAAATACTCCGTGCTCGAAACAACCACGAAAAGGAATATACTGTAACGGTCAACAAACCTATAACTCCCCAATTTATAGAACGAATGGGGAATGGAATTCCAATTTTAGACACGGTTACTCGAAAATGTAAAGTAGAACAGATTAGCCAATTCATTTTTAAAATTGTATTGACACAAGGCTTGAACCGTCAAATTCGTAGAATGTCGGAATATTTAGGTTATGAAGTGGTGGCATTGAAACGAATTCGGATTATCAATATTTCGTTAGATATTCCTGTGGGTAGATTTCGTGATTTGACGGATGCAGAAATCCTTGAATTGAACCAACTTATTGAACCTTCGAGCAAAACAGAAGAAGCAAGTTTGCCAAAACAAGAAGTTCCAAAAAGAAGAACTGAATTCATCAAAAAAGACGACCCAAGATTTAAAAAAAGGGGCGATTATTAAATAAAAAATCCCATTCTTACAGAATGGGATTTCCTATTTACTTCTTACTTATAAATTCGTAATACAATGCTTTTGATAAGAAACTTTCCGATTGCATTTCTTCAATTTCTTCCTCTCTAGAAATTTCGTTGTATTGTCCGTCTAATTTATTCTTCAAGAAGAAGTCCCTGCGGGCATCATCATTATAATTCAACTCAGATAAAAACATCGGTTCCACTCCTCTATTTACTGAAATATTATAATTCGTAATTATTGCTCCCCAGTTTACAAAACTACATAAGAGCACAGTGCCATAAAAACACCAAAACATCCTATTAAAAAGATAGGCATTTGTTTTTTTATTATAAATTTTCAAAAAAGTAAAATATAATCCTATTAATGCTAAAATTAAAAAAGCGAAAACGCCTAATCTTTTGTAAGTTAAACCAAAATTCAACACATATTCTGCATTTTTTATTATTGTACTTAGTATTAATAGACCGTTTAAGAGTATCCAAATTTTAGTCAATATTTTTAATTGTTTGGCTTTTACATCAAAATTAAAACCTCCTTTGAAGTAAAATAGAACAACTCCAACTGCCATAATAATAGAGAAAACAACTGCGTTAACTCTTTCGTGAGTTGCAGCACTCAAAGTTGTTGTGATCGTTTCCTGAAAAAACTGTTCATAATTATACATTCCTATAAAAATTATTAGCAATACATTCAATAGTAAAAGGGTAATTTCACCACTTTTTCTTTCAAAATTTACATCCAGATCAAGTAATGAAAAAGTTGGCACTTGTTCACTTGAAGTTTTGTCTGTAAAATCATCCTCAAGTTTAGAATTATTTTCAACAATAATTTCAGGAACCCAAAAATTCCAAAAACTGAACGAAAAGTAAAATCCTAAAACTACCATAGAAATCGCTTGTGGCAAATTGATATCCAAAGTGTACTTGAAGAATAAACCTGAGAAGGAATCACTTCCAAAAGAGTATATTATACAGAATAAACTTATAAATAGTCCAGGAATCAAAAAATAAGCAATTAACTTTTTGATGAAAAAGTTTTCTGTTTTTCTAGCTGGAAGCCATTCACTGAATTGGAAAATTCTAACTATTGAAGCAACAGAATTTATAAATACTATTGGCAGGGCTAGTATTAATTTAAGTTTAGGTTCATTTATATTAAACTGCAAAAATAGTATTGAAAGAAACACAGCCACAAAAGACACAAAATCACCATACCACGCAAAAGCAAAACAAGATAAGACCGATGTAAAAGTCAAAATTTTGTAGGATTTATCAATAAATTGTTTCCTGAAAAAATAATACATCAATGCTAGGAGAACAAATCCAAATAGTGATAGATTTAGTCCTACAGACTCATTGTAAAATAATAATGTAAAAACTACACTACAAACGAAAATCAAATGTTCTTTTCTCATAATTATAAATTTAAAAGTACTTTGTAATTCAAAGTAAAAAGGTAAAAAAATTAGTTATTAGTTCTCATTAATTTTTCAAGACTATTCAAATGCTCTTTAAAGGCAGTACGTCCACTATTTGTAAGTCGGTATGATGTTTTTGGTTTCTTACCCACGAATTCTTTTTTAATTTCGATATATCCCGCTTTTTCCAATGCACTTGAATGACTTGCTAAATTACCATCAGTACAATTTAGTATTGTTTTCATTTCTGTAAAATCAATCCAATCGTTAACAATCAAAACAGACATAATGCCCAATCTGACTCGACTTTCAAAATCTTTATTTAATTTATCAATGATTCCCATCTTGGCGTTTATTTATGTTTTTTATACAATATTAAGCCATAAATTATATGCAAAAAACCAAATCCTACAACCCAAAAAACTAGACCCATACCGATATAGAAAAGGGAAACACATCCTAAAATTAACTCACAATATCCCAAATATTTAATATCGGATAAAGTGTATTTTTCCGCGTTTACAAGAGCCAAACCATAAAACAATAAAGTAGCTGGCGCTATTAATCCGAAAGAACTATGAAATAAAAGGGCGAGACAAAAAACTCCACCCACTAATAATGGAATTGCCAAATTTAGTAGCATGTATTTGGTTGCATTTGTCCATACTGGTAAATTGTTCTTTTTACTTTTTCTTAGGGTAAAAAATATACCAAATGTGATGGCTGAAATTAATACAAACAGCGCAATACCAAATAATTCAATAATTAAATTATTGCTAAATATTTTTTGATTTTCATCAAAATAGTTGATTCCGTTATTTTCTAATAAGTAGAAAGTAAATACAGCCCCTATTATCGCAGATATTCCCGCAAAGACGCCTGACAATCCACTTAAGGAAATAAATCTTGAGGAACGCTCCATCATCGAACGTATATGTGAAAGGTCTTCTTGATGCTTTTGATTCATAATTAAAGTACTTTGAATTGCAAAGCTATAAATAATATTTGTTTTACAAAAATAAAAAACATTAATTTTTTTTAAAATCTGATAAAAAAATGAAAATAGTTTTTACTTACCAACACAATTGAAGTGAACCAACTACTAAATAAAAAAGCCTTAAAATCAATAAATGTTTAAGGCTTTTCAAGTATTATTTGTTAGCTAACTTTCTTTGCTCCCTTGCTAATAAAGTATTTTTCAGTAACATTGCAATGGTCATCGGACCAACACCCCCGGGAACAGGAGTTATAAAAGAAGCTTTTTTGCTTACGTTTTCAAAATCTACATCGCCTGTTATTTGGTATCCTTTTTCCGAATTCTCATCGGCAACTCTTGTTATACCAACGTCAATTACAACGGCACCATCTTTAACCATTTCAGCTTTTAGGTAATTTGGAACACCCAAAGCAGTAATAATAATATCAGCTTGTGTGGTTATTTGCGCTATGTTTTTCGTATAACTATGTGTTAATGTAACTGTAGAATTTCCTGGAAAACCTTTTCTTCCCATCAAAATACTCATTGGACGACCTACAATGTGGCTACGACCAATAACGACAGTATGTTTTCCTTTGGTTTCTACATTGTAACGTTCTAATAATTCCAGAATTCCGAAAGGTGTTGCAGGGATAAAAGTGGTCATATCCAAAGCCATTTTACCAAAATTTTCTGGGTGAAAACCATCTACATCTTTGCTAGGATCAACGGCCATCAAAACTTTTTGAGTATCAATTTGTTCCGGCAATGGCAATTGAACTATAAATCCATCGATGTTATCGTCTT
>Ga0114974_10001261_pt1 | contig 20016 bp, 17 predicted proteins | sample S_130206_EF_Meta_FD_87318 | JGI IMG/M metagenome (GOLD analysis project Ga0114974, IMG submission 87318) | Freshwater microbial communities from Lake Simoncouche, Canada to study carbon cycling - S_130206_EF_MetaG | ecosystem: Environmental > Aquatic > Freshwater > Lake | place: Lake... | reverse complement strand
CTTGAATCTGGGTCGGTTGTGTCTAAATGAATAAGGCCAATTCCAAAGGACGTAGACAGTCGTTTTATTTCAAATAAAAAATCAGCATCTTCTGAAATTTCGGCTGCACATAAATAACCTTCGTGCGCCCATGAAGAATTTGAAACAGCTTGAAAAAAAGCTTCACGCAAATTCGTAAAATTCAATTCACGTTTCAATTCAAACGAATAAAGTCGAATATTCATCACACCAAGTGCTTGGCTTAATTCAATCGTATTTGTTGACCAACTCCCTATCGGAAAGCAACAGCCAACAATATCAGGATGAAGCCATTCGCCAAATTCTTTTTTACTGCTTTTAGAATGATTGATCGTTTTACAATAAACGTTTAAATAAAACTTGGCGAAATACACAAGCAAAGGATGCAAATCTTTTTCAAGATAGTTTTTTTCTTTTTTGATTGTAACTGTTTTAATTTCGACTTGTTCAAAATCAATGTTGTTGGTCAAATTAAGAAGGTAATAACGTCTAGGGCGATTACCCGTATAGCCAAAAATATCTCCAGCTTGACCGACTCTTGCGCTTAATGTTGCTTTTGGTGTTTTGCCGCTACTATTTAAATCTACAATATAATTTTTATCGGAAGCATAATCCCAAATTTCATCAATAGATAAAGGGCTTTTTACTTCTGTTAAAACTTTTTGAGCTAATTGTATAAATGTTAATGTTGTCATTTTAAACCCGCTTTCCACTCCAAGCAGGCAATACAATTAGCGAGCAAACTACCGTAAAAAATAATCCAATCGATAGTAGCAATCCCATACTTGCCATGCCTTGATGATGCGTGAACGATAAACTCGAAAAGCTGCATAGGGTTGTAATCGAGCTGAAAATAATGCCACGCGTGGTACTACTATGTAGCAAGTTTTCGTTTTCACTCAAATTAAAGTGTAAGCGGTGCATAATCAAAATACTGCTATCAATCCCCATTCCTAAAAGTAAGGGCAGGGCAATTACATTTGCAAAATTAAAGGGATTGTTGAGTAGAACACTTGTTGCGCCAGTTAATAGGGCAGCTAGCATTAATGGCGCAATCACGAGCGCCATGTGTTTAAAATGACGATAAATAGCCCAAAGTACTAATGTAATTGCCATAAATGCGCCACCAAAGGCTTGCAAAAAGGCTTTTACCACGGCGTCACCACCCGCTTCATTTGCGATAGGTAAACCAGATACCGCGTTATCGAGACTTTGAATTTGCGCGACAAATTCTTTCATGTTACTGTCGATATTTTGATCTTTTGCCGGTGAGATAAAAACTTTATAAAGACCTTCACTGCTCACCCAATGCGAGCGGATTTCTTCGGGAATGTCTTTTAACTCAAACTCGCTAGCAGTCAAACTCGTTCGCAAACGCTCAAGTGTATATGGTAGAAGACCTAAAACATTTTTTTCAAGTTGCGCACAACTGTTTGGCTCATTAGCGTGTGTATCCAAGAAAATTTGAATATGACTTTGTAGTTTTTCAAGTGTTTCGATTGGTGCATTTTGTGTTTTAGATTCAATGGCAGTTTTCAGTTTTTCATTGAACTTAATCAATGCGTCATGTTGCTGATGATTTTCTGGTAAAGCGACATTGAAATTCTCAAGTTGATTCCCCAACATTAAATTCAAATCGTCAATAATGGCGATTTTTTCTGCTTGATTTTCAGCCACAAAACTTTGTAATGTGATGGCTTCATGCACGGCTGGCAAGGTTTTCATTTTAGTGGCTAAGGCTTTTGCATCATCCAAATTGGTTGCTAAACCCGATACGGCAAAAGGCGATTCATTTTTAGATTTGAGTAATTCTTTAATCGTTGAAACAGACTCACTATTTGGATCACGCAAATTAATGGGGTTTGCATCAAAGGTTAAATTGGTTAAGACAGCGCATGAGCCAATAGCCAATAAAATGGATACGATGCGAATATGTTTTGAATAATGAAACGGAAACGTCACAATAAATTGCGGTGCAAAAGCCGATTTAATGGGCTTTGGATTATTCACCGGTAGAATGCAGAAAAGCGCAGGCAGGACGGTCAGTGAAATAATCAACCCAATAAAAATGCCGCCGCCCGAAATAATCCCTAATTCCGAAACACCCGCATAATCGGTAGGAATAAACGCTAAAAATCCCAATGCCGTTGTTAATGCACACAAAAATAACGATGATCCCACGCCACTGATGCTGTGATGAATCGCTTCAAGATTGCTGTAACCACGGGTTTTACGTTCGCGATAATACAAACAAATATGCACGGCGTAATCGACACCAAGACCGATATAGAGCGTGGCAAAGGCAATGGAAATCACATTTAAGTGGCCGACCGTAATGGTTGCAAAACCAGCAGTCAAAATCAACCCCATGATTAATACAATATACGTAATGACGAGCAAACGCAGCGAATGAAAACCAATCCATTGCACGACAAACACCAGAATCAGAGAGGAGATACCAGCGAGTGTCGCACCATTTGTCACGCTTTCGAGTTCTTCATGTTCAAGTGCACTTTCGCCAGTAATACGGACACGCACATTTGGATTATTTTGCATGACCTGATTCGCAATTTCATGCCCAGCGGCTTGCGCTGCATCGACAGGTAACATTTCATCAAAATGGACGATAGGTTTAGCCACAATGAGTACGCGTTTTGCGTCGTCGTTGAGTTTATTATTTGCGAGTAAGGTTTGCCACGATAGCGCTTGATTTTTATTATCAAGTTGCGCATTGATAGTATTGTCAACAGCAAGCAACAGCGGATTTAAATCCATGGGCAATGCTTGTTGTTTTTCGCTTAAGGCTTGCCCAATGATGTCAAACAAACCATCAAGTGAATAATTTTGCGCTAAATGTCCAATAAAAGGTTGAGCGTTTGTGAGCTGCTCTGCAACGGTGTTTAAATCGGGTGTGTCTAAATAAAGTAATGCTTGCTTACGAAAAAAATCGTTATCCGTTGGTATATAGGAAGATGAAAAACGATCTTGTCTTTCATGCAGTAAACTCACTAATTGTGTGGCACTTTGAGAGGCTTCTTCGGGTGAGTTCGCATCAATGACAAATAGCGTTGTGTAAGCATCTTGTGGGAAAGCTTCGTCTATATGGCGTTGATTTTTCTGAAAAGGCAAATCAGGCGAAAGCATTTCAGCGGTGTTGGTGTTCACGGCTAAATGTTCATAAACGTAGTAACTTGTGCCTATGCAAAGCAATAGTGCAAAAGTAACGACGATCCATGGAAAAGTAACAATTTGTTGGTTGCACCAAAATTTCAGGCGCGAAAAAAAAGGCGTGGTATGCTTCATTAGGTATAAAAGGCAATCAAAAGGGAAAACGACTGCTGACAATTATATCAGTCAGACGCAGACTGAAACGCAATGATTTGGGGTAATTGCTCTGCAACAGTGGATAATTTTTGTTTCGCTATATGGAAATATTGCCCAATTTGAATTAAATGTGGAATTTCCTTTGGATTTCGTGCGAGAGATAAAATGATTTTTGAAATTTCAATTTCTCCTTCGTCGTTTAATGCGCGAGAAATAGCGACAGGTAAATCCATGGTTGATGGGTCAGCAATGGCGCGTATTGCGATAAACGGTAGCGCGAAGTGTTGAGCAACTTGGGCAATAGCATGACTTTCCATGTCGATGGCAAGAGCGCCTGTTTTTTCAAAGATAGCTTGTTTTTCTTGCGCAGTTGAAATGACATCTTTACTGTTAAGTAATGCGCCTTTATAAACAGCAACGCTCGAACCTAAAATATTTTTTGCGTATTGATGCCAAGTCGCGTTGACAGGCGTTAGTGTTCCATCACTGTCAAGTAAGCTATCTGCCAACACTAAATCGCCCATTTTAAGTTCATGACTTAACGCGCCAGCACAACCCCAACTAATCAGTTGAGTTGCGCCTTTGTTTATAGCGAGTTCAGCCGCTTTTCGTGCGTTATGTGCTCCTGCGCCAGAGTAAATCAACATGACTTCGTCAGTTAAAAAAATAAATTTACCACGGCGCATACTGCGTTCCCAAAGGGCATCCGGCAATGTTTTTAGTGTACTAAGCTCTTCAGCGAGGGCAACAATAATTCCTGTTATCACTTTTTATCCAATTCATTACGATAGCGAGCAAGTGCCCACAAAGGGAAAAATTTATCGTAACCATGATATTTCAAATAGAACACTTTTGGAAATCCTGGTGCAGTGAAACATTTATCATTCCATACACCATCTGCTTTTTGGGTGCGCAAAATAAAGTCAATTCCTGCCTTAGTTTCTGCGCTATGTGCTTCACCTGCCGCACATAATGCGAGTACTGCCCATGCCGTTTGAAATGCAGTGCTAAAGTGATATTTCGCACTAAAACTGGTGTCGTGATAACTGTAATTATCTTCACCCCAACCGCCATCAGCGCGTTGAACGCTTTTTAGCCATGTTGCCGCTTTTGTGTACATGGCATCTGTTTTTGGCAGATTGGTTTGCTCAAGTGCAAGCAAAACTGACCATGTTCCGTAGACATAATTTGTCCCCCAACGTCCAAACCATGAGCCATCAGGTTCTTGTTCAGTGCGTAAATAGTCAATAGTCCGCGTCAAGGCGTCAGCATATTCAGGATGATTTTTCACTACTTTGCCCATTAACATGGCACAACGCGCGCTGACATCCGATGTCGGTGGGTCGAGTAATGCGCCGTGATCTGCAAACGGTATTTCGTTTAAGTAATAATAGGTATTATCAACATCAAATGCGCCATAACCCCCATTTTTCGATTGCATCTCCGCTATCCAACGTGTGGCTTGATCAACAGAATCATTAAGTTCTGCAGCATTTTCAGCTTCAGTCATCGCAAAGGCAACGACTGCTGTATCGTCTACGTCGGGATAATGTGGATTATTAAACTGGAATGCCCAGCCTCCGCCTTTGACATTCGGGCGTGAAATTTGCCAATCTCCGGGTTCATCGAGTAATTGTTTAGATTTTAACCAAGTATAAGCATTCGCTAAACTATCGCTAGTGGTTTTAGTTGGCGTGCTTTTTTGCACTTCTTGCAACGCAAGGATGGATAAACCCGTATCCCAAACAGGTGACAAACATGGTTGGCAGTACGCGTCGTTTTCGCTGATCACGAGTAATTTATCAATGGCTTTGCGAGCAGTCACGACTAATTCATGGTTTTTATCATAGCCAAGCAATAAAAGTGCTTCATACGAATAAAGCATGGCAGGGAAAATGGCGCCTAGACCGTCTTCACCATTCATACGTTCAACAAACCAATCATGTGCTTTTTGAATGGCCAATTCATGCGCTTTTTTAGGAATCAAAGGACGTGTGATGTGGCCTAATCTATCCAGTCCTAAAAAAACTTTGTTTAGTAGTGTGCGCTCAGGAAAATAATGCTGCTCCTCATCAGGATGCGTCACAAACAATTCTAAGATATTTATTTTATGCGGATTTTTTGCCCTGGCTTTTAGTGTATATAAAATAAACAATGGAATCATCACTGTGCGTGACCAATACGACACTTTGTCGATATGAAACGGAAACCATTTAGGCAGTAGCATGATTTCAACAGGAATATAAGGTACTCCACGCCATGGAAGTTGCTCAAAAATGGCTAGTGTTATGCGTGTGAAAACGTTTGCTTTCGCGGCGCCTCCTTGACTTAAAATCCACTCGCGCAGTTTTGTCATGTGTGGCACATGAATAGCATCGCCCGCCATTTTTAGCGCATAATACACTTTTACTGAGCAGCTAATTTCGCCTAGTCCACCGGTGTAAAGAGGATAGCTTCCATCCTCATTTTGACGTGAACGTAAATAAACCGCAATTTTAGCTTGCAGATTTTCGTCTATATCATCAAGGTAATGCATCATCATGATATATTCAGAAGTAATGGTGCAATCCGCTTCCAGTTCAAATACCCAGTAGCCTTGCGAATCTTGTAAGTCTAATAGGGCGCTTTGAGCTTGTGAGATGGCTTTATCTAAACTGAATGCTTTTGAATGAATAGCTGTGGAAGAGCTTTCATTATTTTCGCTGCCGCTTGCATTTGGTGTGTCTTTAAACATGACTGTCGTCCTTAAAAATCACTGAATTTTTTTGTATGTCCAATCATGCGACACAAGTCCACGACTGGCGATGTTAAAAAGTGCAGTCAACAAAAAGTCACTGCGTACCGTTAAATTTGTCGCAACAATGGTTGCTTTGACGCTATTGCGTGTAATTTTTGCTTGTTCGGATACGTTAAAATCTAAGTTACTTTTAATTTTTCTTAGCGTCAAAATAGCCATGCCCAGTGCCCACAAACAAAACTTTCGAATACCTGTTTCATGTGACGGAATTAAGAGTGTATAGCGAAGTGCATTGTGAAGATGCCCTTGTGCGATACTAATTAAATGTTCTAATCCTCTACTGAAAGCTTCATCGTTTGTTTCAGGCGATAGATTTTTTAATTCAAAACCGGTTTCGGTAAAAATATCTTGTGGCAACCAACATACACCACGCTGCGCATCATCCCAAATATCTTTCAAAATATTGGTCATTTGTAGACCTTGCCCAAATGAAACAGACAGTTCTAATAATTGTGTTTCACGTGCTGCCATTTCTGGCGAGTAATGACAAAATAATTTAGCGAGCATTTCACCCACGCAGCCCGCAACGTAGTAACAATAATTATCCATATCCGCAAGCGTTGCTAGTCCATTATGCAAATTTTGAGCCTGAAAAATAGGCATGCCTTTTGCCATCGTATTGACACATTGTATTAATGCCAAAACTTGCGTTGATTCAAAACTATGTGTGATTTGAATCACGCGGGGCAGTACATGAATTAATTGATGTTCTGCAGGAATGGTTTGATCAGAAAGCAATGGCGCAAGTTCAATAGCAAAAAATTCAGCGTTTTGCCCCGTTGTGACAACGTCAATAAATTCACTACAAAAATACTTTTTTTGTTCAGCGGATAGAGATACTTCATCTTCGATAGTATCTACAATACGGCAGAGTAAATACGCATTAGCTACAACACTACATAGAGCTTTAGGTAGTTGAGGGATAGTGAGTGCAAAAGTCCGAGAAACACCATCGAGTAACAATGCTTGAAATTGGTCATCAGATAATTCGTGCAGCGATTTTGAATTTTCTAAAGCAGTTTGAGTTTCATGGGTCATAGATTTTGTAGATAAGATTTGTATTTAAGAGAATGAAAAATAATTTTATAGGGTAATAATAGACTTTTTGTCGGGGATTTGCAAAGCAATGTTGTTTTGTTGTCAATGTACAAAAGCGACTTTTTTGTAAAACTGATTTACTGCAAAAACAGGGACTTATTTAATTAAATTAAGTTAATACAAGATAATTTTAGGCAAATACTGGAGTCAGGTGCTAAAAGAGAGTATTCTAGTGGAAAAATCCGATAAGCGTATGAAAGCATTTATCTTTTTATAACATGCTGATTTTTAAGTTAGATTTATTGTTGTTTTGTAGCGACATTGTTGTTTTGCGCTATAATGTATTCTATTTTTTGGAGAAATTTTTTATGGGTGTGCCGTTACGTCAGCAGTTAGCTGTTGCGAGTTATTTAATCAAGCAAAAAATTGGGGGCGTTAAAAAGTACCCGCTCGTACTGATGCTTGAGCCTTTATTTCGGTGTAATTTAGAATGCGCGGGATGTGGTAAAATTGATTATCCTGATGATATTCTCGATAAGCGTTTGTCGTTTGAAGAATGCATGCAAGCTGTTGATGAGTGCGGCGCTCCGATGGTGTCCATTCCAGGTGGTGAGCCACTCATTCACAAAGAAATGCCCCAAATAGTGGCAGGTTTAATTGCTCGCAAAAAATTTGTTTATTTATGTACTAATGCGCTTTTGCTCAAAAAGCGTATAGATGATTACACGCCATCCCCCTATTTAACGTTTTCTATTCATTTAGATGGAATGCAAGAAAGGCACGATACGTCAGTATGTCAAGAAGGTGTTTTTGATCGCGCTGTAGAGGCGATTAAATTAGCGTTGGGTAAAGGTTTTCGTGTGACGATTAACTGCACACTTTTTCAAGGTGAAACTGCGCCAGAAGTGGCAGAGTTTTTAGATTACGCCATGGAGTTGGGTGTTGAGGGTGTGACGATTGCTCCAGGTTTTAGTTATGAACACGCACCGCAGCAAGACGTTTTTATCAAAGGAAATGACATTAAAGAACTTTTCCGTGGTATTTTCAGAATTGGCAAAAATCGTAAGTGGAAATTGAATCACTCGTCACTTTATTTAGATTTTCTTGCCGGTAATCAAGATTACAACTGCACACCTTGGGGAAATCCAACGCGTAACGTTTTTGGCTGGCAAAAACCCTGTTATTTACTGGCTGATGAAGGTTATGCCGCTTCATTTAATGAGTTGCTTGAAACAACGCCTTGGGAAAAATACGGCAATGTGAATAATCCTAAATGTGCTAGCTGTATGGCGCATTGTGGCTATGAAGCGACGGCTGTTGAAGATATGCTAAAAAATCCACTTAAAGGGCTTTTGACGGCCATTCGTGGCGTGAAAACCGAGGGTGACATGGTGAGTATTCCTACTCCAGTAGCACCTCAAACGTCATCGCTCGCAGGAATTCCCATTAAAGTGGAATCAACGCACTAGAATCTAGGGTAAGGAACTTGTGATGCGGTTGAAAAGATTAGCCATTCTCACTTTATCATTGAGCAGTTTGTCTGCAACGTCGGCTTTTTCGCAAGAAGAAAGCGCGACGGCGTGGCAAATTATTGATAAATTTCAAACCGAGTTAATTCATGTCATGAAAGATGGTAAAAAACTGGGTTATGCCGGGCGTTATGAAAAACTCGAGCCTGCGGTTTTGAATAGTCATGATTTACTAAAGATTGCGCGTATTGTTGTTGGCAAAGAAGGCGAGAAGTTAACTGAAGAGCAACAAAAAAAATTAGCAGATGTTTTCACGCGTATTAGTGTGGCATCTTATGCGCATAATTTTAAAGATTTCAGTGGTGAAGAGTTTATTATCGATTCCGAAGAAGAAACGAAAAATGGGGGAGTGGTGATTCATTCACATCTTACTATCCCCGATGATAAACCGGTTAAATTCGATTATATGCTAAAGGAAAAAGGCGCTAGTTGGCGCATCATTAATATTATTGCAAATGGTGTCAGTGATTTAGCGTTAAAGCGCTCAGAATATACGGCGATTTTGCAGCGTGATGGATTTGATGCTCTGATTTCACAAATTAACGAAAAGATCGATAACTACGCAAAACAATAATGCGGAGAATAAAAATAATGATAAAACACAGTAACATGAAATTAATTGTTTTGGCCTGTGGTGTTATGGCATCTACAAACCTTATGGCTAAAGACAAATACACTGTCGCGGATCCTTATGAGAGTTTTAATCGTAAAATGTACGATTTTAATGAGAGTGTTGATCATTACGTAGCTTCGCCAATAGCCAATGGTTATAAAGCGGTTACGCCTGATTTTTTACAAACAGGTGTTTTCAATTTTTTCAATAATTTGAAAAATTTTAATGTTGTGATTAATGATGTGTTGCAAGCGAAATTTTCGCAAAGCGCATCGGACATGGGGCGTTTAACTATGAACACAACGGCTGGATTAGGTGGTTTTTTTGATGTCGCAAAACACGTTGGTCTTGAGCAAAATGATGAAGATTTTGATCAAACACTGGCAGTTTGGGGGATTCCAAAAGGGTCGTATTTAGTTCTGCCACTTCTTGGCCCTATGACAACGCGAAGCGCGCCTGCGTCAGCATTTGATGCTGCAACAAATCCAGCCAGTTATGTAAGTATTCCTGCTAATTACATCAGTGCGCCAGTGCAATTTATGAGTGCGTTGAATGCGAGAGCAAACGCTGAAGGTGCTTTGAAATTTATCAATGAAGCTGCCATGGATAAATATGTCTTTACACGCGAATCATTCTTGCAATGGCGTAAAAACTTAGAATCTGATGGCAAAGTCAATATGGATGATGACTTGATGGCAGATAATATTGATGATACGTCGTTAACGCAAAATTGGCGTGATTACGGTAAACAATTTGAAAATACAGCTCGATCGTTTAGTGGTGTCGCACGTCAATTTGATCAAACAGCGCACACATATGAACTGGCAAATCATAAGATTGCTCAAGTTCATCAATTACGCACAAAATAAGAGACAGAAAGGGTTTTTGCAATGCGCTAAAACCCTTTTATGTTGGAAGTGGTTGCGCTAAAAATGCAGCAGTGAATGTACGTTGTATCCTCTCAGTTTTTCTCTACCTTGCAAAAAATCCAGCTCAACCACAAATGCGCAAGCTTGTACAATGCCGCCTAATTTTTCAACGAGTTCACAACTGGCTTTTGCTGTGCCGCCAGTGGCAAGTAAATCATCAATCAATAGCACTCGATCACCATGATTAAAGGCATCTGTGTGGACTTCTAGAGTTGCACTGCCGTATTCAAGATCGTACGATACACTTTCTACGTCATAGGGGAGTTTGTTGGGTTTTCTCAGGGGCACAAAAGGCAATCCCATTTCCCATGCGACTAGACTGCCAAAAATAAATCCACGCGCTTCCATCCCTGCGATGACAGTGACCTCACTCCCCAAAAAAGGTGCAATGAGTTGATGAACCGTTAATTTTAGAGTCGCTGGATCTTTGATAAGCGGGGTGATATCTTTGAATATAATGCCTTCTTTTGGGAAATTAGGAATGTCGCGGATTTTGTCTTTTAATCGATTCATGAAATGTCCGTTTTTTTTATGATAGGCGCACACGCGGATCTACGAGTGTGTAGGAAATGTCGGTGAGTAATAAGCCAATAATGTAGAGCACAGAGCCTAAAAATACCATGGAACGCACAATGGCAAAGTCTTGGCTGTTGATGGCGTCGATGGTGTAGCTTCCAAGTCCGGGAATACTAAAAAATGATTCCATAATTAAACTTCCCATAAAAAGCAGTGGCAAAATGACTACTACGCCGGTCAGAATGGGAATCATGGCGTTTGGCAAGACGTGGCGAAATAGGGTTTGCGTTTGGGTTAGGCCTTTTGCTCTTGCGGTACGCACATATTCTTTTTCAACTTCTTCTAAAAACAGCGTTTGATACCAACGTACTCCCGAGCCGATACCCGTAAATACACCAATAATGACAGGTAAAACGAGAAATTTTATCGACGCAAATCCGTCATCATAGCCTGAAATAGGGACTAATTTTAATATTTTAGCAATAAAAAACTGACCACTAATAATATAGAAAAGCGATGAAATTGACATGAGTGTGACGCAAAGTACAATGCCGATTTTTTCAATGTAGCCACGACGAAATAATACCATCAGTAGAGCGACTGAAATATTGATAATCAGTCCAAGAATTAATGTAGGTAAAGCAAGCGCAAGACTGGGTATGGCACGTTCTTGAATGTCTGAGCCGATATTTCGTCCACTATCAGAAATACCAAATCGAAACAGCATCAACCCCACTGATTTACTATAAAAAATGGTGTCTGTCATCTTCTCACCGCTTTGCGCATCTGAATTCCAAAGCAAGGGTCTGTCGTAGCCATGCTGAATTTTCCAGTTCGTGACGGCTTGAGCGGTGACGTGTTTTTGCCCAAGTTGCATACGTGCCATATCATCAGGGCTGTTAACAACGAAAAACAGCACAAACGTCAACACATTGACCGCAAATAATAGCGGTAGGGCGTAAAGTAAGCGTCGAATAATGTAACTAATCATAGCGTTTGCATGCGATTTTTACTCATCGCCAAGTTGCGTGAGTAATTCAGCTTGATGCTCACTAATGAGCGGTTGAAGGACTTGATCAAGTCCGCCTTCCATAATGTCATCGAGTTTATAAAGGGTTAAATTAATACGGTGTTCTGTTAATCGTCCTTGTGGATAATTATAAGTTCGGATACGCTCAGAGCGATCTCCGCTGCCTACTTGCAGTTTGCGCATTGAAGATTGCTCAGCGTGTTGTTTTTCTTGTTTAGCGGACAGTAAGCGAGAAGCAAGCAGTGACATCGCACGCGCACGATTTTTATGTTGTGAGCGTTCATCTTGGCATTCAACAATGACACCAGACGGAATGTGTGTTATACGAATAGCAGATTCTGTCTTGTTAATGTGCTGTCCGCCCGCACCGGATGCGCGATAGGTATCCACTTTCAAGTCAGCGGGATTGATTTCAATTGCATCAATTTCTTCAACTTCTGGCATAATCGCCACGGTACAGGCAGAGGTGTGAATACGGCCTTGTGATTCTGTTTCGGGGACACGTTGTACGCGATGTGTGCCGGATTCAAATTTTAATTGTGAATATACGTCACGGCCAGATACGCGCAAAATAACTTCTTTATAGCCACCATGTTCGCCTTCGTTTTCGCTAATAATTTCTGTCTGCCAGCCTTTACGTTCGGTGAAACGTTGATACATTCGTGCAAGATCGCCTGAAAAAATGGCGGCTTCATCGCCACCAGTTCCTGCGCGAATTTCTAAAAAGATATTGCGATTATCATTTGGGTCTTTTGGCAACAGCAATAATTGCAATTCATGTTCTAATTGTTCAATTTGATTTTGTGTGTCTGAAATTTCATCTTTTGCTAATTCGCGCATCTCGGGATCACTATCATTTGCCATTTCTTTAGCGGCAGTGAGTGATTCTAATAATTGTTCATAACGTTTGTAGCATTCCACCAATGGACTGATTTGTGCATATTCTTGACTTAATGAACGAAATTTATTTTGATTGCCTTGTGTTTCGGGCTCAGAAAGTAACGCTGAAATTTCATCGTGTCGTTCACAGAGATTTTGGAGTTTTTGTTCTATTGATGGTTTCATTATCGAGAAGGATTAAGTTGAAAAATTTCTAAAGCCGCCGCAAGGACATCATGTCGCTCACTTTCAGCGGCAACACGTAGCTGTGTACTTGGAGTGTGGATAAGTTTGTTTGTTAATGTGTGCGCTAAACGCGTGATAACGTCTTGCGCTGGCGTACCATTATTGAGAGATATGAGCGCTTTTTGTAGGGCTTCATCGCGCCAAATCTCAGCTTGTGTACGATAATCTTTAATCAATGTTTGTGCGCTTTGTGCACGTAGCCAAGCCAGAAAATAGTCAACTTGCGTGTCGATAATTTCTTCTGCTTGCAGGGCAGCTTGGCGACGTGAATTCATATTTTGTTCAACGGTATGCTTTAGATCATCGACGGTATATAAATACACGTCGTCTAATTTTTCAACTTCCATTTCAATATCGCGTGGCACTGCTAAATCCACCATAAACATCGGCTTATGTTTGCGTTTTTTCAGTGCGCTTTCCACACTGCCTTTGCCCAAAATAGGGAGTTGACTACCGGTTGAGGCGATGACAATATCTGCTTCGGCTAAATGCGTTGGAATTTCCGCTAAACTAATTGCATACCCATTGAATTGCATTGCAAGATGGTGCGCTTTTTCGAATGTTCGATTGGCGATAATAATGCGTCCAATCCCTTGTTGGCTTAAATGTCTTGCGGTGAGTTCGATGGTTTCACCTGCGCCAATTAATAAGGCGGTTTGTTCACTGAGTTTATCAAAAATTTGTTGTGCTAATTGAACTGCAGCAAAAGCCACTGAAACCGGACTTGAGCCAATGGCTGTATCGGTGCGTACTTTTTTGGCAGAAGTAAATGTATGTTGAAATAATTTACCTAATAACTTGCCAATAGTTTGCGCATCAAAGGCGGTTTGATAAGCGGTTTTCATTTGCCCCAGAATTTGGGGTTCGCCCAAAATCATAGAATCAAGGCCACAGGCTACTCGAAATATATGTCGAATGCATGCGTTGTCAGTAAAGGAGTAAAGATAAGGAGTTAACTCTATTTTAGGGAGTCGTTTATATTGACTGAGCCAATCAATTAAAAGATTAGCATCCGCTGATTGCGTCACACAGTACAATTCAGTACGATTACATGTCGATAAAATAGCCGCTTCGCTGATATCGCGTAAATTCACGAAATCTTGCAAAGCGTGGTGTAATTCGTCAGGAGAAAATGCTAACTTTTCACGAATAGCAACGGGCGCTGTATTGTAATTTATGCCAATAGCAAGAAGTATCATTAAAGAAATCGTTATAGATGAAAATTAAGTTAGTACATTATAAAGCAATATTGCTATGTAGTTTTTACCTTATGCGCTAACGTCTGTATGATGCGCCTATTCTAAAGAAATGCAGTCCTATTCGACAAATGGAAAAACAGCATTCTAATTTAGTGATATTTTCTGTTACGCTATAAATAAACCCAACATCAAGTCATAAACTAGGAATAAGTGTGTGTCAAAGTTACCATTTTTATCTTTTATAGGTGTTATTTTAATAAACGGTTGTGCTATTGACTCTGAAAAAGTTCAATCGCCAGGCTCGTTAAGTCATGAAAAAGCGGAAGCGGTGGAGAGCTCTGTTGGAGATGTCGAGGCTACCTCAACTAAATCAGAGTTGCTCAAATTACCTGCACTTGAGCCTAAAACGGCTATTGATCCTGATGTCATGTATTTACTTTTAGCTGCGGATATTGCTATGCAGCGCCAGCAATATTCATTGGCATATGAAGCTTATATGGAATTAAGTAAACGTGTCCATGATCCAAAATTTGCAGAGCAAGCGGCTAAACTTGCGTTGCAAATTAAAGATTCACGTAAGACCAATGATGCCGTGTCAATGTGGATAAATCAAGAGCCTAAAAATGTCACTGCACGAAAACTTGCCGCATTAACTGCGCTGCGAGGTCATGATAAAAACATCGCTATTAAGCAACTTAACGCGTTGCTCGCAGCAGAGCCGGATAATTTTGAAAATGCACTTTTAGAGCTGAGTAGTATTTTACAGAAAGAAGGCAAAGAAAAGTTTATTTATGATGCCTTAGAGTCGCTTTCTACAAAAACAAGCAGTAATAAAGCGGTCATTTATTTTGTTCAGTCTTTGCTTTCAATGCAGATGAAAAATAACGCTCAAGCCGAAAATAAAGTAAAGCAAACGCTGCAGATACAGCCAGATTGGGAGCATCCTCTGCTAATTCAAGCACAATTGGCGTTTATGGCTAATGATTTTAACCGTGTTAAATCGTTGCTTACTGCTGCTGTTTTAAAGCATCCCAATAATGTGCCATTCAAAAAACTACTTGCACAAACGTTAATTAAAACTTCTGATTATGAATCGGCAGCGGGACTTTATGAGTCGTTAATTAATCAAAACCCTAAAGAAGGTGATAATTATATTGCATTGGCTTTGATTAATTTAGAATTAAATAAAGATGAAAATGCTCAGACAATTTTAAAAACACTTTCTGAGCAATCGCAATGGGAATCGGCAGCGAATTTTTATTTAGGAAAAATTGAAGAGAAGCACAATAACGCAGTCGCAGCGGTAGTGTTATTTGATAAAGTAACAGATCAGCAATTATCACTAGAAGCTGCGATTTCTTCAATTAACTTGTTAGTTAAAGAGCGCCAATTTGAACAGGTTGATTCACGTTTGAGTGTGTTATTGCAAAAGTATCCACAGCAAAAATTACGTTTTGTTTTGATGCAAGCCAGTTTATATAGTCAGCAGAACCAACAAGAAAAATCGTTTAATTTATTAAGTGAGATGCTTGAAGAGTTTCCTGATGAAAAAGATGTTCTGTATACACGCGCTTTGGTTGCGGAGCATTTAGGGAAAATGAAAGTTTTGGAAACAGACTTAAAAAAAATTATTGCAAAATATCCTGATGATGTGGATGCGCTGAATGCGTTAGGCTATAAATTATTAGACGATTCGCGACGATATCGTGAAGCAGAAAAATATTTGCAGCATGCCATTAAATTACGTCCTAGTGAGCCTGCTATTATGGATAGTTATGGTTGGTTGCTGTTTAAAATAGGTAAATATCCGCAAGCGCTGAACTATCTGCAATCTGCTTATGAAAAGCAGAATTCTGGCGAAATTGCCGCGCATTTGTGTGAAGTGCTTTGGTCGATGGGGCGTAAAGACGAAGCACAGTTGGTATTTGACAATGCACTAAACGTGTCGCCAGAAGATGTTGATTTGATGGATTTTAAGCAGCGTTTTTTAAAGTAGGGTCTGTTTGTGAAGAAAACGTGTTTATTGGTAAGTGTTTTATTGCTTTCTGCTTGTTCAATGGTGTCAACGACACCTGATTTGGCTTATCAATCTAATGCTGATGCCCAAAATAATTTGTATGATTTGCGGCATTGGTCATTTGAGGGGCGAATAGCCATTGTGACAAAGAATGATGTAGAGCAGGCTAATATTAGTTGGACACATTTGCCTGGTGAGGAGGTTATCAAGCTATCTGGTCCATTAGGGCAGGGAGCGGTATTGATTCAACTAAACACTGAGGGTGTCACCATTGATCGAGGTGGGGGTGATGTTAAAACCTCCGCTGATCCCGAAGCATTGATTAATCAAGAAATTGGATTGTTTGTACCTGTAACGTCATTGCGTTACTGGGTGGTGGGTGTGCCAGAAAAATCCCAGGAAGCAACGAAAATCGAGAATGGATTCGAGCAAATGGGATGGCGCAATCAATACAAGGCAATGCAATCCGTTAAAAACTACCTTTTGCCGCGCAATATGACCGTTGCAAATGAAACTGTTAAGTTGAAGCTTTTTATTGATCAATGGAGTTTAGATGGAAATTGAAAATAGTAGCTATGCGTGGGGAGAGAAATACCCTGCGCCAGCAAAATTAAATTTAATGCTACATATAGTGGGACAGCGCGAAGATGGCTATCATTTGCTCCAAACAGTTTTCCAATTCGTGGAACTATGTGATTGGTTAACATTTCTATCCGTTAGCTCAAATTGTGTTGTGCTTGAGGATGCAATTTCGGGTGTTGATCATTCTGACAATTTAATTGTTAAGGCCGCAAATTTATTAAAAAAAGAAACCGGGTATGCTGGCGGTGTTCAGATTCGACTAGAGAAAAATTTGCCTATGGGAGGCGGTTTAGGTGGAGGTAGTTCGGATGCAGCTACAACACTGGTTGTTTTAAATAAATTATGGAACTTGCAATTATCTCAAGAAAAGTTAATGGTTTTAGGTCTTGAGTTAGGGGCTGATGTACCCGTATTTGTATTTGGGTATGCTGCATGGGCAGAAGGCGTTGGTGAGAAATTATCAAGAATAGCCGTCCAAGAACAATGGGTTTTGATAATTAAGCCAGATTGCCATGTTAATACACGAGATATTTTTTTATCAAAAGAGTTGACAAGAGATAGTAAAAAGATAACAATAGACGAATTCAACGCAGGACAAGCAAGAAATGATTGTCTTGACGTGGTTTGTAAGCATTATGAAGCAATTGGAAAAGCATTATGTGATTTAAGTGTTTTTTCTGAGGCAAGGTTAACGGGGACAGGGGCGTGTGTATTTGCGCTGTTTGATTCAAAAGAACTTGCTATTGAGGCAGAGCTTACACTTAAGGACAAGTGGCAAACCTATCTCACCAAAAGTTGTAATAAATCACCCTTATTTTCTTAAATAAATTGGGTCGTCGCCAAGCGGTAAGGCACGGGGTTTTGATCTCCGCATTCCAAGGTTCGAATCCTTGCGACCCAGCCATATTCTCTACTACGCTAATCCATTCATGGAGTATTTATGAGTGACACCAATCTCATGGTGTTTTCTGGAAATGCTAACCTAGCTTTGTCTGAAGGCATAGTAAAAAAACTCAATATGCGTCTTGGAATGGCCACACTAGGTCGTTTTAGTGATGGTGAAATTGCATTTGAAGTTGAAGAAAATGTCCGAGGCAAAGAAATTTTTGTTATTCAGCCGACATGCTCGCCAACAAATGAAAATTTGATGGAGTTGCTTGTTATGATCGATGCTATTAAACGGGCTTCATCGGCAAAAATAACAGCAGTCATGCCATATTATGGTTACGCCCGACAAGATCGTCGAACGCGATCTGCAAGGGTTTCTATTAGTGCAAAATTAGTTGCAAAAATGATTGAGCAGGCAGGTGCAAATAGTATATTGACTATTGACTTGCATGCGGATCAAATTCAAGGTTTTTTTGATATTCCTGTTGATAATGTTTATTCATCTCCGCTGTTGCTTGGAGATATTTGGCGTCAACAGTATAAAAATTTGATAGTTGTTTCTCCTGATGTGGGTGGTGTTGTTCGTGCTCGAGCGCTAGCTAAGCGACTTGGAGATGCTGATTTGGCAATTATTGATAAGCGTAGGCCTCGCGCAAATGTGTCGGAGGTTATGCATATAATTGGTGATGTTTCAGGGCGAACATGCATTTTAGTAGATGATATAGTAGATACTGCAGGGACTTTGTGTCATGCGGCTAGTGCTCTTAAAAAGCATGGGGCAACTAAGGTTGTTGCATATTGTACTCATGCTGTATTGTCTGGTGCGGCAATGTCAAATTTACGTAATTCAGAGCTTGATGAGTTGGTTGTTACGGATACCATCCCATTAAGTCAAGAGGCTGTTAATCTGGGTAAGATTAGGCAGTTAAGCGTGGCAGAAATGCTTGCTGAAACAATTAGGCGTATTTCGGCTGGCGAGTCCGTTAGCTCGATGTATGTTGATTAAAATTTAATAGCGTGCCTAGTAAGGTGCAAGGTAATATAAAATGTCTAATGTATTTGAGTTTGTAGCTGAACACCGTAATGGTGCAGGAAAGTCTGAAGCAAGAAGAATTCGTCGTGCGGGTGGTGTTCCTGCAATTATTTATGGGTATGGCGAACCTCAAATGCTGTCATTAAGTCACAATGAAGTGCTAAAGCACTTGTCACACGATGAGGTGTATTCGGCTGTTTTGAATGTGACTGTCGATGGTAAAACTGAAAAAGCAATTTTGAAAGGTGTGCAGCGTCATCCGGCTAAGCCACGTGTGATACATCTTGATTTTTTGCGTGTTGCTAATTAATTGTTATTTCCAATTAGCAAGATTAAGTGAAGTTGACCTGTGATTAAGTTAATTGTTGGCCTAGGAAACCCTGGTCAAGAGTATGAAAAAACCCGGCATAATGCCGGGTTTTTGTTTGTGGATATATTGGCTGCTAGTTCGGGTGGTGTCTGGCTAAATGAATCTCGCTTTAATGGGCAAACATCAGTTGCAACAATTCAGCATGTAACGGTACGCATGATAAAGCCAATGCTTTATATGAATCGTAGTGGTCAGTCAGTAGGTAATATTGCACGCTATTATAAAATAGGGATAGATGAGATTTTAGTTGCGCATGATGAGCTTGGTTTTGATGCGGGTATGGTTAAACTGAAAAAATCAGGTGGACATGGCGGGCATAATGGCTTGAAAGATATTATTTCGCATTTGGGCGGCAATGAGTTTTATAGGTTACGGCTAGGGGTGGGGCGGCCAAGTTCATCGAATCTAGTTTCTAATTATGTCTTGAGTGCACCCAGTAAATTCGATGAGATGGCAATTAATAAAGCGTGTGAACATGCATTGAATGCTATTGATTTAGTGGTTTCAGATGAGATTGAAAAGGCAATGAACAAAATAAACGCGATTAGTTGAACATTGTTGTTGACAAAGCGTTTAGGGTAAAAGATAATAGTAAAAATATTAAGGAGGGGTTCCCGAGCGGCCAAAGGGATCAGACTGTAAATCTGCCGGTTCTACCTTCGGAGGTTCGAATCCTCCCCCCTCCACCAAAATATCAAGCGGGTGTAGTTCAATGGTAGAACTCCAGCCTTCCAAGCTGATCACGTGGGTTCGATTCCCATCACCCGCTCCAGATCTAAATTAAGAGGCTCATATAGCTCAGTAGGTAGAGCACTTCCTTGGTAAGGAAGAGGTCACCAGTTCAAATCTGGTTATGAGCTCCAGTAAATGTTAGGATGGTTACAGATGGCTAAAGAAAAGTTTTCGCGTAATAAACCGCATGTAAACGTAGGTACAATTGGTCACGTTGATCATGGTAAAACAACGTTAACAGCGGCTTTAACAAGTGTAATGGCAAAATTGCACGGT
>Ga0114974_10001259_pt1 | contig 20036 bp, 17 predicted proteins | sample S_130206_EF_Meta_FD_87318 | JGI IMG/M metagenome (GOLD analysis project Ga0114974, IMG submission 87318) | Freshwater microbial communities from Lake Simoncouche, Canada to study carbon cycling - S_130206_EF_MetaG | ecosystem: Environmental > Aquatic > Freshwater > Lake | place: Lake... | reverse complement strand
GCGCGCATTGCGCAATCAGGGCCAGCAGGTCTTCGAGTTCGCCACGACCTTCGTCATAAGTACCGGCACTTCGCCCGACGCCACGAAAATTGAATCGCCAGGCAGTCCAGCCGCATTGCACAAAGGCACGCGCCAATGTTTGTACAACCTTGTTGTCCATGTTTCCGCCAAACAGCGGGTGGGGATGGGCAATGATCGCGATGCCGCGGCCACCGGCGCCTGCGGCAGGCGAGTCGCACATCGCTTCGATATCCCCGGCGGGTCCGGAAATCGTTCGCTTTTGGGTGGATGGGTTCACAAAAGGGATGCTTCCGGGGGTCGATGGCGCTGCTCCGGATACGGTCGGCGCTTCGCATGAGCCGCCTGAGGACTCAGCGGCCAAGATCAGGGGGAACCCGCAATCGCTCCACAACCTGTCCACGCTTGAGATGGGATTCGACTATTTCGTCGATATCGTCGTTGTCGACAAAGCTGTACCAGACTGCGTCCGGATAGACAACTGCCACCGGCCCCGCAGCGCAGCGGTCCAGGCAGCCCGCCTTGTTGACCCGGATTTGACCCGGTCCGGACAAACCGGCGCGCTTGACCTGCAGCTTGCAGTGCTCAAAGCCCGCCTGCGCATTCTGCAGGGCACAGCAAGCCTCGCCATTTTTGCGCTCGTTCAAGCAAAAGAAAATATGGCGCTCGTAATAGCTTGCGGGAGCGTCGGTACTGCTGACCTGATCCTGGTTCATGGGTGCATTTTAGTTTTCCCCGTCAACGTCCCAGGTCTGAGACAGCAGATAAGCCACGGCGGCGTACGGCCAAAGCCAACCGAGCCACTGTGCCAGACCGTTGAGCCGAATGAAACGGCCCTGCTCCCAGGTCTGCAGCGTCTGGGTGAAATAGGGGTCCGCCGGCGCTTGGTTCAACAGGCTGAGGTAAACCCCCATCGCCAGCAGCGCGATGGCAGCACTCATCCGCCGCGGCAGACCCAGCAAAGCGACGGCCAGCACGGGTACCGCAACAAGACCCTCGACCACAGGCACCTGCAACCAGTCCCACGCATGCTGGGGCCCGTAGCTCAGGGCGGCAGACAGGCCGCTGGCCGCCGTTCCGACGGCCAGAACCAACGACACCATCAGGGCGCGGCGCAAACGCGAGCGGACGATGCAAAAGGCGATCAAGCAGGGAATCAATGCGCCCAGCAGCACGCACAGAAACTCAGCCCCCGGCACCAGCGGCTGCAGTTCCACATCGCGCACCGGTAGCCAGTCCAGAAAAGGCGTGTGCGCAAACGCCAGCGCCAGAGCGCCTTCCATTCTCTCAAGAACCTGTCCCAGCCCCAACGGCACCGGCGCCGGAAACAGCAAGGCCAGGGGCCACAAAAAAAGCAGCGCCAATGCCCCGCGCGCATCGGCGACGAACCAGCGTGCGCGCAAGCTGCTCCAGCGCGCGACCGCTCCGAGTCGGGCTAGGCCCGCTGCAGCGGCGACGCCCATACCCGCCCCCACGGAGTTCATCAGGAAGTCCACATTGGACGGGACCCGCGTAGGAAGATAACTTTGCGTCGTCTCCATGACCAGCGAGAGCGTTGCGCAGGCCGCAAGCGCCACCAGCATGACATGCCGGCTACGGCCGCTGCGCCACAGTGCCAGCGCGACCAGCAGGCCCTGCAGGGCATAGGCGATCAAGTTGATGGCCAGATCGAAGCCGGTCCAGTATGTCGGCAGTGGCGCCCACAGGAAAGCCCAGGGTGCGATTCCCTGGTCGCGCCAGTCGCTAAACGGATAGAGGCTAGCGTAGACAATCACCCCGGTCCAGCTCAAGGCCAGAGGGACCGCAGATGTCCTTTGCATGGCCGTCTGCGTCAAAAGGGCTTGACGACCACCAGCGCTACCGCTGCCAGCATCAGCAGCACGGGGACTTCGTTGAACCATCGGTACCAGACATGGCTGCGGACTGGGCCGCCTTGCCTGAATCGGCGCAAGATGGCTGCGCAGGCATGTTGGTAGCCGACCGCCAGTACGACCACCGCCAATTTGGCGTGTAGCCAACCGTTACCCGGACTGCGACCGTAGCCGGGAATGTCCCAGTAAGCCAACCAGAGCCAGACACCCAAACCCAGCGCCGGCCAAGCCAGGAGGGCGGTGAATCGGTGGAGCTTGGCCGCCATGGTTAGCAGGCGATCGTGTTCAGCGGTCGACTCCGGCGGCACCATCGCCAGATTGACGAATATCCGCGGCAGATAAAACAGACCCGCGAACCAGCTTGCAACCAGCACGATATGAAAGGTCTTGACCCAGAGCATTGCGCCAGTTTAGGCGATGGTCCCCGGCGCGGCGGCGGGCAACGAGGCCGGTGGGCCAAAAAAACCCCAGCACGAGGGCTGGGGGTTAAGCCTATTTTGCTGTCACACATCAAGGCCCCGCTCAGGGAGGAAAAGCGGGGGGTGGCGAACCACCCGCGGGAAATTTACCAAAAATATCAATGCGACTCAATACCATTTTGGTGCATTTGTCGCTTTGAGGACAATTTGATCCACCGGCGACCCTCAAAATGGCCGCAACGTCCTAATCAACCGTGCGTCCCACCAAGAATTAAATCAGGCAGAATTTCAACATGATGACCCCAGCACCCTTTCCCTCAGGCCGACCGCGCCGGTTGCGGCGCGACAGCTTTACCCGCAACCTGGTTCGGGAGCACCAACTTGACGCGAGTGACCTGATTTACCCGGTTTTTGTAGTCGACGGAAAGCAGCAGCGCCAGTCGGTAGCCTCCATGCCCGGCGTAGACCGACTGAGCCTGGACCTGTTGCTCCCGGTCGCGCAGCAATGCGTGGACCTTGGCGTTCCGGTGATGGCCCTTTTCCCGGTCATCGACCCGGCGCTGAAGACGCCGGACGGCAGGGAGGCCCTGAACCCGGATGGGCTTGTTCCCCGGGTGGTGCGAGCGTTGAAGAAGGAGTTCCCCGAACTGGGCATCATGACCGATGTGGCACTCGACCCCTTCACCAGCCATGGCCAGGACGGACTCCTCGACCCGGATCCGCTGGCTAATGGCTACATCCTGAACGACGAAACGGTTGCGGTATTGGTGCAGCAAGCACTCACGCAGGCCCGGGCAGGCGTCGATATCGTCGCGCCAAGCGACATGATGGATGGCCGTATCGGCGCGATCCGCCAGGCGCTGGAATCTGACCATTTCATTCACACCCGAATCATGGCCTACAGCGCCAAGTATGCGAGCGCCTTTTACGGGCCTTTTCGCGACGCCGTAGGCTCGGCGGCTAACCTGGGGAAAAGCAACAAGCAGGTCTACCAGATGGACCCGGGCAACAGCGACGAGGCGCTGCGTGAGGTGGCGATGGACATTGCAGAGGGCGCCGACATGGTGATGGTGAAGCCGGGAATGCCCTACCTCGACGTCGTGCGCCGGGTTGCGGACGCGTTCCGGGTTCCGACCTTCGCCTACCAGGTGAGCGGCGAGTACGCCATGCTAAAAGCGGCGGCACAAAACGGCTGGTTAGACCATGACGCGGTCATGATGGAAAGCCTGCTGGCATTCAAGCGCGCCGGCGCACGCGGCGTACTGAGCTACTTTGCCCTCGACGCGGCGCGATTGCTGCGAAAGAAATAGTCGCTGCGGACGCCGGGTCGGCTCGCCATGCGGGCCTGGCTTGCGGCGCAGCCGCAAGCTTTTGCACTCATGCCAGATGACTGGCGAAAAAGGCCAAGGTGCGCTGCAGCGCAAGTGCCGCAGCCGATGCATCGTAGGAGCCGCGATGGTCGCAGTTGAAACCATGGTCGGCGGGATAGACCCGCACCTCGACCGCGGGTTGTGCGCGTTTGAACGCCTCAACGCTGTCGATCGTGATCCAATGGTCTTTTTCGCCAAAATGGCAGAGCACCGGGCAGGCGGGTTGGCGTGCCGCCTCGGCAGGTGCGGTTACCCCACCGCCGTAATAGGGAACGGCTGCGCTCAGACCGTTCAGGCTGCAGGCACTCCTCCAGGTCAACAGACCACCCCAGCAATAGCCAACCAGCCCGACCTTTCCGGCTTGCGCTGCATAGTCAATGGCGGCCTGAATATCGGCCATCGCGCCGGGTGCGGGCAAGGCCTCGACCGCCGCCTTGAGCGCAATGCCGGCTTCCATATCCGGCTTGTCATAACCCAGTTCCACGCCGCGTTTGACGCGGTGAAACGTCGCGGGTGCCACGGCCAGATAACCCTGTGCGCAATAACCGTCGGCCACGGCTCGAATATGCGCGTTAACGCCAAAAATTTCCTGCAGCACCACCACAGCGCCCTTGGGCTTGCCAACGGGGCGAGCCACATAGGCAGGGCAGACAAAACCGTCCGTGGCTTTCAATTCGATGGTTTCCGACATTTTTTGCTCCTCATTGTTGGGGTTGAAGTTGCGCAAGTTTGCGCTCGACGAAGTCCAGCCGGTCCTGTCCCCAGAACATTTCGCCCGCGACGCAATAGGTGGGTGCGCCAAATACGCCTGCCGCTATGGCTTCGCCGGTATGCGCCTCGTAGCGCTGTTGCGCTGCAGGCTCACGCGACTGCTCCAGTCGCACGGGATCCAGGCCCTGCTCGCTCAGCAATTGGGCCAACACCTGCGCGTCGGCGATATTGCGCTCCTCTTTCCAGACGGCGGCCAGCACGGCCCCGCTAAAGCGCAAAGCCGCGACAGCGCCGTCGGCCATGTCCACCGCGCCAATCAGCAGCGCTGCGGCGTCGGCGGGAACCGGAAAATACTTCGGCCTCAGTCGGATGGGCAGTCCCAGATGCTCGCCAAAACGCTGCAGCTCAACCAGCCGGTACGCCTGCCGCTGGGCGGAACGCCGATGCAGCGGAAGGCCCCCCGAAATCGGGAACACCTTGCCCAAATCGATCGGCATGACACGCACCGACGATCGCGCAGCTTCGGCGATGGCCATGAAGCGCGCGTGGCCCAGATAGGTCCAGGGGCTCTGCGGCGCGAAGAAATAGTCGAGCGATTGGCTCAAAGCCTCTCCAGAAAGCTATGCGACGAGCATACCGCAAGCGGCGAACAGGACGAGCAACGGCCCCAGCGCCACTCAGGGCGCGGGTGGCCAGGAAAGTTCTGCGGCAAGCCGCGGTTTGCCGATCGGCGCAGCCGCCTGCCCTATCCTGACGGCAGCCATATCCTCGTCATTGGGGTACTGGCCTAACAGCCAGTAATCGAACACCCGCCGCGCGATGGGCGCGGCATGGGCCGCGCCAAAACCGGCATTCTCAACCACCACTGCAAGCGCAATCTTGGGGTCATCGGCCGGGGCAAAGGCGATGTACAGCGCGTGGTCGCGCTGATGCTCCTCCATCTTCGACGCGTTGTACTTTTCCTTGGCACCGACGCCAACCGCCTGCGCGGTTCCAGTCTTGCCGCCCGACGTATAAGCGGCGCCCGCAAACACCCGCGCCGAAGTCCCGTCCAGCGTCACGCTGACCATGGCGTTTCGCACAACGGCGAGATGCTCCGGCATGAATCCCAAGTCGATCGGCGCCGCCGCAGCGACCCGCGCCGTTCCCTGCATCAGTGCGCCCCGGGTAGCAATCACGATATGCGGCTTGTGCTTCACGCCTGCGTTGGCCAGCGTGGCGGTGGCCTGGGCCAGTTGCAGCATGGTGAATGTGTTGTAGCCCTGCCCAATTCCCAGCGAAATGGTTTCGCCCGCGTACCACTTCTTCTGCTCGGCCTTCTTGTAATAGGCGCGTTTCCACTCCTGGCTGGGCAGCACGCCACGCGTCTCACCCAGGATGTCGATGCCGGTCAACTGGCCAAAGCCCAGCGGCTTCATGAAGTCGTGGATGGCGTCCACGCCCAGTTCGTTAGCCAACGAATAGAAGTAGACATTGCTCGACTTGGCGATCGCCGCGTGCATGTCGACCGGTCCTAGCCCGTGGTCGCCGTGGCTACGAAATTCGTGGCCGCCAAACATCCAGGAACCACTGTCGTTGATGATGGTCCCGGCCGCGCGCTTGCCGGTCTGCAGCGCGGCCATCGCCATGAAAGGTTTGTAGGTAGAACCAGGGGGATAGGTCCCGCGGAGCGCACGGTTGAGCAACGGCTTGTCGATCGACTCGTTAAGGGTCTTCCAGCTCGCGGCATCTATGCCGTCGACAAACAGGTTGGGGTCAAAAGTCGGCTTACTGACGAATGCGAGCACCTCGCCGGTCTTGGGGTCCAGTGCTACCAGCGCGCCCCGGCGTTCGCCGAACATATCCTCGATCAGCTTTTGCAGCTTGATGTCAATCGACAGCGTCACCGTGTCGCCCGGAGTCGACGGGCTGCTCGCCAACTTGCGCATCGCGCGGCCGCCCGCCGATGTCTCTACCGAATCGACCCCTGTGACGCCATGCAATTGCGCCTCGAAGCTCTGCTCGACGCCCAACTTTCCGATGTACTGGGTGCCACGGTAGTTGGCCTCGTCGTCCGAGCCGTCGATGATTTCCTGTTCGGCTGCATTGATGCGCCCGATATAGCCAACGACATGGCTTGCGAGCGCGCCAAAAGGATAGCTGCGGAAAAGTCGCGCCTTGATATCGACTCCGGGAAACCGGAAACTTTGGGCTGCGAAACGCGCCAGTTCCTGTTCGCTCAACTTGGTCCGGACCGGAAGGGACTCGAAGCTCTTGGACTCTTCCATCAGCATTTTCAACCGGCGCCTGTCACGCGCCGATATGTCCAGCACCTGCGACAGTTCCGTCAACGTCTGCTCCAAGTCGGCAACTTTCGACGGCGTTATTTCCAAGGTGTAGGCCGAGTAGTTTGTCACCAGAACAACCCCGTTGCGATCCAGGATCAGACCCCGGTTGGGGACCACCGGCACGATTGCCGTGCGGTTGCTTTCGGCCTGCGCCAGCAGGTCGTCGTGGCGCACCACCTGCAATACGATCAAGCGCGCCGCGAGAAGGAAAAAGCACAACAGCACGACCACGCTGGCCACCAGCATACGCAGACGAAAGCGGGCCAGATCGACCTGAACATTGCGCAGTTCGGTCATAGCGGCCGGTCCGCATCAGGGTCGGGCGCTCTTCGTTGCGGCAATAGCAGCATGACACTGACCACCGGCCACAACAACGACTGGATTAACGGGGCCAAAAACATCGACGATCCCGGAAATGTGCCCCCGCCCATCAACTGCACGACCAGTTCGATCAATTGCGCAGCGGCGAACAGGGGCAGCACCTGTGCGGCCTGCGACGGGACGCTGAACCACAGCAGTCGTCGATGAATGGTGATCGCCAGAAAACTCAGCGTCGCATAGGCCAGCGCGTGGGCTCCCAGCAGTCCGCCCCGATCGACGTCGACGCACAGGCCAAACACAAAAGCTGCGCCAATGCCAATGCGCAGAGGCTGGTGGACGGTCCAAAATACCAAGACCAACGCCAGCAGATCCGGCACCCAGGCAAGGCGGCCCCCGCCACCCATGCTCGCCGCCATGTTCAACAGCAGCGCCGCCAGCAGGCTGCCCCAAATAAAGAGCGGCTTGGCGGGCAACAGCAGTTGCTGGCCGTTGCGCATGATCATGCGAAATGCCCCCGGTCCGCCCAATTCATTTTTTATTAGTCCGCTTGCCGCTTGCCGGGGCTGGTTCGACCAACGGGCGATCCGGGACCTGCTCCGATACCGGCTGCAAAATCATCACATGCACGGCGCCACCGACGAGTGCTACCGGTTCCAGGGCAATGCGGGCGAAGGCCGAGTCGACGCGACGGTCCACCCTTTGCACACGAGCCACCGGCAGTCCCGGCGGGTAGACCCCATCGACGCCGCTGGTGGCCAGCAGATCGCCCACCTGCACGTCCGAATTGGCCCCCATGAAGCGCAGTTCAAGCCCGCCGGTATAAGAGGCCGAGTCGCCATAAGCAACGCCACGGGCACCGGTACGGATGTTGAGCACCGGAGTGGCGTGGTCGCGATCGGTCACCAGCGTCACCTCGCTCAGTGCGGGATAGACCCGCGTCACCTGCCCCAGAACGCCCTGCTCGTCGATCACCGGGGACCCGGTGGCAATCCCGGCAATGAGCCCCTTGTCAACCACTACCTTACGGCTGAACGGATCTGCCGCGTCGTAGAGCACCTGGGCCACCTGGGCCGATGTGGTGACGCGCTCGCGCAACGCGAGCAGGCCGCGCAGGCGGGCGTTTTCCAGCAGCAGTTGCTCCACCTGATTGGCGCGCTGCGACTGCATACCCAGCTGCGCGCGCGCACGCGTCTCCGCGCTTTGCGAAGTCTGTAAGCCCTGCAAATATCCGATTGCGGCCCGAGACCAGCCGATGGGCTGCAAGACCAGCCACTGCGCCGGGTACAGCAGTCCGGCGACAGCGATGCGCAGCGGCTGGGCGATGTGCAGGCGTGTGTCGGCGACCATCAAAAAGACGGCCAGTGCGCTGCATACGATCAGTTTGGACAGCGCCGAAAGCCCTTGACGAAAAAAGGGCGGCGGGGTTCGGTCAAGCGTACCTAAGGGCATGTCGACGAATTGTCTCTTGTAGTCGTGGCCTGCGCTACTGCTGGCAAGCGCTCAGCTCATGGCGGCCACCCAAGTCAGCCCCCGCGCAGTGCACGAGGCCTAATCGGCCCGTTGCGCAGGCTGCGCCTATTCGCTGGTGAAGATCGAACCAAGCCGGTCCATGCGCTCGAGCGCGATACCGCAACCGCGCACCACGCAGGTCAGCGGGTCTTCTGCGACCAGCACCGGAAGACCGGTCTCTTCGGCCAACAGGCGGTCGAGGTCGCGCAGCAGGGCGCCGCCGCCGGTGAGCATCATGCCGCGGTCAGCAATGTCGGCGCCGAGTTCGGGGGGCGTCTGCTCCAGCGCGTTCTTGACCGCCGAGACAATGTTGTTCAGCGGGTCGGTCAATGCTTCCAGAATTTCGTTGGAGGAGATCGTGAAGCTGCGCGGAACGCCCTCGGACAGGTTACGGCCGCGGACCTCCATCTCCTTGACTTCGCTACCCGGAAAGGCGGAGCCGATCTTCTTCTTGATCGCCTCTGCGGTCGGCTCGCCAATCAACATGCCGTAGTTGCGCCGGATGTAGTTGATGATGGCCTCGTCGAACTTGTCGCCGCCGACCCGAACACTACCCTTGTAGACCATGCCGCCAAGGGAGATCACGCCGACTTCGGTGGTTCCGCCGCCGATATCGACCACCATCGACCCGCTGGCTTCGCTAACGGGCAGGCCGGCGCCGATGGCGGCCGCCATTGGCTCTTCGATCAGGTAAACATCGCTGGCACCCGCCCCCAGTGCCGATTCCCGGATCGCGCGGCGCTCGACCTGGGTGGAGCCACAAGGAACGCAGATGATGATGCGCGGACTCGGTCTAAAGATGCTGCGCGGATGCACCATCTTGATGAACTGCTTGAGCATCTGCTCGGTGACGGTGAAGTCGGCGATCACACCGTCTTTCATCGGCCGGATCGCCTCTATGTTGCCGGGCACCTTTCCCAGCATGGCCTTGGCCTCCTTGCCTACCGCCTGAATGGACTTCTTTCCCTGTGGGCCGCCTTCATGCCGGATCGCCACCACCGAGGGTTCGTCGAGCACAATGCCCTTGTCGCGAACAAAAATCAGCGTGTTCGCCGTCCCCAAGTCGATCGCCAAGTCCGTGGAGAAATACTGACGGAACGCTCCAAACATCAAAATCCTCTCGGGCAGGACAAGCGCTTGGGCCTGCCGTCACCAAATAAACCATCGCAAAATCCGCTGATTCCGCGCCAAAATGCAGCCCCGCAGGAATGGCGCGCAAAGGCGGGATAATACCCCATCGCCTGCTGGCAAACCGGCCGACCGACCGCCAAACGAGCGGCCCCCGCATCCGTCTTTCGCTTCAAATTTCGCCATGCCACTCAGCCCGTCCGACATCGCCAGAATCGCCCATCTCGCGCGACTGGAGCTCGCTCCCGAAGAAAGTGGGCGCATGCTAAAACAGATCAACGCATTCTTCGATACCGTCCAGAAGATGCGCGCCGTCGACACCAGGGGCATCGAGCCGCTGTCCCACCCTTACGCGGCCATTGGCGAAGTTGTCTTGCGTCTGCGCGAGGACGTGGTCAGCGAGTCCGACCACCGGGTGGCCAACCAGCGCAGCGCGCCGGCCGTCGAGGGCGGCCTGTTTCTGGTTCCCAAAGTGATTGAATAAGCCGATGGCGCACGCGAACTCCGAACTGCATGAGCTCGGCCTCGCCGAGCTCGCCGAAAGGCTGCGCCAGCGAAAGGTTTCGGCGACAGAGGCCACGCAACACTTTCTGGCGCGCGCCGATGCCCACGCCGGTCTGGGCGTCTACCTGGCGCGCGACGAAGAGGTGAGCCTGGCGCAGGCACGCGCCGCCGACGACCGGCTGGCAAAAGGCACTGGCGGAACACTCGAGGGCGTTCCATTGGCGCACAAGGACATCTTCGTCACTGCGGACTTTCCCAGCACGGCGGGCTCGCGTATGCTGCGTGGCTACTGCTCTCCCTTCGACGCGACCGTCGTCGCCAAGCTGGCGCAGCAGGGCGCCGTCACGCTAGGCAAGCTCAACTGCGACGAATTTGCGATGGGCTCGGCAAACGAGAACTCGGCCATAGCGGCCGTCGGCCATGGTGCGGCACAGGCATTGCCCAATCCCTGGAATGCCGCGCACGTGCCCGGCGGCTCCTCCGGCGGCAGCGCGGTAGCGGTGGCAGCCCGACTGCTGCCCGCCGCCACCGGAACCGACACCGGCGGGTCCATCCGCCAGCCGGCCGCCTTTTGCGGCATCACCGGCATCAAGCCGAGCTATGGCCGCGCGTCGCGGTACGGGATGATTGCTTTCGCATCCAGCCTGGACCAAGCCGGACCGATGGCGCGCAGCGCGCAAGACTGCGCGCTGATGCTGGGGGCGATGTGCGGCCCGGATCCGGACCGGGACTCGACCTCGCTGGATGTTCCCAACGAGGACTACAGCCGCATGCTGGAGGCGCCGCTGGGCGGCCTGCGCATTGGGGTGCCTGGTGAGTTCTTCGGCGAAGGTCTGGCCGACGATGTGCGCTCCGCGGTCGACGCGGCGCTGGCGCAATACGAAAAGCTCGGCGCGAGGCTGGTGCCAATTTCGCTTCCACGCACCGAACTCTCAATCCCTGTTTACTACATCATCGCCCCCGCCGAGGCGTCGAGCAACCTGAGCCGCTTTGACGGCGTCAAATTCGGCCACCGGGCCCACGATTACCGCGACTTGGCCGACATGTACCGCAAGACCCGCGCTGAAGGTTTTGGCGACGAGGTCAAGCGCCGAATCATGATCGGTACCTATGTGCTGTCGCATGGCTATTACGACGCCTATTACCTGCAGGCACAGAAGATCCGCCGTATGCTGGCCGACGATTTCCAGCAGGCTTTCAAACTTTGTGACGTGATCGCGGGGCCGGTCGCGCCCACAGTCGCATGGAAGATCGGCGAGAAGAGCGACGACCCGGTAGCCAACTACCTGGCCGACATATTCACGCTGCCGGCCTCGCTGGCCGGACTGCCCGCCATGAGCATTCCGGCAGGCTTCGGCGCGGGCGGCCTTCCGGTTGGCCTGCAGCTCATCGGCAACTATCTGCAGGAGGCGCAGTTGCTCGGCGTTGCGCACCAGTTCCAGTTGGCCACCGACTTTCATGACCGCAAGCCGCCGGGGTTCTGATATGCGCAACCCGAACACTGCAACCCATCCATCCGTCCAGACACTGCTGGTCCAAGGCTTTGAGGTGGTGATCGGTTTCGAGACCCACGCGCAGCTCTCGACCCGCTCCAAGATTTTCAGCCGCGCCTGTACCGCATTCGGAGCCGCGCCCAATACCCAGGCCTGCGCGGTCGACCTGGCGCTGCCCGGCACACTGCCGGTGATGAACCGCGGCGCCGTCGAGCGCGCCATCCGTTTCGGGCTGGCCATCGGCGCGGATATAGCCCCGCGCAGCGTTTTCGCGCGCAAGAATTATTTCTATCCGGACCTTCCCAAGGGCTACCAGATCAGCCAGTTTGAGCTGCCGGTGGTGCAAGGCGGCCATGTGTTCTTCATGCTCGACGCCATGCCGCGATCGGTGAGGCTGGTGCGTGCCCACCTCGAAGAAGACGCTGGTAAGTCGCTGCACGAGGGCTTTGTGGGCCAGTCCGGCATCGACCTCAACCGTGCGGGAACGCCGCTGCTGGAGATCGTCACCGAGCCCGACATGCGCTCCTCTGCCGAGGCGGTGGCCTACGCCAAGGAACTGCACCGACTCGTCACCTGGATCGGCATTTGCGACGGCAACATGCAAGAGGGCAGTTTCCGTTGCGACGCCAACGTGTCGGTGCGCAGGCCGGGCGCCGAACTCGGAACTCGCCGCGAGATCAAGAACCTCAACAGCTTTAAGTTCATGCAGCAGGCGATCGACTACGAGGTCCGCTGGCAGATTGCACAAATCGAAGACGGCCACGCGATCGAGCAGGCCACGGTACTGTTCAACCCGGATACCGGCGAGACGCGATCCATGCGCAGCAAGGAAGACGCCGCCGACTACCGCTACTTTCCCGACCCGGACCTGCCGCCGCTGGTGATCGACAGCGCCTGGATCGAGCGGGTTCGCACCGAGCTGCCCGAGCTGCCGCGCGCGATGGGGGAGCGCTTTGTCCGCGAACTCGGACTGTCCGAGTACGACGCCGCCACCCTCACCCAGTCCAAGGCCATGGCGCAGTATTTTCTGGATGCGGTCAAGGCCGGGGGGCCGCCCAAACTGCTCAGCAACTGGATCACCGGCGAGTTGTCGCGGCGGCTCAACGCACAGGAAACCGACGCCAGCGGCTCCAGAGTCGCGGCGGGCACGCTCGCTGCGCTCATCAACCGGGTCGCCGACGCGACCATTTCCAACAACGCCGCGAAACAGGTCTTCGATGCCTTATGGAACGGTGAGGGCCCGGACGTCGACCCCCTGATCGAATCCATGGGGCTGCGCCAGCTGGGCGACACCGGCGAACTCGAGAGGATGGTCATCGAGGTCATCGCCGCCAACCCGAAGAGCGTCGAAGAGTTCCGCCAGGGCAAGGAAAAGGCCTTCCATGCGCTGGTCGGACAGGTCATGAAGGCCAGCCGCGGCAAGGCCGATCCAGTGCAGGCCAACGAACTGCTGCGCAACCAACTCGGCGCCTGAGCGCCAACCACCCGCCAACGCCATGCCACCGACGCCCCTGTTTTCCGGCCCCAATGCCCCCTCCATCGCTGGCCTGCGCTATCCCGATCCCGCGGTGGTGGTGCTCGACGCGTCATTTCTAAAGTACCGGCTCTTTGCCGCCAGCGTGGAGCGCCTGGCAACCGGCTTTCGCTGGATGGAGGGTCCGGTATGGGTGGGCGACGGCGGCTACCTGCTGGCAAGCGACGTGGCAAGCAACCGCATCCTGCGCTGGGACGAGGCAACCGGCGCGACGACGGTGTTCCGCGAACCCTCCAACTACGCCAACGGCAATACCCGTGATATGCAAGGACGGCTTGTGACCTGTGAGGCCGCCGTGACCCGACGCATCAGCCGCACCGAACACAGCGGAAGGATCACCACGCTGGCCGACAACTTCGAAGGCAAGCGCTTCAACTCGCCCAACGACATCGTGTGCCAATCCAACGGTGCCATCTGGTTCACCGATCCGCCGTTCCAGCTTGCCAATGACTACGAGGGCCGTATCGCGCAGCAGGAAATGCCGCAGGCGGTGTACCGCATCGACGGCGCCAGCGGGGCGCTCACCCAGGTGCTGAACGATATCGCGGGACCCAACGGACTGTGCTTTTCCCCCGACGAGAGGAAGCTGCATGTGGTCGAAAGTCGATCGGAACCAAGCCGTCGCATCTGGTCCTACGATGTCGGCGCGGACGGCAGCCTGTCGAACAAGACGCTGCTGATCGACGCTGCGGGGCCGGGCGCGATCGATGGCATCAAATGCGATGCTGACGGCAACATTTGGGCCGGTTGGGGCGGCAACGGCGCTGCGCATGCGAGCCCGGTCGAGCTCGATGGCGTCATGGTCTTCAACCCCCAGGGAAAGGCGATCGCGCATATCCGACTGCCCGAGCGCTGCGCCAACCTGTGCTTCGGCGGTATCGACAACAACCGCCTTTTCATGGCCAGCAGCCATTCGATCTACGCGCTCTACGTCAACACCCGCGGCGCCGAAATACGCAACTGATCGGGAAGGGGCGAGGCGGCGCGTTCAGACCGCCAACAGGATCGGCGCGATCGCAGCGCCTTGCGCCAGCACCTGACCGATCACTGCGGCTTGCGGGTATCCCATGCCGTGCAGCATGGCCACGCAGGCCTGCGCCTTTGCGGCTGGCACGCCGGCCAGCAAGCCACCGGCGGTCTGCGGGTCAAACAGCAGCGCCAAGCGTGGGTCATCCGCAAACCGCTCCCCATTGGCCAGTGCACCACGCAGCTGCATGTTTGCGCTGTGTAAAGAGCTCACGATGCCGTCGCCAATGCATTGTTGCGCACCCTCGAGCAGCGGCAGCGCAGACAGGTGCAAGCGCGCGTCCACGCCCGAGGGGCGCGTCATCTCCAGCAGATGTCCAAGCAGGCCAAAGCCGGTCACATCGGTGCAGGCCGTCGCGCCATGCGCGCGCAGCGCACCGGCCGCCTTTCGGCCCGACAGCAACATCGATTGCAGCGCGCCCTGCACCCAGCGCCCACGCGCGGCGCCCCGTGCGTGCGCTGCAAGCAGCGTTCCGGTTCCCACTGGCTTGGTGAGAATCAGCATGTCGCCGTCGCGCAGGCCGCCCTTGCGCAGGACGCCCTCGAGTTTGTCATCGACCAGGCCATTGACCGCGAAGCCCAGCGCCAGTTCGCCGCCTTCGCCGGTGTGTCCACCTACCAGCGCACAGCCGGCAGCGTTGAGTACATCGATCGCGCCGTGCATCATCTGCAGCAACAATTCCTCAACCTTGGCGTCTAGGCCAGGCGGGACTGTTGCCAGCGCCGTTGCACTCTGCGGTTCGGCGCCCATCGCATACAAGTCCCCCAGCGCGTGGTTCGCTGCGATCTGTCCGAACACATAGGGGTCCTCGATAAAGGAGCGGAAGAAGTCCACGCTATGCACCAGCGCCTTGCCAGCAGGCACACGCAGCACCGCTGCGTCATCGGACGCGCTCAGGCCGATCAGTACATCGTCGCGCGCGACCGGCCGCAGGCCGCCCAGCGCGCGCGCCAGAACGCCAGGGCCGACCTTTGCGCCGCAGCCACCGCAACGCATCGCCATCGCCGAAAAGGCCTCGCGCGACTCGCTGTCGCTCAAAGGCAATGCCGCCGCACCCGCCGACCGTGGTGCCAGACCCCTATGCATCGGCGCCAACTCGTCGAAGCGACGCATGAACCGCCGGTCGATCCAGTCCTTCCAACGCCAGACCCAGAAGCCGGCAAACCCCAAGGCGGCGCGCGAAGCCACCGCGTATCGATCCCCGGTGCTGATCAGCGCCAGCCAGCGGCGCTGCGGCGTATAGGGCCGCAACCTGCGATCCGCCACCGAGCGGCGCAAATTGTCCGCCAACGGGCGCCCCATTCTCACCGCGAAAACCCCCGCCTTCTCCAGCGGGCGACCATCCATGCTCGCCACATCGCCAACGGCAAAAACCAGCGGGTCGCTGACCGACTGAAGGCAGCTATCTACGCGCACGCAACCATCCGCATCAAGCGCCAGTCCGGTGTCGCGCAGCCACGGTGCGCCACCGGCACGGGTGATCCATATGATTTCGTCGGCGTCGAACCATCCGTACGCTGCGGTGCGCAAGCGACCCGCCGCCACTTCCAGCACGGTGGCCCCACGGTGCACCTGGACCCCGCGCGCGCGCAGTACCGCCTCGAAGCGCCGCTGCACGCCGGGGTTGTGCGTTGGCAAAACGGTGCTGTCGGCGGCAAACAGATGGAAAACCACCAGGCCTGGGTCGCGGCCCAGCGCCAGCAGTTCGGTGCGCAGGCGATGCTGCATCGCCAATAGCAGCTCGACCCCGCCCGCACCCGCGCCGACCACCGCGACGGTGATGCTGCCGCGCTGATGGCGAACGCGTTCGCGCAAAGCCAGCCAGCGTTGGTTGAACGCGTAAATTGGCTTCACCGCCACCGTGTGCACAGCAGCACCCGGCACCTGATCGAAGCGCGGCGTTGAGCCGGTATTGATCGACAGGCGGTCGTAGGCGATGGCAGGTCGGCCCCGCAGCAGCAACTTGCGGTCGGCCCGGTCGATACCGCAGGCTTCGGCGCAAATGAGGCGCGCTGCTGCAAAGACGGCCAGCCGACTGAGGTCAATGTGCACCTCGTCGTAGCCGTAGTGGCCGGCCACATAGCCCGGCAGCATGCCCGAGTAGGGGGTATGCGGGTCGGTACAGACCAGCGTCAGTTGCACGCCGGGCATGGGGCGCATGCCAAAGTTCCTGAGCACGCCCACATGGCTGTGACCGCCGCCGACCAGGACGATGTCGCGCAGGACCGGTGCTTGGGGAAGCTGCATGCCGATATTGTCTGTCGTTCGCCACCGCCCCTGCGGCGGCACTGCACGATCAGGGCTGCTCGTCGGCTACGCCGTAGCGCTCCCGATAGGCCGTCACGCGCTGGTAGTCGGCATCCATGGCGCCGGCGCTTTCGCGACGCAGATACTGCAGCAAATCGGACAGCTTGGCGACGCTGCACACCTGCAGCCCAAGATGGCTGCGTACATACTGCACCGCGCTGTGGCTGCTGTCGACGCCGTTTTCGGTCGCCTTCTCCTGCCGGTCCAACGCGATAACGACCCCGTGCGGCGTTGCACCTGCGGCCCGGATCATCGCGATCGACTCGCGCACCGCTGTGCCGGCCGACATCACGTCGTCAACAATCAGCACCCGGCCCTTGAGCGGCGCGCCAACCAGCGTTCCGCCCTCGCCATGGTCCTTGGCTTCCTTGCGGTTGTAGGCAAACGGAAGGTTGCGTCCGCGCCGCGCGAGTTCCACCGCGAGCACCGCAGCGAGTGGGATTCCCTTGTAAGCCGGGCCAAAGATCATGTCGAACTCTATGCCGCTCGCCAGCAGGCAGCGCGCATAGAATTGCGCCAGCCTGTCGAGCCTGACGCCGTCGTCAAACAGGCCGGCATTGAAAAAGTAGGGACTGATGCGTCCCGCCTTGGTCTTGAACTCGCCAAAGCGCAGCACGCCACAATCGACCGAGAACTGCACGAAATCCTGCGCCAGCGCGTCCTGCGCCGCGCGGCTCTCGGAACCCGTTGCAGCAGCCCCGCTGACAGTACCCGACATGGAGACTCCCTTGTTCAAATTGACCAGCCTGAACCTCAACGGCATCCGCTCGGCCACTCGCAAAGGGCTTGAGCCCTGGCTCGTGAAGGCGCGCCCCGATTGTATTTGCGTGCAAGAGGTGCGGGCCCAGGCCGACGACATTGCCGGCAAGTTCGAAGCACTCGCGGGCCTCAAGGGGCATTTCCATTTCGCGCTGAAGAAGGGCTACTCGGGCGTCGGCGCCTATTCGCGCCTGGAGCCCAGCGCCGTCGTGCAGGGCTTCGGTTCAACCGAGTTCGACGCCGAGGGCCGTTATCTGGAGCTGCGCTTTGACACTCCCGCGCGCAAACTGTCGATCGTCAGCTGCTATTTTCCCAGCGGCTCATCGGGCGACGAGCGCCAGCAGGCAAAGTACCGCTTTCTGGCTGCGCTCTATCCGCACCTGCTGCGGCTCAAGACAGAGCGGGAGTTCGTGCTGTGCGGCGATATCAACATCGCCCACCAGCAGGTCGACCTCAAGAACTGGAAAGGCAACCAGAAGAACTCGGGCTTCCTGCCCGAGGAACGCGCCTGGGTGAGCCGGCTGCTCGACGAGGCCCGGATCGTTGACGTCTACCGACAACTGCAGCCCGATGCCACCGAAGACGCCTACACCTGGTGGAGCAACCGCGGCCAGGCCTACGCGAACAACGTCGGCTGGCGTCTGGACTACCACCTAGCGACGCCTGCGCTGGCGGCCCTGGCACGGCGCGAGTCGATCTACAAGACCGAGAAGTTCTCGGACCATGCGCCACTGACGATTGACTACGCGCTCGCTTTGTGACGGGATCAGAAAAGACTGCCCTATGATTACGGGTTGCGGGTTCACAGAGCCCGCTTGCCCTCCCAGTTCAAAGTAAAAGGACACCATGGCGGCTCAAAAATCAAAAATAATTTATACGTTGACCGATGAAGCACCTTACTTGGCGACGTGTTCGTTTTTGCCCATCCTGCGCACCTTTGCTGCGCCGGCCGGCATTGACGTCGTTGAAAGCGATATTTCTCTGGCTGCCCGCATTCTGGGCGAGTTTTCCGATTGCCTGACACCCGAGCAGAGAGTGCCCGACAGCCTGTCTGAGCTCGGTCGCCTGACCCTGCTGCCGGACACCAACATCATCAAGCTGCCCAACATCAGCGCCACGGTGCATCAGTTGTCCGAGGCCATCCGTGAGTTGCAACGCCAGGGCTACAAGCTGCCCAACTTGCCCGAAGACCCGAAAACCGACGCCGACAAGGCGACGCTGGCGCGCTACTCCCGATGCCTGGGCAGTGCCGTCAATCCTGTGCTGCGCGAAGGCAACTCAGACCGCCGCGCCCCGCTGGCTGTTAAAAACTTTGCCCGTAAGCATCCGCACAGCATGGCTGAGTGGAGCATGGCCTCGCGCACCCATGTGGCGCACATGAAAGAGGGCGACTTCTATCACGGTGAAAAGTCCATGACCCTGGACAAGGCCTGCGATGTGCGCATGGAACTGGTCAATGCGGCCGGCACAACCACGGTGCTCAAACCCAAGGTGTCACTCAAAGCCGGCGAGATCATTGACAGCATGTACATGAGCAAGAAAGCGCTGTGCGATTTCTATGAAGTGCAGATGGAAGACGCGCGCAAGACCGGCCTCATGCTGTCTTTGCACGTCAAGGCCACCATGATGAAGGTCTCACATCCTATCGTGTTCGGTCACGCGGTTCGCATTTACTACAAGGATGCTTTTGCCAAGCACGGCAAGTTATTTGACCAGTTGGGCGTGAACGTCAACAACGGCCTGTCCAACCTCTACGAAAAGCTCGAAACCCTGCCCACCACCCAGCGCGACGAAGTCATCCGCGATCTGCACGCCTGCCACGAACACCGCCCCGAGTTGGCCATGGTGGACTCGGCCAAGGGCATCTCCAACCTGCACGCACCCAATGACGTGATTGTGGATGCCTCGATGCCCGCCATGATCCGCCTGGGCGGCAAGATGTGGGGTGCCGACGGCAAGCCCAAGGACACCAAGGCGGTGGTCCCTGAAAGCACGTTTGCGCGTATCTATCAGGAGGTCATCAACTTCTGCAAGACCAACGGTAACTTTGACCCGGTCACCATGGGCACCGTGCCCAACGTCGGCCTGATGGCCCAGCAAGCCGAAGAGTACGGCTCACACGACAAGACCTTTGAAGTGACCGAGGCCGGCGAAGCGCGAATTGTGGACATCGCCACCGACCAGGTGCTGCTGACTCAAAACGTCGAAAAAGGTGACATCTGGCGCATGTGCCAGGTCAAGGACGCACCGATCCGCGACTGGGTCAAGCTGGCTGTCACGCGCGCGCGCAACGCCGGCATGCCGGCCGTCTTCTGGCTGGACCCGTACCGCCCGCACGAAAACGAGATCATTAAAAAGGTCGAGCTTTACCTCAAGGACCACGACACCACCGGTCTGGACATCCAGCACATGTCGCAAGTGCGCGCCATGCGCTACACCCTGGAGCGTGTGGTGCGGGGCCTGGACACCATCTCGGTGACCGGCAATATCTTGCGTGACTACCTGACCGACCTGTTCCCCATCATGGAGCTCGGCACCAGCGCCAAAATGCTGTCGGTCGTGCCTTTGATGGCCGGTGGCGGCCTGTATGAAACCGGTGCCGGCGGCTCTGCCCCTAAGCACGTGCAGCAACTGACCGAAGAAAATCACCTGCGCTGGGACTCGCTGGGTGAATTTCTGGCGATTGCCGCCAGCCTGGAAGACCTGGGCATCAAAACGGCGAACGACAAAGCCAAGGT
>Ga0114974_10001257_pt1 | contig 20045 bp, 33 predicted proteins | sample S_130206_EF_Meta_FD_87318 | JGI IMG/M metagenome (GOLD analysis project Ga0114974, IMG submission 87318) | Freshwater microbial communities from Lake Simoncouche, Canada to study carbon cycling - S_130206_EF_MetaG | ecosystem: Environmental > Aquatic > Freshwater > Lake | place: Lake... | reverse complement strand
CTCCACCAGTTTGTGTTTTACATCTCAAACAAGATGTTTCCTTGGAGGGAAATGAATTAGACACATACCCAAGATGGATTTGAACCATCGCTTCCCTACGGGTTGATCAATTCCTCGTCTGGTGGTACTGACCGCTAACCTATCGAGCAGTGTCTAAATTGGTCGTAACGGAGAGGATCGAACTCCCGTGAACTTGGTCCCAAACCAAGTGCCTAACCTCTAGGCTACGTTACGGTAAAGTTGTGGGTGAGAGAATCGAACTCTCGCAAATTATTGGCTTATGAGACCAATGCCTTTCCACTTGGCGAACCCGCGATTAAAATTTTCTTAAAGAATTTATTTAAATTATTAATTTCTTTTTTTTCTATAGTAAAGAATTTTTTTTCTTTAACTGAAGACCATTTACTTTCATCCCTTGAAGTTTTATAACCTTTGACTTCTAATAACATATCATAGTCGATTAATAAAAAATCTGGATAATATAAATGCCATTTATCTTCCCAAAAATATTTAATAGGTTCTATAGTATTTGTCCATTTAATATTATTTTCGTTCAAATAATTTGCTACTTGCAATTCCCAATTTCCTTTTACTTTTGTAAAATTGTTTTGAGTATCTTTACATTCAAAGATTTTAGTTCTACCCGAAACATTATTTTTAGTATAAGAATCTGGATTATTTAATACAGCCTTTTTCATACATTCTGAATGCCGTTTTCTTCTTTCTTCCGTCCATTCATTATTTTCCCAATATTTTTTAAGGCGGTTACCGCATTCAATAAACATTTCATTACTTTTATTTTTATTATTAATTTTGGTTTCTTTACATTTTTGAGACCAAGCTTTTTTCTTTTCTTCTGACCATTTACCTTTTGACATAAAATTATTTATCTCAAAAGGCTCGATAATCAACAAAAATAAAGCGACTTAATTAATAATACTTCATATTAAGATGTTAAAAGAACTTACTAGATACATTTTGTTTATTTCCATAATAATAAGTATATTTTGCTGTATGTATCTAAATTAGACTAGATGCCTTTGGTTTTTAGCATAAAAAATTAATTTGCTGCAAGCATCTAAAACTATTTACTTAACTGCTAGAACTTTACCACAAGTCCAGCAGAAGTCAACCACAAATCCTTAGTTCCACTATTAACCTTGTCATTAGTGTTGAAATAAGTTACTCCAGCAATCAAAGATACACTCTGGCTAAGAGGAGTTGAAGTTGAAACTCCGACAGAAGTATATCCATACTTTTCACCATTCTTGTAAAAGTTCTTAGAACCGAATCCAAGATTTACGGGAAATGCTACTTCTGTATTGTATACTGCTACTGAAGGTGCAATACCTACTTCATAGTAATTAGCAACTGGTTCAAAGCCCTCCTTAGTACCAAAGTACCCACGCACATGAGGCTTGAGTGCAATCGGACTGACACCACTATCGTCAAACGATAGTGTTAGATTTACTCCCTGTGAATCGGTATACGAATTATTTGGACTAGATACCCACTCATAGGTCGAAACCAATGTTAGACGATCCTTATTAAAGGATAGACCCGCATTAATCTCAGAGCGTGCCCACGTCTTAAGTGGATCTTCTGTGTGTAGATTCTGCTTGGTAGATCCAACCACAGAAACCTTCACTCCACCGAGTTCAAGCTTGGTAGGAATGATTACGGCAGCAAATGGTTGAAACACTGCACTACTATCAAATAGACGACCCTTATTAATATAGGCCGAAGATACTTCTACTCCAAGAAGTCCACTAGCAAATGACTCCTTTTCCGTAGGCTTGATAGTTTTTGTTGATGTTCCCGCAAATGCAGCAACCGAAGTCGCTAGCAATGCAGCCAATGTTGTTTTTGTTTGTTTACTCATATGTTTATTTTACGACAATTTCATTATTAGAAACATTTTGTGCTTCATTAATTCGATTGTCTCTTTTTTCTGCACAAGGAGGACACAATGTTGATACCCACCTTTTGCCAGAAAGCTTACCACCACCACCGCAAATTTCACAGATAGATGCACTCATAGTTTCTGCCATGTCAATAACACCCTTAGAATAATCATTTGTATTAGAACAATACAAACGTAGCGTTCCAAATTTTTCTTTACATTGCTCTACAATAGGAACTTCTAATTCAGCTTGCTTTAATTCTTCTTCATACAATGCAATATATTCATCAATTTTTTCTCTGGAGTAGGAATCATCTGGGTCCATCTTCTTCCAGAAATTTACTGCATTAAGTTTTGCCTTATATTTTGCGTGTAGAAGATGAAATGTAGAATTTAGTAAATCATTCCAGCCTTTACTACATTCAATACCAAACATATTGATTGGTTCCATCGGATCTTCATTCCTGAAGAGGAGAGGATACTTTTCTTTGAAGATATTCATAATTAAACAGTAACGACACTGTAGCGTACCACATTGATAGTGTCAAGCATTACCTGCTCTGCGCTGATAATTTTCCCGTTCAACAAGGAAGTCAAAATCGAAGGAGAACAACCACTAACCAAGCAAGTTCCTCGATCATCGAAACGAATCGGTGATTGTGTATTCTTAGCATTCACATTCCAGAACACCAACTCTGGACGTTCGTATCCAGCAGCCTTATAAGCTAGATCAATATTCTGGAATAGAGTCTTATCTGGATGAGACAAAGCTTGGTTAAATTCCATATCTGAAACTATGTAGACCTTTGAAGGCATTTCAGATGCTGGAACAGAATTTGTTGTTGCTGCTCGCAAAATCAAATCAAATACTGCTTCGAGATTTGTGGACATCCCCCAATCAGCACTTTGAAGATTCCTAACCTTTTCACGGATGTTGTTACCCACAACCTTCTGTAGCTTTGGACTTTCGGAGAAAGTGATAAAACGATCCTTAAAATCCCCTTTGGTCCTTTCAGAGATGTACATCGCCAAAGAAATGGACACTGCCATCGGACGACCAGACATCGACCCCGATACGTCAGCAACCACTATCCCGTTACTAGTATTACCATTTGTGTAATCAGGAAGACTGTTCCATAGTACATCGAGAGTAGAAGAGTCATCACCAACGAAACATTTTTCAACAATATCATAAGGGTATAGAGTTCCAGCATTAATGGTAGTTTTTCCAGCCTTTACGTCTTCGATATATTGTTTGTAACGGACAGAATCATGTTTCTCAAAAGCATCCTTGTAGTTAAGTGCTGCTTTAGATGGGACTCCCTTATAATTAATTTGATCCCAATTACTGGAGCACATCTTACGCTCTACAATGTCCAGTGCTGCACGCTTTTCAGAAAGAGTCTTACGATAGGTGCGTGGAGACACACCAAGAAAAGTACGAATTTCTTCAGCAATCGTACGTGTTTCTTTGCTAGATGTATTGTTTGACGGAGCCCACTTCCAAAAAAGTGAAGGAGCACCAGTCTTAAACCATTCAATTTGAATCAAAGGAAGAACATGCGTCTTCCATAGATTAGTTCCCCTAGTGCAATAGAGGTCATCCCAACGTCCGAACTCTACTACATTTAGTAGATTCTTAATTGCTACTTGTGGATATTCCTTGGAAAGCCAGTTGAAGCAAGTACGGAAAGTCTTGCGCTCGCCTTGACCGCCGCGAATATTTCTAGCGTAGAATAAAACTTTCATTGATACTAGTGGATCTTCGCTAAAAGCTTTACTAAACAAAGAAATAACATCTGTATCAGATCTGGAACGTAATGAACCACACAATCCAAAAAAATCTACAGTAGATTTTAAACTCGACTTCAAGGTTGCTGCACCATTTTCAGTAGTCGTTACGTTTTGCTCGTTTTCGATTGCGTTAATAAGTGTATTCATAAACTAGATAGGGTTTTAATAAACGGCATGAAAGCCGTGATGTTTATATTTTAATGTTGCTGTATCTATCTTAAGGGGGTTAGATGCGGTTTGTTCTGGGGAGAACGTATCGGTTTTTATATAATATAAGGTTTGCAGTTATCGCATCTAAAGTTGAAGTGCTAATATAGCACAGAATTTTTACTACGCAAGTAGTTTTCTTTCTTTTTTTACTCTTCTACGGGTACACCAACAAACTTACGATGATGTACACCAAATTCTGGAGTCCAGATCGGATTGATTCCTTCTGGAAGACTTTCTGCACGCATGTAGATCTGGTTAGGCGCAGCAGAGAAGTAAAGATAAAGTGCTGGGCACAACCAGCCCTTCATTTCTTCTCCACAAATAGTGCCGTCATACCAATTACCTTCTTCTTGGCTACCACCAGCAATCTTAGTGATTACTGCTTGATGTCCATCAAACGGCTGATGACTGAAAATCATACGGAAACCATTCTTAGCATTTGGAATGCCGTGATGATCTACAACCTTACTGATGATCTCTGTCATGCCAGAAACAAATGCTTCTTCCTTCAAAGCTGCACGACTATCATCAAACACCCAGCACTTACCGTGAAAATAGGGATACAATTCCAACGTCATACTTATACCTTTCGTTTATTGTTGATCTTGTGAAGCTTTGTGCTTCGTTATGGTTGAAGACTACACGGTTTTCTGAGAGTGTCAAGCGGTTGACTAAAATTAAGCCAACAAATCTTTCACTACAGTACCGTCTTTAACTATCGCAGCGGGTCTCCCTCCAGCAGCCATTAATTTGGTTTCTGGATCGATTCCCAACTGATTGTACATAGTAGCAGCAAGGTTCTCGACGGTCAAGGGGTTGGTCTCTACATCGCTCCCAGTAGCATCGGAAGACCCGTACACATAACCACGCTTAAATCCTCCACCAGCAAACACAACGGAGAATACTCTAGGCCAATGATCTCTACCAGCATCTTTATTAATTTTGGGTGTGCGCCCGAATTCTGAGGAGATCATTACCAACGTAGAATCCAATAAACCCCTCTGATCCAAATCATTAATGAGAGTAGCATATGCTTGGTCAAATTGTGGTAATTGTTTAGACATACCGTTTGCTATCCCATTATGCATATCCCAACCACCATATGTCACAGAAACGAACCTTACACCCGATTCTACCAGTCTTCTCGCCATGAGTAGACGTTGTCCCGCTTGATTCATTCCGTAGGCTTCTCTGATTACTTGGGGTTCCTTATCTAAGGCGAATGCTTCCTTGGCTTTTGGTGAAGAAATCAAATCAAATGCTTTTTGATAAAAAGAATCCATAGATGCCAAACTGTCACTGGATTCCAGATATCGGAAATGGCTATCTACAGTATCCAAGATGTTCTTTCTTCTTTCGAATCTTTCAGATCCTACTTCAACATTTAAATCACGAACCTTAAATCCCGCTGCTGCTGGGTCTGATCCAAGACTGAAAGGACCAAAAGCTTTTGATAAGTAACCAGAATCTGCTGGGTCGCTTCCATTGTTTGTTATTTTTTGTGGGATACAAACGTATGCTGGAAGATTATTACGATCTCCTAATTGATTAGAAATAACAGAACCGAATGATGGGTATTCTAATGCTGGAGAAGGACGATAGCCAGTAAACATAGAAGTCACACCGCGTTCATGTGCAGCCTCTCCATGAGTCATAGAATGTACTACCGTGAGCTTGTCTGCTATCTTGGCAGTCTTCTGTAGATACTCCGAGAATTGAAGACCAGCTACTGATGTATTAATAGCTTTAAGTGGTCCTCTATATTCTGATGGAGCATTGGGATGTGGATCGAATGTTTCGTGTGATGCTGCACCCCCAGGCAGGAAAATATGAATCACAGATTGTGCTTTTGGAGTTAACTGAGATTCTGCTTGTAACTTAAGGATATCACCCATCGATAATCCTAAACCCCCAACAAGCCCAGTGTAAATGAAGTCTCTGCGGTTCATAGTAATATTTAACTAAAACTCCTCCACATTTCTATGGAGGAGTTAGTTTTCAGCAGGATTTTACTTCTTGTTACTTTCCAATCACAAGAAAGCCTATTACCAGTGGGTTAGTGGTTACTGAAATTATACTTTATCTGGAACGGTTATTTCCAGATAATCGCCAGTCTGTTTAACTGGTTCTTTCTTAGAAGACTTTTTAGGATCTGCTTTCTTAGGTTCTTTTGTTACGGTTTCTTCGGTTTCTTCGGTGTACATTTTTTTGTACATTTCGAACAGTGCTTCTTCGTCGTTCATCATAAATTGTGTTGATTCTGGAAATTGAGATCTAGCTTGTGCTGCTATATCTCTAGCATTAGTAAATGATGTTTCGTGTTCCTTACTAACTCTAAAACCGCTAGGGGCTTCTTTTTTCCATTTATCTATTCCAGCTCCAGATCTCTTATCATGTTGGTAAGAATCTATAGTTGAACCACCTCCACCTACATGTTTAATAAATATCTGCTGATCTTTTAGTCCACCTTTGTTGGTCGCATAAATCATTTTCCTAGCAATGATTTCACACCAATCATCCCACATCATTTTAGATACATCACGAGTATGTTCGTCATTACTATACATGTGTTGTAGATACTTCAAGAAATAAGCATATCCAGCCATTGATCTTTCTGCTGGATTCGAAAAAGTCCCCGCCATTTTTCCAGATTTTTCGATACCGACTGATCTGGCTGATGATGTTTTTGGGTCCCAAGTTGCAGATGGAAAAAAGGTTTTATATATATTTGTATTAACTGAATCTACACAACCCATTTTACCTAATAATAACTGTGTTACGAATCCAGCTTTAGGGGCTCCTAAACCATCCAAACTACATAAATACCTAAAGACTAGATATTCTGGACTATGGAGAGTATCTTCTAACGACACTAAAATAGAATCGTGTATTTTTTTATCTTCCTTTGATTGATTTTCGGTATCAAAGGTATCTGCCAAATTAGTAATTATAATTTTAGCATCTTTATCTAAAGATCCTTTACCTTCTTTTAAAGCTTTTAGATCTTCAAAAATTTTAACTCTGTTATTCCAGAATCCGATCATGAAGCTATTGTTTTGACCAAATCTGTTTACATATTTGGCGTATGACGCATCTTTTGGATATTGTATATCTGTAGCAGAAGGATTGGTTTGTAATTTTTTTGCTGCATCAGTAAACCACCAAGTCAAAAATTCTACGAATCCTTCTGTTACAACAGACCAAGGCTTTTGCATCGTGAATAAAACGAAAGCTAAAACCATGAACATATGGACTGGGTTCTCGAAAGCAAATCTATTGATAGCTGGATTGTGCTCGCAAAATCCTCCAGTCTCTTCTTGTCCTCCTATTTCTACAGTATTCCCATCGGGTCTATATATCTCTTCTGTTATAATCTTTTTGAGGAGTTTACCAAACTTCATATCCTTATTTATCGGGCTTCTCTATAAAAGATCCATACTTCATAGAAAATACAAAAGCTTTTACTTTATCCATTACCCTGAAACAGTGATATTCTATAGGTATTTTAAAAGGAGCAAGGGGATCATGGAATAAACCATGATCCCCTTCCATAATATTTAAATATTTGTAAAACGGTAAATAATCTTTTGATGAAGTATCTATATTTCTATGTGTTTTCTTAACATAAAGATATTCATCCGCCATTTAAATATTTAACTCTTAAACAAACTCATATTTCTTATTAAGTTTAGCAAATTGTTTTCTCATTGCATTGATAGCAAAGTTTAATTGAAAACCAACATTACCATTAGAAATATTGAGTTTTTTACCAATCTGTTCATAAGAATAATCTTTGTAATATTTGTAACGAACTACCTTCTTCTGCTTATCTGTCAGAACCTTCATTAGCTTGGGAAGTTGCTTCTTAAGCTCCATATGCATCATTGCTTCTGATACAGAAGGAGTTTCGTCGTACATGTCTTGGTCATAATTTTCATCCAAGGGTACGAATCTATTACGTTTCCTAATAACTTTTAATGCCGTGTTCCTAGCTACAGTATAAAGCCATTCATTAATATGATCATTAATTTTATCAAAATCTTGAATATTTAATTTTCTAAAAGTCTCTTGTACAACATCTTCCGTAGCTGCATTGTCTTTTAGAATATGATAAACTAAAGAAGTTAGTTTATATTTATGTTCTTTGTAAACCTCTTCAAACAACTCAGGACTAATTGTGTTCATATTATTTTATAAAATTACCAAATCTAATTACGAATAGCATGTACTTCTTTTGATCTACTACTTGGAAGTAGAGTACACCACCTCTGCGAGATGTAAAGAGAAGACCGTAACCTTCTTGAAGAACTCCCCTTGCTCTATGAGGCTCCCAATAGTTAAATCCCAATTCTTCAACTATTTTATAGGAAACTTTTATTCTTTTGCGACTACTGATTTGTTTAACAGTCATTCAATTTCTTCGGCTTGTTGTATCTTATTACAATAATCACATCTATCTACATAATCTGATTTATGATCATGTTCTGATATGAGTTCTATCCAAGCATTGTCGCAGTCCACACAATAAAAGCGACACAATTTTTTCATATTAATCTACGATTACAGAACATTCTACAAGACCGTGACCCGTCTGTTCTTTAATAAGTCTATACACTTCAGCACTTAACTTATCGTCATCAGATGAAATTTCATCTGAAATGTCAAATTCAAACTCTGTAGGAAATTCTACATTTTCTACTGGATAGATTACTTCGGATACTTTGATTTTCATAATTTATTTTATACCACGTTAAAAACTTTAAGTCAACTTTGATTCGTCTTTCCCTTTGAAATAATAATACAATTTATCAAATTCATGTACATTCATCCAATGCTCTCTTATAGCTATGTAATCTGATACTCTAGTTTCATTAGATTCCTTGTCACTATAATAGTAAGTCTCGTTTTCGTATTTTATAGGACTTTCGAAAATTACTTTAAAGAGAGTTACCTTTTCTTTCAAAGGCATCGTCTTTAGTCTATCCTTAACGAAGGAACAAACTTCTGTGAACTTCATTAAAGTATTTATAACTTTTTAACGAAAATCATTAACATTCTAACTATTTCATCTTCGGCAATAGTGTTTATTACTCGACTTTCAGCATAGCATACTTGCTTTTCAGACCAATCTGATTCCAAGTAATGTATACATTCATGTATAATAGTAGCTATAAAATCTTTTCTATAGTCTAAAATTATACCGTCTTCCCACTCACAATACCCATGAACTCCCTTAAGCTTTCTCAAAACAAAGAATCCTTTTTTCTTTGTTTTGATGCATTCTATAATCCTTTCAAAGAGGATTACACAATCTTCTTTTGTAAGTTTATGTAATTTCGACACATAATTATTTACCTATTTGTGCCAATTAAATAATTATACATAAAATTAATGCGATCCGCTGCTGTAGACAGTTTGGACGCTACCCAAGGTTCCAAACCTTCGGCATTCTTTAGTTCTCCAAATATACTTCGGACTTCTTCTATTGCAGATTTTATCTGCGTCTCAGTTCTTTGGGAATCTTGTGCTGCACTTTTATCTGCGTTGTTATCTGGCATTCCAATACCCATCACTATACTGCCAGTATTAGTTCCCGATACATGTCCTCCGAGTCCTACATCTTCAGTTAATATCTTGGTGTAGGCATCACTTAATTTTTGTATATCGGAGGACTTCATTACATATATTTATTAAAACCAATCGGGTTTTTCTCTACGAGTCCATTTAGCGAATGGTTTATCGTGCTTATAATAAAGTCTGTATTGCTCTACTGTAGACATGGTATCAAACCCAGCAATCTTGCGACAGTTTTTATCTTGAGCTATTGCAACGGCAAAGGGCGTAAGCCCTGCATCTCCCACACAAGATTCCATAATGTTAGCGGCACACCATTGCAAAAAACATATAGAAAAATGAGGTGAAGTATACCCACGATACATACGCTCGTTTTCAAGTTCGAAAGCATGTTCCAAAGCCCACTCGAAGTTGGCTTTGCTTTTACGCATCCAAATTGAGACTGGATGGTTGTAATACGAATGCTTTCTGGGTGTGCCTTTTTGCGTTGGAGGTGCATGTTGTAATTGTTCTTGTGTGAAGCAGTTAGCTCCCATCTGGGCAATTTCTAAAATAAGTTTCGAGATGTGTTTATCGCAATTATATTGAGCTGCGATTTTGGGGTCTTGGTCTAGTACGAAGAGGTTAATAATTATACCCTGCCTTTCTTTAAAGTGATTAAGTTCATTCTCTTTCGAGAATACTCATTGCTTCCCGAAATGTCAAATTTTGGAGCGATTTTCCAAAGATTTTTTCGTTTCCGAAGTATTTGATTAATAGATCTACTTTATTCAAAACTGGCATCTCAGAGAAATATTCTCTAGTAGTATTAGAAACTTTGAAAAAAGTATTAATTTCGTTCTTGGTAAGATAACTCCTTTCTTCGCTCAAGAGATCTGAGATTTCAGATTCATGAATGAATCCTTCATCAAACGATGAATTAGAATTCTTATATACACAATAATATTGATCCGACTTTTCGTTTCGACAAACGAAACCATCGTTAAGAGAATCTTCAATAGATTCTTTAACACCGCTGAAAGTATCTAGTAAAATCATTTACTTAATCTTCTTAGAAAACCAGTTTTGTTCAATAAAGGAGGAGATATCCATCTCCAAAAGACGATCATTATGTGTATAAATCTTATAGGTATTACCTTCTGAATTAAGCGTATAATCACACTTAATGTTAAACATTTTTTCAATATTTCTATTCATATTGAATGCAAACGATTCTGACTCCACCCTTGATCCTCCGAAGAACATTGGATCAATACACAACACGATTTCTGCGTTTTTCATTATATACTAGTTTTGGTTTGTTTTGTTTTGACTGAAGAGAAATTCAAATAATTTTATAAAGGCGAAAACATATAGTACCTCATACCACTTGACAGAGAGTATACCTATAATTTTTAAGATAGCAAGGGGGACCAACAAAAACATACGACATATTTATCTTTTTTTTTAGAATTTCCCATCTCCTACTTCTTCAAAAGACGAGGAGGAGATGGGATGCACACGTGACCATAGAGGTAGCGATTCCCTAGTGCATATCAATATTTAAGCAATCTTATTAACTTCTTTGCTTATTTTCAAGTTTTTTCAGAAATCTTTTTCTGAAGCATTTCAAATGCGATAAAACCTCCCGCAACGGTTCCGATTGCAAAACCTAAAATACAAACTACTACCTTTTCCAGTGTTTTATTCATTTAGTGTATTATACTTAACTGTTGCTTGTTCTAAAGAAGAATATGTCCATCCAAAAGTTCCCCAGTCGTTATCTGACGGGTATGTCTCTGCTGGTTCCATAAAGACCCCAGCAATTGTATATCCATTATGCCTCCTAATTTTAATGACTTCATAAGCCAATATTTTTTTTCCAGATTTTTGCTCGTAAATGGCCTTGTCACCTTCTCTTTTTACTACGGTATATGTAAAACCTTTCCTTGAAAAGGATTCCTTCAATGGTTTATAGTTCATAATTAGTATCTGCTTTTACTAGTTCTTCAAAATTAGAGAAATCGTATCCATAAAACTCTGCCAGTTCTATTACCTCTTCCACAGAGATTTCTGTATTGTCATCTTCCAAAAGGCAAAGATAGTAATCTACAGAATTTGATAATGCTGTTTTCTCTGATTTAGCTCTATCGAGAATAATTTCGAATTTTTCTAAAATCTGCTCATTGTTTTCCATAAATAGTTCTTTCATAATTAGTCGTGATGAAGTGGTTCCAATTTCTTCGAGGCCATAATAGACTCGATTTCTTGCATTGTCAAGGGCTTCGAATGAATATCCCATCCACAATCTAAAATTTTTCTAGTCTTATCCTCTGGACGAGAAATAATATTATCTCCGTGTGAATGTCCGCATAAGTGCATAGAACCTTGATTAACCCCATCCCATGTTTGTACGGGAAAATGAAAACACACAAATATCTTCCTACCTTTCCTGAAAGTAAAATAATGATTTAAATATCGAATGAATATTCCTTGATTTGAAGCACATACTTGTTCTCTAGTACCTCCATAAGATTTTTGAATAGGATTGTTATGATTCCCCCAAAGCATCCAAATTTCTTTGATCTTCAATCTACTAAGAATATCTTGATATTGTTCCTTTGTAGTATTAAGACAAAAATCACCGAGATGTAATAGTATACCATCTTCTCCAACTATTGAATTGATGATATTAATCATATCTTCATTCATTTCTTCTGGAGAAGAGTATCCTCTTTTCTTATAAATGAATTCTTGATTATGATTAAAATGTGTATCTGACGTTACGAAAAGTTTGTTATAAACATCATCCGTAAGTTTTTGCATTACATCCATATTAAAATCCGTATTTAATTTTTGCTAAAAAATATCTTTTTTCGTTTGTTACTCTGAACGTATACTTATAAGGTAAATTTGTGGGTATATTAGCATCATGACATAGTCCAAGATAATTGTCAAATCTTGACGACAAGCCTTTTTCATCCACAGCTCTCCCAAAAATGGAAATAACCCATTTAGAAAAAGCTTCATCATACATATCTACGTCAATTTCTACTTCCATGCTTAACTAAATGTTTCCCATAGTTTATGGGGTTTAGTTTCTTTATTATCCAATACTGCAAATGCGATCCCAGAACAGTCAGGAAAATATTCTAAGATCTTCTCTGCTTTTCCTTTTCGATCTAGTGCAATAAAATCTGGATTATTAAAATAAAGAATAATCCAAGTTATACGATCAGCAATTCTTTTGCATTTTAAATACAATTCATCCATCAGAGGTTTTAGAGTGGTTACTAATTCCCAATCAAAATTGGTGGCTAGTTGCTCTTCAAACTTTTCTCTCTTAGGTTGACCATACTCAACAAACAGATCAAACAAGTGATCCACTGACTTTACACCAGTGAAGACACGATGCAACTCCAAATATCGAAGAGTCTTAATTTTCTTTAATATTTGATTCGTTTCATTATCATAAATTACAACCCCTTCAATATCTTTAATAGGTTCAATTTGTTTCTTCAATGTTTCGATATCTACATTTACAGAAACAGAATAAGTCTTGGGACGTTCTACTCCAAAGTCTTTTGCATACTGATCTAGATGTTGTTGATCCACATAGCTATAATCAAGATGAAAGACAATCCCGATTAACCATAGAGTTGGTTCTTGAGTTTCCTGTAGAACAATTCGATTGGTTGGAGTGGTCCATTCAAACAAAAGAGTATGCATTTCATTGTCCAAGAAGTCATTATCAAATGCAACAGGATACTTCTTCTTAAGAAGTTCAATCTCATGCCCGTTTTGTAGCTTCGAAGCGTCTACTGTGCCGCGAGTACGAACAATAAGCTCACCGTTGTATTTACTTACGATTAAACAACTTCCGTCTTTTTTGATAACTGCTTTAACAGAATTTTCAGTCAACGGTTCAAACTCTGGTTTTTCACCATAGTTCATAAACTTTCGCCAAGATAAACTAATTGGTTTCATGTCAGACTTACGCCAGATAGAAGAACGGAAATACTTGTTTTCTTCATTCCAATCAACACCCATCTTCTTAGGTGTAACTAAAACGCATTCGTCTCCCGCAATTACACAATCTTTAAAATTAAATTGTTCTGAATCTGGTAGATTTATCATATTTATGAATTAATTATCTTGTTCTTTTTTAACCTGTAAATACACTACATGGGATCTTAGTGTAATCTCAGCTTGCCTAATATCACTGAGACAAAGCATAGGATCTTTATTCAAAATAGCAGCTTCTATCGCACTTTTTGCTTTATTCAAAAAGTACTCAATATCTTCTGTCATTTCAATCTTGTTTTCTTCCATAAGTTACTTTCCAAACCCTACCTTTCTTTGGGTTTTATCTTCTCTTTCTTCGTTAGAATATTGTTTTTGGTAATTGTAAATATCAGCCAATGTCATAGATTCTTCTACATCCAATTTATGGCCTAGCTTATCTATCAAGTTTTGTGATTTTTTGATACTGAGTCTAGAAAACTTATATTCTGCTTTCATTCGTCCTTTACGGAGTAAAGCTGGATCAATAAGGTTCCTATCACAATTGTATGTTGCAATAATAGAAGTGGCAGCAATGTCAGCATATAACCCATCAGTTAGGTTTAACAAAGATGATACCAATTCCGAGTTAAAGAACCCATCCGCTGATTCTCTTTTCATTAGGGCCTTTTCAGCATCTTCTATAATCAGAATCGAGTTCTTAAGAGAAGTCGTAACCAATTCAGTAAATTCTGGATTAGATAGGTAATTGATCATCTGAGGAGGAATGAATACGAAAGGACGATCAATATTACTAATCATATGCCTAATGGCAGATGACTTACCAGTGCCTGCTTCTCCATAGAGCAGATACAATCCACTCTTATTAGTTTTTAATTTTTCATTAATATCTTTATAGAAATCAGGAAAATCTTCGTTGTAGTTATCTTCATGGAATTTATTTTCTGGGACAAATTCTCTCCAAGAGACTTGAGGACCGAATTTGGTTTGTTTAATAATTCCAATCTTTGGGACTTCCCTTTTAGTGATTTCGAAAGGAATGAAATCACTAAAAGGTATTAAAGTGTTTATCGTATGAAAAACATGCAACCCTTTAATATACGGATTTTCTTCTTTAAAATTAAACGTACATGTAAGAATTACAACTGTATCTTTATATAGAAAAGAATAACTAATCTCTGCATATTCAGATTCAGACGAACTGAATTGTAATCTACGGTTGATTACTCGACCGTTCTGCTTCAAATGCTTAAAGAGTTCTAGACTATATGTAGAATCGATATGATACTCAGAAGGAATCTGATTAAAAATCTTATTATGCAAATACCAACCAAATTCCAAATAATGATCCATCCGATTTTCGGATTCTATCTTTTCAAAAACTACGTCATGCTTTTCATTCAATAATTTGTTATAATAATCTACAATTTGATTGTATTTGATTGTAGATATTTTATCGTTTTCTGTAGTCATTTCAGTTGGAATTATTGAATTCAAATCAATTAAAGAATCTCTATTTTTTTTCATAATTTTAAAAACCTCTCTTTTGTGTCTACGCACGAAATCTGTATCTTTCATGTTACTGCATATTAGCCAAAGTAATAAACATTACTACGATTTTACAAGTTAGTAAAGCATTAAAAGCAAAAATTCCCATAATAGTAATAATTGTCTTTTCTTCTAAAAATAGCTTGAGTGATTTCATAAGCATGTTCTATCAGAAATCAAAATTCTGTCAAGAGGTGCATCTTTTTTCTTTTGATGTTCTGAATAAATAGGTTAATGGATAAGATTTTAGAAAAACATTTAGCTAATGCATTAGTGTTAGTTAAATCAGATTTAAATATTTCTAGTCCAGATGAGAATATTATTCCATACTACTCTTGTGTATTTGAGAATAGCAAATACAAAATAGCAACAGAATTCGAGAATTTTGCATCTGAGATAATAGGATATTGGAAGGATAAACCTATTATTAAGTATAACAGCAGTAAATATGCTATATTAGAAAATTCTAATACGATAGTCAAGCTTAAAAGTTTAAATATAACAGATGATAAAATTAGAAAAGAACCAGAAATAGCAAAAGTATTATCTTCTATATTTCCGAATCAAAATATAGTCCAAAAATCAATCAAAAAGGATATCAAGAAGGTACAATCTAAGATAGAACCCTTCCCAGAACCAATAACAACTCAAAAAGACGCACAAGTCGTCGCTAAGGTTCCCACTCCTACAGAAGTAGTAAAAGATTTAGGTGAAATTACTCCAAAGAAAGAGACAGACAATACGTCTGTTATTTCACACTATGTAGATACTCTTAAACACGGTGACAAACAAAAAGAAGCACCACTAAAAACAGACGAAAGCTCAACTCTTAACTATATTAACAATGGAAAGCCTAAAAATATAGAAGAAGAGATATTCTCTCTATTAGACTCCAAAAAAGATGACCCCAGAATAAAGCGTTTATTTAGTTACTACACAGACCAGACAAAAAAGGAAGTCCATGAAATAAATGAAAAGTATTCAAAGCAATATCTTGCTAAGATACTAGAGACGAGTGGGGGAGGTGGAACCAGTAATAGCGCAGTAGATTACTCCAAAGGAGGAATAATTAACGGTGATCTAACTATTACACAAAACTTATCTGTATTAGGAGACCTATATTTAGTTAATCCCAATAAAAAAGTATTCATTATAGGAAATGATACAGATACGGATTACATCGTAGATCATAATTTCAATACAAAAGATCTTGTTATTAGTTTATACGATTCTACTGATGAAATGGTATTGGCTTCTGTTAAAAATATTAATTTAAATCAAAGTTTAATAACTTTTTCTATACCAGTAAAGGATATAAAAGTGGTGATTATGCGTTAGTATCCAGGTTTGGCTACATAGACGGCATTCCTATAGCTTCGATAGTTATAATTTCGTTCATCTCCATACAAAGGAGATGCTGAAGGCGTGTACACAACTGGTGTATGATATTCTACACGCCCATTATATACTACCTTATACTTAGGTAGGGTAGGAGCTTTATAAGCAGCGGGAGTTTGTTCATAATCATATTCTGATTCCCTATTACGAACTGGAGGCGGATCTACCTGTTTGTACTGCGACACGAAATCTTCATCAGACATCGGCCTATTTCGCGGTGCTTGTTGTGCTGCTGGCTGATTGTTTATCTGTTGGATAGTCTGATGAATCGGTGCTTGTGGTTCTTGTTTAATAGTGGTTGTATGATGATAATAGAACGAATGGTCATCACGTTTGTTGTAAGAGCAACTAGTTAATCCGAGGAGTATGAGTAATGAGAGCTTTTTCATGTGAGACCGATCCTAGCTTGTTTTTAGGTTCTGTCAAGGGCTTGAGATAAATATTTACATGGATGCAAAACTTTTAATCAAAAAAATACTCCTAGCTTTTGAACAATCTTCTACAAGTATCAAATATGACAAAATTTATACCTTGGAAGACGGTCCTAATGACATTAAACAGATCACCGTTTCTTTTGGTGTTACGGAATACGGAAATCTTAAAAAATTAATCAAAGATTATTGTTTTAGAAATGGAACATACTCCAAACAATTTTCTCCCTACATACCTTCTATAGGAGTAGAATCATTAGTTAATAATTCCGAATTTATAAAGTTATTAAAAGAATCTGCATCAGATCCAATAATGCAAGAAACTCAGGAAAATGCTTATGATGAAATGTATATTACACCAGCATACGCATTTTGTGAAAAGAATGGATTTAAATTAAACCTATCCAAGTTAGTTGTTTGTGACTCTTATCTACAATCTGGTTCTATTCTTCCTTTACTTCGTAATATGTTTGCTGAAAAACCTCCCATCAATGGTGGTGATGAAAAAGTATGGATAGAATCTTATTGTAAATCAAGAAAACAATGGCTCGCCAATCATTCCAGAAAAATATTGAATAATACTGTTTATAGAATGGATTTTATGTTAGATTTAATTAAAAAAGCAGATTGGGGATTAACCCAATCTGCTTTCATTGCTAATGATGTTAAGATACTCTCTTAAGCGTATCCTACAAGGCTATTGGGATTCGTCTTGGTAAGAATGCCATGAGCATTGTACAGAGAAACTGGGGGGAGTAGATGACTATTATTCTCTTGTGGTGATCCTTCGGTTTCTACTGGTAGACTAGACTTTGGTCTACGATCATTATTCATCTTCATAGAAGCTAGGATAGGAACTAGTTCTAAGTATTCTGCTGTTTTGGTTACTGGTTCTATTTGGTTTGTTTGCATGGGAAATTATTTATTTTGTAAATCAATTAAATCCTGTGTGTGTTTATCAAGTGGCTGATCGGGATCTTTGATTTTTTGTAGCATTGCTTTCTGAAGCAGATTCTTTACGTATTTTTCTTCTAAAATTTTGATACGCTTTTCGGTTGTAGCCTTCAACATCAAAAGATAATTATTTTGATGTTGAACCCCGCGAATCCAAACTGATATTTCTTCTAAAGATCCCGTAAAGACTTCAGCATCTCTGGAATATATAGGATTTTTATCATTTAACGGAATAACTCCAATTTCACTTTTATTACCGTATCCATATTTAGTTGGAACTATTTTATATCCATGTTTTTCTAAAGAAGAAACAACTCTATCTAGAAGCTGAATATCATTCCAATCCATAACTAATCCATCGTAATAGTTGTTCCGAATGGTGCTACCCTACCACCGCTCTTATATCCTACGAAGATTACGTTGTCGCAATAATGAGCATCACCCCATCCACTACAAGGACACATATCAGTGAACATAATGAAGATCTTTGGAGAAATGTCATTCAGTTTCATGTATTCGAAATTACATTCGAATAAAGTACCTCCACCACCTTTAACTTTATAGTCTGTAATATCTTCTCCTTCATCACTACGAAACACCTTTTCGTTATGAACCTCAGTATCAAAACACCAAATTCGAATTGCATAATCCGTATACTGGCTCATAATACCTTTAATTTCACTAAAGAAGATGGTAACATCTTCATCCCGAATGCTACCAGAGGTATCAATGGCAATGCAAATATCTAGGGCATTTTCTTTAACCATCCCAGGCAAGACAAACCCCTCACTACGACCCTTCTTGGAAGGTCTATAAAAAGAATAATCTGTTTTAATACTAGATTGGATGTCTTGCCTAAGCAATTCTTTCCAATTCATTTTAGGTTCGGTGAGATTCTTAAAATACCTATCAACACCAGTGGGTAGTTCACCAGATGATGCCTGAGCAGCATTCATCAAAGATTCCTTAATTTGATTTCTAATTTCTTGCTTTTCTTCTTCAGTAAAAGTTTTGCCACTGGATTCTAAATCTTCTAAATGCTCATCCAATAATTTGTCAGATAGAGAATCAATGTCGAGATTACTGGCATTTTTTATAAGATCTTCGTAAATCTCTTCTGCGCATTTACCTTTATACTTTTCATCATAAAGAAGACTATCGATCCTATCTCCAATTCTTGAAGTGAGCAAGATATCATTTACAGCATAATCACATGCAATATTCCACAGCAAATGTTTACGCCTTTCTTTACGAATATGATGTTCGAAAACATTATGCAATACTTCATGACCAAACAGAAATTCTGTTTGTTTCACAGTAAGGCTAGAGATGAATGCCAGATTGTAGTAGAAATGCCTGCCATCTGTAGCAGCAGTGTCAACCATCTCATCATCACGAACTAACTGTAGAGAAGTAGCCATACTACCAAAGAATGGTTCCTTACACAACAAATTAATTCTTGCTGTTTTAAGCTTTTCTTCCACTAGATGCTGAGAAGGAAGATTCTTTTCTTCGATCTTAACTTTTCTTTTATGCGCTTTTTTCTTAGGCTTAACTTCTGTTGACATATTTAATATAGATCTTCATGATCGTACTCCCAGTATTGTTGAATTTGAATGTCCGTATCGTCCAGCAAATATAGGTCACCTACCTGCGCTTTGCAAGCACTATCTTTCTTTTTATGTTTGTGTGCTCTACCGTTTCTGCAATAAGGACATCCACCATTAGGTCTGCACGTTCGATCAAAACGTCCAGACCTATAATATGGTTTACGCTTTTCTTTGCCGTGGTCAATGGCTTTGTCCAAGGACATACTAATCCTTATAATTTTGATTAATAATTTTTACACTTAGCATCTTCTGAAGCTTTTGGCTATACATTAATTTACCATCTTTGATGCCTCTAAAGACCAGTCCTTCAACAGGAGATTTATTCGTAGCATACTTCAACTCATTAACATATGCTTGCAAAGAATCTATATTCATTTTTGCAAATTCTTCTTTAGTCCAATTTCTGGATACAAATACTTTTTTAACACTGGGACAAATTGCATCCCAATCATCACCCCTAGCTATCGGTCTGCGAGTACTCAAATCAAATACATTAAATACGCACAAGGCAACTGCTGTACTTCCATCTGGATTCCCTTGAATCCCTGGTCCTGAGATTTCTCCAGCAATAGAATATCCAGCTTTAAGGTTTTCTTGGATATTGTATTTCCTAGCCATTTG
>Ga0114974_10001256_pt1 | contig 20058 bp, 15 predicted proteins | sample S_130206_EF_Meta_FD_87318 | JGI IMG/M metagenome (GOLD analysis project Ga0114974, IMG submission 87318) | Freshwater microbial communities from Lake Simoncouche, Canada to study carbon cycling - S_130206_EF_MetaG | ecosystem: Environmental > Aquatic > Freshwater > Lake | place: Lake... | reverse complement strand
TCACACCATTCTAATTCCGTCCATTTCTTCTAAACCGCTTTAGCCCATCTGCCCGAAATTGTCCGCCCTGACCTTACCTGCGACTTCAGAAACCCCCCCTGCGCTGGGGCTGCAGGCGGCATGGGTTACGGCCTACTTTCTTTCTGCCGCGCACGCCTGGAGCCGGGGTTTGATCTGGTATCCAAAGCGGTGGGTCTGGAAGATCGGATCGCCCAGTCGGACCTCGTTCTGACCGGGGAGGGTCGCCTGGACTCCCAGACGCTCGAGGGCAAGGGCCCCGCCGGAATCGCCGCCCTTGCGCGGGCGGCAGGCAAACCGGTGCTCGCGTTCGCCGGCTCCATTGAAGAGTCCCCCGGGATTCACGCCTGTTTTGACGCCACCTTCCCCATCATCGACAGGGCCGTTTCCCTTGAGGAAGCCATGAAGGACGCACCTGCCTTTTTGCATCGCGCCGCCGCACGCGCCGCCCGCCTGATTTCAAACCCAATCCAACTATGAACTCCAAACGCATCGCTCTTCTTTTTTCTGGCCAGGGCGCCCAAACCGTGGGCATGGGCATGGACCTCTCCGCGCACTTTCCACAGGCCGCCGAGCTGTTTGTAAAAGCCGACGCCATTCTCGGATATCCCCTGAGTAAAATCGCCTGGGAAGGGCCCGAAACCGAACTCACCCAGACCCGGTATTGCCAACCCGCTTTGTACGTCCACGGCCTAGCCTGCCTCGCCGCCCTGCGCAGCCTTGCCGGCCCCTTTAGCGTCCATGCCGTCGCCGGACTTTCACTGGGCGAATTCACGGCCCACGCCGCAGCGGGCACGTTTGATTTTGAGACAGGCCTCAAGCTGGTTTCGCAGCGGGGTATTTTCATGCAAGAAGCCTGCGAGGCGACTCAGGGGGGGATGGCGGCCATGATCGGCGGTGAAGAACAAGCGGTGCTGGACCTCGCCAAAGATACGGATGTCGACGTCGCCAACTTCAACAGCCCCGGACAAATTGTGCTTTCTGGAAAGGCCGGACACATCGCCGAGGCCGTTGCCTCCGCGAAGGAAAAGGGAATCCGCATGGCCAAGGCCCTCAACGTCGCCGGCGCCTATCACTCCCGCCTCATGCAGCCCGCCGCCGCCAAACTCGGCGCCGTCCTTGCCCAGGCAGAAATACACGCCCCCCGCTGCCCCGTTTTCTGCAATGTTGACGCCAGGTCCGTCACCACACCCGAGGAAATTCGACTTACCCTTGAGCGGCAAGTCACAGGCTCCGTGCGCTGGACCCACACTATGGAACGCCTCGTTGACGAAGAGCTTTGCGACCTCTTTTTGGAGCTCGGCCCAGGCGGCGTTTTGAGCGGACTGCTCTCACGCACGCGCAAGGGCGTCCAGTGCATGCAGGTCTACGACGCAGAAACCGCCGCAGCGGCAGCGGCGGCCCTCCAGTAAGCGGCCAAACAAAAGCCCGTATCCGCCCAAAAACCCCACCGCACCCAGCGCGGTGCCACCCGGAAAAAGCCTCGCATCCCCCGGTTAATCCCGCCGCACAAGGCCGCTCAGGCGTAAATCCCGCCCCAGTTTTTTGTAGGCGACCTCCTCCAAGTTCACCGCGTCCAACCGGAGTCCGGGGTCCGCCACGGCGAGACTGGGCCCGCCGCACAACAGAGGCGCCAGGTAAAAACAGACTTCATCGACAAGACCCTCTGTGAAAAGAGCCCCTAGAATTCTTCCTCCTCCTTCCGCCAAAACGGTATTCACCCGATGCACGCCGCCCAACTCCTCCAGCACCGCCTTGAGCGGTTTGTTTTGGTAAACCAGGGTGCGCTCCCGATGTTCGTCGGTAAAAAGACGAGCCCCCGCTGGTAAATTGCCTGTCTGCGTCAGGACGACCCTCCAGGGCTGCGCTTTGCCGGGAGGCATCGGGACCCCCCGTATCGTGAGAGAAGGGTCGTCCGTACGCACGGTTTCCGCGCCCACGAGCACGGCGTCCGCACGTACCCGCAAGCGGTGTGCATCCATGCGTGCCAGAGGCCCCGTCAGCCATTGGCCTTCCCCCGGAATACGGGTGATCCTGCCGTCGAGAGAAAGGGCCGCCTTGGCGATGACCCAGGGCCGGCCCGTCGTAATCCACTTGAAAAAAGCACGGTTAAGCCGGCGGCATTCCGCCTCCAAAACACCGGTCACCACCTCCACCCCGCGCTCCCGTAAAAGCTCGAGGCCGCGACCAGCATGCGCGGGATGAGGGTCGGTCGCGCCAACAATGACGCGGCGGATTCCAGCGGCCAGAATAGCTGAGGTGCAGGGCGGCGTGCGGCCCTGGGTGCAGCAGGGCTCGAGGGTCACGTAGAGCGTGGCGCCCCGGGCAAGTTCGGGAGAAGAGAGGGCGCGCAGGGCCTCCACCTCGGCGTGGGGCTGACCGGCGCGCTGGTGCCAGCCACGGGCGAGGATCCGCCCGTTTTTAACGATCACGGCGCCGACGGCTGGGTTGGGGCTCGTGGCACCGACTCCCTTGAGGGCTTCCTTCAACGCTGCCCGCATAAACCTGGTGTGCTGCATGGGTCTGTGTGGGGTCCATTTTAGGATATTTTTTCCACAATTCACCCATCTTTTTCAACGCCTCGTCCGTAGCAGTGAATGAACCCACCTCCCACCCCATCGAAACGAAAAAACCAACTGCAACTCACTGCGGAGAAACCGCGGCGAACGGCAACCAACTGCGGAGCAACCGCAGACAAACCGCAACAAACCAAAAAACCAAAGCTATGAACACATCGATTCCTATCCGCTCCACGCCCCTGGCCATCTCACCCGCCGCTTGGTCCTCTCTGTCACCCGTGTCTCCCCTGGATAGGCTGGCCTCCCTGCGCCAGGACATGGACCGCCTCTGGGAGCTCAGCTTCACGGGACGCGGCGCGCAGGCAGGAGCCTGGTCCCCGGCGCTGGACCTGTATGACGAAGCGGAACAACTGGTGGCGAAAATCGAGCTCCCCGGCCTTTCCAAGGAGTCCGTCGCCGTCAACTACCAGGACGGGGTGCTGAGCATCAGCGGCGAGCGCAAGGGGGATTATGCCGAAGGCCAGGAGCCGGACTGCTACCGTTCGGAGCGGGCCACGGGCAAGTTTTCCCGCGACCTCGCGCTGCCGGTTCCCGTGCAGGCGGACAAGATCCGGGCGTCCTTCAAGGACGGGGTGCTCACCATCGTTCTGCCCAAAAGCGAAGACGCCAAACCCCACAAGGTTGAAGTGAGCGTGAGCTAGCCGCCGGGCCGTAGCCGGAGCCCGGGGGACGGGGCGCCCCCGGATCTCCGGCAACGGGGGCGCGGGCGGGCGGGCGGGCAGCGGGGCGGTTTTGCGCTCTCCCGCGTTGCCGCACCGCTCTGGGTGGGGCAGTGTGGACGGCATGATTTCCGCTCCGTCTTTTCCTCCCGTGGGCGCGCAGGGTTGCGCCGTGTTTGATCTTTCGGGCCGGACCCGTCTTCTTTTTTCCGGCGCGGACAGGCTGCGCTATCTCAACGGGCAGCTGACCCAGGATCTTAAGAGGCTGGCTCCCGGGCGGGCCCTGCCCGCCTGCGTTACAAGCGCAAAGGGGAGGCTGCAGGCGGAGGTCTGGGCGTCCTTTGAAGGCGGCGCGGACGGACCCATTGCTCTGGATGCGGCCTCGGAACTGAGAGAGGCCCTGGCAGCGCGGCTGGAGCGCTACATTGTCGCCGATGAGGTAGTCCTCGAGGACCACACTGGGCGGGCTGGGCTTTTGCACTGCATCGGCTTCGCCCCGGGGCAGGCCGCTTCTCCCGAGGGTTCTCAGGCGCCGTTTCAGACACCGACCGGAGCAGGGGTGGACGCAACCATGCCCATGGACGCACCCATGGATCCAAGTGCGGGCAATCCGATGGGCACCGCAGTCGGTGTTGAGGATAGTGCTAGTGCGCTGGAATTTCCGGCGGTGCTGCGCGATCTGCCCCGCGTCGCGGCCTTCAGGCTGGGGCAGGAGGGTTGGGACGTGCGGGTGCCGTTGGACCGACTGGATGCCGTGAAGCAGGCGCTGGAGGGATCGCTGGCTACCGACGCGGACTGGGAAACGTTGAGGATCTCGCGGGGCATACCGGTCTGGGGGGCGGAGTTGGATGAAAACACACTGCCTCCAGAAGCGGGCTTGGAACGGACCCACATCGATTACCACAAAGGATGTTACATCGGGCAGGAGGTTATCTCGCGGCTTAAGAGCGTGGGCCATGTGAACCGGACATTGTGCCGGTTTTTGGGCTCCGGACCTGAGAGACCCGCACGTGGCACCGTTTTTTTCACAACAACCGGGGTCGAGGCAGGCGTTCTGACGAGCGTGGCGGGCGCTGGGGCGGAGGGGTTTGTGGCGCTGGGATATGTAAAACGCGCCTGCGCCGCGGAAACGTCTTTTATGTGCGGAAAAACCGTGTTGAAGACCATTGCGGGGGAAACTATTGACGCTCGAAGAATACACTGAGACCCACCCATTCCCGGCTGCGGAAGGAAGAGTCTCACCCTCTTGCGCGAACCTCAATAATAAGCCCACACCCGGTAAACCTAAAACGGCACTGGGGAGCAGACGCCGGAGACATCACAGCGGGGATTGAGGCCGGCAGAATTCCGTGACACCACAATACAAGGTAGCCCGGAAGGATCGCAGATTCCCCGCGTGGGCCCTTCACTTGTATCACGCAAATGAGACAGATTTAGCATTCACTTGTCTGACATCCCTGCATCCCTTTGGAATGCATGCGTGGGGGACGGAAAGTAACGGTTGTCTCGCTACGCTCAACGCTCAAAGACCGGCAGAGAACCCCCGGGTTCAAGGGCTCTTCAGTCTCGCGGCACGTGGGTGCATGCGGTCGACAGCCATGTCTTTACCGACTTTGGAAACGGCGCACAGAGACCCACCCAGTGGGTGCGTCTGAAGCGATACTTTTTTGCCCGGCATCTTCCCTCTTCATAGCGGGATGTATCAAATCCGCCGATCTTGCCCCATTTCCGATCACATGACGGCCTGTGAAAATGGGTCTTTGCGGCGATCATGGGTGCCCGACCGGAGGTGAACCGGCCTCTTTTGCGGCGGGGCCATCTTGGAGAAGCCCATTTTACGAGAAACCGGTCATAAAATCTGTTAAAGATCGCATCCTCGCTGTTGGGACACCAGCTTGCGGCGATGCCGCCGGTTCATTCACCCCGATTAGCTAATCATTTGTGGACGCATGGCCTGCATTCCTGCTGGTTGGAATGAGCGCGGCGAGGCGGATGGACCGCTGCGCAATCCCAATGCTGCGACTTGCTGAATTTTTACGGCTCAAAGAGTTAGCAAAGAGTTGTCGCGGCCATGCCAAACGTTAGGCTAGCGCTCCACCCAATCCTCCCACTCCCTCCCCAATGAAGCTCCCGCCCCTCGCCCGCCTCCTCTCCCTGCTGCCGTTAGCCGCGCTCGCCACGCTTCCCGCCCTGGCCGAAAACAACGTGCCCCCCAGCGGATTCAACGCGCTTTTTAACGGAAAAGATCTCTCCGGTTGGTATGGATGGGGAACGCAGGACCCCACCGACCTCTGGAAGATGTCGCCGGAAGAACGGGCGGAGTACAAAAAGAAATCGGTGGAAGGAGGGCTTACCGATAAAAAGGGCGCGCCGACAACCGACCACACCAACATGCACTGGCGCATTGAAAACGCCGAGCTTGTGAACGACGGCAAAGGGTTATACCTGACCACGGACAAGGATTACGGAGATTTCGAACTGCAGCTAGAATACAAGGCGCTGCCGGAAGGCGACAGCGGCGTGTACCTGCGCGGCATCCCTCAGGTCCAGATTTGGGATTCCACCCTTGGCGACCCGCGTGGCCTGGGCCAGGACAAGGGCTCTGGCGGCCTGTGGAACAACAGCAAGGGTGCGCCCGGAAAAGATCCCTCCCGCAAGATGGACAAACCCTTTGGCGAGTGGAACACCTTCAAAATTAGGATGATCGGCGAACGCGTTACCGTGATCTTCAACGGTGAAACCGTCGTGGACCGTTGCACGCTTGAGAATTACTTCGCCAACAAAAAAGCCGGCTACATCGCCTGGGTGAAACCAGCGGCTGCAGCCGATGGCGACAAGAAGGAGGAAAAGAAACTCGAAAACGGGTGGATGAAGGACCCGGCATTTCCAAAAGGCCCTATTCAGCTCCAAACTCACGGCAGCGAGATTCGCTGGCGCAATGTTTTCATCCGCGAAATCAGCCCGGAAGAAGCCGACAAAGAACTGCGTTCCGCCGACACGGAGGGGTTTGTGGAACTCGTCAACGGCAAGGATTTGAGCAACTGGCAAAACGCCGTGGACAGCTATGAAGTCCGGGACGGATCGATTGTCTGCAAGCCCAAAAAGGGCGGCGACCTCCTAAGCAAGGAGGAGTACGAAGATTGCATCATCAAAGTCGAATTCAAGCTCCCCCGCGCAGGCAACAACGGCATCGCCCTGCGCACGCCTATGGGCGGCCATTCCGCAGGCGATGGGTTCGAGATTCAGGTGCTCGACAGCGATGGCTACAATGAAGACCACAAGGACCATCCCCTGCTGCCCACACAATACCACGGCTCCCTCTACCACTGCGTCGGCGCCAAACACGGCTACCTGCGCCCCGTAGGAACGTGGAACTATGAGGAGATCGAAGTGCGCGGCCAGAAAATCAAGGTCACGCTCAATGGGACGAAAATCCTGGATGTCGATTGCGACACGTTTGACCGCAGCCAGATTGCACATCCCCCAAAAGGGCTCGACCACCGCCGCGGTTACATCGGGTTTGCCGGGCACAACGACCCTGTGGAGTTCCGCAGCTTTAAGGTAAAGCGGCTCAACTAGATCCACACACAGGCCTGCCGCGATAGCGGGCGGGCCTTGTGTCTGGGGGGTTACGCGAGAAGACCGCGGACCACGCGCCCGTGAACGTCCGTGAGCCGGAAGTCGCGCCCGGCGTAGCGGTAGGTGAGATTTTCGTGATTGAAGCCGAGTAAGTGCAGGATGGTGGCATGGAGGTCGTGCACATGCACCTTGCCCTCCGCAATGGAAAGACCGATTTCATCCGTGGCGCCGTGCACATGACCACCACGCACGCCACCGCCGGCCATCCAGACGGTGAACCCATCGGCATGGTGGTCGCGACCCACCTTGGGTGTGAGCGGCATTTGCGCGGTGGGAGTGCGGCCGAACTCGCCGCCCCAAAGGACGAGGGTATCCTCAAACATGCCGCGGTTTTTGAGATCCTGAAGCAACGCCCCGATCGCCTGGTCACATTCACCGGCAAGCCGCTTGTGACTTTCTTCGATGCTGTTATGGCTGTCCCACGGTTGTCCTGCGCCGTGCCAGACCTGGACGTAACGCACACCCCTTTCCGCGAGTCTGCGGGCCATGAGAATCTGACGGCCCTGGAGCGTGTCCCCGTACATGGCCCTAATGTTTTCAGGTTCCTTGCTGACGTCAAAAGCGTCTGTCGCTTCGCTCTGCATCCGGAAGGCAAGCTCCAGCGACTGGATGCGCGCTTCCAGCAACGGCTCGCCCGGACGCTCTTCGCGGTGTTTTTCATTGAGTCGCTGGATGTACTCGAGCTGCTTGCGCTGCTGCTGCGGCAGGATGGATTCGTTGCGTAAATTTGCCAGCAGCTGCTCGGGGCTGGTCTTTTTAGTGTCGATGTGAGCGCCCTGATAAATCCCAGGCAGGAAAGCGCTTCTCCAGTTTGAACTGTGCGCAACGGGAAGTCCGTTCGGGCACATTACGACAAATCCTGGCAAACTCTGGTTTTCCGAGCCGAGTCCGTAGAGCACCCACGAGCCGACACTTGGGCGGGGCAGCGTGAGGTTTCCGGTGTTCATCATCATCAAACCAATCTCGTGATTGGGCACATCGCTATACATCGACCGGATCACACACAGGTCGTCGGCGTGTTTAGCGACCTGCGGAAACAACTCGCTGATTTCGATGCCGCTTTGGCCGTGTTTGGTGAATTTGAAGGGCGAACCAAGGGCCGCTCCGCTCAGGCGTTTGTCTTTGCTAAGTTCTTCCGACACCGGGAGCGTTTTTCCATGAAACTCGTTCAGCTTTGGTTTTGGATCAAACGTGTCCATCTGCGAAGGACCACCGTTCATAAACAGGTGAATCACGCGTTTGGCCTTCCCCGGGAAATGCGCGATCCGGGGGGCGAGCGGCGAGAGCGGCGCCGCATTCGCCTGGGTCAGGCCCATGTCGCTCAACACTCCAGCGAGGGCAAGTCCGCCCATTCCGAAGCCGCCCTGAGCAAGGGCGCTGCGACGGGTGATCGGTTGTGTTTTACGCAAAAGAGCCTCTAAAAAATTTGGATTCATAACATCGGATTCGGCGGGTCTTGAAATTCGGAGGAGCCTCAGTCCACAAAGAGAAATTCGTTGGTCATCAACAGGGCGTGAGCCACCTGTTCGAGCGGTTCCAATTTTGGTGGAGCGGGCGGCTTAAATTCAGCCTGGGCATCCCATAACGTCTGCACGCCGGCCGGCGCCCCATCGATGCCAACGATCAGCTGGATTGTTGGACTCCAGCGGAACCCGTCGGAGTTGGTCGTTTCGCGACAATCCACCGTGAAGTCCAAAACCTCCCCGGCTTTTAATCGAACACTCCGGATTTCGGTCTTTGCCGGCATCCCCTCGGCGATCCATTCCCCCAGCAGCCCTGCCTCCGAGGAAATCACCCGTGCTCGCACCCCGTCGCCCGTGCCGACTTTTCCAACGCTCACTTCACCGTTGATCATGAACTCGCCGGCGTACGGAGCCGTCCACCGGCGAACAGCTGCCAGAGGCAACCCGGCGCCGGGATGCCCGCCCGCGGCCGTTACGCTCGCGAAACCCTGCTTGGGATCAGGAAAAACACGACTTCCCTGATACCGCTTCGTTTGGGGGTCAAAATATTCCAGGCGATGAAAGGCCTCTGAGCGTGGGACAGCGGGATCGGCGCTCCCATATCCGTGAAGCCACAAGCCGGTTGTTCGCTCCTCTTGCAGCCCGGATGTTTCCTGTAAAAACTCCGCCGCCATGGTAGTTTCCGAGCCTGTGGCGCTGCGCTGAAAGATACGTTGGTACAGCCACTGGACGGCACCAGCGCCTCCACCCGCCTCCCGGGCCTGTTTGGCCAGGGCCTTGGCCTGGCTCATGATGAAGGAGTCGTTCAGCGCAAAAAGCGCCTGCTGGGGCACCAAAGTTTCCGCGCGCTCCGTGCTGGCAATATCAGGGGAGGGGAAATCAAACGTGGTGAAAAGCGGGTCGATGTTCACACGGTCTATAAAACCGTAAATCGTCCTGCGGCCGCTAAAAGGTTCCGTGGAGAGGCTTACCGAGCGGCCGCCGATTTCCCGCTCGAGTTGCCCGCTTGTCGCCAGCATCGAATCACGCATCGCTTCAAAATCCATCCGCCGCCGGTTGGCACGCCAGAGCAGCGTATTATCAGCATCCAGCGCCACGGCTTCGAGGCGCTCGGCCCCGCGCTGCTGATAGGTCGCGGAAAGCACGATGTCTCTCACCAACTGCTTTGTCGACCAGCCCTTTTGCACAAGCGCAGAGGCCAGCCAGTCGAGCAGTTCCGAGTGGCTGGGGGGCGGCGACTGCAACCCGAAATCTCCTGGGGTCTTCGCCAGTGAACGGCCCAGCAGATGCCGCCACACATGATTCGCCCAGACGCGAGGTGTCAGTGGATTATCACCCGAGGCGATACGCTCCGCCAATTCACGCCTGCCACTGCGGTCTGCTGCAAACGGCGTTTTCTTGGGATCCAACACCTGCAGAAAACGGCGGTCTACAGCGTCCCCGCGCCGCGCCGCATCTCCGCGCAAAAAAACAACGGGCGTCACTGGCTTCGTTTTGTCCCTGACGGTCATAGCGCGCGGGGGTGCGCCGGGATGTTTCGCTTCCATATCGGAAAGCACCGTCTCTAATTTTTCAAAATCTTTGCGCCCGGCGTTCTGCGTTCGATGCGCTGTTTCGACATCCTTAAGTGAGAAATCCAGCCACCCTCCTTCGCCGGTAAAAGCCTTGAGCACATTTTTCAGGGCCTCCTCCGGCGTATCTTTCGCCTTAGCCAGAAGTCGCCCGTACAGCCGCACCAGAGCTTCTTCATCTGCGGGTGCCTCCTCACGCGCGGCAGACAACACCGCGGCATTGACCTCCTGCTTTCCTCCTGGAAGAAGGCCGCTCTGGAGTATTTCCGCGAGCACCGCCGCCTTGCTTTCCGCAGGTGCGGCGGCCACATGAGCCAACAGGCCGGTAACGGGGTCTTCCCTCCATTTGCCCGGCTTTTTCAAAATGCCCCATTGTTTTCCAAGGGGCGTCAGCGCGGTCTCCATGAAGCCCTTGCTTTTTTCGCTCAACAATTTGTTCACGTCTGAGGTTTTCTTCACCTCCATCTGGCAAAGAGCCTCGAAATAAAGATCGGGTTGTGCGAGTACGGCCGCGACGGCCTTGTCCTTGAGACCCTGGCTGAAGTCTGCCAATTCTTTCTGCGCCTTTGTTTTTTGCGTTTCGTATTGTCCCCGCGCCGTTGGATCTGCCGGAGCCTTCAGCAGTGCAATTTCGGGAAGGGCAACGAGGTCCTCGGTGCTTTCAAAAACACCGTGCAACGCATAAAAATCGGCCGTTGGAATCGGGTCGTATTTGTGGTCATGACAACGCGCACACACGACCGTGAGGCTCATCACACCGCGCGTGACCACGTCGATGCGGTCGTTAATAATCTCAGCCTGCCGCCGTAAAAATCTGGGGCCTACCGTTAAAAAACCAAGCGCCGCGAGGGACGGGTCGTTCTCCTTAAGCCCCATCTGATCCGCCGCGATCTGTTCGCGCAAAAACTGGTCAAAGGGTTTGCCGGAGTTGAAAGCCTCGACCACATAATCCCGGTAAGTCCAGGCGAAGGGGTAACGGATATCGGGTTGCGGGAAAAAATCCTGCGTGTCCGCGTAACGCGCAATGTCCAACCAGAAGCGCCCCCAGCGTTCTCCGAAATGCGGGGAGGCCAGCAGCTCATCAACTTTTCCAGAGATTGCGGAGTCCGGGTTCGTCGCGAAGGCTGACAAGAACCGCGTCATCTCCTCAACACCCGGCGGGAGACCAGTCAGATCGAAATGCAACCGCTTCAGTAGCGTGCGTGCATCGGCGCGGGAGGAGAGAGTCAAACCCTTTGCCTTAAGTTTAGCTCCCACCAAACTGTCAATCGTAGATGGGCCGTTCTTAAGGGAGCTTTGCGCCGCCTTCTGCACGGGTTGGAACGCCCAATGCGCGGCAGCCTTCTGAAAAAAGAGTTCCTGGTTTCCGAGCGTTGCACCGCTGGCTCCCGCGCCAGAACTTTTTGCAGGCCACTTCGCGCCCTGGTCAATCCACGCTCGGAGGGTCGCCAGGTTTTCCACGGACAGCCGGTCTTTTTCCGGCGGCATTTGCATGTCCGGCTCCAGATGCGCTGAAAAAATCAGCAGAGGACTTTCGATGCTTTTGCCCGGCACGATTGCGGGCCCGTAGGCCTCGCCCCCTTCCAGGGCAGCAGCCAACGAATCTAGACGGAGACCGCCCTTTTGCTTTTCCGGCCCGTGGCAAGAGACGCAATGTTCTGCGAGGAGAGGGTGGATGTCTCCAAAGTAGAGCACAGGCCGTTTCAGGGCATCTGGCAACTCGTGCCCGTCGAGGTTTGCCCGCATTTTGGTCGGCGCCGCCGCCATTTGGTCCATCCCTGCGCCCAGAAGCATGGCAGCCAAAAGAGCCGTTCGGAGCCAGCTACGCCGCTCAGGGGCGTGTTGCGCTGCCCCTCGCGGTGAGGTCAGGGCCTGGCAGACGGGGTGCTTTGACCGCAGTTGCCAAAAGAAGGCACTGGATGGGAGCAAACAAAAAAAGTTCATGAAATCTTGTGCGACGTTCTCAAAGACAACCCGCAATGCCACCACCGACTTAGAAACTAGAGCAAGCTTCCGTGTGGGTATTTTAGATTTTAGAATCGTCCGATGGGTCGATGAACCCGCGATTTCCTTCCTCGACACGAATTCCTCAAAAGGCGCTCTGCAAGCCCGAAAGCCGAGAAAATGCACGAAGGTTATTCTTTGATGATCCGCCCGTCAGGAATAGGCCCGACGACCAGTCCCGCTGCAGAGATGTGAACGGGAAACACGACCTCGTGTTGGGATACACTCAAACCCCACGAAACATATCTCTCAGGCTCCTTGCCAACTGGAGGCCGTTGCGGGGAAGCACATCCCCTGAAAACACCAAAAATGGCGGCGGTTTGTATAATGCAACTATTTCTCATTGCGCGGATTAAAACAGAACTACATGAGCCATAAAGTTCTCAAGCGAAGAGAGTTCTCGCCTCTCAAACCCTGACAATGAAAGCTTTAAGGCGCATTTCTTTTTGCTTACAGAATCGAGTCAGGAGGGACGTCATCCCGCTCACCGTTAAGCCCCGATGCACCAATGGAAAATCGGAGGATTTGAGACAATGCGTGGGTGCGCTGTCTCGAATGTTGGGAAAGACAGGGCTGTTGCACCCGTGCACCCATGCGCTGCGCTGCGAGGGCAATCACGGGCCAGACGCAAACAGTGGCGCGCCCAGATTAAATCAAGGACGGGTGAGCGCGTGAGCCATTCCGGGCACCGCTTCCACCCGAAACCGCGATAGCTACTTCTCGGCGGGGACGGGTGGGCGGTGGCGCGGGACCATGCTGCGGAAATCGCCGAGATTGTAGGGCCCGTAGTAAGGCTGGTTCAATTTGACCTCAGCGACGGCCACGGTGTCCCACGTGTTGCTTTGCGCGATGGGTCTGCCGCCATGGTCATAGATGGCGGAGATCATCCAGCCGGCGTCATGATTCATGAAGGTGCTGCTCACAAGATAGACGTGGTTCTCACAGGCTCGGGCCTCGGCGAGCTTGGGATTACAGCCCCACACAGGCCAGGCAATGACTTCAGCACCGTTTTTGGTGAGCTCACGGGCCACTTCGGGAAAGAATCCGTCATAACAGACCATCATGCCCACCTTGCCAAAGGTGGTGTCGAACACAGGATAATCCTTGCCTGGCGCAATGCCCTTGGCGGCCTCACCGGGCGGCAGAGAGACCTTTCGGTACTTGCCGATGAGTTTGCCATCCGGACCGAGGAGCACCGCAGTGTTGTAAATGAGATGGGCATCCCGCTCATAAAGGCTGAGCACGATGTGGAGATGATGCTGCTTTGCCTGCGCTTGGAAGTATTCCGTCGAAGGACCGGGAATAGGCTCCGCAGTTTCTTCGGGTTTCGCCTTCACGTTGGCAGAGGGGACGGTCTCGCCCAACACGACGAGATCCGCGTGTTGTTTGGCTGCTTCCGCGATGAGCGGGGCGTATTCCTCGCAGTTTTTCTGTGGTGATTTGCCGCCGGGTTTGTGGTGGATGGTTGCGAGTCTCACCGTCCGTTCGGGAGGCGCCACCGTTTGGACCCACTCCGGTGATTTCCACTCTACACGGCCGCCTGGGGCCCATTGAAGATGCATTTCGACAACAACCCGCGCGGCCTTTGACGGACTCTTGTAAATGCCGCCGACGGTTGTCCAGCCTTGCCCATCGGTGAGGCCATCGTTCGGGTATTCAGGCTCGGCGCTGGGCACGGGCAGTTTGGGATCAGCGCCGGGCGGCGGTGTATCGATGGAGACCATCTTGCCATTCGCATCCTGCCAGGCGATGCGCACGAGGCAGCTCTGGCGCGGCCGCTGGACACCGCTGATTTTTCGTTTGACCTGAAACTGATAAAAGTCACCGCCATTCACTGGAAACGATTTTTGAAACCAGCCGTCAAGCCCCTCGCGCTGATCGTGCGTGATGACGAGGCTTCCCTGCTCGCCGGTTGTGAATTGCGGCCGGATTTCTTCACGCGCACTCTCTAGGGACCAACCCTGGATGTCGGCGGCCTGAAGTGAAACCGTGAGCTGGAGAAGCAAAAGTGCTGTTTTCATTGGGATTGCGTGCCGTGGTTTATTTCGCGGGTGGAGCGGCAAGTCTAGTTTGATGTTTCGGCCATTCGGGATTCGGAAGCGTCTCCCAAACGCGTAGGTTGCGGAAGCTGGCCTCGGTGCCTGCTCCGAGCATGAAACTGTGTTTGTCGGTGGCGATGAGCGGATTGCTTAACGTGGTGCTTTTTCCGTCGATCGTACCAACGACGTCGCTGCCATGAATCTCCAGGACGACGGTGTGCCATTCATTGATTTTGATCGGAGTCAGCACCTGATGCACCGGCCCTTTCTCGCGCTGCTTGGTTGCGGGATTGATGCGATCCCCATCATACGGCGTGAGGAACAGACCGCCCTGACCGACACTGAGTGAGATCACATAGTCCCGGGCATCCGTGGCTTTGACAAAAAGGGACCGATACTGCCGTCCTTCCGCCGGAACATCGTTCAAGCGGACGTCACACTGGATGATCGCGTTCTGGAAATTCATACCGAACGATGCCGTTGCCGGGTGATGCGCCTCGGGGCTTTCAATGCCGGTGAAGCAGTCATCCGCCAGCTTCCACACACCTGATTTACCTGTCGCCGGGCCTGCGTTAAAACGCCAACCGGAGAACCCGCTGGCAAATCCGACAGGCTTGCCCGTGAAAGGCGGCAGCGGTTTCGTGAAATTTTCGCTCACGATCAGTTTGCCGCGGGTGGTCAGCAAGGTGGGCGGAAGCTCGTCCGCATAAGCGAGAGAGGCAGTGAGGAGCAGGAGGGGAAGCAGTCTCATGGTCATTTGAGTTTTCAGATCAGATTTTGTGAACGCATCCAATCCACAGCCATCCCATGGGGACGAAGACGTGGAGTAAAAAAGTGGGCTGGATAAAGGTCTCTACTTCTCAGTGAGGGTAAGCTCTAAAAACAAGAGCGCACGGATATTATCGTTTTTAAGCGGTTCCTCAACTTCCTGCCGCGAGGAGTTCCGGATCCGGCAGACCGGAATCACGGGGTCGAAACAAAAAGCGCTCTTCTCGTGAGTTCTCAAAGAGTGAGAAAAAGACTGATGCTTTTTCTCACGAACAATCTGAAATGGATTCCGCGCTTGTACCGCGGGTTCACCGCCCAAGATCGCTTTGCACAACCAAAGTTGATCCGACACTTGAGTTGCTTCGACCTACTTCGCGGCCACCTCGAATGCTTCCTTCACGGGCTTGCCATCGAGTTCGGGCGGGCATGGGACGCCTAGAAGCCAAAGCGCGGTTGCCGTTGTATCAAAGGTGGTGATCGGGACGGTGATTTGGAAATGTTTCTTCACTCCGGCACCCCAAGCCATCCAGGGGATGGTCATATCGTCGGGGGTGTTGTCACCGTGTGTCCTGGCGTGGCCGCCATGGTCGGCGGAAATCAGGACGACAGAGGTTCCTGCGATTCCGGCTTTTTGAAGCGCCTCCAGCACCATTCCGAGGGCGCTATCCGCTGTGTGGAAGGCTTCCTTTTGTTCGGGGGAACCCCACCCGAACCGATGGCCTGCGGAGTCGGGGTCTGGAAAATGAATGCCGCATAAATTTGGTTTGGCGCGCACGATGTACTCTGCGGCGTGTGCCGCGACCTTCTGAGCGGGGACGGTGGCTCTTTCGACCTCCTCAGTGCCTGCGGCAGGCTCTTCCGAGACCGCGCCACCGAGGTCAAACACGTCGAGCGTTCCCTTTTGCCAAAGGTGACGAAACTTCATCTTCCCCGCAAACAAGGCAGTTCCAAAACTCGGGTCGTGCCGCCGGGCCAGTGCGAAAACGGTCGGGGCAAGAATCACTCCTTTGGAAGGTTCGTAGGAGTTCCACAGAACCCGGTGTTTGGAGGGCGAAAGCCCAGTGAACATAGAAGTGTGGGAGGGTAGAGTTTTGGAGGGAAAGATAGTCTGCGCACCCCAAGTCACGGCGCCTTCTGCCGCAAGTTTCTTTAAATTCGGCATTTCGCTCTCCGCGATGACCGCAGGTTTTCCTCCGTCAAAACTGATGATGAAAACGTGCTCTGCGAACCGCTGCGCGTGCGCGAGTGGATTGCTGCAAAATAGAACGGCCAGCAGGAGACGGATAGACATGCGATGGGTTGGGTTGGAAGAGCGAGTTAACGCAATGGGCTTCTGTGTTTAATCCGGCGCAGCGAGGAAGCACATCTCTTTATGCCTTGGCCGATTTTTGAAAACACAGCGTTCGATGGATTCAAAAGCCTGTGTCGGGCTGTGTCGGGGATGCCGCGAAAAACTTTAGTTCTCTTGGGGAGTGTGCTCCGCGGTAAATGCAGTCAGGCGCTTTCCGGCAGGAAGGTGGGGAAGGCGATGCCTTTTGGTGCAACCACTGGGTTTGTGCTTTGAGCCACGTGCAGCTCGATGTTCCGTGCACCCCATTGGTAAAGGTTTCGGACCACGTCGGATTCGACGCACGCCACCAACACCACGGAGGCTTCACCCCTGCGGGCGTCCAAAGCCCGCCAGAGCAGGGCAATGGCGGATTCCGGATCTCTCGTTACCCCCGGTCCAAGCATCCCCCAATCCGGATGATGGCTCGACACGAGAACTCCCGAGAGTTCTCCTGCATCGTCTTCCAAAACCCACACCTTCCACGAACCCACGGTGTGGTTGAGAAAAAAACGGAAGTCCCCTTCCCGGCGGATGCCTTGCAGCGCAGCCTCGAAATCCGCAATTCTAGAGGCCTCGCCGGGCAGCGCGAGACGCACGCCGGCAGCCCGGGGCGGAGGAGTGTGTTCCAATCCACCGACCGGAACGTTGATGGACATATCCTGGTACATCGTGTGCGGCGTAAATCCCAGGCGTGTGTACAAGGAAAAAGAGTCTAGATTAAGAAGGCTTGAGATGAGCCGTACAGGCTTGTCTTCGGCCTGGGCGCGCTTCAAGACTTCTTCGAGCATGGCCCGCGCAATCCCTCTGCCAGCCGCTTCCGGGGCGATAGCGACAATTCCGACGGCCCAGTGTGTTTCACGGGGGTGCGCAAAACAGACGCCCAGAAGAGCTCCGCTCGAATCGCAGGCTGCGATGGCCTGGCCTGGATCCAATGCCGCATACATTTCAGGGAAGAGGCCGAATGGTTTTGGATCATCGCCGAAGCGCTTTCCCTGCCGAAGATGTGTCTCATACCAGGACACCAAAGACCGGTGGATCAATTGGGCGGCCTCTTCGTGCTTTGATTCCACCAAGGCTGAGAGCGTCATCGATGTGGTCAAGAGCGAGGAAAGAAGCGGAGGTTTTTTGCGGCTCACTTTCCGAAAGCGTAAAGATGCTTGTCGGTGCGCAGATAGACCACTCCATCCAGAATGGCGGGCGAGGCGAAGACCGCGGCCTTTAGATCGTTGCGCGCCAGAATATTCAGTTTGTCTCCGGAAGCGTCCAGCACCAGCAGGACGCCCTTTTGGGAGGCGATATAAAGGCGGCGTCCAGCGGCAACGGCAGAGCTGTAGTAATCGCCTGCCGCATCGACACGTTCGCCTTGGTAAACGGGTGTTCCGTTTCGTGTATCATAACAGGAAGCGAGACCGCCGTTTTTCATGGTGAAGACGCGGCCGTTGAGCGCCAATGGAGAAGAGACATAGGGAAGCTGACGGCTCACCTGCCAGGCAACGTGTGTTTCTGTGATGTCGCCACGACCGCCCGGTTTGATTGCAAAAAGTTGGTTCACGGCTTTTGCAAACATTCCGCGCATGTGTTCGTACTCTTCACGCGTGACGCGCCCGTCCTTGTTTGCATCCATCTGCGAGAAGCGATCCTTCACTTTACCCGTAGGAAACTCGGCAAGCGTCAGGACGCCGTCCTTGTCCACATCGTTTGCCAGCGCGAAGGTTTCAAAGGGCTCCATTTCGACGCGGTCGTCATCATCGCCACCGACGTTCCAGCTTGAGACGAGCAGGAGGCCGTCGGCGCTGATGGGGGTTGCATTTGAGACACGGGCCATTCCGCGCGCTGTCCAGAGTTGGCTGCCCGTTTTCAAATCGTAGCCGCGCACCCACAAGGCGCCCGCCACGACGAGCTCCTCGGTTCCGTCATGCCTCCACACAAAAGGAGTGGAGAAGCCGCGCCTGAACTCGCTTCGATCAACGCGCCAGACTTCGGCCCCGGTGGCAGCGTCCAAGGCGACCATGTAACCCGCGACATCTCCATCGGCAACAAGGATGACCTTACCATCCACCACGATGGGTGAGGAGCCGGTTCCAAACTCTACCACGGGTGCAGGCAGAGGCTTTTTCCAAATTTCGTTTCCGGACCAGTCGTAGGCGAGAATTCCATAAGAACCGAAATAGGCGTAGAGCCGCGCCCCGTCTGTGCAGGCGGTTGGTGAGGCGGGGCTACCGATGCGGTGAGAAGGCTCCAGTTTCTGTGCGGGAACGGCGTTTCTCCAAAGTTCCTTGCCAGTATTTTTGTCCAGACAAAGGGTGAACAAGGAGCCCGCCTCGACAGCGGTGAGCCCTATTTTTTGGTCCAAAACACAAGGGGAGGAATGTCCGGGAGGGACTTCAGCCTTCCATTTGACATTCGTTTCCGGACCCATTTCCAAAGGCGGGTTTCCTGTTCCTATTCCAAGACCGCCGGGGCCACGAAACTGGGGCCAGTTTGCAAACAACGGGGTCGCACTTAACGCGCTTAAAACAAGGGCACCAACAAAGGGGAGGGGGTTCATATTCGGGGGTTGTGAAAGGGTGGCGTTTTCGGAGAACCGATGCAAGAACGCCGGGGAGCTCGGAGTGTTTGATTCATTGGTTTGGCTTTTGCGGGTTGTGTCGAGGAAGTAGAGTGGGTCTTGGTTGTCCCCTTTTTTCTCTCCATGAAACTCCCTTCCCTTTTAGCGACCGGGGTTACCCTGGTCAGTTTATCCACCCCGATTTTTATGTCCGCCGCCGTCCCTACCGTTGTCGAAGAGTGGCTTTCTAAAGCGCCTCTAGCGCCTCCGCTTGAAGTGCCGTCTTCTGCGGAGGCGTGGAAAATCCAGCGGGCTGGGATTCGAAAAACTCTCGTCGATCTGTTGGGAGAGATGCCTGCGCGTCCGGCACTTTCTGCTTTCAAAATGATCGGCAGGGAAGAGAAAGGCAGCTATCGGATGGAAACTTTCCAGTTCGACAATGGAGCGGGAGAAATCGTGAAGGGGCATCTCTTTGTTCCAAACGGAGCGAGCGCTAAGCGGAAGGCTCCCGCTGTTTTGTACTGCCACTGGCACGGGGGACAGTACGATGTGGGCAAGCAGGAGCTATTGCAGACCAATGCGACCCCTGTGGCGCCCGGGCCTGCGCTGGCGGAAGCGGGTTACGTGGTGATCGGCATTGACGCGCCCTGTTTTGGGGAACGCAACGGTCGGGGCCCTGACGGTCCTCTTCAAAAAGGGGGAGCGGGGGAATTGTCCGCGGCAAAGTTTCACTTGTGGGCTGGGCGGACTTTGTGGGGGATGATTCTGAGGGACGATCTTTGCGCCCTCGACTACCTCGCATCCCGCCCTGAGGTGGATGCCGGACGGATCGGGGTGACCGGCATCAGCATGGGGGCGACGCGCAGTTGGTGGCTGATGGCTCTGGATGAACGCCTGCGTACAGCAGTCGCCGTGGGCTGCATGACGCGGTATGAAGAGCTCATCCGGACGGGGATGTTGAAGGCCCACGGCATTTATTACTTCGTGCCGGGCATGTTGAAGCACTTTGACACAGAGGCTGTCATTGCGCTGGGCGCGCCTCGCCCGATGCTTTTCATGACGGGCGACGAGGACGGGGGATCACCGGTGTCCGGGATCCTGCGCATTGGTGCAATTGTCGGGAAGGTCTTTGCGCTCTATGGCGCGGACGTTTCGGAAAAATTTGAGAACACGATCTACCCGGGCGTTGGGCATGTGTACCTGCCTGAGATGTGGGAGAAGACGGTGTTCTGGCTAGACCGCTGGCTAAAACCTTGAAGACGGTTTCAGGCGCGGCTTTGGATTTTGGATAAATAGAGTAGGGAGACGAGAATGGTTTGCGGCCACAACCACTCCTTGTCTCCCTACTCTATTAATCGAAGCGTTTCCGCCCCGAAGGGGCAGTCCACTCGCAGCCCATGGCAACGCCATGGGTTTGATCCGTTATAAAACCGAAAGCCC
>Ga0114974_10001253_pt1 | contig 20088 bp, 19 predicted proteins | sample S_130206_EF_Meta_FD_87318 | JGI IMG/M metagenome (GOLD analysis project Ga0114974, IMG submission 87318) | Freshwater microbial communities from Lake Simoncouche, Canada to study carbon cycling - S_130206_EF_MetaG | ecosystem: Environmental > Aquatic > Freshwater > Lake | place: Lake... | reverse complement strand
GACCCGAATGGAACCACTCCCGAGTCAACCGGTTGCGGTCAAGCGGGAACACCCCGTTGAGCACGGTGTCCCACTGCTGAACCGTCATGGTCCGACCCTTGCCGTCCACCAGACTCATCTGATTGTCCAACCCGGCCTGCGCGGTACCCGCACCGACGAACAACGCCGAGAACATGGCAACCAACACCACCAGAACACGACCGAATGTCTTCATGGCCTCTCCTAACCGGATCATGGTGTTCAGTGCCCGAACCATTCGAACCGGCTTTCGCCGGACATGTCACTGTTCTCATCGACCACCGAGATCACATTATTACCTGTTAGCGGGGAAAATTCTCGACAACGCCCGTTATGCGTCGGCTTCGCCGCCCTCGGTGCTGCCCGCCGGGGCCGATCACGCCGGGGCCGATCACGCCGGGGCCGCCGCGACCGGCATGACCACGCTGCCGCGGCACGCACCCTCGGCGATATCGGTATGCCACGTGCCGCGCAGGGATCCGTCCGGTTGGGGTTGATAAAACGTCCACGAGGTGGCCCGGGCCCATTGTTTCTGGTTTCCCTCGCCCAGGAAGCAATCCCACAGCCAGTCGTAGGTCGAAGTCCACTCGGTGCCGTTCCAGGTGTATCGCGTGGGTTGCGGGATCGTCGGATTCCCGGGCCGCGGGCCGTCGATGACTGTGGCCACGCATCGGCTGACCGTGCATTGGGTGGCCAGGGTGAACACCGCGCCGAAATCACTCTCCTGCTGCCGACTGGCCGGACTGGTGCCGGCTTTCTGCGAGGCGTAGGTGACCATCTGATAGCGCCCGTTCCAGGGCTGGGGTGCGGCGGACGCTATCGCCGGGCAGAGTGCCGGGAAGAGCACTGCGGGGGCCAGCAGAACCAGTGCCAGCCCCAACGGAACGCGGCGGTGCCGCCCGATACCCGTCACGGCGCCGGGGTCGACGCGAACCCCACGGTCTGACCTGGCCACATACGCCTCAGGGTAGTCGCCGCTAAACCTCACCCGTCGCATCTGCAACACGACTCGCCGGACGGCGCGGTAGCCTCGCGAGGTGCTGCTGGCCTCCCTGAACCCGACCGCGGTGGCGTCCGGGGCCGATATCGGCGACGCCGTCCGGATCGGTGACATTGCCCTGTCGCGCAGTGATCTGGTCGGCGCGGCGACCTCGGTGGCCGAAAGGCTCGGAGGGGCGCAGCGGATCGCCGTGCTGGCCACCCCCACGCCGGCGACCGTGCTTGCAATCACCGGTTGCCTGATCGCCGGGGTGCCATTCGTTCCGGTCCCTGCCGACGTCGGAATCGCCGAACAGACCCATATCCTGACCGATTCCGGCGCCCAGGCATGGCTTGGCGAGGCATCCGACGACCCGTGCGGGCTGCCGCACGTGCCAGTCCGGTTGCATGCCCGATCCTGGCACCGCTACCGCGAACCCGATCCCGGCGACGTCGCGATGGTGATCTACACCTCCGGGACCACCGGCCCGCCCAAGGGGGCGGTGCTCAGCCGCAGCGCTCTGGCGGCGGATATCGACGCGCTGGCACGGGCATGGCAGTGGACGCCGGACGACACCCTGGTGCACGGACTGCCGCTGTTCCATGTCCACGGTCTCGTGCTGGGGTTGCTCGGGTCGCTGCGGGTGGGCAACCGGTTCGTGCACACCGGCAAGCCGACCCCGCAGGCCTATGCCCGCGCCGCGGCCGCCGGTGGCACGTTGTACTTCGGCGTGCCCACGGTGTGGTCGCGGGTGGCCGACGATCCCGACTCCGCCCGGGCGCTGGCGTCGGCCCGGCTGCTGGTGTCGGGCAGCGCCGCGTTGCCTGTGCCCGTCTTCGCCCGACTCGCCGAACTGACCGGTCACGCGCCGGTGGAACGCTACGGGTGCACCGAGACTCTGATCACAATCAGCACCCGAGCCGACGGGGAACGTCGCCCGGGCTGGGTGGGCTTCCCGTTGGAAGGGATGCACACCAGGCTGGTTGCCGAGGATGGCTCGGCCGTGCCGCAGGACGCGGAAACCATTGGGCGCCTTCAGGTTCGGACGCCGACGTTATTCGAGGGCTACCTCAATTCCCCGGATGCCACCGCCGCGTCCTTCGATGCCGACGGTTGGTACCGCACCGGAGATGTCGCCGTCGTCGACGCCGGCGGTATGCACCGCATCGTCGGCCGTGAGTCGGTGGACCTGATCAAATCCGGCGGCTACCGGATCGGCGCCGGTGAAATCGAGACGGCACTGCTGGGCCACCCTGGCGTGGCCGAGGTCGCGGTGGTGGGACTGCCCGATGCGGATCTGGGACAGCGGATCGTGGCGTTCGTCGTCGGTGATGCGGCGGCGGATGATCTGATCGACTTTGTGGCACAGCAACTCTCGGTGCACAAGCGCCCCCGGGAGGTGCGGATCGTCGACTCCCTGCCGCGTAACGCGATGGGCAAGGTCGTGAAGAAGGAATTGCTGGGCTAATTGGCGTGCAGGGCCTCATTGAGCACGATCCCGCTGCCGTCTCGGGAGACCACCTCGACCGCGCCGGACATTGAATTACGGCGGAACAGCAGGTTATTGGCGCCGGAGAACTCGCGGGCCTTGACCGATGTGCCGCCGGGGGTGAGCACTTTGGTGCCGGCGGTGACGTACAGCCCCGCCTCGATGATGCAGTCGTCACCCAACGAGATGCCCAGACCGGAATTGGCTCCCAGCAGGCAGCGCTGGCCGACCGAGATCACCTCGGTGCCGCCGCCTGAGAGTGTGCCCATGATCGACGCGCCACCGCCGATGTCGGATCCGTCGCCGACCACCACGCCCGCCGAGATCCGGCCCTCCACCATCGAGGTGCCCAGGGTGCCGGCGTTGAAGTTCACGAAACCCTCGTGCATCACGGTGGTGCCCGGGGCCAGATGGGCGCCCAGGCGAACCCGGTCGGCGTCGGCGATGCGCACTCCGGTCGGCACCACGTAGTCGACCATCCGGGGAAACTTGTCGACGCCGTAGACCGTCACCGGTCCGCGACGACGCAGGGCAAGTCGCACCTTTTCGAAGCCCTCGATTCGGCACGGACCGTAGTTTGTCCACACCACGTTGGCCAGCGCGCCGAACACCCCGGCCAGGCTCAATCCGTGCGGTTCGACCAGGCGGTGGGACAGCAGATGCAGCCGCAGATAAGCGTCGAAAGTGTCCGCCGGGGCATCTTCCAGGGCGCCGGTCACGGTCCGGACGGCGACCACTTCGACACCGCGGTCGGCGTCCGGGCCGCACAGCGCCGCAAGTCCGTCAGGAATCTCGGCGGGAGTGAGTCGGGTGGTTCCGGGCGGGTGGTAGGCGCCCAGTTCGGGTTCGGGGAACCAGGCGTCCAGCACGGTGCCGTCCTCAGTGAGGGTGGCAAGTCCGAAACCCGCGGCGGAAGTCACGGTGCTACACGCTAGTCGATTGCCACGGCCCGCTAGCCTGGTCAGTTGTGCTTGACCTTCGCGCGGATCCGATCGATCTGACCACCGCCCTCGTCGACATCCCCAGCGTGTCGCGCGACGAGTGTCGGATCGCCGACGAGGTCGAACGGGCACTGCGGGCACAGACCGACTACAGGGTCATCCGCAACGGCGACGCAGTGCTCGCCCGCACCGACCTCGGCCGGCCGACCCGGGTGGTGCTGGCCGGTCATCTCGACACTGTGCCGATCGCCGACAATGTCCCGTCGCGCCGCGACGCAGACCATATCTACGGCTGTGGCACCTCCGACATGAAGTCCGGCGATGCGGTATTCCTGCACCTCGCGGCGACCGTCGCCGAACCCGCGCACGACATCACGCTGATCCTCTACGACTGCGAGGAGGTTGAGGCCTCGGCCAACGGGCTGGGCCGTATCGAGCGCGAGCTTCCCGAATGGCTGCGCGCCGACGTCGCGATCCTCGGCGAACCGTCCGGTGGCTATATCGAGGCGGGCTGCCAGGGCACGTTGCGCGCCGTCCTCTCAGCGACTGGGACGCGGTCGCATTCTGCGCGATCGTGGTTGGGGGACAATGCGATTCATAAGCTTGCTACTGCGCTCGATAGGCTCAACGAATATCAGGGTCGCGTCGTGGACATCGACGGCTGCACCTATCGGGAGGGACTGTCCGCGGTGCGAATCGCCGGGGGAGTGGCCGACAACGTCATCCCCGACGATGCCTCGCTCACGGTCAATTTTCGGTTCGCGCCCGACCGCACCCCGCAGGCCGCACTGGGCCATGTGCGGGAGGTGTTCACCGGTCTTGAGGTGGAGATCGAGCAGACCGATGTGGCCGCCGGAGCACTGCCCGGTCTGCACCACCCGGCCGCCGCAGCCCTGGTCGACGCGGCCGACGGTTTAGTTCGAGCCAAGTTCGGTTGGACCGACGTGGCGCGGTTTGCGGCCCTGGGCATCCCGGCGGTGAACTTCGGGCCGGGCGACCCGAATCTGGCTCATCGTCGCGACGAACGGGTCGCGGTCGCGCAGATCACCGCGGTGACCGCAACCCTGCGCCGCTACCTGGGCGCCTGCTGACCGGGCGCCTGCTGACCGGGTGCCTGCTGACGGGGCACCTGCAGATTAGGAGCCGGCTGACGGGCTGTCGGCGGCCACCGCGCGGGCATGGTCCAGTGCCGTTCGGGTGAACTCACAGTCGGCGTGGGTGGCGATCCTGGCCATTGCGTCGGCCGCTCGCACATCGCCCAGTCGGGCCGCCTCATGCCAGGCCCGAACCGCTATTGCGTACTGACCCGTGCGCTCGGCCATCCGGGCGCCGTCGCGCGCCGCGTCGATTGCGCCATGTCGATCACCGATGGTCGTCAGCCGCCATGCGCGTGCCACGGCGAGTTCCGGTGCGAACAGCGCGGACTTGGTGCCGTGCCGGGATTCGGCGCGGCTCAACGCCTTTGCCGATTCGGCGATCTCACCCTGCTGCGCCAACGCGCTGGCCAGGTAGGTCAGCGACAACGGGCCCCACGAATAGCCGGTGCGGTCCAGCGTCGCCGCCGCCGGTGCCAGCAGTGCGGCCGCGGCGGCGGGTTCGCCGCGGGCGATCAGCACCTCGGCCAGCAGCACATCGCCGATCGACCGGCCGGGCTGGGCCAGTTCGGCGAAGTTGGTGAAACCGAGTGCGGTGTCATACGCGGCCTGAGTCTGGCCGGACATCAATTGGGTGGTGGTTTCCGCCAGACCCACGGTGAAACGCAGGAGTCCGGGATACTCGGTCGCCAGGGCCCGGCTCACCAAAGCTCCGACGTCGGCGAATCGCCCCATCCGTGCCGAACTCAACGCCGCCGCACTCGACGCCCACGCCACTGCCATCTCGGGGGCTTGCGGTGCCGCGAGCACCTCGTCGGCGATCTCGAGCGCCCGCACCACGTTTCCGGCATTCATCGCGAACGTCGCCGACAATGCGTCGAGGGTGATCCGGGCAGGCGGTTCGCTGACGCGGCGCCGAACGGTCTGCAGGAAGGTGGAGGCCCGCTCCGGTTCGGAGAGCATCCAGAATTGGTTGGCGGCCCGCGGCAGAGCCCAGGCCAGCACCTGCTCCTCGGACAGCGCCGTGGGTTCCACCTCGGCCAGAACCTGGTCGGCCTCGCGGCCGCGACCCTGCCAGGCCAGTGCATAGCTCAGCGCCAGACGGGCATCGAAGCGTTCCTGGCGTTGCAGTGCAGCGGTGGCCAACCGCTCACTCAACGCCAGATCGCCCAGCCGCAAGGCTTCCTGAGCGGCCGCCACCACATCGTCCACAGATTCCGGCCGGTCGCTACCCAGCGCCAGTACCGATCTCCCGAGCCGGTCCCCGAGATGACGGTGCGGGTGGGCGCTGAGCCGGTCGGCCACGTCTGTTCTCAGCCGCCGTAACTGAGTGTCCGTGGCGCTGGCCGCGGCATGCTCGGCGAACAACGGATGTCCGCTGTAGACCTCCGATCCGATCTGGTGGACCGCGCCCGCCGCCGCGGCGGCCTCGACGGCGCCCGCCGAGGTGAGCGCCCCCAGGTCCGTGACGTCGAGTGGTTCGCGCACGCTGAGGTAGCCCAGCACGTCGCGGGCCGGTGCCGGCAGGGCCGCGAGATACCGATCAATGAGTTCCGGCAGCGAACGTTCGGGGTCGCCGGTGGCGACCATGAGCCGCAGGTGCAGTGGGTTTCCCACGCTTCGGCGGTACATCTCAGCCGCGTCGATGGCGGGGGTCGGCGCCGCTGGCGTCTCAAGACCGGCGAGCAGACCCGCCGTTTCGGCGCCATCCAATGGCGTGAGGTCGATGCGCTCCAGCAGGCCGTCCTGCCACAGGGCCGCGATCGCCGCGGGAATCGGCGGCGTCGAGCGAGCGGTGACGATGAGCCTGCCAAGGCGGGCCTGCGCGAGTTGGTAGACCAGCGTGGCCGAAAGTGGATCAAGCAGGTGGGCATCGTCGACGATGATCAGCGCATTATCCGTCTGTGCCAGAACAGAATCCAGCGCGGCGTGGATGAGGGCAGCCGGCTTGCCGACCTCGGTGATATCGACCAGGGGACCGAATGCGCCGAATGGCACCTCGGTTTGCGTGCCGGTGCCGATGACCCGCAGCGGGTTGCTCTGTCCCAATCTTTCGGCGATCTGCGCGGCCAGTGTCGTCTTGCCCACGCCATCGACGCCGAGGACGGCGACACCGGGGCGTTCGTCGAAGAGCGCGACGGCCTGTGCCAGGAACGGCTCGCGCGGCACTGTCGCCCACTGGATCGGCATAGCCGGACTTTATGACCCGCGACCCACCGCGCACACCAATAGCCGCAAAACCCAGGTTCATTCGGTCCCGTGCGGCATCTGGTCTAGGTTTCGGGTGTGCAGCAGCAAGGCCAACAGGGCACCGATTGGGCAGTATGCGTGTACTGCGCGTCGGGCCCCCGGCACCCGGAACTGCTGGAGTTGGCCCGCCGGGTCGGCGAGGCTATTGCGGCGCGTGGCTGGACCCTGGTGTCCGGCGGCGGAAACGTCTCGGCGATGGGTGCGGTGGCCGACGGCGCGCGGTCGGCGGGTGGACGCACCGTTGGAGTGATCCCCAAAGCGCTGGTGCATCGCGAACTCGCCGACATCGCCGCCGATGAGTTGGTCGTCACCGACACCATGCGCCAGCGTAAGCAGGTGATGGAGGAGCGCAGCGACGCCTTTCTGGCATTGCCCGGTGGAATCGGAACGCTGGAGGAGCTTTTCGAAACCTGGACCGCCGGGTACCTCGGCATGCACGACAAGCCGGTTGTTCTACTCGATCCGCACGGGCACTACGACGGCCTGCGCGGGTGGCTGGGCTCTCTTGTCGAGAGCGGGTATGTCACCCAGGCCGCCTTGGATCGGATGGTGGTCGTCGATGATATCGAGGCGGCACTTGCATTGTGCGCCAACGAATCCGGGGAAGAGGAACTCTGATCATGGTTGCCCAGAAGCGGATTCCCTCGCGTTCGGTGAGCCTGTTGACACTTGCCACCCGATTGCCTGCCGTCCTGCTGGATGCCCCGGTGATCGTGCGGGCCGCAATGACAGGCCTGCTTGCCCAGCCGAGTTCGAAGGCCTCGATCGGTAAGGTCTTTGCCGAACGTGCCGCCCGCTACGGTGACCGGATTTTCATCCGGTTCGGTCACGAGAAGATCAGTTACCGCACCGCCAACGAGACCGCCAATCGGTACGCGGCCGTGCTGGCCGAGCACGGTGTGAGCCGCGGCGACGTGGTGGGCATCATGCTGCGCAATTCACCCGACGCGGTGCTGATGATGCTGGCCGCGGTCAAGTGTGGAGCGGTCGCCGGCATGCTTAACCATCATCAGCGCGAGGACGTCCTGGCCCACAGCATCGGCCTGCTCAAAGCCACCGTGTTGATTGCGGAGGCCGATCTGATCGAACCGATCCGATCCAGTGGCGCCGCCCTGGCCGATCTGGACCTCATCGCAATCGACGACTTCGCCACGATGGCGCAGGGAAAGTCGACCGCCAACCCCGCCTCGGCCGCCGAGGTGCAGGCCAGGGATCCGGCGTTCTACATTTTCACCTCCGGCACCACCGGCCACCCGAAGGCCAGTGTGATGACCCACTACCGATGGCTGCGCGCACTGGCGGCCTTCGGCGGACTTGGCCTTCGGCTACGCGGCAACGACACGCTGTACTGCCCGCTGCCGATGTACCACAACAACGCACTCACTGTCGCGCTGTCCTCGGTGATCGACGCGGGTGCCACGCTGGCACTGGGAAAGACATTCTCGGCATCGCGGTTCTGGGACGAGATCCGCCAGTCCAACGCCACCGCGTTCATCTACATCGGCGAGGTATGCCGCTATCTGCTCAACCAGCCGGCCCGGGATACCGACCGCGCGCACAAGGTCCGGGTGATCGTCGGCAACGGATTGCGCCCGGAGATCTGGGAGGAGTTCACCACCCGCTTCGGTATCGGCCGGGTTGCGGAGTTCTACGCGGCCAGCGAGGGCAATACCGGGTTCATCAATATCTTCAACATCCCCGGCTCGACCGGGGTCAACCCGATGCCCCTGGCCTACGTGGAATTCGACGCGGAGACCTCCGAGCCGGTGCGCGGCGCCGACGGTCGGGTGCGCCGGGTTGCGCCGGGACAGCCGGGTCTGCTGCTGAGCCCGGTGAACCGATTCGCGCCGTTCGACGGCTACACCGACAAAGCGGCCAGCGAGAAGAAGCTGGTGCGCAACGCTTTCAAGGACGGCGACGTCTGGTTCAACACCGGCGATCTGATGAACCCGCAGGGCATGGGGCACGCGGCCTTCGCCGACCGGCTTGGCGACACCTTCCGCTGGAAGGGCGAGAACGTGGCCACCACCCAGGTGGAGGCGGCACTGGTCGCCGACCGAGCGGTCGAGGACTGCACGGTGTTCGGCGTCGAGGTGCCCGACACCGGCGGCCGGGCCGGGATGGCGGCGGTCACGTTGCGTGCAGGCACTCGGTTCGACGGCCCGGCATTGGCCGCGACGCTCTACGCCACACTGCCGGTCTATGCGATCCCACTGTTTGTGCGGATCGTGGACGCACTGGAGACCACGACGACGTTCAAAAGCCGCAAGGTCGAGTTGCGCAACCAGGGCTACGGCCCCGAGGTGTCGGATCCGCTGTATGTGCTCGACGGTCGCAACCAGGGCTACGTGGCGTTCTATGCGTCGTATGCGACCGACGTCGCCGACGGTCGTCGGCCCCACTAGCCTTACCCGGGTGAACTCGACGTTCTGCGGACGGCCGGTGGCCGGCGATCGCGCGCTGATCATGGCGATCGTGAACCGCACCCCCGACTCGTTCTACGACCGGGGTGCGACGTTCTCCGATGAGGCCGCGATGGCCGCGGTGCACCGTGCGGTCGCCGACGGCGCCGACGTGATCGATATCGGCGGCGTCAAGGCCGGACCGGGAGTTGTCGTGGACGCGGCCGAGGAGATCACCCGCGTGGTGCCGTTCATCGAATGGGTGCGCTCCGAATACCCCGAACAGTGCATCAGCGTGGACACCTGGCGCGCCTCGGTGGCCAGGCTGGCCTGTGCGGCCGGGGCCGACCTCATCAACGACACCTGGGCGGGCCACGATCCGGCGCTACCGGAGGTCGCCGCCGAGTTCGGGGCCGGCATCGTCTGTTCGCATACCGGCGGCGCCGTCCCGCGTACCCGGCCGTTCCGTGTCCACTACGGCACCACCGTCGCCGGTGTCGTCGACGACGTCATCGCCGAGGTCACCGCCGCCGCCGAACATGCTGTGGCAGTGGGTGTTCCGCGTGAATCGGTGCTCATCGACCCCACCCACGACTTCGGCAAGAACACCTTCCACGGGCTCACCCTGTTGCGTCACATCAAAGATCTCGTCGACACCGGCTGGCCCGTCCTGATGGCACTGAGCAACAAGGACTTCATCGGTGAGACGCTCGGCGTGGAACTGACCCAACGGCTCGAGGGCACCCTGGCTGCGACCGCACTGGCCGCTGCAGATGGTGCCCGGATGTTCCGGGTGCACGAGGTCGGGCCGACCCGCCGCGTGCTGGAGATGGTCGCCTCGATTTCCGGAGACCGGCAACCGTCGCGGACCGTGCGGGGGTTGGCATGAGCGCCGGCTCCGGCGGTCCCGGGGACGCCTGGCTGGCCGGGCACAGTTGGCACCGGCCCACCTGGACGGTTGCCGAACTTACGGCTGCCAAACGCGGCCGCACCATCTCGGTGGTGCTGCCCGCGCTGAACGAGGCCGAGACCATCGCCGCGGTCATCGGCACCATCACCCCGATGCTGGGTGGCCTGGTCGACGAACTGATCGTGCTGGACTCCGGATCCACCGACGAGACGGCGGCTCGCGCACGGGCGGCGGGTGCGCGCGTCATCACCCGCGAGGAGGCACTGCCCGAGATTCCGCCGCAACCGGGCAAGGGTGAGGCGCTGTGGCGTTCGCTGGCCGCGACCACCGGCGACATCATCGTGTTCATCGACTCCGACCTGATCGATGCCGACCCGATGTTCGTGCCGCGTCTGGTCGGCCCGCTGCTGACCGAAGACGGCATTCACCTCGTGCGGGGCTTCTACCGGCGACCGCTGAAGGTCGGTGACGGCCAGGACGCCAACGGCGGCGGCCGGGTGACCGAACTGGTGGCCCGCCCACTGCTCGCGGCGCTGCGGCCCGAACTCGGCTATGTGCTGCAGCCCCTGGGTGGGGAGTACGCCGGAACCCGGGAACTGCTGACCGCGGTGCCGTTCGCGCCCGGCTACGGGGTGGAGATCGGACTGCTCGTCGACACCTACGATCGGCTCGGCCTGAATGCGATCGCACAGGTGAATCTGGGTGTTCGGACACACCGCAACCGGCCGCTGAGCGAGTTGGGTCCGATGAGCCGACAGATCATTGCCACCCTGCTGACCCGGTGCGGGATCGCCGACTCCGGAGTCGGGCTGACCCAATTTCTGCCCGAGGGTGACGGCTACCGCGCGCGCACGTCGACGGTGTCGCTGGCCGACCGGCCGCCGATGAACACCCTGCGCTAGCCACCAGTCGAGCCCCGGTGAGGCAGGATCTCCCGTGTGACGCTGATCCTTTCCTATCTGGTGGTGCTGATCCTGGTGGCCATCGTTCTGTTCGGGATAGCCAGCCTGGTGGTCGGCCGCGGTGAACAATTACCGCCGCTGCCGCAGGCGACCACCGCGACGGTCTTGCCCGCCGCGGCGCTCACCGGTGCCGACGTCGACGCCGTGAAGTTCACCCAGGTGCTGCGCGGCTACAAGACCAGTGAGGTGGACTGGGTGTTGGACCGGTTGGGTGCCGAAATCGACCTGCTGCGTGCCGAACTCGACTCGACCGGCGTCGCGCCGTCCGACGAGGCCCTCTGACGTTGGACCTCGACGACGACGGCCGCACCCGGTGCGACTGGGCGGCCGGCGGATCTCCACTCCTGCGGGACTATCACGATCAGGAGTGGGGTCGCCCATTGCGCGGCCGGGTCGCACTCTTCGAGCGGCTGACGCTGGAGGCATTCCAGAGTGGGCTGTCCTGGTTGGTCATTCTGCGCAAGCGGGAGAACTTCCGGCGCGCCTTCGCCGGCTTCGACATCGAGACCGTGGCCGGCTACACCGAACGCGATGTGGCTCGACTGCTGACCGATCCCGGCATCGTGCGCAACCGGGCCAAGATCGAGGCCGCGGTCGCCAATGCCCGGGTGGCCGCCGATATCGACGTGGACCTGTCCGATCTGCTGTGGTCGTTCGCGCCGCCGGCCCGCCCACGGCCGGTCGAGTCGGCCGACGTGCCGTCGTCGACGCCGGAGTCCGTCGCGCTGTCCCGCCGCCTCAAGGGCCTCGGTTTCCGGTTCGTCGGGCCCACGACCGGGTATGCGTTGATGCAGGCAACCGGGATGGTCGATGACCATCTGCGCGACTGTTGGGTAACCTCGGGCGGGTGACGGCCGGCGAGAGTGAAAATTTGGCAGTTCTGGCGGGCTTGCTCGGAGCGGCCGACGTAGGTCAGGGGCCAACGCCTGAACAGTTGCGGGTGATCGAAAGCCTGGCGCGGGGATACTTCGGCCTCGACATCGAGGTTAAAGCGCTACTTCCGATCGAAGCGCCCGAACTTGCCGCCGCCCTCGAAGCTCATGACTGGCGGGCGCGCCACCGCGCCATCGACCTGCTGATCCTCGTCGAGTTCTGCCGGCATCCGGCCGACCCGGCCCAAGCCGATCGGGTCGAAGAGTACGTCGGTCTCCTCGGCAGTGAAAATCTGGCAGCGGTGGCACGCGACGTACAGACCGGCCATCGGGAGCAGGCGATCGCCGACTGGAGACGGTTCGGTGAGCCAAGCAGGGGGTTGAACGGGGTGGACGACGAGGACGTCTCGTCGATCGTGCATGGTTTATCCGGTTGTGCCGCCGGGACCTTGGGACGCGGTCTCTATGACTTCTATCTCCGACACGGCGTGCCGTTTCCGGGCGATCCCGACGGTGGCGATGTCACGATGGCCCATCACGACTTCACTCACGTCGTGACGGGGTACACGCCCACGCCGCCTGACGAAGTCGCACTCCAGGCGATGCTCACCGCCGCGTCTAACTTCGATCACCACTTCTCGGGCCTCGTCGGCTCATTGGCGGCGCTCGAGTCCGCCACTTTCGAGTTACCCGGCTTTGTCCCGAGAGAGGCCGTGCTGGACCGCCCGGGCGCCGCTGACAAACTCGCCGACGCCTTCCGGCGGGGTTCACAGTGCACCGGGGATATCGGGGCCATCGACTTCTGGGCGCGCCGAGACGATCTTTTGGTCGATGTGCGGGCCGAGTACAACATCGAGGCCGTCAGTTAGGGCCGAAGGCGGCGCAATGCCCGTCAAGACGCCCACTGGACCCATATTTAGCTGGTCTTTTACACCTCTGGGCGCTGATAGTGAACAATAGAAACACTAGAACCAACCAACCCCGGCAACATTGTGACTGCGCCGGTGGCCCTGCTCGATCTGGAGGAGCACTCGATGGCGGCGATGAAGCCCCGTACTGGCGACGGTCCGCTGGAAGCGACCAAAGAGGGACGCGGCATCGTGATGCGGGTACCGCTGGAGGGCGGCGGCCGGCTCGTCGTTGAGTTGACCCCCGCCGAGGCAGCGGCACTCGGCGACGAACTCAAGGGCGTCACCAGTTAAGTCTGCGGGTTACGCCGACACCCTGCGGTAGACCTCGCACGTCTGCTCGGCGATGCGCGCCCAGGAGAACTCGTCGATACAGCGCTGCCGTCCGGCCGCCCCGTAGGCTCTCGCCTTCGCGGGGTCGTGGACTAGCGCGTTGACGGCCGCTGCCAGGCCTGTTTCGAAGGCGACCGGGTCGGTGGAGTCGTAGTGCACCAGGGTCCCGGTGATCCCGTCGTCGACCACCTCCGGAATGCCGCCCACATCAGAGGCGACCACCGCGGTCTCGCAGGCCATCGCCTCGAGGTTCACGATACCGAGTGGCTCGTAGACCGAAGGGCAGACGAAAGCTGTTGCTGCTGAGAGGATTTCCCGAATCCTGTCGGCCGGCAGGATGTCGCGGACCCAGAACACGCCGCTGCGTTTCTCGGCCAGTTCGGACACCGCCGCGGCTACTTCGGCGGCGATCTCCGGGGTGTCGGGCGCCCCGGCACACAGCACCAGTTGGACTCCCGCATCGAAGAGATGCGCTGCCGCAATGAGGTGCGGTACACCCTTCTGTCTAGTGATCCGTCCGACGAAGGCCACCATCGGCCGCGCGGGGTCCACTCCGAGTTGGCTGAGCACCGACTGGCCGGGGCCAGCCGGTCCGGGATGCCACACAGAAGTGTCCACACCATTCTTGACGACATGAACCCTGGCCGGGTCCAGGGCTGGATACACGCGCAACACATCGTGGCGCATGCCGGTACTCACTGCGATCACCGCGTCGGCAGCCTGAACCGCGGTGCGTTCCACCCAGGACGAGACCCGATACCCGCCGCCGAGTTGCTCAGCCTTCCAGGGACGCAATGGTTCGAGCGAGTGGGCGGTGAGGACGTGTGGGACGCCGTGCAGCAGGGCGGCGATATGTCCGGCCATGCCGGTGTACCAGGTGTGGGAATGGACGACCGTCGCACCGGCGGTGGCATTGGCCATCCGCAGATCCGCGGACAGCGTCGACAGCGCGGGGTTGGCGTCGGTCAGCGCTGGGTCGGGCTGATGGGCGAACGCCGAGGACCGCGGTGCACCCATGCAGTGCACCTCGACCTCGCAGAGGTGGCGCAACTGCGCGACGAGCTCGGTCACATGCACTCCGGCACCGCCGTAGACCTCCGGCGGATACTCGCGGGTCAACATCGCCACTCGCATACCGCTGACGGTAGCGCCCTGCGTACGGGGGCGATAAGGAAACCCGCATAGCCCTAGCAGTCGGCTGACGCGATGACTAGGTTTACCCCCATGAGGGAGTTGCCACACGTGCTGGGCATCGTCATGGCCGGAGGTGAGGGCAAGCGGCTATATCCGCTCACCGCGGACCGGGCCAAGCCAGCGGTTCCCTTTGGTGGCGCCTATCGGCTCATCGACTTCGTGCTGTCCAATCTGGTCAACGCCCGTTATCTCCGTATTTGTGTTCTCACCCAGTACAAGTCGCATTCACTGGACCGGCACATCTCGCAGAATTGGCGACTGAGTGGTTTGGCGGGGGAGTACATCACTCCGGTGCCCGCACAGCAGCGACTCGGGCCGCGCTGGTACACCGGTTCCGCCGACGCGATCTATCAGTCGCTGAACCTGATCTATGACGAGGACCCCGACTACATCGTGGTGTTCGGTGCGGACCATGTGTACCGGATGGATCCCGAACAGATGGTGAAGTTCCACATCGAAAGCGGTGCCGGCGCAACGGTTGCCGGTATCCGGGTACCCCGGGCCGAGGCAAGCGCGTTTGGTTGCATCGCGGCCGACGAGTCCGGGCGCATCACGAGTTTCGTTGAGAAGCCGGCTGATCCGCCCGGCACGCCCGATGACCCGGAGCAGACGTTCGCGTCGATGGGCAATTACATCTTCACCACCAAGGTGCTCATCGATGCGATCCGCGCCGACGCCGACGACGACCAGTCCGACCACGATATGGGCGGCGACATCATTCCGCGTCTGGTGGCGGACGGCATGGCCGCCGTTTACGACTTCGACAACAACGAGGTGCCGGGCGCTACCGAACGCGACCGCGGATACTGGCGCGACGTCGGAACCCTCGATGCCTTTTACGACGCCCACATGGATCTGGTGTCGGTGCACCCGGTGTTCAACCTCTACAACAAGCGCTGGCCGATCCGGGGAGAGTCGGAGAACCTTGCGCCGGCCAAGTTCGTCAACGGTGGCTCAGCTCAGGAATCGGTGGTCGGCGCGGGCAGCATCATCTCGGCGGCGTCGGTGCACAACTCGGTGTTGTCGAGCAATGTCGTGGTTGAAGACGGCGCCATCGTGGAAGGCAGTGTCCTGATGCCCGGCGTACGGGTGGGCCGCGGTGCGGTGGTCCGACGCGCGATCCTGGACAAGAACGTCGTCGTGGGACCCGGTGAGCAGGTCGGCGTTGACCCCGAGTTGGATCGGGAGCGTTTCGCGATCAGCGCCGGCGGGATCGTCGCCGTGGGCAAGGGCGTCTGGATCTAAAGCCCGAGTGTGGCAAGGGCGTTTTGGATCTGAGGCCCGATCTAGGTTGCGGCGGAGTGGCGCCTGCGCCGGCGCCGCAGCAGCCAGATCGCACCCCAGGCCAGTGCCGCCAGCACGACCAGCACGAGCGCGGGCACCAGAATCGCGATGAACACCAGGCTCACGCTGGTGAAGTCCTCGATGGTGCTCAATACGGGTGCCGCCACACCTGCGGTGGCGACGTTGGCCGCCGGTCGAACCGCTGTTTTGGTCAGGTGCACCACGAGGGCGGTCACCACACCGATCACCACCGGGACCCACTGGCCACTGCGGGCGAACTCGGCGGGGTCCGACACCGCCGCAGTCTGGGCCGCGGTGCCCGAACCGAACACGATCCCACCGGAGGCGGGCCGCACGAACGTCTGCACCGCGTCGTTGATCGAATCCAGCGCCGGCACCTTGTCGGCGACGATCTCCACTCCCAGCAACACCGCGACTATTGCCATCACCCAGCCGTTCTCCAGCCAGGTCCACCCGTGCGGAAGGTTGACGAGGCTGGTGAACCGGCCCAGCAAGCCCATCAACAGCATGGGGATGTATGCGTTGAGGCCGGCCGAGGTGGCCAGCCCGAACCCGGTCAGGAATTCCATATCTACCCCCTGCCCTCCAACATCATTGGCTGCCTCAGTCGCGGACCGCGACGAGGACGCCGTCCCCCAGGGGCACTAGCACGGGGGTCAGTCGTTCGTCCTCGGCGATCAATCGGGCCGCCTCACGTACGGCGGTGACTTCGGGATCGTTCGCGGCCGGATCACCGGCGCGGCCGTCCAACGTGGCGTGGTGCACGACGATCACTCCGCCGTGCCGTAGCAGTCGCACGCCTTCGATGACGAAGTTCGGTTGGTCGTCCGGCGCCGCGTCGATGAAGACGAGGTCATAGGATCCGTCGGTCAGTCGCGTCAGCACCTCCTGTGCTCGTCCGGCGATCAGCCTGGTGCGCCCCGGTCCGATGGCCGCCTCGCTGAAGGCTTGCTTGGCCAGGCTCTGATATTCCGGTTCTGTGTCGATCGTGGTGAGTACCCCGTCGTCCCGCATGCCGGACAGTAACCACAGTCCGCTGACTCCGGTCCCGGTCCCGACCTCAACGACCGCCCTCCCGCCACTGAGCTTCGTCAGCATGCCCAACAGCGCGCCGACAGCAGGCGTCACCGCACCGGCGCCGACGTCGACGGCGCGTTCGCGGGCCGCGGAGACGATCGCGTCTTCGGAGATCGAGCCCTCGGCGTGGGCGAGTATCCGTTCGGCTCGGCTTGGCTGCCGCGCGTCGCCGGGATCGTCGGTGATGGACATTCTCAGCAGCGTAGATCAACACCGGGTGTGCGTGGGCCGACGCGCCAGGTCTGGTCGCGACGCGTCCGACCGGCCGTGATGTAGCAATGACGAGAGATTGCTGAGAAATGACCATTGCCTGACGTTTTACCTGCTTATGGATAACTTATTAGAAATTATTTAGTTTGCTCACATGGATTGCACAACGCGACCGGGAAAGGTGATCCACATGAAACGCCGAAGCAGTTGGGCGGGGAATACCCCGCAGCGAGCAGGTGTTGTGACTAATGACATGGCCGGCGGCATAGCGTTGCTGGCCCTTCATCACCAGGAGGATCCGACGACCACCACACTGCTGGCCCCAGCGACCACGTCGCACGCGGCGCCGGTCACACCGCCGCCTGTCGCGGCGCCGGTCACACCGCCGCCTGTCGCGGCGCCGGTCACACCGCCGCCAGTCGCGGCGCCGGTCACACCGCCGCCAGTCGCGGCGCCGGTCACTATGTCGCGTGTCGCGCCTATCGGCGACGTGGATTGGGTGGAGCCATCTGAGGAGCTGCACGGAACCGCGGTGTTCGATGCCACGGGCGACCGCGCGGCGATGCCGTCCTGGGACGAACTGGTGCGTCAGCATGCCGACCGGGTCTACCGGCTGGCCTACCGGCTGTCGGGCAGTCAGCATGACGCCGAGGACCTGACCCAGGAGACCTTCATCCGAGTGTTCAGATCGGTGCAGAATTATCAGCCCGGCACCTTCGAGGGCTGGTTACACCGCATCACCACCAACCTGTTCCTGGACATGGTTCGTCGGCGCGCGCGCATCCGCATGGAGGCGCTGCCCGAGGATTACGACCGGGTGCCCTCCGAACTGCCCAACCCCGAGCAGATCTACCACGATTCGCGACTCGGTCCGGATCTGCAGGCCGCACTGGATTCGTTGCCGCCGGAGTTCCGGGCTGCGGTGGTGCTGTGCGATATCGAGGGTCTGTCCTATGAGGAGATCGGGGCCACGCTCGGGGTCAAGCTGGGCACCGTGCGTAGCCGGATTCACCGCGGCCGTCAGGCTCTGCGGGATCACCTGGCCGCTCATTCCGACGGAAACACGGTCGGCGCCCAATCGGCGTGACTGCGGCGCGCGCGGACGGCGTGTCACCACGTCGGCCCTGATCGCGCTACATTCGAGGAGAGCGGCGGGTGAACCGGAGGGAGCAGGTGATGGTCGACCCAGGGCACGTATTTCGTCGAGCCCTGTCGTGGCTGCCGTCGAACTTCGTCTCGCAGAACGAGGCGCCGGTGGGATCCCCGCGTCAGTTCAACTCCACCGAACACCTGTCTACCGAGGCGATCGCCGCCTTCGTGGATGGGGAACTGCGGATGAAGGCCCATCTGCGGGCCGGGCACCATCTGTCGCTGTGCGGGCAGTGCGCCGGCGAGGTGGAGGCTCAGGGCCAGGCCCGGGCCGCGCTGCGGGACTCTCGGCCGGTGAGCATGCCGAGCACCCTGATGAACCTGCTGTCGGCGATTCCGCAGTCCACTCCCGATGAGGCACAACCTGCGCCGCCCAGCCTGACCGACCAGTTAGCCGACGACACACCGCGGAGTCGGCGTAAGCGCCGGTAGGGTGAAGTCCGACTCGAGCACCACGCTCTAGTCCGTACGTGTGTTCCCTGACCGCCCGGATAGAGGTTGATGTGAGCCCCAGCAAGGACAGTCCCGGCGGCCACCGGCTGGCACCGCGCCCGGTGTCGCGGCCACCGGTGGATTCCGAGGCCACCCGGACGTTCGGACGTCCGCGCGGCGTCGACGGCTCGTTCGTTGCGGCAGAGTTGCGCCCGGCCAAATACCGCCAGTCCGATGAGTACGAGCCCACCGAGAAGAAGTCCGACCCGGTGCTCCAGGAGGCCTTCAGCCGTCCCTATCTGGGCGCCGATTCGCTGCAGCGACACCCGGCCGATGCCGGTGCGCTGGGCGCCGGAACCGATCTCGACGACGAGCCCGACGATCCCTGGCGTGACCCGGCCGCCGCCGTGGCGCTGGGCACCCCCGCATTCGACAGGCCGGTGGCGAGCGTCCCGGGCGCTGCGGTCGGCAAGCTCGGCGTTCGCGATGTGCTGTTCGGTGGCCGGGTGTCGTACGCGGCGCTGGCCGTCCTGGGCATCACGGCGTTGTTGATCGGCATGGCCGGTGGCTGGGTCGGCCGTAAGACGGCGGAGGTCGTCGAGGCATTCACCACGTCCAAGGTCACGTTGTCGACGTCCGACACCGGCGACTTACCGCCGGGCCGGTTCGCTCAGGTGGCCGCGTCAGTAGCCGATTCGGTGGTGACCATTGAAGCCAAGAGCGACGAATCGGGCGCGCAGGGCTCCGGTGTGGTGGTCGACGGCCGCGGCTACGTCGTCACCAACAACCATGTCGTCTCCGAGGCAGCGGCCAGTCCGAGTAAGTTCAAGCTCACCGTGGTCTTCAACGACGGCAAGGAAGTGCCGGCGAATCTCGTCGGCCGCGACCCGAAGACGGACTTGGCCGTTCTCAAGGTCGACAACGTCGATAACCTCACCGTGGCGAAGTTCGGTGACTCGAGCAAGCTGCGGGTGGGCGAGGAAGTGATTGCTGCCGGCGCCCCGTTGGGTCTGCGCAGCACCGTCACCAGCGGGATCATCAGTGCGCTGAACCGACCGGTGCCGCTGTCGGGCGAAGGATCGGACACCGACACCGTCATCGACGCGATTCAAACCGACGCTTCGATCAACCACGGCAACTCCGGCGGTCCGTTGATCAATATGAACTCTGAGGTCATCGGTATCAATACGGCTGGAAAGTCGTTGTCCGACAGTGCAAGTGGGCTCGGCTTTGCTATCCCGGTCAACGAGGTGAAGGCAACCGTCGAGACGCTGATCAAGGACGGCAGGGTGTCGCATCCGACGCTCGGGCTGTCCGCCCGTTCGGTCAGCAACGATCTCGCTTCGGGTGCCCAGGTGGCCAATGTGAAGTCGGGCGGACCCGCTGATAAGGCCGGCGTCAAGGAGAACGACGTCGTCGTCAAGGTCGGGACCCGCAAGGTCGCCGACGCCGATGAGTTCGTCGTGGCGGTCCGCCAGCTCACTATCGGTCAGGATGCTCCGATTGAGGTTATGCGCGAGGGCCGCAAGGTCGTCCTGACGGTGAACCCGGCCCCGGACAACT